>OOAF01000463.1_pt1 | contig 54085 bp, 55 predicted proteins | sample 1671251 | NCBI WGS metagenome assembly OOAF01 (sample SAMN06348137, study PRJEB24527) | human gut metagenome | biome: human gut; feature: ankylosing spondylitis patient; material: feces | host: Homo sapiens | place: China | collected 2015-10 | reverse complement strand
TGGAAAATCTAAAGCCTGTTTCACTTGGCATTATGCCTTTGTAAAAAATAGTTTCCCGAAAGCAGCAACAGCGACGAGAATACCCCTTTCGCAGACGCGGCGGATGATGAAGCCGTAACTATCCCCAAGGACAAGTATGAGCTGATGATCGACGATCTGCTCACGATGTCCGAAATCATTCAGTGCGTCGCAGATATGCGCACGCAGGATATGAGGGCAATCCGCGAGTTTGGTAAGTTCGTCCCTGCTTTCGCTGCCTTTGAGAAGAACCGCCTGAACCTCTATCGTGAGGCGGCAAAGGAAGCCGAGGAAATCTTCGACCGTTGGGCGGACGAGATTGACGATCTCGACGAGGACTTCATGGAAGATGAGGACTACGAGCCGGACGAGTATTACTCCGACTGATATGCGCTCAAATCCGAAGAAAGGAGCTGGTTTTTATAGAGCTTGACATCATTCATACCGGCGATTGCCTTAAAATCCTGAAAACTCTGCCCGATGACACCGTTCATTGCTGTGTGACGTCCCCTCCGTATTACGCGCTCCGTGATTACGGCATGGAGGCTCAGATCGGCAGAGAGACAACGCCGAAGGAATATATCTCGCGCCTGACGGAAGTGTTTACCGAAGTCAGGCGCGTTTTGCGTCCGGACGGTACGCTTTGGCTGAACATCTCGGACACTTACGCTGGGAAAGGCAATCAGGGAGATTTCATTGACCCGAAGAACCCCAACGGCAGAAACGGTCAGGCTGTGGCTCTCAACAACAAGGTTGAGGGCTGCAAGCCGAAGGACATGATCGGTATTCCGTGGATGCTGGCTTTTGCCCTCCGCGATACCGGCTGGTATCTGCGCAACGACATCATCTGGATGAAGGATAACCCCATGCCGGAGAGCGTGAAAGACCGCCTATCCCGCTGCTATGAGCATATTTTCCTGTTCTCCAAGTCCAAGAAGTATTTCTTCGACTACAAGGCAATCTCCGAGCCGATTGCCCCTGCAACGGCAGAACGTCTCAAGCGCGGCATGAAAGGCGGCAACAAATACGGAAAGCCCGTTCCCGGTCAGCCTCAGCCGCAGTCCATCAACCGCCCGCGCGAACATGGCGAGATCAAGGACGCAGACATCAATCCGCTCCGCAACAAGCGCGATGTCTGGAAGATCAACACCGTTCCCTTCAAGGGCGGTCACTATGCCGCTTACCCTCCGAAGCTGGTTGAGACCTGTCTTCTCGCCGGTTGTCCCGAAGGCGGCATTGTGCTTGACCCCTTTATGGGAAGCGGCACAACCGGCATGGTTGCTGCGCAGATGGGACGTCATTTCGTGGGTGTAGAGCTGAACCCTGAATACACCGATCTTGCCTATAAGCGGATTGGAGGTGAAATCTGATGCCCAAGGAACCGGAACTCAAAGCCCGCGACAAGGTAGTTCTGCGGATGACGCGGGAGGGCGCGGTTGAAGGAAACCTGACGGCTGGCACCGAGCAGCGTGTGTCAAAACGGCTGGAAGATGCAAAGTTGGTCAAGCCAGTTGAGACAGCCGCACCTTCCGAAGCCCTTTCTGCGGAGGAACAGAAAAAGGTGCAGATGCGCCGTCAGCAGCGTCAGTTTCAGACGGAACACGCCGAAGATAACGACACACAGCCGCCCTCGGAAACGTCCGTCACAGAAGAGAAAAGAGCAGAAAATCCACCCCAGAATGTACCTGAACCGCTGCCCTCGGAAACGCCGTTCAAGCCTCCAACTTTAGAGCAGCACGGCGTTTCTTCTCATACCGGCACGGTGATTGCTGAAACGGTTGTCACACACAAGCTGCGCAAGACCTCGGCAGTGGAGGCAGTGGATGCGGATGCCGTTCTCTCCCAAGCGGCAGAGACTTCCTCCGCAAAGCCGGTCTCGGACGATGCCGTCCCGCCCACGAAGCGGATACAGAAGCTCGAAAGGAAGTCCGAGAAGGCGCATGAGCGTCTGGATGCCGCCCGTGAGAAGCTGCACACGCACAAGGTTCTCAAGAAAGAGCGTGTCTTCGATGAAGAGACCGGAAAGGGCAAAACCCGCCTTCATTTTGAGGATGAGCTGAAAAAGCCCAAGGGCAAAGGCAAGCTGCAATTTGAGGCAGATAAAACCGTCCGCAAGGTCGGTGACACCCTCGCTTCCGGCATTCACGGCAAAATCCATGAGGTCGAACAGGAAAACACGGCGGTTGAGGCGGCGCATAAAACGGAGATCGCCGCTGAGACTGCCGCTCGGCATTTCCGTCATCATCGGGAAAGCAGCGTCAACAAGCCGTATGAGAAGGTCTCCAAGCTGGAACACAAGGCGGATGCTGCTGATGCGAAGCTCCAATATGAGAGAAATCAGCAGGAGCATCCTGAGATGAAGAAGCAGAACATGAACAAGCACTACCAGAAGCAGAACATCAAGAAGGAATATGCCGCCGCTCGAAATGCCGGTTCTCAGACTGCCGGGACTGCCACAAAGAATACCGGCAAGAAGCTCGGTGAAAAGGTGTCCGACAAGATCAAGGAGTTTTTTGAGAAAAACAAGAAGGTCTTCATCTGGATCGGCGTCGGAATTGCCCTTCTCGTTTTGCTCGGTGCCGGAATCAGCTCGTGTTCGATGCTTACTTCTACCGGCTCGACGGTAATCGCTTCCTCTTATCTTAGTGAGGATGACGCGATGCTGGGCGCGGAGGCGCAGTATTGCCGGATGGAGCAAGAGCTGCAAAGCTATCTGGATAACTATGAAGGCACTCATGACTATGACGAATATCACTTCGATCTGGATGATATTGAGCATGACCCCTATGTGCTGATCTCCATTCTCTCGGCTCTCCATGAGGGCGAGTTCACGCTGGATGAGGTGCAAGGTACGCTCCAAATGCTGTTTGAAAAGCAGTACATCCTCACCGAAGAGGTTATCGTCGAAACCAGATACCGCACGGAAACCGACACATGGACGGACGCAGACGGCAACACGCACACGGAAACTTATCGCGTCCCGTATGACTACTACATCTGCAACGTGAAGCTCGAAAACTTCAATCTCTCCCATGTCCCGGTCTACATCATGTCTCAGGAACAGCTTTCCATGTACGCAACGTATATGTCGGTGCTGGGCAACCGCGAGGATCTGTTCGGTGACTCTCCCTATGTGGACAAGTACATCACCAATCCTCCCGCCGACTACGATGTCAACCCGGAATACCTGAACGACGAGAAGTTTGCAGCGCTGATTACCGAGGCGGAAAAGTATCTCGGTTATCCGTATGTGTGGGGCGGCTCCAATCCTGACACGTCCTTTGACTGCTCCGGCTTCGTCAGCTATGTCCTCACGAACAGCGGTCTTGTGAATACCGGACGGCTGGGCGCACAGGGGCTTTACAACGTCTGTGCGCCGGTCTCAAAGGCGAATGCACAGCCCGGTGATCTCATCTTCTTTGTCGGGACGTATGACACCCCCGGCGTGTCTCACGTCGGCATCTACGTTGGTGATGGCGTCATGATCCACTGCGGCGACCCCATTCAGTACACATCCATCAATTCTTCCTACTGGCAGCAGCATTTCTACGCCTTCGGAAGACCCGCCTATTAAAAGAAAGGAGTTTTGCATGAATCCCAAGTATCAGAAAGTCCTCTCCGACATTGAGAAGGCTGAAAAGAAGAAGTCCGAAATTGAAGGACAGCTCAAGGAGCTGTACGACAAGAAGACGGAGCTGGAGAACCTTGAAATCATCAACACCGTGCGCTCTATGGTGATGGACAAGGATCAGATCATGGTGTTCCTGTCTTCCATGAAAGGCGGCACCAAGCCCGCCGGAAATACGGAGGTAATCGACAATGCGTAAGAAGTTTCGTTTTCTGACCGTCCTTGCGGTCTGCGTCATGGTTCTGTCCTGCTTCTCGGTGACGGCGTTTGCCTATGCCGATGACACCGAGCAGAACCTTCCCGTTACGGAGGCAACACAGCCGGAACAGCAGCCTGAAACCACTCCCGCGCCGGAAAAGCCGAAGGGTGAGCCGATTTACGATGAGGGCAACGCCTACACCCGCGACTTGCTCTATGACAGGGCAACCAACAAGCAGTTCATCACAGTCCAGACGAAGAACGGCAACACCTTTTTCATTGTCATCGACTACGATGCACCCATCAATGAGGACGAGGAACAGTATCAGACATACTTCCTCAACATGGTCGATGAAAGCGATCTGCTTGCGCTGCTGGATGATGACACTGCGGCGGCTCTGACTACCTGTAACTGCAAGGAGAAATGCGCTGCCGGTCAGGTCAATACCGACTGCCCGGTCTGCAAGACCAACATGAGTGAATGCACCGGCACAGCCCCCGTTACGCCTGAGCCGGACAAGGATGCGGAAACCGATGCCCCCGCCCCTAAGCCCGAAAAGAAATCCAACATCGGCATGATCCTCGTCATCTTTGTCCTTGCCGGTGCTGCGGGTGCAGCCTATTACTACATCAAGTTCGTCAAGGGCAGAAAGCCCAAGGATGAAGATATGGACTTCTTTGATGATGAAGGCTACGAGGAAGAGCCGTACATCAACGAGGATGATGAGCCGCAGATTGCGGAGGATGCTGAAACGGATGGTGATGAAGATTGATCTTAGTCATTGCTGAAAAGCCCAGCGTTGCCCAGTCCATCGCAAAGGTGCTGGGCGCGACGACCCGAAAGGACGGCTACATGGAGGGCGGCAATTACATCGTTTCGTGGTGCTTCGGTCATCTGGTGGAGCTGGCAGACGCCAGCTCCTACGATGAGCGGTATGCCAAGTGGCGGTATGACGATCTGCCTATTGTTCCGGAAAGCTGGATGTTTGAGGTCACGAAGGACAAAGCACAGCAGTTCAAGGTGCTGTCCGCTCTCATGAAGGACAAGCGCGTCACCGAGCTGGTCTGCGCAACCGATGCAGGACGCGAGGGTGAGCTGATCTTCCGGCTGGTCTACGACAAAGCCGGATGCACCAAGCCCTTCAAGCGTCTGTGGATCAGCTCGTTGGAGGACTCCGCCATCCGCGAAGGCTTCAATCATCTCCGGGACGGCAAGGAATATGACCGTCTCTATGAAGCGGCACTCAGCCGCTCGAAGGCAGACTGGATTGTCGGTATCAACGGCACCCGCCTTTTCACCACGCTCTATCACAAGAAACTGGTGGTCGGGCGCGTCCAGACGCCGACCCTTGCAATGCTGGTGGAGCGCGACGGTAAAATCTCCACGTTCCAGAAGGAAAAGTATTTCAACATTCACATCGGCAAGGGCGATCTGACTGCCGATCTGGAAAAGGTCAAAACCGAAGAGGAAGCAAAAAAGATTGCGGCGGCTTGCGAGAAAAAGCAAGCCGTCGTTTCTTCTCTCAAGCAGGAAACGAAGACGGTCAACCCTCCGAAGCTCTATGATCTGACCACCTTGCAGCGTGAGGCAAACCGATACTACGGCTTCACTGCCCAGCAGACGCTCGATCTCGTCCAGACGCTCTACGAAAAAAAGCTCCTGACCTATCCGCGCACGGACAGCCAGTTTATTACGGATGATATGGAGGACACCGCCCGTCAGGTCATTTCTATTGTCTGCCGCCAGCTTCCGCTTTTTTCCGGCGTTTCGGTTACTCCGGACATTGCCCGCGTAACCGACAACAGCAAGGTCACAGATCACCATGCCATTCTCCCGACCGTCCAGCTCGAAAAGCAGGATGTTTCCGCTCTCCCTCAGTCGGAGCAGAAAATCCTCAATCTTGTCGGAATGCGCCTTCTGTGTGCGACCGGCGAGAAACACACCTACGCAGAGACGCAGATCTCGCTCTCCTGCGAGGGCTATGCGTTCAAAACCAAGGGGAAGACCGTCGTTCAAAACGGCTGGAAAGCCGTCGAGGAACTGTTCAAGGCATCCCTCAAGGCGAAGGAAAAGGACGATCCCGTGAAGTCCCTGCCCGAAGTCCACGAGGGCGATGCTCTGGAAAGTGTGTCCGCCAGCGTCACGGAACACTTCACAACGCCTCCGAAGCAGTTCACGGAAGACACGCTCCTGTCTGCGATGGAGACTGCCGGAAACGATCAGTTCGACGATGACACTGAGAAGAAAGGTCTCGGAACACCCGCGACCCGCGCCGGGATTATTGAAAAACTGGTGAAGTCCGGCTTTGCAGAGCGCAAGGGTAAGGCTCTCATTCCCACGAAGGACGGCTGCAACCTTGTCTGCGTCCTGCCGGAACAGATCAGGTCTCCCAAAATGACGGCGGAATGGGAAAACACGCTCATGGAGATCGAGCGCGGCAATGCGGATGCAGACGCTTTCCTCAGCGGCATTGTCCGGATGACCGGGGATCTCGTGAAAGCCTACCCGTTTCTCTCCGATGCCGAAGCCCAGCGTTTCGGCACGGGCAAGGAGGAAATCGGCAAATGCCCTCGCTGCGGCTCTCCGGTCTATGTGGGCAAGGGCAACTTCTATTGTTCCAGTAAGGAATGCTCCTTCTGCCTTTGGGAAGACAACAAGTTCTTTTCCAGCAAGAAAAAGAAGCTGACCAAGAAGATTGCAAAGGAGCTGCTGGACAAGGGCTGGTGTCGAGTGACCGGGCTTTACACGCCGAAGAAGGCTCAGCTCTACGATGCGGTGATCCGGCTGGATGACAGCGGCGGCAAATACGTCAGCTTCAAGATGGAGTTTGACCGATGAACCGTCCGAAGTATGTTGCCTCTTGCAGCGGAGGCAAAGACAGCGTAGCGACGCTCCTGCTGGCTGCACAGCACAAGGAACCGCTGGACGAGGCGGTTTTCAGCGAGGTCATGTTTGATCAGGACACAAGCGGCGAAGTCCCGGAACACCGGGACTTCATCTATGACCGGCTCAAGCCCTTCTGCGAAAAGGAGCTGGGCGTCAAGTTCACCATTCTCCACGCGGACAAGACCTACGATGAGGTGTTCCATCATGTCATCACCCGCGGACCGCACAAGGGCGAAGTTCGCGGTTTCGCGTGGGCTGGAATGTGCGCGGTCAATCGGGACTGCAAAATCCCGCCTGTCCGCAAGTACAATGCCGCGCTCTCGCCGGATACTGTGAGCTATGTCGGCATCGCGCAGGATGAGCCAAAACGCCTTGCTCGTCTGGATGGAGTAACGAAGGTCAGTCTGCTTGCCAAATACGATATGACCGAGGCGGATGCCTACAAGCTCTGTCAGGAACACGGGCTGCTTTCCCCGATCTACGGTCACTGCCGGAGAAACGGCTGCTGGTTCTGTCCCAACGCCAGTGACTCGGAGTTGCTGCACATGGTTACAAAGCACCCGGATATGTTTGACCGGCTGATTGAATGGGAGAACGAGGATAACATCTTCCATCGTCGGATGACGCGCAGAGAAACCCCGTCTGAGGTAAAGGCTCGTTTACTGAGCAAATCCCAGACGGGGTTTTCTTCGCCCAAAAGCAAATAAGAAATGGAGGTTTGAGATGGCTGAAAACAAAAATGCACAGCAAGTCCGCAAGATTACGGACAAGCTGGAACAGGGCATCAAGGAGCTTTTTGAATCCGAGCGGTTCAAGGAATATCTCCGCACGATGTCCAAGTTCTACAACTATTCCTTCAACAACACGCTGCTCATTGCGATGCAGAAGCCGGAGGCAACCTATGTTGCCGGTTATACCTCGTGGCAGCGCAACTTTGACCGTCAGGTCATGAAAGGCGAAAAGGGCATCAAGATTCTTGCACCCGCGCCGTACAAGGCGCAGGAAGAGCGCGAGAAGATTGACCCTCTGACGCAGAAGCCGGTGATCGGCGCAGACGGAAAGGCTGTCACGGAAACGGTCGAGGTTCTGCGTCCCGCCTTCAAGGTGGTAAGCGTCTTTGATGTTTCTCAGACGGACGGCAAGGAGCTTCCGGACATCATCGTCGATGAGCTGAAAGGCACCGTCGAGAACTACGAGGCGTTCTTCGATGCGCTCAAGCAGGAGTCTCCCGTCCCAATTTCCTTTGAGGATATTCCGGGCGGCGCAAAGGGATTCTTCTCTCCGGTTGAAAGCCGTATTGCCATTCAGGAGGGCATGAGCGAAATCCAGACGGTCAAAACCGCCATTCATGAGATCGCTCACGCCAAGCTCCATGCCTTCAAGCCTGACGAGAAAGCCGCTCCCGAAGATAAGAAAGATCGTCACACCAAAGAGGTTGAGGCAGAAAGCGTAGCCTACACGGTTTGTCAGCGTTACGGCATTGAAACCTCGGACTACTCCTTCGGCTACATCGCCGGTTGGTCATCCGGCAAGGAAACCAAAGAGCTGAAAAGCTCTCTGGACACTATCCGCAAGACGGCGGCTGAGATGATCGAGGGCATTGACGCCAAGCTCAAGGTACTGCTGGCAGAGAAAGCGCAGTCCGCAGAGAAAGATACCGAAGCGCCCGCAGAACCGATGCCGGAAGCACCCATTTACCGTGAGACGGCAAATTACGCCTATGAAGCCGGTGAGATGGAAGCATATCGCGCCTCCCTTGCGGCAAACGAGGAATGCCGCAGGGCGATTGAAGCGGCGATCAGCTCTAACTACGGTGATAACCGTCTGGATGCGGATGCTGCCGTGAAAAGCGTCCTTGAGCAGTTCTCTCCGGAGCGCGTCCGATATGTCCTCGCAAACACCATTCAGCAGAAAGACTTTGACGGGCGTATTCCCCAACCCCTCAAGGAGTGGGCGAAGAGCGTTGAGGTCTGTCCAGAGAATGCCTCCCGCTTCCTTGTGGATAAACCCAATCCCGGACTGACCGCCCTTTTCGTCGATGCGTTCCGCCAGCAGACCGAAGCTCAAAAGGAAGTCACTTCTGAGAAAACAGAGGAAAGAGACCCGGAGGTCGTTGCATGGGAAAGCGATGAGATTACCTCGATTGAGGTAAAAACCGTGGAGGTCAAGTCTCCCGTTGCTCCCTTGCCGGAGGAAGCAGCGCAAGCACCGAAGGCACACCGTCTGACCGCCGAAGAGAAGGAAATCAAAGCCGCCGTCATGGACACGCTCAAGGGGCAGATTGCCTATAACAACGACGGTATGCGGGCGTCCTATCGCGCCTCTAACCACTCCTTCAATCTGCTGGCGCGGAACGGCGTCAGGATCGAGGGCAACACGGTCACGCAGAACGGTGAGCCGCTGTTCAAAATCCATCGCCGTCATGCGGCGCGGAAAACACAGGGCTGCTACCGTGAGCTGATGCCGACGCTGGAATACATCAAACAGGAGCAGCAGCAGGAAAAGCCCTCTATCCGCGATCAGCTCAGGACTGCTGCAAAACAGCAGCCGGAGCAGAAATCTCCGGTCAAATCCAAAACGCACGACATGGAGTTGTGAGAAAGGAGACGCATGAAGAAATACACAGACGTTGACATCATTGCGGAGCTGCAGAAGCTCGTGGACAGTCATGTAGACAGCTACAAGGAAGACTTCGACATCGACAAGCGCATCATCCGCCGCGCCGCCGAAAGCCAGAATCCCGAAGACAAGACGCTGATGTGGTTCTGCCGTCCGCATGGGACGCACTGCCTCTATGAAAATCAGGTCTTTATTCAGGGAACGCGAGATCACAACACCTTCCGTTTCTATGCGGAACAGACCTACGACGAGTGCATTGCCCGCGTCATTGTCCCGAAAACCGTCAAGCGCGGCAAGGTGTTCGGGGACGTCTTTGAGATCAACTACCGGGAACAGGCGGCAAATGTGGCGCAGAACTCGATTGCGCCGGATCATGACCGGCTGACCTTCGCAGATGGCTTTGTGCTGGACGCACCCTGCCGCAGCAGCTTCGATGCAGCAATGGCTCTGGTCGGTAAGCATGGCGGCGTTAAAACCTACCAGACGCTCCCGAAGGACGCGGATGCTCTGGTGGAAGTGCTGTCTAAGCAGAAAACCCGCCGTGACAGACTGCCGGATGCCGGAAGGACAGAGACGCTTTCGCCTCTGCCCGTTGCAGAACTTCGGAAGTACGAAGCGGTCAAAAAGGCTCACCCTGACGCGCTGGTCTGCTTTGCTCAGAACGGCTATTTTGAGCTGTACGGCAAGGACGCGGAAAAAGCTGCACCCTTGCTCGGCACAAAGCTCCTTGAGAAGAAGGTACGCGGCAAGCCCTCCTTGCCGGTGACCGGCTTCCGTGAAGCCGCGTGGGTAGCCGGTTCTCACAAGCTCTGGAAGTCTGGCATGGATGTCTTTCTCAGCAAGGACGGCGAGACCCTCAGGGAACTCAAAGCCGCAGATTACATTCCTGTCGGCGCGACGCTGAATGTGGACGGCATCAGGTGCAGAATCGACGCGGTTGATTTTGCCGCTGATGAAGTCCGGCTGACCAACATCGAGGACAAGAACCGCCCCATCCGCTTTTCGGAAAGCATCCAGTATGTCCGCTCCTGTGTGGAGGATGCCGGAACTGCCATCTACGACACCATCCCAAAGAAGCCCGCTGCCCGTGAATCCATCCGTGACAAACTGAAATCCGCACAGAAGGCACAGCCGACCCACACGCCGATACCGCAGAAATCGAAAGGAAAGGATATGGTACTCTGATATGAAAAACTTTACCGTAGAAGAACTCAACCTCATGTGCTGCTTCAACACGTCCAGCCGCAAGCGGCTGATCGACGATATGAAGAGCGTCACCCTGAACGACATGGACGGCGAGATCGCAGAGCTGATGTATAAGACCATCCGGAAGCTCGAAGCCATGACTGACGCAGAGTTTGAGGAACTGTATATCATGCCGGACGGCATGATGGATGACTGAAAGGAGAATGCCTATGCCCGTATTAGACGGTAATTTTGAAGCCTTCGTCACAAACCTTGGCAAGTACAACGAGGGCATGCTGGTCGGTGAGTGGGTGAAGCTGCCCACCACCGAAGAAGAGATGCAGAAGGTTTTTGAGCGTATCGGGATCGGCAAGCAGGATGAGTTCGGTCAGCCCTATGAAGAGTGGTTTATTACCGACTACGAATGCCCGATCTACGGCGTCCAGAAGATGCTTGGCGAGTACGAGAGCCTTGATAAGCTCAACTACCTCGCCGCCTTGATTGACGAGCTTTCCCTGAGCGATCAGGAAAAGCTCGTTGCCATTATGGAGGCTGGCTGCGATGAGGTCAGCGACATCGACGATCTCATCAACCTGACGTTCAATCTGGACTGCTACGACATCATGCCCGGTATCAACGACGAATATGACCTCGGCTATTACTATGCCAACGAAGCCGGTATCTACTCCGAAAAGGATCTCGGTCCTCTGGCAGACTACATCGACTATGAACGCTATGGTCACGACATCGCTTATGATGAACAGGGACGCTTCACCGATGAAGGCTATGTCCGCGTCGCAAGCGATAGGTGGGACAGACAGTTTGACGGCGATCTCGATGATATTCCCGACGAATACCGGATCACCGGCTCAGGGGAAGCCGCCGAGCGTGACAGCACCATTGCCGTTCTCATCGTTGAGCCGGGCAAGGAGCCTTATGTGAAGGAGATTTACTCTGGTCTGGAGTCCTTGCAGCATGAGGTCGGCGGCTACATTGAGGCAATTTATCCCTACGAAGACCCGGTTGCCTTAGTCTGCAACGAGGAAGGCAAGCTGGAAGGTCTGCCCTTGAACCGCGCTCTGCGCGATGAGGACGGTGACATCTACGATGTTGTTGCCGGAACATTCATGGTGGTCGGCTTGACGGATGACAGCTTCGGCTCTCTGACCGTAGAGCAGATGCAGAAGTTCTCTGACCACTTCAAAGTGCCGGAGCAGTTTGTCAAGCTGGGCGATAAGATTGTGGCGATCCCCATGATCTCGCAGGAACAGCAGAAGCAGGAGAGCATCGAGCAGAAGGACTTTGAGATGAACGCCGATACCTCCGGTCTGACGGTTGCCGGTCACATCGGGACGTGGCACACCATTGACCGGCACGAGGTCGGCGGTCACAGCTTTTATCTGATGGAGCATGACACCTACGGCGATGAGGCGGCTTGCATCATCGTCGATGAGCGCGGTAAGCTCGTCCTTGATGATGTCTACAACGGCTTTGACGATGACACGCTCCGCCTTCTCGACCTTGAGGTCAAGGAAGTGTCGGAAATGCCTGATCCCGCGCTCTCTGTTCAGGATATGAAGGACTACGGCTACGCATGGGCTGGCGTTCTTCCCGCCGGTCAGGAGGCGGCTGAGAAGGCTTTGGAGAAGGGATGCGAGGTTTACCGTCTCTATTCCGATAACACCGAGGGCTTGTGCGTAGATGCCAAGGAGATTGCCGACCATGCGGCAAAGGGCGGAATGCTCGGTATCAGCAAGGAAAGCTGGATGGTGGCTCTTGAGAAGGAAAACTACCTCAAGGCAGTGGAGATGTCGATGGAGGATGACTACGGCATGATTGATGGGATCATCAACAACGGTCCGAAGGAGGACAAGACCGCAGAGGTCAAAGCCCCCGAAAGGGGCGAAAAGTCCTCCATCATGGACAGACTCAAGTCTGCAAAGGCTGAAAAGCAGAAGGAATGCTGCCCTCCCAAAAAGCACAAAGGAGAGATTGAGCTGTGAGCAGAAGTCAGAAATGGCGGCAGGAGTGGTCATTCTTCATCGGGGACAGCGGACGCCGAAAGTATAACCGCTTCTGTGTCCGCTGCGTCCATAGTTGCAAGCAGAGCTTCCGTGCGGATCTCATCGCCTGTCCGCACTTCTCCCGCAAGGCATCGCAGTGTAGACAGTTAGGGGTTGAAAAAGCCTGTGATTGCAAGCCTCAGAGCGGCGCAAATTGACCAACCTAAGTGATTGTATTCCCCGCGCAGTTTTTTCTTTAGCGCAGAAATAAGTGTCGATTTCGGCACTTGTTTGAATGCCCGGAAAACGAACCAAGAGCCTCTGCCGATACCCAAAACGGGCATCGACAGAGGCTCTTTTTTGTGTCTTTTCCTTGAATTTTACCGTAAAATCATTCGCTAATCCATAGTAACACCATTAGCGTTTCTGTATCACTATGGTTCTAATCCATATAATATTCATGAGCGATTTAGAAAAGGAACAGGTAAACGCCCATGATTGATAAACGAATAGGAAAGCGCGTTAAGCAAGCCCGTGAGCGTCTTGGTATTACACAAGAGGATCTTGCAGAAAAGACCGGCTTAACCACAAATTATATTTCCACCGTCGAGAGAGGGATGTCATTTCCGCGTTGCGAGAAGCTGATTATTTTGCTCAATGGCTTGGAGACATCCGCTGACTCAATTTTCTGCGATGTCTTAGAGCATAGCGGAGAGGCAAAAGCCTCAGAACTCTCAAAGAAAATTGCTGATCTTTCTCCCGAAGCGCAAAAGCGCATTTTGCAAATGGTTGAGTTGATGATCCAGCAAGAGAAGGATAACATGAAGTAAGCTCGTTGAAGGCTGCGTGATTTTTCACGCAGTTTTTTCTTTTGCCGACTTATTTCTACAAATTTCTTGATTTTCTATGCTATAATCTATGTATAAGCGATTTAGAAACACGCGCTAATACATACAAGGAGATCAAGAATATGAAAAGTTGTGCCTTCACCGGACACCGACCTCAAAATTTGCCATTTGGCTTTCGTGAAGATGATGAACGCTGCACTGCGCTCAAAAAAATCCTAAAAAAACAAATTGTCTCTCTGATTACAGATGAAAATGTCACTCACTTTATCTCAGGCATGGCTCTTGGCGTTGATATGTACGCTGCCGAGATCATACTGGAACTGAAAAAGACTTATCCTGACATTACGATTGAGAGTGCCATACCGTGCGAAACGCAGGCAGCCAAGTGGAATGCAGCAATGCGCGAAAGGTACTATGGCATTGCTGCTCAATGTGATAAAGAGACGCTTCTTCAAACGCACTATACTCCTGACTGCATGGACAAGCGCAATCGGTACATGGTAGATCACGCTGATTACATCATTGCAGTATGGGATGGCAAGCCCAGCGGTACAGGCAAGACAGTGATGTACGCCCAAAGCAAGGGGAAGGTAATCATCAAAGTCAATCCGGCAACACTCACGGTTGAACGGTTATAAATGCCCAAAAACGCCTCCACAAATCAATCCTTGCTTAAATCGCAAAAATTATTTCTAAAATACAAACGCAGTACACGATTCCGCGATTGTGGAATCCGTGTACTGCGTTCATTTTTTTGTGCAGCCTTTCACGGCTCAAGAAGAAGTCACTCTGTTTCGGAAAGTCGAATAGTGCCTCCTATGAACAGCGCATCGAGTCAATGAATTTGAATCGCCGGAAACGGTTATTCGTTTCTGCTGCACTGTAAAAGCCGAGTCAGAACTGAATAAGATTACAGGAGATCATTCAGTAAATTCATACACTTGACCTTCTGTTGGAGGTTTGCACTTCCATAGACATTCAGTGTAAAGGACACATTCTTATGACCGAGGATTTCAGAGAGCGACTTTATATCAAACTCCGGTATCTCAATCGCCCTGACTGCGAATGTGTGTCGGATCTCATGGAATTTTACCTTTTCCAATCCGTTTCGTTTCAGGAAACGGGTGAAGAACTGCCGATAAGTACGAGGCTCTGTCGGCTTTGTTTTGCCGGTCAAGAAGTAGTGGTTAGGGTTATCCGTGTAGAACTTCTTTATAATGTTCATCAGAAGAGACGGAACAGGGATCGTCCTTGCAGAAGTTTTCGTTTTGGGAGGTCCGATGTGAAGATAGGACTCGCCCTTCTTCTTGTCATAGATGCGCTGGACAGTCTTATTGATGCTGATGGTCTTATCTGTCAACGAGATGTCCTTCATCTGCAAGCCGCAGAGTTCTCCAATGCGTACTCCGGTAAAGAGTGCAATGAGAATGCCAGCAGTCTTCCTGTTTAAGTTCATGTAGATACACTGAATCAGAGCTTGCTCCTGATCCTTTGAAAGAGAAACTACTTTCTTAATGCCAAGTTCCTTAGGGTACTCGATGAGATCCCAATTCAGCAGCGGAATCGCCCTTTCTTTGTACGCAAACTCCATTGAAAGTCTGAGAACGAGGATCACATCCCGGATGGTCTTTACCGTTAGTCCTCCGGTCTTGTCCAACCTACCGGCATCATGGAGATACGAAATGTAGCGCTGGATGTCCGTTTCGGTGATGCTGCCGATCTTACGCTTGCCGAAGTATGGAATTAGATGATTTTCGGCAATCAGAGTAAAGCTGGCATGGGTTGACGGCGTGATCATTGGCTGCTTTTGATTTAGCCAAGTGTTCACAAGCGTCTTGAATTGTGTATTGTTAGTCATATTGACCACCTCCACGAACATTATCCGTTGGAGGGATAATCAGGGCAGTATATTCCTCAAGTAACGGTCTTGAGAAGCGTCCGAAACTCCGTTTTCCGGGCTTCGATGAGCCGTACAGAACAATTACATTAGGTCAAATCGCTTCATTGGTTAATCGTACTGATCCCACCTCAAATGCGCCTATTATGATGCTTAGTGCAGGAAATGGCTTTATCATGCAGTCCGAAAAGTATTCACGAGACAATGCTGGTCAAAGTCTCAAGAAATATATTCTCCTAAAGAAAGGCGAATTGGCATACAATCACGGTGCATCAAAAGCAAAACAGTATGGCTGCTGTTACGAGCTGACCGAAGATGAGGCGCGTATTCCGTATGTCTATCATTGTTTCAAGGTCAGTGGCGCAGAGCATACGCCCTATGTTGCTACTGCCTTGAATAATCCTAAGATAGATAGACAGCTTAAACGCCTTGTTTCTTCAAGCGTTCGTATGGACGGGTTGCTGAACATCTCTTTTGATGATTACATGAGTGTAATTCTTCACTTACCTTCATTGAAGGAACAAACTCACATTGCTGATTTCCTCAAAAAACTTGATGAACGGATAACTGCACAAGAGAAACTTGTGGCATACCTCAAGAAGTATAAAAGAGGATTATTGAATGCATTTTTTGCAGAAAAATCTGACTACTTTCTATTTTCTGACGCTTCCGCCTTAAAAATAGAGGAAGTATGCGATGTGCTGAGTGGAAAACGCATTCCAAAGGGAGAAACATTTTGCTCTCATCCTACGGAATACCGTTACATCACTGTATCAGATATGGGCGAGAAATATGTGTGTTCAGATAATTTGCAGTATATTTCAGAGCATACAGAAAAGCAGATTTCTCGTTATAAAGTCAAAGGTGGAGATATTATAATATCCGTTGCCGGTACTCTTGGAAAGTTGAACATTATTACCTCTGACTTGGGAGGCGTGAATTTAACCGAAAATTGTGATCGGTTTACAAACTTTAGAGGGGTTGGTTCCGAGTACCTTTACTATGTCCTTTCGTCGGATTTGATACAGTCACAAATTGAATCTTCAAAGACGAAAAATGGGCAACCCAAACTCGCCCTCGAACGGATAAGAAACTTCACCATTCCCGTACCACATCAAGAAATACAAGAACAGTTAGTTAAGGTGATGATTTCTCTTGACCAATATATTGCTTCTCAGCTTGCAATCCTTGATAAGTATTGCAAACTGAGAAGCGGGTTACTGCAACAGCTCTTTATATAAATAACTGTTGCAACATAGATGCTTTGACGTTCTCCATACGAAGTATTAGGCGCTCTTCTTTCTCTATCTTTGCATCCAATTTTAAGAGAAAGGAAGAAATCCGCTTCTGCTCTGAAACAGGAGGGCGCAAAACCTTTACCGCGCCAAGCTGAGGGCTTGTTAACTGAGGAACGCCTGTTGATTCGATGTAGATGGATGTTGCATTGATCATGTAAGCGAAAAAATCCACATCATCATCATGTTTGGGGACTAATGAGAGAAGACGAACAATCGGAACATATTTGCAGTGACGAGCTATTGCATGACCTACTTCGCCCCTTCCAGAAACAGTGATGGAATCACCTTCAATTTTGAAGTAGTTTGCATAGCCATATAATCCGCTATTTGTCAGAGCGTTGGCAAATACCGGATATGGATGGTTTGCGGAATATGAAGATGAGCTATTTTCACGCTCTATATCTCCCCCGGCAGAAATATTAAATATTTCTGCCAAACTTACAGTTTCCCATTTTTTGTGGTCAGCATCAGTGAAAGTCAGCGATCCTGAAATTAGAGCCTTAACGACACCTCTTTTATACTTCTGATCAAGCAAGCAGAATGGAGCTATATGACCGACAAAATCCCTTGCAGTAGCGGAATATCTCTGCTACCGCAAGGGATTTACCTTTGCTACAAGCCAGTATTCGGTTGCTGAAATAGTCCTCAAGTAACGGTCTTGAGAAGCGTCCGAAACTCCGGTTTCCGGGCTTCGATGAGCCATACAAACAGTGCCGCATTGGTGACATCTATGCAGAGCGAAGTCAGCGTGGTGCATCCGACATGGAATTACTGTCTGTTACAATGAACGATGGTGTCAAGCCTCGTTCTGAGATTGAAGGGAAGGACAATTCCAGCGAAGACAAAAGCAATTATAAGATCGTCCGCAAGGGTGATATGGTCTACAATTCCATGCGAATGTGGCAAGGCGCAAACGGTATTTCTCCGTGCGACGGTATTGTAAGTCCAGCATATACCGTTCTTATGCCCAAGCAAGAGATCAACAATGGATATTTTGCAGCACTCTTCAAAAGCGTGACATTGATCAATGAGTTCAGAAAGAACTCCCAAGGTATGACATCGGACACATGGAATTTGAAATACCCTCAGATAGAAACGATAAAGGTACAGATTCCATCTGTTTGTGAGCAGGACAAAGTATCAGAACTGTTCAGTGTCCTTGATGAAAGAATAGTCGCTCAATCTCAGCTGGTTGAATCCCTCAAGAAGTATAAAAGAGGTGTCGTTAGCAAAGTCTTTTCGGAGATTGAAAGAGAATGCAGCACGATCCGCTTAGGTGATTATGTGAGCATTCATCGAGGCGGCTCGCCTCGCCCAATAGACGCTTATATTACTGATGATACGGATGGCATCAACTGGATCAAGATTGGCGATACTTCTGCTGATGACCTTTACATTACTCGGACAAGAGAAAAAATTGTTCCCTCTGGTGCAAAGAAATCCAGAAGAGTTTTTCAGGGGGATTTGATCTTATCAAACTCTATGAGTTTTGGAAGACCGTACATCCTTCAAATTGACGGTTGCATCCATGACGGGTGGCTACTCATTCGAGATGAGAACAATGTCTTTGAGAAGAGATTCTTGTGTTACTATCTCGGCTCAGATAATGTGATCGCTCAATATAAACGCTTTGCTGCTGGTAGTTGCGTAAACAATCTTAATTCTGAATTGGTAGGAAATGTTGAAATCTGCTGTCCGCCTTACAGAACACAACAAAAAATCGCAAATATGCTAACTGTTTTGGATTCGCGTATAGATCACGCAAGTCGTACTCATGTGGCACTACTGCGAATTCGCACTTCATTATTGCAACAGCTCTTTATATGAAGAGCTGCTGCAACATAAAGCATCGTAGTCTGCTTAAACTGCTCCGACGCTGTTCTTCATTAGAAATACGAGCATCAACTTTGCATAAAAAACTTCCCCAATATCGTTGCTCGTCGATGGAGGGATAAGGAACTTCTATTCCCTCAAGATTTTTTCGACTGATCCTTTGGCGTGTTCCACCGGCAAGAAAGGAATTAACTGTTTTTAGATATTGCTCAGAACATAGGAATTGGAGAAGGTAATTCCTATCTATGACAGATGAGTCTGTTCTGATAACAGTGCAATCAACGGCTGTAATCCTTCTTTCTGTGCTTTTGGGCAATAGGCAGGCTCTCCCGGCTGGCTCTGGCAATCTGGAAATGAGAATATCACCGTCATATAATTCCAAACAGTTTAGGCGGTGGAATGTAGTCTCTGAAATGTATTTGGCATTTTGAGTTTTATCTATGTAAACGCCAAAGCCGACATTTCCCGTCTGAATAAGTCGGATTCCATCTAATGCTTGATCCTTAGACTCAATCCAATCACCATCGGCAAATAATACGGAAACTTCCTTAAGATTTCGCTTCTCGCAACTATCACTCAATTTAGCAAAAACCTTTCGTAGCAATCCTCTTTTATACTTCTTGAGGGATGCCACAAGTTTCTCTTGTGCAGCAATTCTATCATCCAGACTTTGGAGAAAGGACGCAATTTTGCTCTGTTCCTGCTCTGACGGAAGGTTGATGGGCATAGCAAAGAAAGTATCGTCTTTGATGCTTACTCTGTCATGTCTCGCACCACTATCACCCGACATATAAATGTATCTATGCCAAGCCGATGACCGGAAGTACCACTCGTAGTACAGAGGGTTAATTTCGTCTTTCGCACGAAAACAAAGATACAGCGGAGAAACAATGCCATCCTCTGCATACTTATAGCTGCTGATCGGACCGTATGGAGCATCGGACGATTTGCGCGGATTATATACGAAGTCATTTTGCTGGATGATATAATAGCCGCTTGTGTTATCGCTGTTTGCAATGTCCTTATCAAAATACTCGCGTTGTGGAATAAGACCGAGCTTTGCGGAATTGCAAATTACATTCGTGATGTGTCCATCAGCATTTTTCTGTGTACTTTTAGAGAAAAGCGCAGATAAAGTAGTTTCTTTCCACGGCTCATCGAAGCCCGGAAACCGGAGTTTCGGACGCTTCTCAAGACCGTTACTTGAGGATACATTTGCCATAATTATTTGCCCTCCACATCAAAGGGAAAATCAAGTCCCAGCTCATCGAAAAACGGTTTCAGTTGTGCGTCGATGCCTTTGATCTCAGCCTGAATATTGCGGATTTCTGCTGCAACAGCATTGAGGTCAATTTCCTCTTCCGGCTCAAAGGTATCAACATAGCGAGGAATGTTCAGATTGAATCCGTTCTCTTCAATCTCCTGCATAGTGGCAACATGGGCGTACTTATCGACATCCACACGATGCTCGTAGGTTTCGACGATCTTATCAATGTCGCACTCACGGAGGATATTCTGATTCTTTCCGGCTTCAAAGTCGTTGGACGCATCAATGAAGAGGATGTTATCAGAGTTGCCGTTGCGCTCCCTCTTGAGTACAAGAACGCATACCGGAATGCCCGTGCCAAAGAAGAGGTTCGCAGGAAGACCGATAACAGCGTCCAGCACATTCAGCTTTTGGATCAGGTGCTTACGGATCACTTCTTCGGCTGCGCCACGGAACAGAACGCCGTGAGGCAGCAGAACAACAGCTCGTCCGTCTTCGTCCATGTGGTAAACCATGTGCTGCACAAAAGCAAAGTCAGCCTTGCTCTTAGGCGCAAGTTTGCCGTATTCATTGAAACGCTCGTCCTCCATGAAGTGCATATCAGCAGACCAATTTGCAGAATACGGAGGATTTGCAACCTGAACACGGAACTTCATATCTCCGAAGTAGTCATGCTCAAGTGTATCGCCATTGTAGATATTGAAGTTACGATACGGGATGCCGCGAAGGATCATGTTCATTCGGGCAAGGTTATAGGTCGTCGAGGTCAATTCCTGACCGTAGTAATTACGCACATTTGCATAGTTCTTGAGGCGAAGCAGCAGAGAGCCGGAACCGCAAGTCGGATCGGCTGCGTCCTTAACATCGGTTAAGCCAAGACAAGCAAGGCGGCACAGCAACTCGGCAGGACCCGAAGGTGTGTAGAACTCACCGGCTTTCTTACCGGCTGTGGCAGCGAATTGACCGATTAGGTACTCGTAGGCATTGCCCAACACATCAATCTTCGTGTCATCCACGCTGAAATTGATCTCGTCCAGCGAAGCAATGATTTTCGCCATGACAGCACTTCTATCTTTAACGGTATGCCCCAGCTTCGTAGAATCGAGCTGCATATCGGAGAACAATCCGTCAAAGTCTTCCTGCGAATCGTTGCCAATAGTGGATTCCATCAGCGCGTTGATTGCTTTCTGCAAGAACTCAATGTCGAAGGAACGGTTCTCAACCATCTTGACCATCTTGCGGAACAAATACTCCGGTTCGATGATATAGCCGAGGTCACGCAGAGCTTCTTCTACGATGGCAGCCTTGTATTCTTCGTCATTCCAAGCATCCTCGTAGCTGATATTATCGTCTTTGAGAAGATTAACCATGTACTTCTCGGTCTTGTCGGAGAGGTAGTAATAGAAGATCATGCCCAAGATATAGTTCTTGAACTCGTATGCCTCCATGTTACCTCTCAGGGCATTTGCCATCGCCCATAGTTTGTTGCAAAGCTCTTTCTGGTGAGCCTGAATAGAATTATCCATTGTTCTCTCTCCTTATTGGTATTTCTCAGTGTGCTGCCGGATAAATTCGACGATCCGGTTGACCAAAGACCTCTTCTTGAGCAACGGCATGGGCTTCTCAATACGGTCACGGATGTTTCCTGCATCCATTGTGCCGGAGAACTCATACTCAGAAATGATGTCCGTCAGCATGGAGGAATCAATATCCTCAGTCTTTGCGAAAGCAACGATCTCTTCTCGTTTTGCTTCATTTTCAAAGTCGTTGTATGCAGCGTCAATCTCATCCGCACTTTCAAGTCCGACAACGACACGATCCAAGAACGCTTGAAGAATTTCAACCTTGCGAAGCAACTGCGGGTTATCCGTTCTGCTCAATTCTTCCTTGATGTGCTTGATGTCGTAGTCCTTCTGCTTCTTGTCATCAAAGTGGATGTTGCGGATCAAGTTCATGATATAGGCAACATTGATGCGGTCACTCTCCATGATCTCAATGCAGAAGTCCACATCATTCAGGACAGATACGACTTCTCGATCAGTTTTTTGCCGGGAGTAAAGCATCAGATACTTGCTCTTGTAGTCCTGATACTCCTGCTCGGACATGATGAGCGCATCCTGATCAAAACTGAACTCAATGAATGTCTGCAAGGATTGGAGGTATTTTGTCAGCTCACGGAAAGTGATGACAAACTTCTTCTGGTCATCCTCGCTCTGCATGGTATCGACGGACTCAGGGTAGAGTGCCACTTCCTTGAGCCTCATAACCATTTCATTGAACTTCTCAACAAAATACTGATAGCCAGGAACAACAATGCCAGAGGTGTCCTGACTCTTGGAGAAGAGCGTCAGCGCATCATCTGTCCGTTTTTTGAGGTTGCGGTAGCAAATGATGATACCAAACGGTTTTGTTTCTTTCTCGACACGGTTCGTGCGAGAATAGGCTTGCAGCAGATCATGGTACTTCAAATCCTTGTCCACATACAACACAGAGAGCTGCTTGCTGTCAAAGCCGGTCAAGAACATATTCACGACGATGAGAATGTCCAGCGACTTTGTTTTCTTCCCTTTGACTCGATCTGAAATATCCTTGTGATACGCGGAGAAGGTGTCGGTAGAGAAATTCGTGCCGTACATCTCGTTATAGTCCTTGATGATACGCTCCAAAGCATCTCGGCTATGCTCGTCCTTACCCTCAGCATCTTCGTTCTGCCCATAGGAGAAGATACCGCTGATGTTCAGATCGTGTTTGATCTTCTTGAAGATGTCGTAATATTTGACAAGAGCTTCAATGGAGGAAACAGCAAAGATAGCCGTGTACTGACCATTTCTCGTTTTGGCTTTGTGGTTCTGGACGATGTGGTTTGCAATGAGGGACATTCTCTCATCCGACATATAGAGTTCGCCAACATCAATCGCGTCAGCCAATGTCGGATCGTCCCAGTCAAAATCGCCTTCCATCGTCTTTATGTACTCAATATGGAAACCGAGGACATTGTTATCGAAGATAGCATCCTTGATCAGATAGTTATGCAAACATTCCCCAAACAGCATTTCGGTGGTCTGTGTGATCTTGCCCTCCGTCTTTCCGTTCACTTCAAAACGGGGCGTACCGGTAAAGCCAAAGAACTGCGCTTTCTTGAAATGCCGAACAATATCCTTGTGCATATCTCCGAACTGGCTGCGGTGGCATTCATCAATGATGAAGACAACCTTTTCGTCACGGTATGCGTCCATTACCTTTTCGTATTGAGGACGCTTAACGGCATTTGCCATCTTCTGCATCGTCGTGACAATGAGCTGCCGGTTCTTATCCTTCATTTGCCGCACAAGAATGTCTGTGCGATCTGTGACATCAACAGAGCCAGCCTCAAACTTGTTAAACTCTTCGGTGGTCTGAGAGTCCAAGTCCTTACGGTCAACAAGGAAGATAACCTTCTTGATGTTCGGATTGGCTGCGAGGATTTGAGCTGTCTTAAAGGATGTCAGCGTCTTTCCTGCACCGGTGGTATGCCAGATATAGGCGTTGCGATTTGTGAGCGTAGCCTGCCTTATAAGGGCTTCTACGGCATACACCTGATAGGGGCGCATAACCATCAGAATCTTATCCGTATCGTTCAGGATGGTATAGCGTGTCAGCATCTTGATGATGTGATCCCTTGCCAGAAAAGAGATTGAGAAGTCCTTCAGGTTGGTAATACGGATGTTGTTGAAATCCGTCCAGAAGAAGGCGAGGCTATACATCAAGTCCCTGTCGGAGTTGGCAAAGTATTTGGTATCAACGCCGTTGGAGACAATGAAAAGCTGAATGAAGTGATATAGTCCGTTATAGGAGTGCTTCTTATAGCGCATGACCTGATTGACTGCTTCTCGAATGTCAATCCCCCTGCGCTTTAACTCGACCTGAATCAACGGCAAGCCATTCACAAGAATCGTTACATCATAGCGGTTGACATACTTGCCTACAACCGTTGTCTGATGTGTAACTTGGAAGATATTCTTGGTGTGATCCTGATCGAAGAAGGAAAGGTAAACCTTCGTCCCGTCCTCACGCTCAAGGACAAACTTGTCTCTCAGAATTTTTGCGCTCTGGAACACGGACTTTCCAAGCATGAGGTTAAAGATACGCTCCCACTCTTTATCGGTGATAGGCGTATCAAGTTTGGGCGCATTGAAGGCTTCAAACTGAACTTTGAAGTTCTCCACCAATGCGTCATAATCAGGAATATCGACTGTGCTGTATTCCTGCTTGTTTAGCTGCTCTATGAATTGTTGCTCAAGAGCCGCTTCGCTCTGGTATGCCATATCTTCATCTCCAATACTTGAGGATCATTTTTGGTTGCCAACCGATCCTCATTTTATTCTATCACGGCTACTGTCCGATATAACGGACTCATTTTCGTTTTATTTCCAATGTCACATCGCCATTATCCGCAATGGACATTTGCATCGTTTTCAAATACTTGTCCACAAACTGCTTCTGTTCCGAAGAACTCATTTCAATTCGAGTCGCTCTTAACGCCTCTGTGAACATCTCGTAGATATTCAGCCGCACCGCCTGATCTATGTAATGATACATCTCTTTGAACAGTGCGCCGATCTTAATATCCTCTGCATTGCCGGAGTAGAAGTCATCAATGTAGCAATAGAATATACCGGCATTGACAAGTGCGTTCTTCAAATCCGGTCCGCAGTTTTCGCGCTCTATCATGACAAGGAACCGAGCCTCCGGTAAAGAAGAAATCAGTCCCCAATAGTCGGAGTCGCTGGACACCAAAATAAAGGAATCCACATTGTTTTTGTAATGCTCCTGACAAGTTCGGGCAATCAGCATCACATCGACCAGAGACTTGTTCTGCTTTACCCGTTCGGTCATCATGTGTTCGACCGGGATGTGGGTAAAACTATCCAGAATACGCCAAGCAGATGCACTATGCACATCATCAAACAGGATGATGGATGCTATCTTCTGTGTGTACTGATAGTCAAGATTCTTGAGCGTAGCGCAGAGCTTGTACGGATCAGAGTTTTCACAATCTACCACTACGACAACCTTTTCGCTGCTACCAATAAACTCGTAGATGCTTCCTTTAATGTAACTTCCAGCATCAGAAACTTTACTGTACTCTGTAAAGTAGTCACCGTTCATTTGATAAAGCAGCGTCACGAATTTTTTATCGTTATAGAGCAGATTACCGACATCCTCCGGTTCCCAGTTTATATACATCTGGTAAGGATAAAAGAGCAAGTGAGCGTAATAAATATCTGCTGCTGCTTTTGTCCCTTCCTCTTTCAAGCCATCTGGCATGAGAAAGAGGTTTTTTACATACAGCCAATTCAGCCAAAGAGGAAATAGCTTCTTGCAATTATTGATCCGATCAGAAAGCAGCTTGTTTATCTCAACGATATGCTGACTTAGCTTCGTGCTGGACTTCTTTATAAAACTAATGCCATCCGCATTTAGTTGTTGAAGGCTATCCTGCGGCACATATTCCGGCATACTGCTGATTGAGAGATAACTAAACTTCATACGCTCGTTGATATGCTTGAAGTTTCTTTCAATCGCTGTCCTTATGATACACAAATGACGGATTATCCGTGCCGTTTTGTCTGCATCAAGTTTTTCGTATATCTCTATTTTGGGTGCTTCATGCTCATTATCAAAAATTCGTTTCGGAACACCAATTAAATATGCAACCTTAGAAACAATTTCATAGGTGCTGTCTCTGTAGGTGACTCGATCATCTGTGGGAAACGCCTCCGCTTCAACGAGGGCATTTTTCTCAGTCACAGCATTCCCAAGGACATCCATATATGCTCCTTTCGCTGAGGTATTTTTCTCTACCTATAACAAAATAGCCGCACGAAAACTCGGACCTACTTCTTGCCCGTTCGCACAGCTTCACATATATCTCCAATGTCACAATTCAAATAGTCGCAAATGCGCAGCAGAACAGAGAGAGCTACATCCTCGTTCTTATTGAGCTTACTCATCGTGCCAGGAGACAGCTCTATATCCTTGCGTAAAGTTGATTTTGGGATCTCTCTTTCGATGAGCATGACCCATAATTTCTTATAGCTTATCTTCATAAAAGCACCTCTCTCAAACGCTTATAGTGAAACTCATTATATTATACACCAAACGCTTCAAATTTTCAATACGATACTCCAAAAATTCAAAATATATTTCAAGTTCATGGAGCGCATTACGAAGAAGAAAGCCTGAGCCGATTTATTCATACGGCTCAGGCTTTGGTGGTTATTCCAACTCGCTACTTTTGGCTTTTTCATGCTCCTGTGAAAGCGTTGGACTGAGGAAATCATCGACATTTGCCTTCATGGTATCAATCACTTTAGCCTCTTTTTTGAGCCTTGCTCGTTCGTCGTAGAGACGCTGCTGCTCTTCCAAAAGGCGTTGCTGCTCGGCTTGCAGAGACTTCATACTTGGAAGTTTTTCACCATCTTGCATAGCAAGCAATGTACTCTTTGCTGCTTCAAAAACGACAAGCTCTGCCTCGTGCGCAGCTCGAAAACTCGGCTTGTTCTTCGTCTTTGAGTAGGCATCATAGACCGGCTTGAGCTTTTGATAGGTTGAGATATTCTTGATAAGCGGCTGCACCTTTCGGAGCTGCGCTTCAACGACTTTCAAGTCAGCGCCGGTACGCTCATAAGAACTATGTATGTCTTCGACTTTCTTTTCAAGATCGGCATATTGAAGCAGCTCGTTCTCAGTGAGGTAGTTTAGCGTTCTGGCGGCTTCTTTGAGGATCTTAATCTTCATAGAATGCTCAAAGCCCTTGCTGTCGATCTGCTTAATTCTGTTTTGAATATCGCTGATGAGAGAGATGTTCTTCCTACCGTTCTGCATCTGCCGTCTGCGGGCATTGCGTCCTTGAATGCGTTCCTTGATCCGGTCCTCGGTGTAGTTATCTCCGATGGTTTTTGCACGGGTGAAACGCTCTTGCCCTTCGGCACGGAAGGAGATGTATTTGCCGGTTTTGATTTCATATCCGGCGTCCTGCATCAGCTTCAAAAACTCATCGTAGTCCTTTGATGTGATCACACAGCGATCAATGGTCTGCTTGAGTTTTTGCTTCCAACTTGTACCGCGTTTGGCTTCGGTGTATTCCTTGTAGTCCATGCCTTTTCCCTGAGAGGGAGGAATAACTGACAGCCCGTGTTCAGCACATATCTCATCACTGAGATGCCGCATCTCACGATAGGTTTTCTTATTGCTTCGGTACGCATGGAAGTCTACATAGTTGACTGCGTTGAAGATAATGTGATTGTGGCAATGCCCCTTGTCGATGTGCGTTGCAATCACATACTCGTACTTTCCCTTGAGCCATTCGTCGGCAAACTGCTTACCGATTTCATGCGCTTGTTCCGGGCTGACTTCATCAACCGCAAAGGATTGAATCAGATGTCTGGCAATCACCTTTGGCATCTGCATTCCTTGTTGAACGGCAAGAGATCTTGTCCACTCAAATTCCTTCGCTGCGGCATCACTGGCAGCACATCCGTAGGAAGAGACATAGAGCTGGTCATCTGTTTTCTGCGGATCAAGAATGTATGCGAGAGCCTTGTTCACAGTTCCTCGGATTGGCTTGATTTTAGTAATCGCCATATCTCAGCCTGCCTTTCTTTCAGCTCTGCAACATCGTCCTCATAGAAGTGTCCTGTGGAGTTAATTCGGCGGCAAATGTGATTGATATTTGCCGCTGCACGAGATACTGCGGCGGCAAGTTTCTTCTGCTGCGTGTAGTCCACTTTGATGATGTAACCGTCAATCGCCATCTTGCGAAGATACGCTCCCATGTTCTTTGTACCAAGCTGTTTCATCTTTCCTTTGATAATCCGCTTCTCGTCATCTGAAACAAAGAAGAGTATCTGATTTGGTCGTGTTCTGTTTGCCATAAGCGGTTTGTCCTTTCGTAAAGATAGAGGGTTTGGGAGACATCCCAACAAGCATTTTCGGGATTAAGGGGAGGGTTTCCTTAATCCAAAATCGCCGTGTGTATATACACCGGCTGTGCTTGCTAATCTCCCAAAATCGTATTCCCCGAAGATTCCTCCGTGAAATATCCCTTCACTTTACAACGGACACAAAAAGGGCGTTTGTTGAGTACCGGATTTCAAAAAAGTCAAAAAATCATTGGATTTCCCATGTGAAAGCCACTGTGTCTGTCACATCAATATCAACCGGCTCAATCTCAGGTGCGGCGCACTTGCTCATCGCCATGAGAGGCTGAATGCAGTCTTCAACATCGTAGCTTGTTCTGGAAAAAACATTGAGTTCGCCCCAGTTGTAGTCGATGTTGAGCAACTGCCCAAGCGTACTGCCTGATGCTTTGCAAAGAATCTCCGCCTTTGCCCTGGCGTTCTCCGTCGCATTGATCAGCAGCTCTTCGCTGACTCTTGCCGGGTTTTTCACGGTGAACGCAATGCTGAGTTCTGGTTGCGCCCCACAATCCGCAATCGCAGAAATGACCTTTGCAAGCTGCTTGCTGTCAAAGTCAAAGGCAAGTTTCAAGCGATAGCTGCAAGCATATCCGGCAAACTCTCGCTTGTAATTTCCTTGCCGATCCTTGACATTCTCGTACCTTGTCTGGACATCAAAGTTCGTGGTTTTCAGGTCTTTCTTGCGATACCCAACGCGGACTGCGGCACCTTGCAGTCTTTCGATTCTCTCGGCAGCTTCCGACATTGCGCGGTCATAGGTTTCAGATAAGACTTCAATGTTCAGGGATAGGATGATGTAATCCGGTCTTGCGGAGACATTGCCTGTCCCTTTTACGGTGATTGTTCTCATTACTTTCTCCCGTCCTTTCTGGAATTGAAGTCCTCATCAATACGTTTTTTCCAATTCGTACCCAGCGGTACGCTGCATCGGACAGCGGAAACCGCTTCGCTCAGAACTTCATAGTTGAGTTGCGTTCCCTCGCGGTCAGAGTGGTAATTGACCGCTCGATCTGCTCCAATTCCAAAATGCTTTGCCGTCTCTACTGCATCAATGTTTGCACCGAGGAAAAGAAACTCCCAGCCGTACTTTTCCTTCTGTCGTTCAATCATCTTCTTGACCTTCTCGCTGTCATAACGGCGGCTTGCATTCTCCATGCCATCCGTTGTGATGACGAACAGTGTGTGTTCAGGGACATCCTCTTTTCTTGCGTACTTATGGACATTCCCAATGTGATGAATCGCTCCGCCGATAGCATCCAGAAGCGCGGTGCAGCCGCGAACGGAATAGTCCCTGTCGGTCATCGGATCCACCTTCTGAACCGGCACACGGTCATGGATAACCTCGCTCACGTTGTCAAAGAGAACGGTAGAGATCAATGCCTCGCCATTTTCTTTTTTCTGCTTTTCAATCATGGAGTTGAATCCTCCGATGGTGTCTGTTTCCAGTCCGCTCATAGAGCCGCTGCGATCAAGGATGAATACGATCTCCGTCAAGTTCTTTCTCATGTTTTGTACCTCCGTATATAAAAATATGACTGCTTGGTGTCTCACCTTACAGTCATATTGTACTCCGGTATTCACTTCATTTGGTCGCATGGCAAGCGACATTATTCTAAGGACAAGAACAGCTCTCCGTCAATGCTTAGGATGTCATCCATCGGAATCTTCGTGCCGTCCTGCATGGTAATCAGGCGCTCAAAGTCATCAACCTTTATGACTGCGCCGGTTGCAGTTACATACGCACCGCCAGCTTTGCGCTCATCAGGTTTGAAGTAGGTTATTTCAACCTCCGGCTCTTCATCAAGGGCATCCATGAGAAGCTGATACCTCATGTTCAAAGCGGTCAAGGCTCCCTCATCAAGCTCAATCCTTTCGTCGGTCAGACGTCCGGTTTCCTTGATTGCAGAATCATAGCCGGTGAGGGCGGCAAAGGGCGCAAACTGCGCTGCACGATCTGACATCGGCATTTGTGGTCGCGTTTTGGAAACGTGGTGAGGAAGTCCCATGATCTCGTCGTATTTTCCGTTCACGCCTTATGCCCTCCAATCTGCGCATTGCGGTCTTTCGCGGTTGCACCTTCTTCAAGATTCATTGCCTTGAGGATGGCGTTCTTTCCATACTTCTTCTTGATGGCAAGCGTGGCGGCTTGTATCTTCCGCTCACGCTCCAAAGCGGCATCTTCGGCTTTCTGTTTTTCCTCTTCGGCGGCATAGTCGGTAAAGAGGTCGAGCTGGACTGCACCGTCGTTTTTCTTCGGTACATCAGCTTCCGGCAGGACATGATTTGCAACAACATACATACGGCGGACAAGCAGATTCTTATCCACGATCCGGTCGAAGAGTTCTGACACAGCACACATTATTTTGCGGGTAGATGATGTGTGACCGTCGAGGTTGATGGACCCGTGCGCCTGTTTGGGAATCTCCCGACCGTAGGGGTCTTTCTCCACCGCACCGTGATACTTTGCCCGTCGTGCCGGATCGATTAGGTTCTCGATGTCGTAGCCAACTGTGAGAACCATTTGGTCGGTGACAAGCCCCTTGTCCACCAAGTCCAGCACAAGCAAATCCGTCATTTCCCGCACAACCAACTTCGCCTTCTGCGGCTCGTAGGGACAGTGCAATACCTGACCGGAGCTGAGGCTGTTGGAGCTGGGACGGTATGCCTTGATTGCCTCAATGGTCGTAGGCTCCCAGCCCCACGCATGGTCGATGAGCAATTCTGCATTCTTCCCGAAGAGCTTGTAAAGCAAGTCTTCGTTCCGCTCTGAACAGAGGGCAACATCGCCCATCGTGAACATCCCGTTCTGCTCAAGTTTCTTGGAAATGCCTCGACCCACACGCCAGAAGTCTGTGAGGGGCTGATGCGTCCAAAGCTCGCGCCGGAACTTCATCTCATCCAGCTCTGCAATGCGGACGCCGTTTTTGTCGGCGGGGATGTGCTTCGCCACAATGTCCATTGCCACTTTGCAGAGGAAAAGATTCGTGCCGATTCCTGCGGTTGCTGTGATGCCGGTTGTTTCAAGCACATCGAGGATGATCTTCATGGCGAGATCATGGGCGGAGAGCTTGTAGGTGTTCAGGTAGTCCGTCACATCCATGAACACCTCGTCGATGGAGTAGACTACGATGTCCTCCGGCGCAATGTACTTGAGGTAGACCTGATAGACGCGGGTGCTGTATTCCATATAGTACGCCATCCGGGGCGGCGCGATGATGAAGTCAATCGCCAGAGACGGATCTGCTTGCAGCTCCGAGAAGAAGTGCGATGATCCTTCCAGTCTGCGTCCCGGTGCATCATGCTGACGTCCGGCATTTGCTTCCTTCACACGTTGCTTGACTTCAAATAGACGCCCGCGCCCGGAGATGCCGTAGCTTTTGAGGGAGGGTGTGACGGCAAGGCAGATGGTCTTGTCCGTCCGGCTTTCGTCCGCGACAACAAGATTTGTGTCCAGAGGATCTAATCCGCGCTCCCGGCATTCCACGGAGGCGTAGAAGGATTTCAGGTCGATTGCGATATAGGTACGTTGCTTCATCTTCTAAGCCTCCTTCATCGTCAGATTATGCACCTATGAGGCTCTGGTCAAAGGCAAACAGAGCCTCGTTGATCTCAAAGACGTTATAGTTCCCATGCTCCACGAAATACTCCACGATGATGTCAAACTTGTTGGAGTGGGAGAGTGCAAAACCCGCCTTCATGAGCATATCCTTCATTTCCACAAGCGGCAGCTCAAGGGCAATGGCAAATGCAATGACGGTGGGCTTGGAAGGCTTGTAGGACTTGTCCGAGCGGATCTTCGAGAAGAGTTTCCGGTCAATGTTCGCCTTCTTGTAGCACTGCGAGTCCGTCATGCCGCGCTCGTCAATCTTCCGCAGAAGCATCTCCGAAAAGCTCTCATCGATCTGTCCCAGTGCATCGTCAAGAGTTGCTACTTTTTCGGAGCTGACTGCCATAGGAGCTGTGAGCTTTTCGATAGCTTCATCACAAACGAATGACTCGCAGGGCATCGGCTCGTCCATCCGGAAGGCGTTCATCCTGCGCAGACGCTTGGAACGAGGATCGGTATGCTCATCCACATAGCGGTCATCTATGTATGAAGCAATGTCGGCAAATAGCTTGCCACTGATTTGATAGGCTTTGCGGTCGAAAATGACGATGTACACCGTCATTTCGTTTTCAAGAAGGAAACTGCTGATGGTGTCAATCGCCACTTTGAGAGCCTGATCCTTCGGATAGCCGAAAATGCCGGAGGAAATCAGCGGGAACGCAACCGACTCGCATCCGTATTTCTTCGCCAGCATGAGCGATGTCCGATAGCAGGAGATCAGCAGTTCGCACTCACCGTGCCGCCCGTCATACCAGCGCGGACCGACTGCGTGAATGACATATTTGCAGGGCAGCTTGTAGCCCTTCGTGATTTTTGCGCTCCCGGTTTTGCAGCCGTGGAGCGTTTCACATTCCGCCAGCAGCTCCGGTCCTGCAGCGCGATGAATGCAGCCGTCCACACCGCCGCCACCCAGCAGCGACTCGTTGGCAGCATTGACGATGGCGTCCACCTTCATTTTTGTGATGTCATTTCTGACGATTTGAAGCGGCATGATCAAGCCCTCCCATTCGGTTACTTCGCGCCGGTCAGCAGCTTGTCCATCGGGATTCTTTCCGGGTATTTTCCCTCGGTCAGAATGTCATATAAATACCTGTTATCCAGAATCATATCATCCCGGATAAGCTGCCAGTTTGCCTTTTTCCTGAAAAACACCTTGAAGATCAGAAAGTTCATGATCGCCCCAATTACCGGCGTGGTCATGCCGAAAGCCTCGGTGTGAGAGAAATGGCATCCTGTTTCAGTTCTTTTTCCTTCAAAGGTGATGAACGCTGTTTTCTTGTCGCTCCGGAATACAATGCGGAAGTGGTTCTCATCCTGTTCGCATTCCGTAATCGTGCCTGTCACATCGTAGTCCAGCCCCATAACAATCTCGCGGAAGCGGACCTTGCTTCCCGCATGATAGTTCCCGTTATAGAGATTACATTCGATGTGGTAGGGACTCCATTTCACAAACTCTTCCTCAAAGTTAGCAGTCCATGCCTTTAATTTTTCATAGGAAGCCGGAATCTCTATCTGCTCTGTAAGAACAATCATTGTCAGTTTCTCCTATTCTGTCAAAGCGGCATCGGTGTCCGGGCGATCAGAATGACCGCCAGAATCGCGCCCACAAATGCCGCAGCCCCTATGACCGCCAACAACTTTTTGCTGAGTTTCTTCTTTGCTGCCTTGCCAATCAGAGCAGTGCAAGCCATGCAGACAGCCGCAGCAACAAGCGCAATGCCCAGCGTTTCCCATAGCCAAGAAAGTTCATGTAGGATTTTCATGCGTTCATCATCTCCTGTTCGTTAAACTGGAATTTATAGTCCTCTCAAAACCAATTTGCTTTTTCTTCTCGAAATACGGGAATATCACTATCTCGATATGGATTGTAATTATGAAGATTGCAACCAAACTCTTTTAATGATTTTATTTTGTTATCCTGTGTCCATACAATTAAAGATATTCCGTCAAATTCTTCAACATTTCCATTATTCATTTTGTTTTTAAAATACCACTCCACGATTGTTTGATTGCCTTGATGAAAAAATTGCTTAATCTCCCAGACAAGAACACTTCCGCGTGTATTCCATTCGTCAAACCAGTGCTTTACCGTTTTGCGGTTTTCATATTTAGGACTCCAACTCTCAGTATATACAACATCATCTGTAAAAATATTGTCAATTCCTAAATCTGCTTTCTTAATCCACATATCAAACCATAATTGGATAATTTTTTCTCTCTCGTTCATAAAGCACCTCCACAACTTCCGATTTGTCTGCCCCTTAAAGTCCAAGTCCTTCAACCCACGCCGCAAGCTCCTGATGCCCGACGCAGCCCTTGAAAACCTTGCCGTCCATCAGCTTTGCGCCTTTGCAGCTCGGCGCAAGGCGTTCGTTCGTCTTGCCAATGTCGCTTCCTCCGGAGGTTGCAAACGGGATGATCGTCTTGCCGGTCATATCATAGCTCTCAAGGAACGTATTGATAATCGTCGGCGCAACGTACCACCAGATCGGGAAGCCCACAAAAATTGTGTCGTAGTCCTTCATGTTGTCCCGCTTTATGGCAATCTCTGGACGGGAAACAGGATCGTTCATCTCAATCGTGCTGCGGGCTTTCTTGTCCATCCAGTTCAGATCGGCTTCCGTATAAGGCACTTTCGGCTCAATCTCAAAGATGTCCGCGCCGATTGCCTCTGCCAGCGTCTCGGCAACCTTTGCGGTCACGCCGGACGCAGAAAAATACGCTACAAGTTTCTTACTCATTGTGTTCTTCCTCATCAATCTTTTCATTTCCTTCATTCAGCATGAAGTATAGCAGAGCTTCCAGCAATGTTGCCATATAATGAAGCGACCAGTTTTCTTCCGGCTCTTTTGTCATCTTATCAAGCACGGCTCGAAAAGCCGTGGTACGGTCAATCCTTGTTTCATCATCAATGCGGTCAAGTATGCCCTTCATTTTCAGGGCGAGTTCTTTTTCCTCGTCAGAAAGCTCCGGTATGCCAAGTAACTCAGATAGTTTCTTGTCCTGCATAATAGCATCGTATTCGATGTATGACTTGTGTTCGGCTGACATCAATTCTTCAAAGTAGTTGATAAAAATATGAACGCGAATGCCACCTTCTTCGTCCGGGGAGAAGCAGACGGTTTGCGATTTTTCTGCAATTTCTTTCAAAAATGCAAGGTCTTCTGAGTCATCGAACTCCGCAAACGGAAGAAACATATTGATTTCCGCGTGCCAACGATGATAGTCCACGATTCCCTTGATATACCCGCGGTGTTGCTTGACAAACGCATCACAGCGTTCCAGAAGATACTCGTAGTTCTTCTTGTCCTCCGGTACAATGATCTTTGGTATCTTGTCCATTGCTTCGGAGTACGCTTTCAGCATACCACAATTAACTGCGCGGTCAAACACCTCATCGCACCATTTATCGTATTCGGCAGACTCGGTTTCCCGGTAATCCTTCTCAAAGATAATATCGTCCATTGCGTTACCCCTTTATGATTTTCTCAAGCTGCATTTCGGTCGCGTTAGGCAGACGTGATTGCAGATGTTTTAGAATGCGTTCTTTGGATTCCTGCGGGTCTCGCTGATAGGCAGATGTGATAAGGTCGTACCCGAAAAGTTCTTCCGGCGTCGCATACTCTGCGACACCCCAGCCATAAGGTCTTCCGTATCTGTCCTGCATATAGACGAAATCCGCGATGCAGACATAGCTCTGCATTTGCAGCCGCGTGATGCACGTCTCAAAACCGGTGTTGCCGCCCTTGCGGTAGTTCAGAGCCTCTTTCAGCCGTTTGGAAAGCATCCTGCCTTCACCGGCTATGGCTTCATAAAGCTCCTTGTCCTTGTAGGACGCCAAGCCGTCATCCCAACGGGCGTCAAAGTCATAGCCGTCACGCCGGAAGTTCGCAAAGTCCGGAATCCACTCCCGACTCACAAATCCAGCCTTCTTGTTGAAAAGTTTGCCGTAAAGACATTTGCCGCTCCGCGCAGCCGGTCCTTTCCATTCCCACGGACCATCTACATCATCCGCAAACCATAACTCAGGTGGGCAAAGTTCCTCGATGGAGAAGCCGTGAATCTCGTTCCGAAAGAAGGGCAGAAAGCCGTATTGTTCGACGGCGGCAATCAAACCATCTGCACTATGTAGTTGTCTGGCATATCTCTTTGCCATTACTCCGCCTCTTCAATCACGCCATAATCAATCAGGATGTTCTTCTCCGCATACTGCGGGTAAACAACACCCATCATCTCATACTGATAACGTCTTACGCGGCGATGCTCCTGAATTGGTTCCGGTGCATACGCAGCGGTTTCACAGTGCGCATACTCCGGCATTTCCGCAAGATCATCCCGAACATCACGGATAAGCGCTTCTGCCACATCATCAATGTTCTTGCCGGTCTCCACGGCAACCAGTTCGTGCTTCCGGACTGCCTTGTCCAGATTACCGGGGGAGCGAAACAGCTTATATTTCATATCGTTGCCCGTCCTTTCTCTCTTTCGGTCTGCCTATTCTTCCTGAAATCTGTTCTTTAGGGACGCAATCATCGCTTGTGCGGCAATGCTCAGATACAAAACTCCAATTTCACAGATAAAGTCGCGGTCGATCACGATAAAGTATTCTCTAACGTGTGTAAAAACCAGTTCCAGCAAGTCCCTGTACAGCGGATCATCAAAGGGCTTGAACCGCGTAAACTTGCTTTTGGCAGCGTCCCATGTCATGGACGCTTCGCCCTCAGCACTGGTCATCGCCTCGCAGAGAATCATGCTGATGCCCATTTTCCCGTTGCCGGTCAGGAGTTCTCCTTCGTAATAGCTGAGTAGGTCTTTCTTGCGTCGGAGCGGAACTACATCGCAGTTGTCATCCAGCTCAAATGCAATCAGCTCCGCAATCAGTTCCCGCCAGACCGCATAACCGGCGTTAATGGTTCCGTCCTCTTCGCGGCTGATGGTATCGTCCATGCAGTATCGCTCAAAGAAATTATCTCCGTCAATCTCGTTGCGGGTGCAGAAGATATGCGCCAGCTCATGCAGAAGAATGTGTTTCAACTCTGCCGGATGACGCGCTATGTCTGTGCGCAGAAGGATTCCGTCCGCGCCGTCTCCTGTGCCGACGAATGCAGAGGCGTGAAAGTCAAAATAGCCGTCCTCTGTATATCGGTCTTCCAGCCGGTCAGGGAAATACTGCTTGCAGAACTGCTCAAAGACTTCCTGCTGGTTTTCCGCCTGAAAGCAGCACAGCACAAGGTTGTCCTCGCTGAACTCTGCCCCCAAGCGTTCGTTAAAGATGGAAGCGGCATAGAAAAGGGCTTCTTTATAGTCGTTATCGTTCATCTAATTACTATCCTTCATCCTCATTCAACCCTCCGGTCTGACATTTTTCAGGAAGTCAGAGTGCGGTACATAAGGCAAGTTGAGCTGCCAGCCCATGCGGTTCAGTTCGTTGAGCTTGATCAGCATCAGGTTGATGTTTGTTCCCATTGCAGCCGAGAGCTGCACCACATCGTAGTCCTGCTTCATCAGGTCAATCAGCTCATCATCGTCAATGATCAGGTGTGAGGCAAACGCATTCGCCTCATATTCGTGTTTTGTGCGCATATCGAACAGCACGAACTCCGGGAGCGGTTCGTTTCCTTTGGCAAGATCACGGTGAAAGGTATCATGCCCGATCTCGTGACCGCAAACCATTTGCATGATCAGATACTCCATGTTGGAGTTCAGAAGAATATGCCGCTCTTTATGGCGGTAGGTGTACATTCCGAGCAGATCGTTCAGATTGTCAAGAAAATGGAGATGAATGCCCAGCTCACGGGCAATCTTCAAGGTATCTCTTGTTCCACAGCTTTTGACAATACTGTTCGCCTTTTTGTATATTTCCTCGGAGCGAATTATCACGGGACCTTCACCCCTTTCATGTTGAAAACAGTCAAAGTAAATCCGTCAAGAAACCGAGACGCAGACAGTTATTCCTCTGCGTCCGTACCGGTCTTCTTGTATTTCTTCGGCGTGTATTTCTCAACATTCCGGGCTTTGGATTCCCAATATATATCCTGCAACGCCTTCATCACCGCATCCTTGTCCTGCTCGGACAGCGTACCGCCCGCAAACAAACCGGACATCCCTTCAATCAGGTCCTTTGCCTGTTTCATGCCACGGGAGCCGTACTGCTCGGATGCCTGAACCACAAACTCTTCGTCCTCGGTCAGCAGATAGTTCACATCCACCTTGAAGTATTCCGCGATTTTTCTGTAAGCGTCCTTGGTACGGGGAAAGGAAATGCCGTTCTCGTACCGGGTAATCATACGCCTGTTGATCCCCAGTGCATCGGCTACTTCCTGCTGGGTCAGCTTCCGCTTCTCCCGTTCAGCCTTGAATTTCTCTCCAAACGTCATTTTGGTAATCACTCCTGTTCACAAAAAGTTTGCGACATCAAATTGCGCAAGTCTATTGACAAAGGCACTTGAAGTGCGTATAATAATGACTGAGCAATCCAACTACTCATAGTATATCCTGAATTGCTCATCCTGTCAAGGGGCATGAGTAGTTGTACACGAAAAAGTTACATCTTTTGAGCAGTTCAAATGGACAGGCATTTATGCTGCCGAAGATCATCCGTACCGGCATACACCGGTATGAGGGAACAGGAGTGAGAAAAACAGAAATGGCTACACAGTACAGAAAAGCATACGTCCCGGTTACGCTGGATGTGGACAAGGAGGGGGCAATCCTCCCTCGCCTTATCTGGTGGGACAACGGTGTAATCTTTCAAATCGACCAGATTCTATACAAATGCCGCGCCACATCCAAAAAGGTTGGGGGCGGAGGCATCCGTTACACAGTTCAGATTCGCGGAAAGGAGTCATTTCTTTTTCACGAAGGAGACAAGTGGTTCGTCGAAGCAAAGGAGGACAACTGCTCATGATTTTATCCCAGCGCCAACTTGAAGAAATTGCAGCCTCAACAACAAAGGACTTCAATCGGTTCTTTTTCGGGGATGAGGCGGACAAGCCCGACCGATTAGCTTTGCCAACACCCATTGATCAGTTTGCAAAGAATTATCTCGGTCTTCGCGTATCATTCGCCCGTCTCTCGCCGGATGGAAGCATCTGCGGTGTCACTGCCTATGCCGACACTGAGTACAAGATCACGGAGCTTGGCATTACGCGCACACTGGCTTTGAAGCGTAATCAGGTCATCTTGGACGAGAGCTTCATTCGATCCGGCAACGTGCAGCGGCTCTGTGCCAAGCGCAGATTTACCCTTGCCCACGAGTGCGCCCATCAGATTCTCTTCCAACTGGAATCGGAAGAGGTAAAGGCATCCTGCGAGATGAGATATTCCGCACGGACTGCTTATACGCCGCGAGAGCTAAAAACCCGTGAGGACTGGAACGAGTGGCAAGCAAATGTCTTGGGCGCGGCGATCCTGCTTCCTCAAAAAGAGGTTGACCTGGCAATGCGTCGGTTTGCAGAAACGCCGCTGATCAATTACGAGGGGAGGTATTCGTATGGTGATCACTTAACGCTGCGCCTTTTCTGCCGGTTGTTCGGTGTCTCCAAGACAACGGCGTCTATCCGCCTTCGTCAGCTCGGCTACATGGTAGATCGTCCATTCAGTGAGTATGTTGACCCATTGGAGGTGTGGTAATGAAGAGAGCATCCATTCGGGTTCAGGAACCGACGCCGGAGCTGATCGAAAAAATCCGCAGGGCAAGAGTTGCCATTTCCCAGCAGAAGCCCCGATACCTGAAATGTCCCTATTGTCAGCATAATGCCATTGCTGTCTACGAGGACACGAGGGGTCATGTAGAATCCAAGTGCAAGAAATGCGGGCGGATCACAGTCTTTGATGTGCTGAATATGAGAAGACTGCGACCGCGTACCAAGTAAGAACCGGAGGACAAGCCTCTGTTCTAAAATAAAATATATGTCATAGCTGAGCTGTGGAGCCGCCTGATAGGTGAAGTCATCCTAATGCCGCATGAGACAGAGTTTAATTGCTCTGTTTTATCGGCATGGGATTCAAACCTCACCGTCATGCGGCTCTTTTTCTGTCTTCACCCTTCCCGCTGCTCCCGCGCAGCGGAAAGGATGAACAATGAAAATCCCTAAAACCCCTATCGCGTTCGATTACGACCTCTGGACTACGGAGGACGGCAAGTGCATGGTGCGCGTGAAACGAACCGGCGAAGTTTCCGAGGTTGACCGCAAGGTTATGAGAATCCTTCGCGCAGAGGAAAAGCGGATCAGACGCTCGTATGGCTCTGACAACAGCTCTGAGGATGAGGACGGCGCAGAGAAAATTTCTGATACCGTGCTGTCCCTTGACGCTATGCCGGAGGACGATGTGAAGTCCGCTGCATGGCTGGCAGACTCCCGCGACTGCATGGAGGAACTGATCACCGCCCTCAAGGAGAAGGAGATTCTTTCCATTCTGACAGAGAAGCAGCGCGAATTGTATCTTGCGATGACCCGTGAAGGACTGACTCTTCGAGAGTTTGCCCGAAGGAAAGGCATCGGCATCAGAGCTGCATTTGACCTCAAAGCAGCGGTGCAGAAAAAATTTCAAAGAATTTTTTGAGCGGTACTCAACAAACGGCAAAAAGATGTCCGTTGTAAAGTGAAAGGGTCAATCAGACCACTTCGCTGTTCCTTGAAAACTGAATAGTTCAGTGCTGCGGATCTTTCCGCTTCTGCGAAGCAACACAGCTTCCGACGCCAAGACCTCCCAAAAGGGAGTGAGCGACCTCCGGAGAGCTATAACAGCCGTGTGGTGCGGCTGCTTGCGACGATGCAGATGCCGGGTATAATGATACTTCCGTCTTTTCTTTGAAGGGGCGGCTCGGAGCGATCCTCGGAGGGGTGAGAGTCCCATGATACCGATTGACCATTGGTAGTCCGCAGCATTCCCGGAACTACAAAGTTCTTCTGGCAGGGGCGCGAGCTGCAAATATGCCGGACAACGAAACAAACCCAAAAGAAACTTACTATATAGTTTCAGGATGAAAACTATGTGGCAGAGTGTCTTCACAAGATGCTCTGCCATATCCTTTTGTCCTGAATAGTTCTACGAAACAGGAGGTGCTTAGAATATGATGGGCATTGAAACAATGAAAAACGTCAGCCTGAAAACGGTTGACCGAAGCACACTCGTTCAGAGAAGCAGCGTCCGGCTTGATCCTGCGGCACCGCGAGAGGATAGGCTGAGGGAGTTCATCAAGCAGATCAGAAATCCCTATTGTTATCTGGACGGGAAGACAGTGGTGAAGATCAGCTTCGCCGAGACGGACACGACAATGGAAGATTGTCTGGAACACTATCTGAGAGGTCTTTGATTTATGAACAGTCTGAATCTTTTCGCCCGGTTCTATGGACAAGCGATTGAGCCTGTGGTATAATGAAATCGGTCAAAAAAAGAAGAATACGGATTAAGCCGCTTGCCCTGATGGTCATGTGGCGCTTTCGTGTTTCTCTTCATAAGAGTTGAAGCAAGCCTTCGTCTTTCTGATTTGATGTACCACACCAAACAGAAAAACGGAGGTTATTTTTATGCCAGACAAGGTTTACCGCACGGCGATCTACTGCCGTCTGTCCCGTGAGGATGGAGACAAAGTAGAAAGCAACTCCATCGCCAGCCAGAGAGCCATCTGCGAGGACTATATCGCAAGGCACGACGATTTGGAGCTGGTCTGTGAGCCGTTTGTGGATGACGGTTACAGCGGCGTTTCCTTCAATCGTCCTCAGTTCAAAAAGCTGGAAGAGGCAATCCGCAAGGGTGCGCTTGACTGCATTGTGGTCAAGGATCTCAGCCGCTTCTCAAGAAACTACATCGACGGCGGACGCTACATTGAAAAGATTTTCCCGCAGCTCGGCATTCGCTTCATCGCAATCAATGATGCGTATGACAGTCTGACCGGTGATCCGCAGTCCGACTCCTTTGTTATCCCGTTCAAAAACCTGATTAACGATTCTTACTGCAAGGACATCTCCATGAAAATCCGAAGCAGTCTGGAAGTCAAGCAGAAGAGCGGTGAGTTCGTCGGCTCGTTCGCGCCTTACGGCTACATGAAATCGCCGGAGAACAAAAACCAGCTCATCGTGGATGAAGCGGTCAGCGAATATGTGCAGATGATCTTTTCCATGTACAAGGACGGCTTCTCCATTGGGCGCATTGCAAAGCGTCTGAACCAGATGGGCGTTCTGTCCCCAATGGAATACAAGCATTCCGCCGGTGTGAAGTTTGATACCGTCTTCAAAACCGGCGATACCGCAAAATGGACATACAAAGCCGTCCAGCGTATTCTCACCAACGAGGTTTATATCGGCGTTCTGGCGCAAGGCAAGCGCGGCACTCCCAACTACAAAGTCCGCGTTGTGAAAAGCAAGGATGAATCCGAGTGGGTCAAGGTAGAAAATGCGCATGAAGCTCTTGTGTCCTACGAGGACTTCATGGCAGTCAAGGTCATGATGCAGCGGGATATGCGCTGTTCGCCCGATCAGGACGAAGCGCATCTGTTTTCCGGCTTCCTGTTCTGCGGAGACTGTCAGCAGCCAATGATCCGCAAGACCGTCCCGTCGAAGACGAAAAAGTATATCTACTACGTCTGCTCCACCAATAAGCACAGCCGGACGTGCAGCCCGCATAGCATCGCCGCAAAAGAGGTTGAAGAGAAGGTCTTCCGTGCTATTCATGATCAGATCGAGCTTGTAATCAATCTCGAACACGCGCTTGCGATGATAGAGCGGCTTCCGTCTCAGAGCCGTAAGGCTTTCAATTACGAAGCCCAGATTGCCAAAATCGAGGAAGAGATCGAGCGGTATCAAAAGCTCAAGCTGGGGCTTTACGAGAACTTCATCGGCGGCGTCATTGATAAATCGGAATACTTCGAGTTCCGCAACAGCTACACCAAAATCATTGAGGGCAAGCAGGACGCGCTTCTGCGGGTTAAAAAAGAAATGAAGCAGACGGTGACAACCGGTACGACTGAACGAAACTGGGTGACGCTTTTCAAGCAGTATGAAAACGTCGAAGAGCTGAACCGCCGTGTGCTGATGTCGTTGGTTGACCGCATCCTGATTCACGAAAACCATGCAATCGAAATCGTCTTCAAATATAGGGACGAATACCAGCAGACGCTTGAATACATTCTCGGCTATGCCGACGAACTGGATATTGCCGTATAAAGGAGGGATGAGCAAATGGCAAGAAAAAGCAGAAAACAAATTGCAGTCGAAGAGCCGGTTATCGAACCTGTTTCTTCCGAGGTCTTCTCAACAGCCATCTATGCCCGTCTTTCCGTTGAAAACAGCGGCAAGTCCGAAAAGGTGGATGTCATCGCAAATCAGATTGAGATTTGCAAGTCCTACATTGCAGAGCGTCCCTACCTGAATCTGATAGATACCTATGTGGACAACGGACGAACAGGAACGGTTTTTGATAGACCGGAGTTCAACCGGCTGATGAACGACATCCGCACTGGCAGGATCAAGTGCCTTGTAGTTCGTGATCTCAGCCGGTTCGGGCGTGACTACATCGAGGCTGGAACCTATCTGGAACGGGTCTTTCCGCAGATCGGGCTTCGGTTTATCGCTATCAAAGAGAACTACGACAACTTTGATACGGACGGCTCCGGCGAAAGCCTCATCATCCCTCTGCAAAACATGATCAACACCCTTTACTCGAAGGACATCTCCCGCAAGGTTTCTACTGCGCTCAAAGCACAGATGGAAAGTGGAGAGTTCAAGAAGCGCAATCTCCCGTATGGTTATCGCTGGGATGAAGAACACAGCAATATGGTTTTCGATGAAGAAACCGCACCGATTGTCCGGAAGATTTTCCAATGGAAAATTGAAGGATTGTCCCTTCCTGCGATTGCAGACCGGCTTGATGCAATGAACGCGCCCAATCCGGAGTTTCAGAAGTATCAGGTCGGCGTCCGCACAGGCAATGCTACGGCAAAGAAGATTTGGAACAAGTCTTCACTCACTACCATTCTGGATAATCCCCATTACGTCGGAGATACCGTTCTCGGACGGACGCTGAACGCCATCTACAAGGGCGTCAAGAATCAGCATATCGACCGCGAGGAATGGATTGTTTTTCCCAATACTCACGAGGCGATTATTTCCCGTGAGGACTTCCAAAAGGTACAAGAGCTGCGCGACGCTGCTGCAAGGACAAGGATTGAGAAGATGGAGCGCACGGAGAAAATCCGTGCTACACTGATCAATCTCTTTGAAGACAAAATCGTCTGCGCAGACTGCGGCAGGAAGCTCTATTTCCATCGCAAGCGCGTTGACAAGCGCAAGGACGGCGCATGGTACGCCTTCTATGAGTGCAGTTCATCCGTCAAGCGCGGCAATCTCTGTACGCCACACTATACGCGGCAGGACAAACTCGAAGCCGATGTGCTTGCGGCGATCCAGCTTCAAGTCAAGGCGGCTCTCAATTACGACAAGCTGCTTGCCAAGCTGAGAAACAGCGAAGGCGAACGCAGCATCCGCGATCAGCAGAATGCGCTCATCACAAGCCTGAATCTGAAACTCAGCGGCATCTCCAAGAAGCGTACTCGGCTCTATGAGGACTTCACGGAAGGCATTCTCGATGAAGAGGAATACGCCTTTGCCAAGAAAGCCTACGATGAGCAGTATGTCGATCTTTCACGGCGGTTGGATGAAGCGGTTCAGCGGAAGGTAAAGTTTGCCGAGGCAATGTCCGAGGACAACAAGTGGCTCACGCTGATGAAATCCGTCAGCGGTGCAACGATGCTCTCTCGTGAGTTGGTTGACGAGTCCGTAGAGCTTGTGAAAGTCCATGAGGACGGCTCAATCGAGCTGGTCATGAAATACGGCGATATTTACGCTCTGACCGTTCAGAGCATCAAGGAAGTACAGGAGGCGATGTAAATGAGCAAGGAATACAACATCGGCATCTACATCCGCCTCTCAATGGCTGATGAAGATACCGGCTATGGCAGCAAGGCGGAAAGTGACAGCATCGGCAACCAACGTATGCTCATCAATCGCTTTCTTGACAATCATCCGGAGCTGTCTCACTGTCAGCGGTCTGAGTTTGCGGATGACGGTTATACCGGCACGAACTTTCACCGTCCTCAGTTCACGCAGATGATGGAGAAGGTCAAGCGCGGCGAGATTAACCTGATCTGCGTCAAAGACTTTTCCCGCTTTTCTCGTGACTACATTGAAACGGGAAACTATCTGGAATGCACTTTTCCATTCATGGGCGTCCGCTTTATTTCCATCAACGACGGCTATGACAGTGACGATTACAAAGGCACAACGGGCGGTCTGGAAGTGGTTATGCGCAGCATCATCTACGCCGCATACAGCAAAGACCTTTCCGTAAAGACCACATCGGCAAAAATCCAGATGATGAAGCAGGGCAAGTATGTCGGTGGCTACGCCCCATACGGCTACGTCCTGCATCCCACCATTCGGAACAAACTTGCCGTAGACCCGGAGGCGGCTGATGTGATCCGTCGTATTTTCCGCGAGGCGCTGGAAGGCAGCAACACCTCTCAGATCGCCCGCAGCCTGAATGATGACGGCATCCCGACGCCGGGGCAATACTTCAAGAGCAAGCATCCCGACAAGAAGAAGTTCAGTAACATGAGCGAGAAAATCAGTTGGGAAACCGTGATGGTCTATAACATCCTCAAAAACCTTGTTTACACCGGAACACTGGTCAGCCGCAAAATGAAGTCCTGCGGTGTCGGCTCAAAAAAGCGTGTTGTCAATGAGCCGATTATCGTAGAAGGTACGCATGAAGCGATTATCAGCAAGGAAGACTTTGAGCTTGCTCAGAAGGTCATTCGAGGCGGAGGACGGAATCCCACGCGCAAGCAGCATGACTATCCGCTCAAGGGACTCGTCCGCTGCGGTAACTGTAAACGTGCTATGACACGCCGAAAGAACAAGGCTGGCATTCGATACTTCCAGTGCATTCACTCGGTCAACAACGGAAACACAGACTGTCCGGTTGGCAGGAGCTTTCCGGAAATGGATATTGAGAAGGTTGTCTTCCATGCCCTTACTCAGTTTCTTGCTTTGGCACAGAAGGAAGCAATACAGAACCGCGAAGTCGGTGATCTGCGGAAATCTGCCATCAAGGAATGTGCTGATAAAATCCGCACTCTGCAAAAGCAGAACGAGCAGCACAAGGCGTCCAAGCTGAGGCTCTACGAGAAGTATGCAGCCGGAAGCATCACGAAGGAGGCGTACATTCAGCAGAAGGCGGCAGCGGATGTGAAGATTGCTGAAAACGATGGAGTAATCCAGCGCAGTCACGAACGGATGAAGGAGCTTGACTCCGAGACCGCCTGTTCAGATGAAAAGCTGGATGCGGTCTGCGAACAGTACGCCGACTGCAAAGCTCTGACCTATGAGCTGACCCACGCATTCATTTCTGCGGTCTACATTTACGATCTTGACAACATAGAAATCGTCTGGAAGTTCAAGGACTTCCTCACTACATCAGAAGGAGAAGCCAAATGAAAGTATTTCTTTATATCCGCGTTGCCTGTGCGGATCAGCTTGCGGCAGCAGACCAGCGGGAAGAGCTGGAACGCTATGCGAAGGACAAAGGCTATGAGGTGGCTGCTGCTGTGGCGGCAGACGGCATCTCCGGCGTCCATACGGAAGGTATCATGAACTTCCTGCTGAACGAAGCCAAGCGTCAGGACATCGGTACGATCCTCACCCGCGACACCTCGCGAATCAGCCGGGACACTTCCTCTTTTATGAGGTTTGAGCGAAAGTTTCGGGAGAACGGCATTCGGTTCGAATATCTGTCCAAGCCTGACAACGAGCTTCCGGTCACTCCGATGATGGAGGCATTTGCGGCGGCGTATAAGAAGCGTCGCACAAAGAACGGCACAAGAGCATAGAGAAAACGCAAGCCGTTCACGGGTGGTTGTCCACCTATGAACGGCTTGTAAATTCTCAAAATTTTTTTAGTCCCTACTTGACACAAGAAGACCTTTCCCGCTTGGGCCGTAACTACATCGAGGTCGGCAGGCTGACCGAGGAATTTTTCCCGGAGCATGACATTCGCCTGGTGGCGGTATCCGACAATATCGACACCGCCGAGGGCGAGAGCGAGTTGGCGCCGATCCGCAACCTGTTCAATGAGTGGTACGCCCGCAACATCAGCAAGAAACGGCGTATCAGCAACAAGATCAAGGGGAATGCAGGTGAACCGATGGGCCAGCCTCCCCATGGTTACATCAAAGACCCCAACAATCCGAAACGATGGATTGTGGACGATGAAGCCGCCCAGGTGGTTCGGCGGATTTACAGTATAACCCTGGAGGGCTACGGGACAGCGCAGATCGCCACGCAGCTTGAACGGGATGAAATCCTTACCCCGCGTGCCTATTGACTGAAAAAGGGCATCAAGCGCCCCAGAAAGGGCAAGCAGCAACCCGTTACCAAGTGGAACAGTTCCACCGTAACCAAAATCCTGTCTTTGCAGGAGTATTGCGGCGACATTCTCAACTTCAAGACCTATTCTAAATCCTACAAGAACAAAAAGAGGTTGGAGAATGACCGTGAAAATTGGGTCATCTTCAAGGACGTCCACGAGCCGATCATCGAACGGTCCGTATTTGAGCAGGTACAGCAGAAGCGGGGAAAAATCCGCAAGCGCCGCACCAACGAAGGCGAGCACAATATGTTCTCCGGCCTGCTGGTCTGTGCCGACTGCAGCAGCAACCTTCACTTCCACTTCAATCAGGGAAACCCGGAGATCAAGTATTTCAACTGCTCCAACTATAAGGGCAACCGTGGGAGCTGTACTTCCACCCACTATGTCCGAGTGGATTTTCTGGAACAGGTGGTGCTTGGCGAGATACGGCGCCTGACGAAGTTCGCCAGCCTCTATGAGGACGAATTTCTGAAAGCGGTGATCTGGCACTCCCAGCAAGCGACGGAGACCGACCGCAAGCTGAAGGAGAAGGAATTGAAAGCCCTGCTTGCACGAGACGAAGAACTGGACGGACTGTTTGAACGCATCTATGAGGACAATGTTTCCGGCAAGCTCTCCGATGACCGTTTTGCGAAAATGTCCAGACGGTATGAGGACGAGCAAAAAGAGCTGGTGGAGAAAATCAAAAAACTCCGCTCCGAAATCGAGAAGCAGAGCAGCCAAGCCATGACCACGGATATGTTCATCTCTTTGGTGCGAAAGTACACCCGCGCACGTAAGCTCACGCCCCGGATGCTCAACGAGTTGGTTGAGAAAATCGAAGTTTACAATGCCGAGAAAATTGATGGGGCGTGGGAGCAGCGGCTTCGCATCCATTATAACTGCGTGGGAGAAATCACAATCCCTAAAATGCTGCCGCTGCCAATTCCTGATGTGACCGTCAATACCCGGAAGGGTGTGTTCGTCAACTACGCCCCAGCAGAGATCGCCGGATAAAAACAAAAAAGACGAGTGTTCTTACAGCTTTTCAAATGCTATAAGAACACTCGTCATGGTACGGCTGAAGGGATTCGAACCCCCGACCTTTTGGTTCGTAGCCAAACACTCTATCCAACTGAGCTACAGCCGCATCTGCAATTTTGAACCCGTCTCCCTGACGGCTTGATTAGTATAGCATAGGAGACTGGGTTTGGCAAGCCTTTTTTTGAAAAAATTCAAAAAATTTTTGCAAGGCAGAAAATGTGCTCCAAATCGGCTTTTTTCGCGAGTCAGTTGGGAAAAAAGGATTTTTTTGTGCAGAGAAAAGAAAAGTCGTTGACCGGAGGGGGCAGGGCTGGTAAAATGAAAGCCATGCGGTCCCGGCATAGGCGGAGCCCGGCCTGTGGAGAGACCGTGGGATGACAAGGAGGTTTTGTGTGTGGAGAAACGAGAGAGCTTTTCCTCCCGGCTGGGTTTTCTGCTGATCTCAGCAGGCTGCGCCATCGGGCTTGGAAACGTATGGAGATTTCCGTATATCACGGGTAAATATGGCGGTGCGGCCTTTGTGCTGGTCTACTTGCTGTTTCTGGTGATCATGGGCCTGCCGGTCATGGTAATGGAGTTCGCGGTGGGCCGGGCCAGCCAGCGGAGCATTGCCCTGTCCTTCCAGACGCTGGAGCCCAAGGGCAGCAGATGGCACCTGTACAGCTGGGTTGGTATTGCGGGCAACTATCTGCTGATGATGTTTTATACCACGGTGGCCGGCTGGCTGCTCCTCTACTTTGCCAAGATGGCAAAGGGGGATTTTGCCGGGCTGGATTCTGTGGGGGTAGCCAACGAGTACTCCTCTTTGATGCAGGAGCCTGGACTGATGACCGTATTCATGGTGGTCGTGGTGCTGCTGTGTATGCTGGTCTGCTCCCGGGGACTTCAGAACGGAGTGGAAAAGGTCAACAAGGCCATGATGCTCTGCCTGCTGTTGGTGATGGTGGTGCTGGCCTTCCGCTCGGTGACCTTGGACGGCGCTGCCGAGGGCCTGAAATTCTATCTCAAGCCCGACTTTCACAATCTGATGTATGATGCCAATGGGAACATGATCCTGGGCGAGGCCATCTTTGCCGCCATGGGTCAGGCGTTCTTCACCCTCTCCCTGGGCATTGGCGCCCTGGCCATCTTTGGCAGCTACATCGGGAAGGACCACTCCCTGGCCGGCGAGGCCGTCCGGGTGGGTGTGCTGGATACCTTTGTGGCCTTTACGGCGGGCCTGATCATTTTCCCGGCCTGCTTTGCCTTTGACGTGGCCCCCGATGCGGGCCCCAACCTGATTTTCATCACCCTGCCCAACGTCTTTAATGAGATGCCCATGGGCCGGCTGTGGGGCTCCCTGTTTTTCGTGTTCATGTCCTTTGCGGCTCTGACCACGGTGATCGCAGTCTTTGAGAACATCCTGTCCTTCTCTATTGAGAAATGGGGCTGGAGCCGGAAGAAAGCGGTGCTGGTCAACCTGGTTGCCATTCTGATCCTGTCCATGCCCTGTGTGCTGGGCTTTAACGTCCTCTCCGGGATCCAACCCTTCGGCGAGGGATCTGCCATTATGGATCTGGAGGACTTTATTGTCAGCAACAATATCCTGCCTCTGGGATCTCTGGTCTATCTGCTGTTCTGCGTCTCCCGCCGCGGCTGGGGCTGGGAAAGCTTCCTGGCGGAGGCCAACACAGGCAGCGGATTGAAATTCCCCAGAGGGGTGCGGTTTTATGTGACCTATGTTCTGCCCCTGATCGTGTTGTTCATCTTTGTGATGGGCTATTGGGACAAGTTCTTTTGAGTAGAGCTTTGTCCGGCCATCTGGAAGTGCCCCGCCGGTTCTGTTGGATCGGCGGGGCGCTGTCATGTCCGCCTGCGGCGGGCCGGACGGGGCTCCTGCTCCACCAGAATGATGTCCTCCCCGAACCGGCGGACCCGGTCCCAGGGGATATAGCGGTCTTCCTCCCGGCCCAGCAGGCCGAACAGCCGCCGCCGCCCGGGCAGCACCAGAGCCCGGACCTGGCCGCTCTCCAGATCCACTTCCAGGTCCTCCACATAGCCGAAGCGGCTTCCGTTTTGTACATCCACCACTTCCTTCCAGCGCAGCTCAGCGATCCTCGTCCGCATTCCCTCGCCCCCCTGAGGATAGATATGCCGCCCCGGGGCTGTCCTATGACGTCGGGCGGGCCTTCTATCCGGGGATACAACGGCATATAGTAGCACAGCAGACCCAAAATGCGGGGGAGTTGTTGCTGTGTGAAAGGAAATATGGAAGAGCGGGCCTGTCAGCTGGCCCTTTACATCATAGAAAACAAGGCGACGGTGCGTGCCGCAGCCCAGAAATTCAAGATCAGCAAGAGTACGGTGCACAAGGATCTGTCAGAACGTCTCCCGGCGTTCAACCGGCCCCTGTACCTCCAGGCCAAGCAGGTTTTGGAGGAAAACAAGGCGGAGCGGCACATCCGGGGCGGGCTGGCAACGAGAAAGAAATATAAAGGAGAGTAAGGGACTGTGCCGCAAGTGGCTTCTCCACTTGCGGCACAGTCAGCTTTTTGCCGGAAGAAGCACTCAGACCTTTTCCGACAGGTTGGGGGCAGGACTTGTGCCCCGCCTTCAGCCTGTCGAAAGAGTCCGGCAGAAGCTGGGCTTTTTCATTTATATGGGGTAAAATGAGGAGGAGGGAGTGATGGGAGAAGCTGAAACATTGACCTGCCACACTACCAACCGGGACGGATACCGGGAATATAAAATTGATCTCAAGATTTGTGCCGACTGTTCCACCCGCCATCTGTGCACCCATTCCAAAGACTGCGCAAAGACTGTACAGAGGTCTGTCCCAGGTATCCAACCGGGTGAAGATTAAATTTGCTGCCATGAATCTGAAAAAACTGGCCATTTGGCTATGGATGGAGAAGCTTGCTCCGTTCGTCCGGATCCTGCTTCGGCCTATATATGCCAGAAACCCAGTCTACGCACGAAGGGTAGACCGGGTTTTTCGACAGGCTGAGCGTTCCTGCCCATTGGACAGGAGAGCGCTTCTTTTATTGGAGCCGGATCAGCCTCCGGCCTTTTTTCGTTTGGCGGCCAGATAGCGGTCCTCCTCGCTGAAGATGCAGCCGCAGTATTTCTGCATATAGAAGCCGTGCTCCCGGGCGAATTCCTGTCCAGCCTGAAACAGGGGGCGGAAGTCCCGGTCCAGGAATTCCACGCCGTAGCGCGCCCCCATGGCCTGAGCGGTGGCCCGGATGGCCTCGTGGTTCTGATAGGGGGAGATGAGCAGGGAGGTGGTGAAGCTGTCAAAGCCATGCTCGGCGGCATAGCGGGCGGTCTCCTCCATCCGCACCTGATAGCAGTAGGCGCACCGCCCGTCGATGTTGTCCGCCACATGAGTGATGAAGCCGCGCAGGTCATAGGTCCCGCCGATGACCAGTTTCATAGCGATCTCCTTGGCATACTCCTCCAGGGTGTGCTTCCGGGCCTGGTACTCGGTATAGGGGTGGATATTGGGGTTGAACCAGAAGCCAGTGACCCCGATCCCCTCCTCACGGAGGGCAGCGATGGGCCGGTTGGCGCAGGGTGCGCAGCAGATATGCATCAATGTATTCATGGGAAAACTCTCCTTATACCGGATCCAGGATGGTAACCGCCAGTCCCTTCCGCAGGGCATAGGCCAGAGTCTGGGCGGTGCCTCCCTTGGGTACCCCGTCATACACGGCCAGCAGCCGGGCGGAGCGGTCCACCATATAACGGTTGCGGCGCATCATGCACCAGCGGTCGTACTGGTGCTGGACCAGGGTCTCATAATCGCACCGCTCCAAAATGCTCTGATACCGCCGCTGCTCCTCCTGTGGCCAGCGGCTGGCCTGGCTCTCACAGGGGCGGGCGGCCTCCAGGGTGACGCCGGAGCGGCGCTCCCGCAGGGCGAGCACGGCCTCGGCGAAGTACAGGTCGGCCCCCCGGGCCATGCCGCAGATGAAGTGGCGATAGCCCCGCTCATAGGCCGCCTCCATCGCGTTCCACAGCCGCTCCTTCAGCGCAAGACACCGGCGATCTCCCTCATCGTCGCCCCACGGCAGCTTACCGGGCCGATGGCCGGAAAAACAGCAGCTGATCGGTCTGGCTCGCATAGCGCTCCCTCCTTCCCCCTTTGGTTTCCATTTCATTATAGAACATATTTTCTATTTTGTAAAGCCCAAAAAATCGGAGGACGGCTCCCGCCGCCCTCCGTCATTTCACTTCTGCTCCTCGTACAGGGCCTCCAGCACACGGGCATAGAGATGCTCCGGGTCCTTGCGAAACCGCTCCGCCAGATCCTTGGCCATCTCCTCCGTGGCCACCATCAGCTCCAGCTGCATCAGGCTGTCCACATCGTCGCTGAGCTTTAATTCCACGGTGTAGGTGCCGTTTTCCCGTGGGATGGCCTTCCCCTGCACCTGCGCCTGCCGCAGCAGCTCCTTGTTGTATTCCTCGATGTTCCTGTCCGTCCGCAGCCGCACGGAATAGGGCAGGCTGGACTCGCAGATGGCGCTGTTTTTCAGCCCCTTGGGGGTGATGGCGTACCGCCCCTCCTCCGTCAGGCGCAGATGCTCCGTCTGCACCAGATCGTTCAGACACTCCGAAAAATCGAAATAGTCAATGCCGTCGTCGCACATGGTCAGCTCCTGCATCCCCTCCAGCGGCAGCGGCTCCGACACACGGGCGGCAATGTACAAAATGAGAAACTTGATCTCCAGCTTGTCACGGATAAATCCGACTCCCATTGGATCACGTCCTTTCGGCTTTTCTATACACCCCTATTATAATGAAAAATTTCCGATTTGTACAGAGGTTTTTCCCCTCCTCGCCTGCATTTCCCGCACCCCGCCGGGCCGGACGCATAGACTGGATTGAAAGGGCGATGCCCTTGAGTACTTAAATAGGAGGTTTTTCTATGCCTGAAAACGGTATGCCCGGCCCGGTCTGCGATCTGAGCAGCGTGCGTGAGGCCGTCTGCATCCATACCCATAAGATCTTCGACTCCTGCCGTGACAAGGACTGCGTGGAGGATCTGCGCTTTTACCCCACGGCATCGGCTCAGGAGGTGCTGTCGGCCTGCCAGATGGTGCGGGGCGGCACGGCGGAGCTGCTCTACGTCTATACCGACGTGGAGCCCGTTTCCTTCAACCGGGGGTTCTACTCCATCGATATGCGGTTTTTCTACCGGGTCACTCTCCAGGTCGGCACCGGCACTCCCCGCTGTACCGAGGCGGAGGGCCTGTGCGTCTTTGACAAGCGGGTGATTCTCTTCGGCAGCGAGGGCAGCGCCAAAATTTTCTCCTCCGACACGGTGCTGGACGATCTGGATATCCCCGGCTGCCGCCGCAGCAACCTGCCCACGGCGGTGGTGGAGGCGGTGGACCCCATCGTGCTGGACGCCCGTGCCGAGGACCGCTGCAAGCCCTGCCGCTGCGACTGCGGCCTGACGGAGATCCCCGCCTTCATCGCCCAGAGCTTCGACCAGCCCCTGCTCTTTGACGACAACGGCGGCCGTCGGTATTATGTCACCTTAGGCCAGTTCTCTCTGGTGCGGCTGGAGCGGGACACCCAGCTGCTGATCCCGGTGTATGACTACTGCATCCCCCAGACGGAGTGCAGCGGCGGCGATCAGGAGGACCCCTGCGGCCTGTTCCGCAGCGTGGCCTTCCCGGTCAACGAGTTCTTCCCGCCCAACACCGTGGAGATGCCCAAGGACTACGCCAGCACCCGCAGCTACTGCGCCTCCCTCTTTCCGTTGCCCCATTTTCCGTAAACGCACTGCTCCATCCCAACGGCAAGACCCATCCGGCATAAAAGGCCCCGGACACCCATGGGTGTCCGGGGCCTTATCTCACGCTTTGCGGCATCTGCTGCCCGCAGGCGGCAAGAGCCTCATTTTCCGGTGAAGGCGGTTTTCACCACCACGTTCTCCGGACCCAGCCACTCCCGGCACTCCTGCACGAAGGCCGGGTGGTTCAGGCACTTGGCCCCCAACAGCTTGCCGCTGTCCGCCAGCCGGATCTTCAGTGGCGTGTCCCCCTCGAACATGGTCATCACCAGCTTGATATGCTGGAATGCCGGGCTGTCCATGCCGGGGACCCGCAGATAAATGGTGGCGTTCTCCTGTGCCGGACGGCGGTTCTCCCGCCGGGGCGGCAGCCCCTCCTTCAGGGGATAAACGCTGTCGCACATGATCTGCGGCGGCTTCTCGTCCCGGACGGAGAGCTTCCCCTGCACCAGCACCGGGCTGTTCACCTGCATATAGCTGCCGCAGCGCTCAATGGTGCGGCTGAAGCACAGCAGCTCGATGGATGCCGCCTCATCCTCCACCGTCACGTAGGCCATGAGGGCGTTGTTGCGGGTGGTGCGGGTGCGGCTGGCAGTGACGAT
>OOAF01000393.1_pt1 | contig 60558 bp, 55 predicted proteins | sample 1671251 | NCBI WGS metagenome assembly OOAF01 (sample SAMN06348137, study PRJEB24527) | human gut metagenome | biome: human gut; feature: ankylosing spondylitis patient; material: feces | host: Homo sapiens | place: China | collected 2015-10 | reverse complement strand
AATAATTAAAAAAACCTGCTTAAAAGTACTTGACTTTTGTTAGCAGGTTTTTTTGCGCAAAAAACCTTATAATAAATAATAAGATTGGACATAAAATATCAAAAAATGACAACTATATAGAGAAAAAAGGAAAAGCAAATCCAATTTTTTGCTGTTATTATAAGGTCATCAAAGTAAATAAATAAAATAAAGGAGAAAAAATGACAATTCAAGAAGTTTTAGACCGAGTTTCGAAATATCATCCTGATCTTGGAGAAGATTATCAGGGCTGTGATGGAATAAAGCAGGGTGACAGTTCACAGGAATGTACAGGAATCGTTTCTGCATTGGTTCCGACCATTGATGTGATCAGAAAGACCATTGAACTTAAAGCAAATCTGCTTTATATTCATGAACCTACTTCCTATCTGACACCTGACTGGCCGGAATGGAAAGCTGATTATGAATGTAATGTTTATGAAGAAAAGTTAAAACTGATAAATGAACATAATATTGTGATCGTTCGTGATCATGACCATATGCATGCACATAATCCTGACAGCATCTTTACAGGAGTACTGAAATATCTTGGATGGCTGCAGTACCTTACAGAGGAACAGCCAGTTCCTTTTGGATATGTAGTATGTTTTCCGGAAGCGAGAAAGCTGAAGGAAATCAATCAGGAACTGATAGATAAAATTGGAATGAAAGGATTGCGTTTCGTGGGGAATCCGGAAGCAGAATTCATAAAAATAGCATTTACAGGTCATATTTATCCGGAAGCATTTATTCCATCACATTTTAACGAAGATGGAAGCTGGAGTGATTATGCAACAGAAATAATACGTACTATGGAACAGGACGGGATTGAATGTATTATTCCAGGGGAGATCATCGAATGGACAGTATTATCTTATATCAGAGATGGAGTTTCTCTGGGCAGAAATCTTGCATGTATCAATCCGGGACATTTTAACTGGGAAGAACTGGGCGCCAAATATGCAAAAGACTGGCTTGAGGAACTGACAGAAAACAAGGTTCCGATTTCTTATGTTCCTATATGTGATATGTGGAATTATCAGATAAAAAAGTAAAAGATGGATCATCCTTAATATGAGCTGAGAAATGGGTCAGACATATAAACACATGAAATAAACACATTGAATAAAGATAAGTTCAGATAAGGAGCACAACAAATGAAGTGGGTAAGCAGTTTTAAATATCTGCCGATTAACTATGGAATGACACTGGCGGTCCTGGCAGACAGAACACAGAGAGTTTCCTTTGATAATAACCTGAATGGAAATAAAGTGCGCATTCTTTTTTCAAATAAATATGCAAAAGCACCTTTGAAGTTAAAGAGAGTTGTAATCGGAGTGGAGAACGATAAAGGAGAAATTGAGAGAACAGCAGATGTAACTCTTCATGGTTCATCCGAGATCATACTGCAGAGTGGGGAAGAAATTTACAGTGATGAAGCAGAACTGACAGTAAAAGCATCTGACCGCTTAGCAGTAAGTATTTATCTTGATCAGAAACAGGAAATTCAAAGCCTGTGTGGATACTGGGCGAAAAATGGAGCTGAAGTGAGATGCAATGTTCAGGGGGATAATACAGGGGAAAAAATTTCTCAAAATGTAGCCATGGAAGAAATTTACGGGTTTGTAAAAGAAGACCCATCACCTCTAAAAGGAAAATTTTTCTTTGGATTTTCAGCAGTGCAGGTATTGACAGATGATCATGTCAAAGTAATTGCTGCATTTGGGGATTCTATTACTGCAATGTCTTTTTTTACAAATGCACTGCAGAAAAGACTATATGATAAATATCCGGGACAGGTAACACTGCTTAATATCGGGATTGGAGGAAATCGATTACTTCATGATGCCACATGGATACCGGAAGCACCTGCGGAGGGAGGCCTTTTCGGAGAAGCCGGTGTAAGAAGATTTGAGAAAGATGTATTCGGGACAGATAAGATAGACAGTATTTTCTGTCTGATGGGTATTAATGATATTATGCATCCTGTTCAGTTTGAGGGAGCAGAAGAGGCAGTTTCTGCGGAATATCTGAAAAAAGGATATGCCTATATAGCTCAAAAAGCGCATGAACATGGAGCTAGAATTTACGGAGCAACCATTATGCCCTGTGGAAATAAAGAATATCCGGAGAAGTGGGTTCAGTTTTTTGAAAAAACAAGAATTGCTGTAAATGAATGGATGCGAACACAAAGTCCGTATAACGGATATTTTGATTTCGATGCAATACTCAGAGATGATTCGATGCCATCCTATCTCAAAGAAGAAGTACATATCGGAGATGGCTTACATCCGAATACAATGGGTGGAAAAATGCTTGCAGAATGTATGCAGCTAAGCGTGCTTACAGGAATAGAGGATTAGGGAAAACGAGAGGAGAAGAAAGATGGATCAAGTGAATAAAAAAATGTCTCTGCTGGAAAAAATCAGCTATGGATCAGGAAACATGGGAATATGTCTTTGTACAACACTTATTACAACATTTATTATGTATTTTTACACAGATGTTGTTAAAATCAGTGTTCTTCAGGTAGGAACGATCATGCTGATCGGAGGTATTGTGGATGCAATTTCTGATGCTGCAATGGGAATTATTGTAGATCATACAAATACTCGGTGGGGAAAATGCCGTCCGTATCTTATTTTCGGAGCAATTCCTATGGCAGCGGCCTGCTTCTTTGTACTGCATGTACCGGATGCAAGTGCTACAGTGAAATATGTATACGCTTTAATTACATATGTAATCTATACACTGGCTTATACTACTGTGTTGATTCCGCAGAACGTACTTATTTCTGCAATCACAGATGATACACAGGATCGTCTCTCAACGAATATGTTTGGATCTCTGGGAACTAATATAGGACAGCTTATTACAGGTGCATTTGCACTGACGCTTGTTTCTATTCTGGGACGTGGTTCAGAGTATCGTGGATATAATTATACAATACTTCTTTTGGGCGCAGTGGGTGCTGTCCTGACTATGGTAGACGGATTTAATACAAGAGAACGTATGAATATGGGCCATGCTGCACAGCAGAAAATTTCAGTAGCAGATACCATTAAATCTATGAAAAATGCACCATGGATCATTTGTATGATAACTGCGTTGCTGACTATTGCACAGGTAGTTGTAAAGGCATCTACTACCGTTTATTATTCTACTAATGTTTTACAGAATGCGGGAATGTCCTCTACGCTGCTTTCTATTGCGAATATTATTGGAATTCCGATCACACTGCTTATTCCAGTGATAGCGTCAAAGATTGGAAACAGAAATATTGTATGGCTTGGTGCAGTATTTGGAGTGGCAGGTAACATAGGTATTTATTTCCTGAAATTTAACAGCGTGGCTGTGATAGCCTGTGCAGTTGTTACATCCGTGGGAACTGCATTTGTAAATGGAATTATGTATGTTATGAGTGCAGAAAGTATTGATTACGGAGAATGGAAACAGGGAATCAGAGTACAGGGATTCCTAATGGCTTTTGTTGGATTTGCAGTAAAAATCGCAAATTCTCTTATACAGATGTTGGTCACTTCTATCTTAAATATGGGCGGTTATGATGGATCTGCAGCAGTGCAGACTGCATCAGCGGTAAAATCTATTGAATTCTGCTATGTGTGGGTTCCAGTGATTCTGTTTGCTGTAGTATTTGTGATCAATGGATTCTATAAGCTGGATAAAATATATCCACAGGTCAGAGCAGACCTTGATAAAAAAAGAAATGCTGAAATGTAGAGAGGAATTAGAATATGGCAATTTTTAGAACTGCATTTGCGTCTGAAACTTTATTTCGGACAGTAAATTTAAATGTTATCGTACCGGTGGAAACTTACGGAAGATTGGATGTAAGAAAACCGAAAAAGTTTAAGACGCTTTATTTGCTTCATGGATTTGGCGGAAGTCAGGATGACTGGATGGATTACAGTAACCTGAGAGCAATTTCTGAAAAATATGATCTTGCGATTGTTCTTCCGGCAGGTGAGAATAGCTTTTATGAAAATATGAATAGTATTACCGGCCGCTACGGTGATTTCGTCGGAAAAGAGATTGTTGATTTTACAAGAAGAATCTTCCCTCTTTCTGAAAAAAGGGAAGACACTTATATTGGAGGGCTTTCCATGGGTGGCTTTGGAGCATTAAGACTTGGAAGTCTCAATCACAGAACATTTGGAAAACTATTCTCTTTGTCTGGAGCCTTTATTATTGATAATATTGCCGGAAGGAAAGACGGATATCGGGATGAAATTGCTGATTATGATTATTATGTCCGTACCTTTGGCAATCTGGATCATTTAAAGGATACAGAAAAAGATCCTCTTTATTGCGTAAAAAAGGCAGTTGCGCAGAATGATATGCCGGAAGTTTATCAGGCAGTAGGAACAGAGGATTTTCTGATCAAAGAAAACCGTATGATGAGAGAAGCTTTGGAAAAAGAGGGCGTAAAATTGACTTATCATGAATCTGAAGGGATTCATGACTGGTCATTCTGGAATGAATATCTTCCCAAAGCAGTGGAATGGCTGATTGGATAAAACAGGGAAAGGGTCTGTAAATAGTATTGTGACAGGGTATATGGTATACTGAGAAAAAAAGTGTGGATCTTTACGGGAGGTTTTTATGCCGAAATTATATGAAAGAGAAGATTTTATTTATAACAGGATACCAATTCGTATTTTTAATCACTGTATAGAAGGAGTAGAAATTTTTACACCTACTCACTGGCACCGTAATATTGAGTTTAACCTTGTGACGGATGGAAAAATACGAAGAATCGTAGATGGAGTTTCATATGATCATAAAGCTGGAGATATGATTATAGTTAACAGCGGTGAACTTCATGCAGACCATTGGATCGAAGAAAATGATCATTTTGAGGGCATTACAGTTCAGGTTTCCAAAAGTTTTTTGGAATTATGGCTTGGTGCAGATTTTTATCTGACAAAGCCGGAAAATCCGGAGGTTATGCAGCAGATCAAAAATATTTTGATCAAGTTTGGAAATCTGAAAAGGAAGAAAAAACAGGAAAGCGGACAGGATATTTATGGAGAATTTGGCGAAAGAGCGGATGGAAATATAGAAAATGATATGATGAGGATCCGCTTAATGGAATTGCTGTTTCGCCTGATGGGAATTCTCCGGGAATTCTGCATGGGGACAAAAATAGAAAATAAAGGCAATACGGAAGCTGTAAATAAGATTAAGGAAATTACCAATTATATTGAGAAACACTCTGCTGAAAATCTGACACTTTCAAATACAGCAGAGCGGTTTCATTATACACCGGCACATTTATCCAGATTGTTTAAGAAACATGTGGGTATTAATTTCCATATTTATCTGCAGCATATCCGTCTTATGAAATGTGTGGAAATAATGAAGACACATCAGGACATGCAACTTACTGTGATCGCGCTGGATAATGGATTTCCTAATATGAAGTCCTTTATTGAAACTTTTAAACAATTTTATGGATGCACACCATCTGTATGGATGAAAAAGAAAAGCTGGTAACAGCATGGATAATAAGGGGATTTTATTATGGCATATATAGAAATGCAGTATTTATCATCAACAATTGCTAAATTTACAACGGTGAAAGCCTATCTTCCCACTGACGCAATGAGTGGAAAGGTTTTTGAACCACCATATAAGACATTGTATTTTCTTCCGGGATTCAGTAATGATGCCACAACACTTATGACCTATCTGGGACTTAGACGTGAATGTGAGTTAAAGGGGATTGCAGTGGTAGTAGTAGATGGTAATAACTCATTTTATGTGGATCATTCCGGACGGCTTTCCAATTATTCGGCATTTGTAAAAGAAACGGTAGATATGACAAGAAAATTACTGCCTTTTTCAACAAAACGGGAGGACACATTTATAGGTGGAATTTCTATGGGAGGATATGGAGCCTTATTAAATGGACTTAGATTTCGTTCCTGTTTTTCGAAGATAGTAGCATTATCTCCAAGTGCGGATTGTTATGATCTGATCTGCAGTCATGCTGAGATGTTTGACAGGGAATTATTCGAAAATGTATTTGGAAATAAAGAAGTATATTACGGAAATGATACAAATCTCTGCAAATTTTATTCAGAAGTTCCGAAACAGGAAATTCCAGAACTTTTTATTGCATGTGGCGAGCAGGATGATCTGGTAGGAAAGGGGGTAAAAGATTTCCGTGATAAGCTGAAAGAACTGGGAATCCCATTTATCGACAGACGAGGTCAGGGAAATCATGAAATGGCATATTGGGAAGACCAGATGGATCCGACCTTTTCTTTTCTGGCGGATATTAAGCCGGGAACGAAAACAAGGCTAATACTTGAGTTTGTATAGAGAAAGGAATAAGTTATGAATCAGGTGATAACAGCACAGGCTCTTTCGTTTTCTCCGGTTATACCGGCAGCTGGTGAACCGGAAGGACAAATTAAAGATGCGGAAGGAAATATTTGGATTCAGATCAGGGCAGTGAATGCGGCAGATGTGAGCCTTATTATTTATGATGAAAAATTTTCTTTTCTTAAAGAAAATGGAATATGGAAACTGAAATATCCGAGAAAAGACGGGATTACACTTGTTCAGCTCCAGATTGACGGAATGAATGTGCTTACCCCATATCTTCCTATATGTTATGGATATAGCAGACCATATAATTATGTTGCAATTGAAACAGAAGAAGATTTTTTCTGTCTGAAAGATGTACCGCATGGAACAGTAAGACAGGACTATCTGTATTCAGATGTGACAGGGGAATGGGAGCGGTGTATGGTATATACTCCTGCTGAATATGAAAGTTTTCCTGAAAAAAGATATCCGGTATTGTACTTGCAGCATGGACATGGAGAAAATGAGACCGGATGGACAGAAGAAGGCAGAGTTAACTTCATTATGGATAATCTGATCAAGGAGGGAAAAGCCAGACCATGCATTATTGTGATGAATAATGGAATGGTTCAGGTGAAGAATACGGAAGGAAAACGTCTGGTAGATCATACAGTATTTCCGAAATATCTGACAGAGGATGTAATTCCATATATAGATAGAAAATATCGTACAATTAAGGATAGGAGCGGACGTGCGATGGCGGGACTGTCTATGGGCTCTATTCAGACAAGTATCACTGCATTTACACATTCGGAATATTTCTCTTATATTGGATTATTCAGTGGATTTCTCCGCGACTTTATTCAGGGCGACAGAATAATGGATATGATACAGAGGGAAAAGGCATCTGATGAACATTTGAAAGCTTTGGATTATAAAGAAAAATTCGAAAAGGATTTCAAAATTTTCTTCCGTGCTATGGGAAAAGAAGATATTTTTATCCAGAAGTTCATGGAAGAAGATGAACTTCTGGATAAAAAGGGGATTTCCTGTATCAGACACATGTATGAAGGTGGACATGACTGGAATGTGTGGAGATATTGTATCAGAGATTTTGCACAGATGTTGTTTTGAGTAACTGCATAGTGGATAGAGCGTTTTTTAAAAATCATCTGGTAAATTTGAAGAAGAAAAACGATATTTTCCTATAGCTCCTTAACTATATTTATGCATCCGCACATAATAGCTGATACATAAGATCACAGTGGCTCCGCTCCATGCAGCAATCTCTGCAAAGAAAATACCGTCCTGTCCGATGAAATGGGGAAGGATCAGTGCAGCGCTGATCCGCATGACAAATTCAGCCATACCACTTATCATAGGCATTAAGGTATCTCCCAGCCCCTGAAGTGCAGATCTGTACACGTACAGGAAGTACAAAACCCAGAGCATGGCAGCCATAATAGAGAGGTATTTAAAAGCAATTGCCAGTACCTGCTGTGTCTGCTGTGGTTCACCTGAGATGAAAAGTGAGAGAATATTTTTTCCAAATAAAAACATGGAAGCAGAAATGATCAGTGAGGTAAGCAGGGAAAGCAGCATACTGCTGCGGACACCTTTCCTGATCCTGTCAATCTTTCCGGCTCCCAGATTCTGACCCACATAGGTAACGATGGCATATCCATAGGAAATAGCAGCCATTTCCAGCAGACCATAAAGCTTGTTTGTAGCTGTAAATCCTGCCACAAAAAGGAAACCGTAGCCATTGATCACATACTGGACTACCAGACCGCCCACACCGATGATGATATTCTGGAATACAACAGGAATACCAAGCTTCATCAGGCGGGCATTCATGCCGGATGCAGGCATAAAATCTGCTCTGGTCAGATGAACAATATCAATTCTGCGTAAAATCAGAAAACAGTAAACAGCAGAGAAGCTCTGTGCGATCACAGTTGCGATTGCTGCTCCTGCCACACCCCATCCGAAACCTGCCACAAAAAGGAGGTCCAGTGAAACATTCAGCACAGATGCGATGATCATCGCAGTCAGTGGTGTTTTACTGTTTCCCATAGCCCTTAGGGCAGAGGCAAACATATTATAGGCTGCTGTGGCCGGGATGCCACAGAAAATGATGCGCAGATATAACAGAGACATTCCGATAATATTGGAAGGTGTATGCAGCCCTGTTAATACCAGCGAAGCAAATGACTGGCTGAGAATGAATACTCCGGCTGCGATAAATGCGGTCAGCCGATAACTGTGAGCCAGAGATTTACGCAGATTTTCGAAATCCTTTGCCCCATAATATTGAGAGAGTTGAATGGAAAATCCCTGGGTGAGTCCGGTGGATATTCCTGTGACAACCCACATCAGAAAGTCAACAGCGCCCAGTGCGGCAAGAGCCTCCACACCTGCAACCTGTCCAACGACCATGGTATCCACCATTGTATAAAGTTGCTGACAGATATTTCCCAGCATCAGGGGAATTGCAAAAAGAATGATCAACCGTCCCGGTGAACCGGAGGTCATATCCTGAATCTTGGTTTTCATTGGTATAAAAGTTCCTTTCCGGAGCATATTTGAAAAGATTAAGAATAATTTTTCGAATATGTCCTGATATTTATATTAATAATTTGTAACTATTCAGTAGTCTACTATCCCGCGAGGTGTTTTGGCACGTAAGTACCAAAATCCCGAGACATACGAGCCAAAATGCCATCACCGCAGGTGATTTTTAATGCATTTTGGCTCGTAACTGTGAAGGTACTGAACAGTTACGATAATTTTATATCATTAACGTGAAAAATGAAATATAATATTTTATCCGGACGATATAAGTTTATCTGTTATTGTAACCGCATATCTGTTGCAACACACTCTTGAGAGACAATGGCTATTTACAAATATGACAATAACAGGTATCATTCTTTTATAAATACATTCATAAAAGAAGGTAAAACAGAATGAGCGGACTGGAAAAGAAATTTGCCACGAAATCAAAAATCGTAAATTATATTATAAATAGAGAATCCACATCAAAAGTGGAAATATCCAAAGAACTGAATCTGAGTATGCCAACAGTTCTGTCTAATGTAAAAGATTTATTGGAAAAAGGCATCATAATAGAAACTGGAGAATATGAATCCACAGGAGGAAGAAAGGCTAAAAGTATTGGAATCAATCCATCCTATCGTTATGCAATGGGAATTGTGATCACTGCAAATCATCTGGGAATGGTGCTGGTAAATCTGAAGTATGAGATTGTGAAATCAGAGCGGGTCCGTCTGAAATTTGTACCTGATATGTCATATTGTAGTCAGGTAGCAGATTTTGCGGCGGAATTTCTGGATAATATGAATGATGCAGAACAGAAAGAAAAGCTTCTGGGTATTGGAATCTCTATTCCGGGAATCATTAATCAGGAGCAGAAACTGGTGATAAAATCCCACGCACTGAAACTTGAAAACTATAGTCTCAGTTTCCTGGAACAGGCATTTTCTGTCCCGGTTTATTTTTCAAATGATGCCAATGCGGCAATGATGGCAGAAGATATGAACACCTATCAGAATGCAATTTACCTTTCGTTGAATCAGACTCTTGGCGGTGCATTTTGCATAGGGGGAAAATTGTTTTCCGGAGAAAATCAGAAGGCCGGAGAATTTGGACATATGATACTTGTACCTCAGGGCCGCAAGTGTTATTGTGGAAAATCAGGTTGTGCAGATGCTTATTGCGCTGCAGGCGCACTTGTTGGTGAGTCAAAGGATTCTGTGGAACAGTTTATGCAGCTGCTCAAAAGTAATGATGAAAAGGCAGAGAAAAAATGGGAAGAGTATCTTACTTATCTTGCAATTCTGATTTCAAATCTGCGCATGGCATATGATATGGATATCATTCTTGGCGGCGAAATGGGTGGATATCTCTCAGATTATATGATACCTCTTGGAGAAAAAGTAATGAGGTATAATGGATTTGATCATGATCTGAGATATCTGAAAAACTGTTCTTATAAAAAAGAAGCCTCAGCTGTAGGTGCAGCAAAGCATTTCCTGCAGGATTTTATCGGAAAGATATAGACGATGGCATTCTTGAATGATCTGCTGATATACCATAGTAAACAAATAGCTGAATATAAAAAATACCCTGATTACAACAAAGAAATGTTGTGATCAGGGTATTTTGTTGTTGTGCGGGAATTGCTATAGGAGGAGTGTTATAGTAACATCTGCATAAAAATAAAATCTATACTTTGTGCAATTGGTAGAAATGAGAAATATTTTTAAATGTTTATTGACAAATTTAGAGATTTGAATAATAATGTAATTACTTTAATAAAACATTTAATAAAAGATAATAAATAACTAGAGGCTCAAAGTATATTCAACAAACAAGGAGGAAAATATTATGTTACAGCAGGTTATGACAAATCCAGGAGAAATCATTTTCAGAGAGGTTCCCGTACCAGAGATTAAAGACAACCAGGTTTTGGTTAAGATTATGAATATCGGTATCTGTGGTTCTGATATCCATGTATATCACGGAAAACATCCTTTTACAAAATATCCGGTAACCCAGGGACATGAAGTATCAGGAGAAGTGGTAAAAACAGGTGATGCAGTAACAGAATTTCATGTGGGACAGAAAGTAACAATTGAGCCACAGGTATATTGTGGACATTGTTATCCATGCCGTCACGGAAAATATAATCTCTGCGAAGAGCTGAAAGTAATGGGATTCCAGACAACAGGAACTGCATCCGAGTATTTTGCAGTTGATGCATCAAAAGTAACACCGATACCGGAAGATATGTCATATGAAGAGGGCGCAATGATCGAGCCTCTGGCAGTAGCTGTTCATGGTGTTAAACAGATGGGCGATGTAACAGGAATGAATATTGTGGTGATAGGAGCCGGTCCGATCGGAAATCTGGTAGCGCAGTCTGCAAAAGGGATGGGAGCAGCTAAAGTTATGATCACAGATGTCAGTGATCTTCGTCTGGAAAAAGCAAAAGAGTGTGGAATTGACGTATGTGTCAACACAAGGAATAAAAATTTCGGGGAAGCAATGGTAGAAGCCTTTGGACCGGATAAGGCAGATGTTATCTATGACTGTGCAGGAAATAACATTACAATGGGACAGGCAATCAAGTATGCAAGAAAAGGAAGCGTGATTGTGCTGGTTGCAGTTTTTGCAGGAATGGCTGAGATCGATCTGGCAGTTGCAAATGATCATGAGCTTGATATCAAGAGCACAATGATGTACAGACATGATGATTATGTAGACGGAATCAGACTGGTGAATGAAGGAAAAGTGCATTTAAGACCGCTGATCTCTAAGACATTTGCATTTAAAGATTATCTGAAAGCATACCAGTACATTGACGATAACCGTGAGACTACAATGAAAGTGATTATCAATGTGCAGGAAAAATAAAATACCCTGCTGATCATACATAAGCATTATGTAAGACAAAGATATAATAAAAAAGACTGCTGTAGAGAAGACATGAGTAAACGGAAAGACGTAGGATGGCAGCAGTTTCTGCCCTGATGCTGTTTTCGAGATTTTGGGATGCGATCATTCCTGACTGCGTAGAATACGGCTGTACTCAGTATTATGAGACATTCCTTTACTACAATTCCGGGAATTTTATGGATAGTGACAGCAATTGTACTGTTTTTCTACCGTCTGAACAAAAAACGTTACAATGAAATTGTAGAAGACCTGAAAAAAAACAGGATAAAATAAAGAGTGTCGTGAAGTGAATTGCGAATATCAACAGGGTCTCCTTGAGCAGTGCTAGAAAATCTGCTTAAGGAGATTTTTATGTCTGGAGTTTTTGTGGTTGCATTTTTATTTTATATCAGTATAATGGTGGGATAAGTCTGCAGATGAAAGGAAGACAATGCTGACAATATAACGAAGGAGCGAAGTATTATGCTGAAAAGATTCACCAGATATGTAACCCAGAGTGTTGCCGGAATGATCGGGATTTCCGTTTATATTCTGGCAGATACTTTCTTTATATCTGTATATTCAGGTGCTGACGGACTGGCAATCCTGAACCTGATCCTGCCGGTTTATGGGCTGATCTATGCGATTGGGGCTATGATCGGGATTGGTTCCGCTACCAGGTATGCCATAAGCAGGGCAAAAGGAGAAAATACAGATTATTATTTCGTACAGTCAGTAACCTGGAGCATACTGGCTGCAGTTCCATTTATGCTGATCGGAATTTTTATTCCGGACAAAGCATTGGCTTTGCTGGGTGCAGATGCCGGACTGATCGGACTTGGACGAAACTACATGAGAATTATTCTGATCGCAACACCATTCTTCATGTCAAACTATACATTTACTGCATTTGCCAGAAATGATGGAGCACCTTCTATTGCAATGATCGGTTCCATCAGTGGAAGTATTTTTAACATTATATTTGATTATATATTCATGTTTCCTGTCGGTCTGGGATTTTCCGGAGCAGGACTGGCTACTGCAATCTGTCCGATCGTAACAATGAGTGTCTGTACCATACACTACAGAAACAGCAGAAACCATGTGGGATTTCATTGGAAAAAACCGTCATTCAGACACCTGATTTCCTGCTGCCAGCTGGGAGTTTCCGCATTCGTCGGTGAACTGTCTTACGGTGTGATCGCCATTGTATTTAACTTTCTAATCCTGGGAATCGCGGGAAATGTGGGTGTAGCAGCCTATGGAGTTGTGGCAAACCTTTCTATCGTGGCATTTGCAATTTTCAACGGTCTGGCTCAGGGAGCACAGCCCCTGATCAGTGAAAGCTACGGAAAAGTTCAGCTCACTCAGGTAAAAAAACTTCTGAAATGGAGCCTGCTCGTATGCCTTGCAGTAGAAGTAATGATCCAATTGATTATCTGGACAGCAACTGACTCGCTGATTGGCATTTTCAACAGTGAAAACAATGTTCAGTTATTAAATTATGCACACACAGGACTGCGTCTGTACTTCCTTGGATTTATAGTGGCAGGAATCAACATTGTACTGGTGGCATATTTCTCAGCAGTGGATGAACCGAAAATTGCGATTGTCGGTTCATTCCTGAGAGGAATTGTTGCCATTGTTATCTGCGCAGTTATACTTGCGAAATTATTTGGATTAAATGGAATCTGGCTCTCTCTGCTTGCAGCGGAGACAGTTACTTTTCTGACGATTCTGTTTCTGGCATATAAAGACAGAAGAAAAAGAATGGCAGTTGTCTGAATTTATAGCAAGTAAAGCAGAGAGCGGGATTTGGTTAAAATTCAGGAATTGTCCGGATAAAATCAGGCTGTTCAATATCAAGCAGTCTGATTTTCCGTTCAATCCCTCCGGCATAACCGGTAAGGCTTCCGTCTGAACCTATAACTCTGTGGCAGGGGACGATTACGGAAACCCGGTTATGTCCAACTGCACTGCCAACTGCCTGAGCAGACATAGTTTTCAGTCCACGTTTATCAGCTATTTTGCGGGCAATCTCGCCGTAAGTAACTGTCTGACCATAAGCGATCTCCAGTAAAATGTCCCACACTTCTCTCTGAAAATCTGTTCCGATCAAATGAAGCTTCGGCAGGAAATCCGGCTTCTGCCCACTAAAATAAATATCCAGCCAGCGCAGAGCATCTTTCAAAATACAGTTTTCTTTTTCCTCAAAAACAAAATCCCTGTGTCCTGGAAATTCTCCAAAATACTTCTGTCCCTCAAACCAGGCTCCCACAAGCCCAATATCATCAGCTGCCAACAGCATTTTTCCAAGTGGAGACAGATAATAAGTTCTGTAAATCATAATATTCACCCTCATAGAAAAATAAGTAATAATAGATAGCACTTGGCTTCTTATTGGTACAATTCATTATAAAATTTTCGCATGACAAAAGCAATAAAATCTCAGTTTATAAGTCTTGAGATTTTAACCGAATCAAATAAGTTACCTGATTCAACTGTGGAAAGAATTCTTGTATAAACTTCAAAACTGATGTAAGATAAGATTACTCAGTTTGGAGGTTTTATTTTTATGTGGAATGAAATAAAAGATTTCGCTGTGCCGGAACTGGATGTATATGCCAGAACATCTGAGGTGCAGCTTTTACGATATTATGAACCGGAACCGGGAATTTTTATTGCGGAGAGTCCGAAAGTAATTGAGCGAGCTCTGAAAGCAGGATATCAGCCAATCTCTTTTCTGGTGGAGCATAAAGACCTGGAAGGAGAGGCACAGGAAATCCTGAAACAATATCCGGATGTGCCGGTCTATACTGCAGAATATGAACTGTTGGTCAAGCTGACCGGATTTGCTCTTACTCGAGGAATGCTCTGCGCAATGCGCAGAAATCCACTGCCATCTGTAGAGGAAATCTGCAGAAACGCCAGCCGAATAGCAGTTCTTGAAAATGTTGTAAACCCTACAAATATCGGAGCTATTTTTCGCTCAGCAGCAGCTCTCCATATGGATGCAGTACTTCTGACCGGCGGATGCAGTGACCCGCTTTACCGACGTGCAGCCAGAGTAAGCATGGGAACCGTATTCCAGATTCCCTGGACATACTTTAATAAAAAAAATGTATGGCCACAGGATGGAATGCAGATTCTGCAAAATCTGGGATTTAAAACAGCGGCAATGGCTCTGCGTGACGATTCCGTAGGAATTGATGACAAAGCACTCCGTTCAGAAGAAAAACTGGCAGTTATTCTCGGAACTGAAGGTGATGGTCTTGCATCACAGACAATTGCAGACTGCGATTATACAGTAAAGATACCAATGTCCCACGGAGTAGATTCGTTGAATGTGGCAGCGGCAAGTGCAGTGGCATTCTGGGAGCTGGGACACAGGTAAAGCTCATAATTCCGGAAAAGGAACAGTTTATTGAGAGTATACAGAATTTAACACGAGTTCTGTATACTTTTTTTTATAAAAAATGAAACTTTTTGTTCTTTGACAGGATATATAAGAATGTAAAGGTTAAAAGCTTTTAATTTTTGAAAGTATTAAAAAGAAAGTAGGATTGATATGACAGATGAAGCAGAGCTTTTGCAACGTCTCAGGAACAGAGAAAAAAACTCAATAGATGAAGCAATCCAAATTTATACGCCATATTTGAGTACTGTTTTGTATCATATGGCCGGTAATTCACTGCCGAAAGAGGATATTGAAGAAATTGTGGCAGATGTGTTTGTTATACTCTGGAAGAATGCTGAAAGGATAGATTTGCAGAAAGGTACATTACGGTCATATCTTGCTGCTGTTGCCCGAAATTTTGCTCTGAAACGGATAAACAGAAAAACGGATCATATAGTTCTTGAAGATATTGAACTGTCAGATGGCAAAGATTTCATTGAAGAGAATTTTCACAATAATTATGTATGGGAAACAGTTATGAGCCTTGGCGAACCTGACAGCGAGATTTTTGTAAGGTGGTATAAATTTGATGAAAAAATCAAGGACATTTCAAAAGCAATGGGGCTTAATATTTCTACAGTGGAACAAATATGTATTATGTACATTATATAAATAAATTGGTATCGGATGATTACGAATTGACAGAACAAGATAAAAAAGACCAGGCCAGTGGAAAAGTTGTATTCAGTTACGATGACAGCGCTTCTCAGATTGAAGTTAGTCAGGTTCAAAGCGTTAACTGGAATAAAGATGGCATCCAGTATGGTTTGCTGCAAATAGATGGAAAATTATCTGCCGGTGAACTTGCAGATATGGCGAGAGAGGTTATTAATAACAGAAGATAAAGAAAAAAAGATGGTGAATTCAGCCCGGTTCACCATCTTTTTGTAATTGTTGTGAAAATACCTGTATCGCAGCTGATGTATAATATGTTATAATTAATAGAAAAAGATGCAGGTAAAATTATATTTTATTCAGACATCAAGATGTATAATCCACACGGAATGGAAAGGAGCGGTAAATATATGAAATATGAAATTAAAGGTGATACACTCCCAGTTGTAATCTGCTATCTGGACAATGGTGAAAAGGTTGTGACAGAGGGCGGCGGAATGTCCTGGATGTCACCAAATATGAAGATGGAGACAACCTCCAATGGCGGAATCGGAAAGATGTTTGGGCGTATGTTCTCCGGGGAAAAAATGTTCCAGAATATCTATACAGCAGTCGGTGGAAATGGAATGATCGCATTTGCATCCTGTTTCCCAGGATCTATCCGTGCGTTTGATATCACACCGGGAAATGAGATCATCGCACAGAAATCAGCTTTTCTTGCCAGCGAAGCCAGCGTAGGCTGTTCTGTACATTTCAGTAAAAAATTCAGTGCAGGTCTTTTTGGTGGTGAGGGATTTATCATGCAGAAATTTTCCGGAAACGGAACACTGTTTGCCGAGTTTGATGGACATGTTGTAGAATATGAATTAAAAGAAGGTCAGAAGATCGTAGTTGATACCGGACATCTTGCCGCAATGAGTGCCAGCTGTAAGATGGAAATCGTGACAGTTCCGGGAGTAAAGAATATGCTTTTCGGTGGAGAAGGGGTATTTAATACAGAAATTACAGGTCCTGGTCATATATGGCTTCAGACCATGCCAATCAGTAATGTGGCAGGAGTTCTCAGACAGTATATGCCGTCGAGTAATAACTAAAAAACAAAAAACATTAGTGTGCCGACAAGTTGATTCTTGAAACAATCTTGCAGATGAAGAAATAAAAGTAAAACCTCCGAATATTCAGAGAAAAAATCTGAATATTCGGAGGTTTTTATATTGTGATGTCAGAGTCAAAAGACTCTGAGCTTCTGGATTCACAGTTTTATAGTTATTATGCAGTATGATCAACAGAAGTCACAGGTGGTAAAGTAGCGCATACAGTATTATCCTGGGAAAAGGTTTTCATGATGCCTGAGATTGTCTTATGCAGATATGGACGATATTCTGTCATGGATACTGGCTGCTGATACAGAATACAACTATAACAGGTAGACCCTACCAGTTCAATAATTGTAAATAGAAGCAACTCCGGATTCTTATAATGAAGCCCATTCTGAGCCAGCATATCCAGATATGACTGATAGAAATTGTATTCGTCATCCGGCATCTTCTCTTCAAAAGCACCCTTAAATACACCCCAGGCAAGATTCTTCGAAATAAAAAGCAGAAGAGTGCGGTCCTGATCAAGTGCTGTCAGGATAAAATCTACAATAAAATGTACCTGCTCGTCAAATTGTGTGATATGCGCATCCTGCAAAGCTTCATGTGCGCGGAAAAACAGTTCTCCTGTTTTATGGGAAACGAGCTTATTGCGAATATCATATTTATCTTTAAAATAGAGATAAAAAGTACCCTTGGCTACACCTGCCTGATTTACGATATCTGAAATCGTAGTCTTTGTGAGTCCCTTTGTAGTAAATAACTCAAAAGCGGTGTTAAACAGAGCATCCTTTTTCTTCTTTTTATTTAGCTCCAGTTTTCCCATTACAGTTTTTCCTTCTTTCTTCAAAGAGTTCATACTTTTATTTTAAACAAAAATGACTAAAAGTCAATATTGGATTTTGGATAATGAAAGCAAAAAAATGATAGAACCATAATCGGGCAACAGAAAGAAAAATACTGTCTATTTATTTGTTGAAAAAATTTAGACAAATTGTGAAAAATGATTATTGACTACCAGTCATTTTTAGTATATAACATTCCATGAAATAAAAAATGACTGTTGGTCATAGAATGATTAAACAGTATCAATAAGAAATAAAAAGGAAAAGGAGAATAAAATGATTAAGGTAGGAAAGTGGATTGCAAAACACAAAATACTGATCATTATCATCGGGATTATCTTACTGATTCCGGCATATCTCGGTATGGCTGCAACCAAAATCAATTACGATGTATTAAGTTATCTGCCAGACACCCTTGAGACCGTTGAGGGACAGGATATCATGGTAGACCAGTTTGGAATGGGAGCGTTCTCCATGATAGTTGTGGAGGACATGGAGCTTAAGGACGTAGCTGCTTTAAAAGAAAAGGTTGAAGCAGTTGATCATGTCAAGAAAGTATTATGGTATGACAGTGTTCTGGATGTTTCCGTTCCTGTTGAAATGCTTCCGAAAGATTTAAGAGAGGCATTCTTTAATGGAAATGCGACAATGATGATTGCATTGTTTGACAATACAACATCATCTGAAACTTCCATGGATGCTGTAACAGAGATCCGTAAGATTACTTCAAAGGATTGTTTCGTCAGTGGAATGACAGGTATTGTTACTGATATCAAACAGATCGCACTGAAAGAAATGCCAATCTATGTTGTGATTGCATCCTGTCTTTCTCTGGTAGTCCTGCTTCTTGCAATGGATTCCCTGGTTGTGCCGGTGCTTTTCCTGCTTTGCATAGGTGTAGCAGTTTTATATAACCTCGGAAGTAATATTTTCCTGGGCCAGATTTCCTATATCACACAGGCTCTGACAGCGGTTCTTCAGTTAGGCGTTACAATGGACTATTCTATTTTCCTGCTGAACAGTTATGAGGAAAATAAGAAACGATTTGAAGGGGATAAAGAGAGAGCGATGGCGCATGCCATCAATGCAACTTTCAAATCTGTAATCGGAAGTTCCATTACCACAGTGGCCGGATTTATTGCACTTTGTTTTATGACTTTCTCACTTGGACGAGATATGGGTATCGTTATGGCAAAAGGTGTTGTGATCGGTGTTTTCTGTTGCGTAACATTGCTTCCGGCATTAGTACTCACTTTTGATAAAGCAATTGAGAAGACAACACATAAGCCATTACTTCCAAGCTTCGATAAAGCATCTGCATTTATCACAAAGCATTATAAAATATGGCTGATCATTTTTCTGGTAATGCTCTTCCCGGCAATCCATGGAAATAATAATTTAAAGAACTACTATAACATTGATAAGTCACTTCCGGCTACTCTGGACAGTAACGTGGCGAATGCAAAGCTTCAGGAAACTTTTGATATGAACAATGTTCATATGGTCTTATTAAAGAAAGGACTTACATCAAAAGAAAAAACAGAAATGCTCAACCAGATCAAAGATGTTGACGGAGTAAAATGGGCCCTTGGAATGGATTCCTTCGTAGGTGCTGCATTCCCGGATACCATGATTCCGAGTGATTTGAAGAAGATGCTCGAGAGTGATGAATATGAGATGGAGTTCATCTGTTCCCAGTATAAGACAGCGACAGACGAGGTAAATAATCAGATTGATGAGATTCAGAAGATTGTAAAGAGTTACAGTCCGGAATCTATGGTAATCGGTGAGGCACCTCTGACAAAAGACCTGCAGGATGTTACAGATGTAGACTTAAAGACAGTAAATACAATCTCAATCCTGGCAATCTTTATTATTATTATGGTTGTGTTTAAATCTATTTCACTTCCATTTATCCTGGTTGCAGTTATTGAATTTGCAATTTTCGTCAATATGTCTGTTCCATATTATCAGGGAAAAGAAGTTGTATTCGTAGCAAGTATCGTTATCGGATGTATCCAGCTGGGCGCAACCGTTGACTATGCGATCCTGATGACCAGCAGGTATCAGAAAGAACGTGGACTTGGAAAGAATAAAAAAGAAGCGATTGCCATTGCGCATAAGACATCCATGAAGTCAATCGTAATCAGTGGATGCAGTTTCTTTGCAGCGACCTTTGGCGTTGGTCTTTATACACAGGTCGATATGATCGGAAGTATCACAAACCTGCTTTCACGAGGAGCGGTTATCAGTACACTGGTTGTATTGTTGATCCTGCCGGCTATGTTTATGATATTTGATCCACTCATCTGCCACACATCCATTGGATTTGCCAAGAAGAAAAACGCAGAAGAGAAGAAATAAAAGATTAAAAGAGAAATAAAAAGAAATTTATTGTAAAGAGACAGAATAAAAAAGGAGTAGTCTATTATGAACAGAAACAGAAAGAAAGCAGCTGCAGCAACACTTGCAGCAGGTATGGCTGTAGTTCTCGGAGCAGGTACAGTAATGGCAGCAGCACAGACAGGTGATAACAGCGTTCAGAAGGAAGAAACCGTTTATGTAAATACAACTGCAGATGGAGAAGTAACAGATGTTACCGTATCCGACTGGCTGAAAAACTCAGGAGACAGTTCAGATTCTGAGATCAAGGATACTTCTGATCTGGAAGATATCAAGAATGTAAAAGGTGATGAGACATTTACCCAGAGCGGAAATGATCTGACATGGAGTGCCGACGGAAAAGATATTTACTATCAGGGTAAAACAGATAAAGAACTTCCGGTTTCCGTAGGAATCAAGTATTACCTGGACGGTACAGAAGTTTCACCGGATGATCTGGCAGGAAAGACCGGACATCTTAAAATGGAGGTTACCTATACAAACACTTCCAAAACAACCAAGAAAGTGAATGGTAAGAACACAGAGATTTATTCCCCGTTTGTTATGGTAACAGGAATGATTCTTTCTACAGATAATTTCTCTAACGTAACAGTAGATAATGGTAAAGTTATTTCTGATGGAAGCAGAAATGTTGTAGTTGGATTTGGTATGCCGGGAATGAAAGACAGTCTGGATATGTCTTCAGATATTGCTGATGAAGTGGATATTCCGGAAGGGTTTACAATGGAAGCAGATGTCACAGACTGCGAGATGAGTTCTGCATTTACCGTAGCATTAACTGATATCTTTAAAGATATCGATTTTGACAATATAGACGGACTTGATGATCTGAAAGATTCCATGAAAGATTTGACAGATGCTGCGGTAAAACTGGTAGATGGAACAAAAGATCTTTATGACGGAACAAATACATTAAATGATAAATACAAAGAATTCTATGATGGAATCGGAACATTAAAATCCGGTGTCAGTGATCTTAATGATGGTGCGAAGGAACTGGATGACGGAGCACAGCAGTTAAGCAGCGGAGCACAGACATTAAACACAGGAGCACAGTCTTTAAGCAGCGGTGTTTCTTCCTACACGTCTGGTGCAGATACACTTTCAGCCGGAATCAAACAGTATACCGCAGGTGTGGATACACTGGACAGTAAGATGGCAGAATATGAGGCAGGAATGAAGTCTCTTTCTGATGGCGTAAATGCCTATGTTTCCGGTGGTAACCAGCTTGCAAGTGGCGTGCAGAACTATGTAAACGGAACCAGCACTCTGACAGACGGAATGCAGCAGTACATTGCGGGAGTTAACCAGCTTGCAGGTGGCGTGAGCCAGTATGCAGGTGGAATTAAGAGTCTGGTAGATGGAATCGGACAGATCGTACCGGGAATTGATACTGCAGTTACCGGAATTCAGACAGCAGTAGATAAAATGACTGCTCTTTCTTCCCAGATTGATGCAGACCAGATTGCTAATTTCAGCAAAAACATAACTGATTATACAACAGGAGTTTCTACTTATACTTCTAAAGTACAAGAATATGTTGGAAGTGTAGAACAGCTTGCAGCAGGTCTGGATCAGCTTGAAACTGCACTTAAGAGTATGGGAACTTCTGCAGCTTCAGAGGTACAGGCAAGTGCACAGGCAATGTCCGGTCAGTTAAGTGACAGTGCAGATACAATGAACAGCCAGGCAGATGCGATTGAATCCTGGATCAGTGATTCTTCAGAAGCTTCAGTAGATGCTTCTTCAGTAGAGGCAGGAGTTGCAGCTGTCAGCAGCCAGCTGGAAGCGGCAGAATCTGCTTTATATAATATTGATTACAGCAACATGGATGATGAGACAGCAGCTGCAGTAGAGGCAGCTGTTGACGGTGCGTTAGGTTCTATCCAGGCAGCAGCAGACAGCGCATCCAATATTGACACATCCACGATCACAGCTTCCGCACCTGACACATCAGCGCTGCAGGCAGCAGCAGACAGCTTAAGAGCATCTGCTGACAGCGCGGCCTCCGCAGCAGATACACAGGAAGCAGCAGTAAACAGCGGCGTTGAACAGCTTCAGCAGCAGCTACAGGCATTAAGTCAGGGAATGCAGACAGTGACAGCAACTGTAGAGCAGTTGAATGCAGGTGCAAAACAGCTTACTGCAAATGATGGCACACTGACAGCTTCCGGAAGTCAGCTTTCTGAACTTGGAACACAGATTGCTAACGGCGTAAATGGTATGAGTACATTGTTTGATGGCCTTGGACAGCAGATGCCTGCAATGTTACAGGGAATTGAACAGCTTAAGAGCGGATCTGAACAGCTTACAACAGCAAATAAATCCCTTCAGAGTGGATATGAGAGTCTTGCAAAAGCAAGTACTGAGCAGATGATCTCCGGTGCAGATACACTTCTGAGTTCCGGAAAGACTTTGACAGATGGTATCACACAGCTTCAGGGTAAGAATAATGCAAACGCACAGGCGCTGTTAAAAGGTGCAAAAACACTTAAGAGCGCAAGAAAGAGTCTGACAAGTGGTATGTCACAGATCAGTTCAGCAACAGGTCAGCTTACAAGTGGTGTGGAAACCCTTGCATCCAACAGTGGTGCTTTGTATAGCGGCGCAGATCAGCTTTCTTCTAACAGTTCTACATTAAACAGCGGGGCATCTCAGCTCGCAACAGGAGCACAGACTCTTGCAACAGGAGCACAGACTCTTGCATCCGGAACAGGAAGCCTTGTTTCAGGAACACAGACACTGCTTGATGGAACAAATGAACTGTCAGACGGAAGTGACCAGCTTAAAGATGGTATCAAAGAACTCAACGATGGGGCAAAAGATTTAAATGATGGTCAGAAGAAGTTCTACAAAGAAGGTATCAAGAAACTGGATGATGCAGTAAATGGAGACCTTCAGGATATCCTTGACAGATTTGAGGCAATTCAGTCTGATGATGTAATGTACACAACATTTACAGATAGATCCAGTGATATGGATGGAAATGTTAAATTTATCTTTGAATCCGATCCGATTGAGATTGATGATGAGAAATAATAGGAAAATATCTTGAAAAATGGGGCAGAGGCATAATGCATCTGCCCCATTGCTTATACAGAAAGTTTCTGTTATAATGAAGTACGATTTAGGGGTGATTCCCTATTACAGGAAACAAAAACAGAAAGCGGCAGGTGATTAAATGTCAAATACAAAATCACAGAAGCAATCTTATACGTCTTCATCAGGAAGAAGCAATACGCGGCGAAAGGCGAAAGCAGATTATTATGATTACAGTCTTGTTGCGGTTATTGTTTTACTGACCTGTTTTGGACTTATCATGCTATATAGTACAAGCTCCTATACGGCAGAAATAAATTATGGAGATGATATGTTCTTCTTCAAAAAACAGGCCATGATCAGTGTTGCGTGTATTATTATGGCACTTGTTATTTCCAGAATCAATTATCGCATACTTAATCGTTTTGCAGCTGCTTTATATGTAGCAGCATTAGTATTAATGACATTGGTTAAGACACCTTTGGGACAGTCCTCACATGGCGCGCAGAGATGGTTGAATCTTGGACCGATTCAGTTTCAGCCGGCAGAGATTGCAAAGATTGCGGTTATTGTCTGTCTTCCGTATATGATTGTTCACATGGGAAAGAAAGTACGTACTTTAAAGGGATGTATGGTTCTTGCCGGTGTAGGAGGTCTTCTGGCATTTGCTGCATATTTATTTACAGATAACCTGAGTACGGCGATCATTATTTTCTGTATTACCGCAGGATTGATCTTTGTAGCACATCCGGATATGAAGATTTTTGTGATTATCGCGGCTGTCGGTATCACATTAATTGTGGTGGGAGTGCTGATTTTAAATGCGACTGCAAGTGTAGATGGAAGCGGAAGTTTCCGTCTGAGACGAATCATGGTGTGGCTACATCCGGAAGAATATGCGGATACATGGGGATATCAGACGATTCAGGCATTATATGCGATTGGTTCAGGTGGCTTTTTTGGCAGAGGACTTGGAAATAGTATTCAGAAACTTGGAAGTGTACCTGAGGCACAGAATGATATGATTTTTTCTATTATCTGTGAAGAACTTGGGATTTTCGGTGGACTGATCGTTCTGATGCTGTATGCGTATCTGCTTTATCGATTATTCTTTATTGCACAGAATGCACCGGATTTATTTGGATCACTGATGGTCAGCGGAATCTTTATTCATATAGCACTGCAGGTAATTCTGAATATAGCAGTTGTTGCCAATCTGATGCCAAATACAGGTGTTACATTGCCATTTATCAGTTACGGAGGTACGTCGATACTGTTCCTTATGGCGGAGATGGGCCTTGCGCTGAGTGTGGCAAGGCAGATTAAATTTGAGAGTTAATAATATGTATGGTATGTATTCTGACGATAACGATAGTTATAGAATATCGTTTTAAGCATACGTTACTGAGAACGGAGTGAACAGTAACACCTACTGTTTATTACGTGCTCAATAATATAAAATAGTGCTTGACAAACAAAAGAGAAGAATATATACTTTGAACATCAAAGTAATTGATGCAGCTGAAACCAAAGTTGTTATATGACAATGATATGGTTAGAAGTAGAGAAGAAAGCGGTTGACCGCTTAAATGAAAGAATGAAGAAACAAGTAATAACCGGAGGCAGAAAACAGGATATTCCGGGCTTGGATTAAAGGAGAAAAGAACTATGTTAGAAAAAATGAGTGAAATGATCGCAGAACAGTTAAATTGTGATGCAGCAGAGATTACTGCTGAGACATCTTTTAAGGATGACCTTGGAGCAGATTCCCTTGATTTGTTTGAACTGGTTATGGCTCTGGAAGATGAATACAATATCGAGATTCCGGCTGAAGACCTTACAGACTTAACAACAGTTGGTGCTGTTATGGATTACCTTAAAGGTAAAGGCGTAGAAGCTTAATTACAGTGATTTATGAATCGTTCCTTGGAGTCAGAAATGACTCCGGGGATAATTTTTTGATATTATAATTTGAATATCAAAATATTTTAAATCAAAATAATTTGAAATAATAAACATACTAAAGAGAATTTATACTGGTTTAAACGAATCAAGTAACGAAAAGGAATACTTTTATCCACTTGACTATTGAGTAGAAATGAAGAAAGGAAAATGATATGTCCAAAATTGCATTTGTATTTCCAGGACAGGGCGCACAGTACACAGGAATGGCAAAAGATTTTTATGAAAAATTTCCTGTAAGCCGTGAAGTATTTGAAAAAGCTTCGAAAGTCTCGGGGTTGGATATAAAGACGTTGTGCTTTGAGGAAAATGAGAATTTAAATATTACAGAATATACACAGATTGCAATGCTGACAGCAGAAATCGCAATCTTAAGAGCTGTAGAGGAAGCGGGAATCCACTCTCAGGTAAATGCAGGACTAAGCCTTGGAGAATATGGTGCGCTTGCAGCCTCTGGAGTAATGAGAGAAGAGGATGCATTTGCCATAGTAAGAAAAAGAGGAATCCTGATGCAGGAGGCATATCCGACAGGCGGTGCGATGTCAGCAATTCTTGGAACAGATGCAGAACTGATTGAGAAGATTTGCGAAGAGACACCGGGAATCGTATCCATTGCCAACTATAACTGCCCTGGACAGATTGTGATCACAGGAGAGGAAAAGGCGGTTTTGACAGCGGGAGAAGCATTAAAAGCAGCCGGCGCAAGACGTGTGATTCCGCTTAAGGTCAGTGGACCGTTTCACTGCGAGCTTCTTAAGGAAGCAGGTAAAAAGCTTGGAGAAGAACTGGAGAAAATAGAAATCCAGACTTTCGCAATTCCGTATGTGACAAACGTGACTGCACAATATATTACAGAATCAGACCAGGTAAAGAATCTGCTGGTAAAACAGGTTTCTTCTTCTGTCCGCTGGCAGCAATGCGTGGAGCAGATGATAAATGATGGTGTAGATACGTTTATTGAGATTGGACCGGGAAAAACTCTGACAGGCTTCCTCAAGAAGATTAACAGGAATGTGAAAGCATTACACATAGAGAAAATAGAAGACTTGGAAGCAGTAAGAAAGGAGTGCCTGTAAATGCTGGAGAATAAAGTTGCACTTGTCACAGGTGCGGGACGTGGAATCGGACGTGCGATTGCAATTGCCCTTGCGAAAGAAGGTGCAGAGGTAGTCGTTAATTATAACGGTTCTGAAGAAAGAGCAAAAGAAGTAAAACAGACAATCGAAGAAAATGGCGGAAAAGCTTCTATATATAAATGTAACGTCAGTGATTTTGAGGCATGTGAAGCAATGATCAAAGACATTGTGAAAGAGCATGGACGTCTGGATATTCTGGTTAATAATGCAGGAATTACGAAAGACGGATTGATCATGAAAATGAAGGAAGAGGATTTTGATTCTGTATTGAATGTGAATCTGAAAGGTACATTTAATACAATTCGTCACAGTGCCCGTCAGATGTTGAGACAAAAGAGTGGAAAAATTATTAATATTTCTTCAGTTTCCGGAATTCTTGGAAATGCGGGACAGGCAAATTACGCAGCGTCTAAAGCAGGTGTGATCGGTCTGACAAAGACAATGGCAAGAGAACTCGGAAGCCGCGGTATCACAGTAAATGCAATCGCACCGGGATTTGTGGATACAGAGATGACAGGCGTTCTTTCAGAAGAAATCAGGGAAAATGCCTGCAGACAGATTATCCTGGGACGATTTGGAAAACCGGAAGATATCGCGAATGTGGCGGTATTTCTGGCATCAGACAAAGCAGATTATATCACAGGACAGGTCATCAGTGTGGATGGTGGAATGAATGTATAAGTTTTCCCAGGGATATAAAATCGGGAAATACGATGAACTGTAAAGTGAGAATAAGATATTGACAGATAACTAAGACCAAACCCAGGAAACAGGGAGAAAGGGGAATAATCCATTATCCTCAAAGAGGATAAACAGAGATTATATGTAATAAAATGAGAAGAGTTGTAATCACAGGAATGGGAGCAATCACTCCGGTAGGATTGAGTGTAGAAGAATTCTGGAACAGCGTGAAAGAAGGCAAAACAAATTTTGCGGAAGTCACACGTTTTGATTCAAGTAAATACAGAGCACATATGGCAGCAGAAATCAATAATTTCAATGCAAAAGATTATATGGATTTTAAATCGGCAAAGCGTATGGAACTTTTCAGCCAGTATGCAGTAGCTGCGGCAAAAGAGGCAATTGAGCAGTCCGGACTGGATATGACGAAAGAAGATCCATTTCGCGTTGGATGCAGCGTTGGAAGTGGTATCGGAAGCATGCAGGTTGTTGAGAAATCCTGCGAAATTCTTAACACGAAAGGACCAGGCAGACTGAATCCACTGATGATTCCGCTTCTGATTTCCAACATGGCATCCGGAAATGTCTCCATTCAGTTTGGGCTTCGCGGAAAAAACATCAATGTTGTGACTGCCTGCGCGACAGGAACCCACAGTATCGGTGAAGCATATCGTACCATCCAGTGTTCTGATGCAGATGTTATGGTTGCAGGCGGAACAGAAGCTGCCATTACACCAACAGGATTTGGTGGTTTCGCGGCGCTTACTGCGCTGACATCTTCCACAGATCCTAAAAGATGTTCTATTCCGTTTGATAAAGAAAGAAGCGGCTTTGTCATGGGCGAGGGTGCCGGTGTCGTTGTTCTCGAAGAACTGGAGCACGCAAAAGCACGCGGTGCGAAGATTCTTGGTGAAGTTGTAGGATACGGTGCAACAGGTGATGCATTTCATATCACGTCTCCGGCAGAGGACGGTTCCGGAGCTGCCAAAGCTATGGAACTTGCCGTAAAAGAAGCCGGAATTTCCACAGATGACGTATGGTATGTAAACGCTCATGGCACAAGCACACATCATAATGATTTATTTGAGACAATCGCTATTAAGAAAACATTCGGTGAACATGCAAAAGAAATGAAAGTAAATTCTACGAAATCTATTACAGGACACCTTCTCGGAGCAGCCGGTGCTGTAGAAGTGATCACCTGTGTAAAAGAACTTCAGGAAGGCCTGATTCATCAGACAGTTGGTTATCAGGTGCCAGATGAGGAATGTGACCTGGATTATGTAGGAGATGGCCCGGTTAAGATGGACATTAAATATGCATTATCCAACTCTCTTGGATTTGGTGGACATAATGCTTCCTTACTTATTAAGAAATACGAGGACTAAGTAGATGGAATTATCAAATATACTGGAACTCATTCATGCAGTCAGCGATTCTAATCTGACAGAATTTAATTTGCAGGATGGAAACTTAAATATTTCCATGTCAACAGAGAAGACAATCGTGCAGCAGGTAGCCGCAAGCGCAGATACAGCATCCTTTGCGGCTGGTTATCAGCCAACAGTACAGCCGACTTTACAGGCCGCCGCACAGAATCAGAAAGACACAGACAGAGCAGATGATACACAAAAACTCACTGGAAATATAGTGAAATCTCCACTTGTGGGAACCTACTATGCAGCTTCCTCACCGGACAGTGCCCCATTTGTAAAAGTGGGAGATAAAGTAAGTAAAGGGCAGGTCTTGGGTATCGTTGAGGCAATGAAGTTGATGAATGAAATAGAATCAGAATTTGACGGAACAGTTAAAGAAATTCTGGTAAAAAATGAGCAAATGGTAGAGTTCGGACAGCCCATGTTTGTGATAGAATAATGTACTCTCGGAATCTTTTTGTACTTGATTTTATGAGAAGATTTTTTGTCAGATGTGCCCGGATTTTTGAGGCGTACGCGGTGCGTACGTTGATAAAATTCGGGTGCATCTGGCGAAAAATCAGCCATAAAAGCAAGTGCAATAAAGACTCCGAGAGTACATAATAAAGGAAAGGAGGTATTGCTGCTGTATCAGGAGTAAACAGTAGCAGATAAAGCTCATGAAATTAACAACAAAAGAAATTATGGAAATTATTCCACACAGACATCCGTTCCTTTTAATTGATACGATTGAAGAACTGGTGCCGGGAGTGAAAGCAACAGGAAAGAAATGCGTAACTTATAATGAGCCATATTTTGCAGGTCATTTTCCGCAGGAACCGGTAATGCCGGGAGTACTGATCATTGAGGCACTTGCCCAGACAGGAGCAGTTGCAATCTTAAGCAAACCGGAAAATAAAGGAAAAATCGCATACTTTGCATCTATCAATAATGCGAAATTTAAAAATAAAGTAGTACCCGGAGATACTCTGACTCTGGAAGTAGAGATTATCAAAGAAAAAGGTCCTATGGGAGTCGGCAGAGCAAAAGCCACCAATCAGGACGGCAAGGTAGCAGTAATCGCAGAATTGACCTTTGCAGTAGGAGCATAAAAATGTTTGGAAAAATTTTGATCGCCAATCGTGGAGAGATTGCAGTGCGGATCATCCGCGCCTGTCGTGAAATGGGAATCCGTACGGTTGCTGTTTATTCGGAGGCGGATAAAGATGCCTTACATACTCAGCTTGCAGATGAAGCAGTCTGCATTGGTAAGGCGGCGTCTACAGACAGCTATCTGAATATGGAACGGATTTTAAGTGCTACGATTGCCACAAAGGCAGAAGCGATTCATCCGGGATTTGGTTTTCTGTCAGAGAACAGCCGCTTTGTAGAAATGTGTGAGAAATGTAACGTAGCATTCATTGGTCCGTCCGCAGAAGTAATTTCCAGAATGGGAAATAAATCTGAGGCAAAAAACACCATGCGAAAAGCCAAAGTTCCGGTAGTTCCGGGAACAAAAGAGCCGGTTTATACAGTCGCACAGGCACAGGAAGCTGTAAAGGAGATAGGCTTTCCGGTCATGATCAAGGCATCCGCAGGTGGTGGCGGAAAAGGAATGCGAGTGGCAAGAGACGAAAAGGAATTTGGCAAATTATTTGAGACAGCGCAGCAGGAATCGATACATTCTTTCTCTGATAATACGATGTATCTGGAACGATTTGTGGAGAATCCAAGACACGTAGAGGTACAGATTCTTGCCGATAAATACGGAAATGTGATCCATCTTGGAGAACGTGACTGTTCTGTACAACGCCGCCATCAGAAGATGATCGAAGAATCACCGTGTATTGCAATTTCAGATAAACTTCGAAAGAAAATGGGTGAGACAGCCGTTCTTGCCGCAAAAGCCGCAGGCTATGAAAGTGCCGGGACAATCGAATTTCTTTTGGACCAGTCCGGAGAATTCTACTTCATGGAAATGAATACCAGAATCCAGGTAGAACATCCAGTGACAGAATTTGTATCAGGCGTGGATCTGATTAAAGAACAAATCCGTATTGCAGCAGGAGAACCATTAAGTATCAGGCAGAAAGACATAGAAATTCGCGGACATGCCATGGAATGCAGGATTAATGCAGAAGATCCTGCGAGACATTTCATGCCATGCCCGGGTAAGATCACAGGATTACATCTGCCTGGAGGAAATGGGATACGTGTAGACACCGCAGTATACAATGACTATGTAATTCCACCATACTACGATTCCATGATTGCGAAGATTATCGTCTATGACAAAGACCGTCACAATGCTATCCGCAAAATGATCAGTGCACTGGGAGAAGTTGCAATAGAAGGGGTAAAGACGAACGTAGATTTTCTGTATGAACTCCTCAACCAGCCGGATTTCCAGGAAGGAAATATCACCACAGATTTCATACCACAGCATTATCCGGATTTGTGATAAAGATTTTATAGAGAAATTACGGCGCTAAAACGACCCGCCGCAGGCAGAATTGATTTGAGAAAAGAAGAGAAACGGGTTACATAAAGGAGCAGGATCAATGGCAGACTTAAAAAGATTTTTTAAAAAAACAATTTCAGAAGAGCGGCATAAACAGGCCGCATCTGTTTCCGTACCGGAAGGGTTATGGATTAAATGTCCGAAATGCGGAGAAATGGTTTATAAAGAAGACGTAATATCCAATGCCTATGCGTGCCCGAAGTGCGGAGGATATTTTAGAATCAGCGCAAAACGCCGCATTAAGATGATCGCAGACGAGGGAAGCTTTAAAGAATGGTTTACGGGAATTGAAAATAACAATCCCCTGGACTACCCGGACTACCCACAGAAAATAGAAAACCTGAAAGAAAAAACCAGACTGGATGAAGCAATCTTAATTGGGGAAGCCACCATCGGAGGGATCCGGACAGTAATCGGCGCCATGGATACCAGATTTCTGATGGCATCCATGGGCTATGTAGTCGGAGAAAAAATAACCCGCACATTCGAAGAAGCAACAAGACAGAAACTTCCGGTCATTCTTTTCTGCTGCTCCGGCGGCGCCAGAATGCAGGAAGGAATCATCTCCCTGATGCAGATGGCAAAGACATCCGCAGCCATTAAACGCCATTCAAAAGCAGGACTTCTTTACACCTCTGTACTGACAGATCCAACAACCGGAGGCGTTACAGCAAGCTTCGCCATGCTTGGAGACATCATCCTGGCAGAACCTGGCTCATTGATCGGATTTGCAGGTCCAAGAGTCATCGAACAGACCATAGGTCAGAAACTGCCAGAAGGCTTCCAACGCCCGGAATTTCTTCTGGACCACGGCTTTCTGGATGGAATCGCAGAACGTGGATCCATGAAAGAGGTACTGTCTTTGGTATTAAAAATGCACAGCACCAGAGAACAATACAAAGAATTTCCTAAAGAAACTGTCGCAAGAGCAATTGATACTTTTGGAAAAAAGAAAAAACAAAAGAAACAAAAAAATCTCACTGCCTGGGACAGAGTTAAAATTGCCAGAAGTAATGACCGCCCGTCGGCCGCAGAGTATATTGATACAATCTTCGACGACTTTATGGAATTCCATGGTGACAGAGGTGTTAAAGATGATGCCGCAATTATCGGCGGAATTGCCACGCTCGACGGACAGCCGGTAACAGTAATCGGAATCCGTAAAGGCCACACTACAAAGGAAAACATCAGATGCAACTTCGGAATGCCCTCCCCGGAAGGATATAAAAAAGCTCTCCGTCTGATGAAACAAGCCGAGAAATTTGGCCGGGCAGTCATCACATTCGTAGACACCCCCGGAGCATTCTGCGGACTCGAAGCCGAAGAACGAGGACAAGGAGAAGCCATCGCACGCAATCTCCTGGAAATTTCTGATCTCAAAGTGCCGGTACTCTCTATCGTAATCGGAGAAGGCGGCAGCGGTGGGGCCCTTGCATTGGCCGTAGGAAACGAAGTCTGGATGATGGAAAATGCAACCTACACCATTCTCTCCCCGGAAGGATTTGCATCCATCCTCTGGAAAGACAGCAAAAAAGCCCCCGAAGCCGCAGAAGTTATGAAAGTAACAGCAGCACACCTGAAAGAACTGGGAATCATTGAACGAATCATCCCCGAAGAACACCCCGCCAGCAAAGAAACCCTTCCGGAAATCGCAGAATACATGAAAATCCGCATGAAACAATTCCTTATAAACCAATCCGGAAAAACCGCAGAGCAGATCGCGCAGGAAAGGTATGAAAGATTTCGCAGAATGTGAGAACTAACGTTATGTTATACAGCCAGTATCCACCATGCGTCCCCTTTCTAAAACAAATTAAAAAAATTCCCATATCCTGTCTTGAAATAAAAAAGCCTCTGACGTATAATAAACCCGAAAGTAGAAAGGCGCTGCTTTTAAGCAGGGCCTTTTTTTACAGATTGACTAAAAATTCAGGAGTGAAAAGTTATGGCTAAGATCAGAACAAGATTTGCACCAAGCCCTACAGGCAGAATGCATGTTGGAAATTTAAGAACAGCATTATATGCATACCTCATTACAAAACATGAAGGCGGAGATTTTATCCTCCGTATTGAAGATACAGACCAGGAACGTTACGTAGAAGGCGCTGTAGACATTATCTACCGTACACTCGCCAAAACAGGACTGGTTCATGACGAAGGTCCGGATAAAGACAAAGGATTCGGTCCGTATGTACAGAGTGAACGTCAGGCACAGGGAATCTATCTGAAATATGCACAGCAGTTAGTAGAACAGGGAGATGCTTACTACTGCTTCTGTCAGAAAGAAGAACTGGAAGGCATGAAACGAGTTGTTGCAGGCAAAGAAATTTCTATCTATGACAAACGCTGCCTCAGACTTTCCAAAGAAGAAGTACAGCGCCGTCTGGATGCCGGAGAACCACATGTTATCCGTTTCAACATGCCGACAGAAGGAACAACAACCTTCCATGACGTAATCTATGGAGATATCACAGTAAATAACGAAGAACTTGAAGATTTGATTCTTATCAAATCTGACGGATATCCGACTTACAACTTCGCAAATGTTATTGATGACCATTTAATGGAGATCACTCACGTAGTAAGAGGTAACGAATATCTTTCCTCAGCTCCGAAATACAACCGTATTTATGAAGCATTCGGATGGGATATCCCGGTTTATGTACATTGTCCTCTGATCACAGATGAGACACATCAGAAACTTTCTAAACGTTGCGGACATTCCTCATATGAAGATCTGCTGGATCAGGGATTTGTTTCAGAAGCAATTATCAACTATGTTGCACTTCTTGGATGGAGTCCGGCTGACAACAGAGAAATCTTTACACTGGATGAACTGGTTCAGGCATTTGATTATCATCATATCAATAAATCACCGGCAGTCTTTGACGTTGCAAAACTTCGCTGGATGAATGGTGAGTATATTAAGAAAATGGATCCGGACAAATTCTATGAGAAAGCTCTTCCGTACATGAAAGAGGTTCTGAAGAAAGATTATAACTTTAAGAAGATTGCCGGAATGGTTCAGACAAGAATCGAGACATTCCCTGATATCCTGGCTCTGATCGATTTCTTTGAGAAAGTACCGGAATATGATTCTGCTATGTACTGCCACAAGAAAATGAAAACAAATGAAGAGACCTCGCTTGCAGTATTAAAAGAAGTACTCCCGGTTCTTGAAGAGCAGGAAGATTACATGAACGATCCGTTATATGAGACATTAAGCGGCTTTGTCAAAGAGCACGGTTATAAGAACGGATATGTAATGTGGCCTTTACGTACTGCTGTTTCAGGTAAGCAGATGACACCTGCCGGTGCAACAGAGATTATGGAGATCATCGGTAAAGATGAGACGATCAAACGAGTAAAGGCGGCTATTGAGAAATTAAGCAAATAAATATGAAGAGAAATCCATCTCAGCTTCGGGCTATCGCTCACCTGTCGGGACCTATGATGGTTCTGGCAGGTCCCGGCTCGGGGAAAACATCCGTTATTGTGGAGAGAACTGCATACATGATCAATGAGGGGAAGATACCGGCTTCTTCTATTTTGGTTGTAACTTTTTCCAGAGCAGCGGCGACAGAGATGAAAGAACGATTTTTGAAATTCGTGGGACAAGACAGAAGTGAAGTGACTTTTGGAACATTCCACGGAATTTTTTATGGGATCTTAAAGGCGGCATATCATCTGAGTGCGGCTAATATTCTTTCTGAGGAAGAGAAGTATAGTATTCTGAGGGAAATGACTGAGAAATATGGACAGGAAATGGCACAGGAAGGAGATTTTCTTGAGGAGATTGCCAAAGAAATCAGTGTTGTAAAGGGAAATTGTATTTCTCCGGAGCACTATTATGCTTCCTGCTGTTCAGATGAGATTTTCAGGGATATTTTTCGAGGATATAAGCAGACGCTGAAAGCAAAACGTAAACTGGATTTTGATGATATGATATTGTGTTGCTATGAACTTTTTTCCCAGAGACCAGATATTCTGAATGCATGGAGACGAAAGTTTGTCTATATCCTGGTGGATGAGTTTCAGGATATTAACAGCTTGCAGTATAAGATTTTGCAGATGCTGGCTGCTCCTGCCAATAATTTATTTATTGTGGGGGATGATGATCAGTCTATCTATCATTTTCGGGGAGCGAGACCGGAGATCATGCTGAATTTTACAAAGGATTATCCGAAAGCGGAGACTGTTCTTCTGGATGTAAATTACAGATGCAGTAAGAATATTTTACATACAGCGATGGAAGTGATTTCATGCAATACGAAACGATTTAAGAAGCAGCTTACTACACCGAATGAAGAAGGAATGCCAGTCACCTGCAAGGAATTTGATAATCCCAGAGAAGAGTATATGTGTGTGGTAGCGGCTTTGAAAAAGAGACTGGAGCGTGGTGAGAATCTGGAAAATACAGCGATTCTGCTCCGTACCAATCAGGAGTCAGAAGGGCTGATTAATGCACTGATGGAGTATCAGGTTCCATTTACCATGAAAGAGCAGCTGCCCAATCTTTTCCGCCACTGGATCTGCCGCAGTATTCTGGCTTATCTTGAGATGTCGGCAGGTGACAGAAGCCGGAAGAATTTTCTGGAAGTGATGAACAGGCCTAATCGATATATTTCAAGGGAAGCTTTGAAGAATACACAGATTAATTTTGAGCAGTTACGGGAATATTATAAAGATAAAGACTGGATGTGCGACAGAATTACTACATTGGAGACTCATCTTAAGATTCTTGGCACACTTTCTCCTTTTGCCGCAATTAATTTTATCCGAAAAGGAATGGGATTCGAAGAATACTTGCGCGAATATGCACAGTATCGTAAAATAAAACCAGAGGAACTGCTTGAAACTCTGGACAGGATTCATGAAAGTACAAAAGGGATGAAAAACCTTGCACAGTGGCAGGTATATATAGAGGAATATACAAAGAGACTGAATGAACAGGCGAGAAAGCAACAGGATCACAGAGAGGGAGTGACCATATCCACCCTTCATGCTGTGAAAGGCCTGGAATATGATATCGTGTATATCCTGAATGTCAATGAGGGAAGTATTCCTTACCGTAAGGCAGTTCTTGCAGAAGCAGTGGAAGAAGAACGAAGATTGTTTTATGTAGGTATGACGAGAGCAAAGAAGAAACTTGTACTTTCCTATGTGAGACACCAGTATGAGAAGGAACGGGAGCCATCTCGGTTCCTTGAGGAGACAGGCCTATGAATAAAGGAGTAATTTATTATACGAAGATACGGGAAGAATATGTGGGTGCGCATATGGAACACATGATCGCGGAGAAGCTTTTGGAGACTGCGCTCAGAAAGGAATATAATATCAATCTGAGTTATGAGCCGAGAGCGGAAGGCGAACATGGGAAGCCTTTCCTATCTTATCGTCCGTCTTTACATTATAATATCAGTCATTCGGGAGAATATGTGGTATGTATTCTGGCTGACCAGGAAGTTGGAATTGATATACAGATTCACCGTAAGGCCAATTATGAGAGGATGCTTAAGCGCATGGTACCGGAAGATGAGTATAATGAGATTCTGGCAAGCGCGGATATGCAAGAGCGTTTTTTTGAACAGTGGGTATTACGGGAAGCTTATATTAAATGGACCGGTGAAGGGCTTTCCAGGGACTTAAGGACAATATCAATGAATGAAGGCAGCAGTATGCTCCTTGACATGGAAGATGGTTACAGTGGAGCCGTATGGGCAATGAATCCCATGGAAATCTGCTGGAAGTTTGAAGATATCATACTACTTGGGTAAGACATGAATAAACAGACGAAGAAAGAAATCCGAAGACTGGCAGTGAAGGTGCTGATGGTTGTATTTGCACTTGGACTGGCTTTTTGGGGATATGCTTTCGTATATAGAGGTAAGACAGAGCCTCCTGCAAAATATCTTGTAACGAATCAGGATGCAGCAGTGTATTCACTGCGGGGACAGATTCAGATGCTGTCACAGCAGGAGGAATTGAACAGATTTGCTTTTGATGGCAGAAAAAAAGAAAAGGAGTACGGAACTTATATCATTCCGGGGCTGAAATATACCAGAACGTTTCTGAATGCACAAGGTACGAAGCAGGCAGTATGTACATCCATGACCCCGCAGGGCCTTGCGGTAACGGATGAGTATGTACTTGTAAGCGCATACTGTCATACGGCAAAACACAACTCCGTTATATATGTGATAAATAAAGAAACTCACAGATTTATCAAAGAAGTCGTGCTGCCTGGTCTGCCTCATGTAGGGGGACTTGCATACGACCCGGATCATGATATGTTGTGGTACTCTTCAAATACGAATGGGATTGCGCAGGCAGTCAGTATTAAGATGGATGTTCTGAGAGAGTATAATTATGCAGACAACCATATGCCTGTGCAGGTAAACCAGACATGCAGTCTTTACGGAATCGTGAGAGATTCCTTTATGACCTTTTATAAGGGATGCCTGTATGTTGGCTGTTTTAACAAATATACAGAAAGTATGATCGCAAGATATGCGGTAGATGAGCAGGGAGACCTGGTGAATACTTTTGACGAGGAATTAGGCATGATGTTTGAGATGGCAGTTCCTCTGGATTATTCTACGATATCAGAGCAGGCACAGGGGATGGCTTTTTATAACGATAAATTGCTGCTGTCCCATTCTTTTGGAATTTTACCGTCTCGAATTGTTTTCTACGAGCAGTCAGATAAGAGACTGTATGTAAATGAAAATTCCGCCAGATCATACAGAATGCCTGAGATGATCGAGCAGATCGTAGTAGATGGAGATGAACTCTACGTACTTTTTGAATCAGGTGCCTATGCGTACAGAGGATATGCAGGCAATGTGGTAGACCGTGTGCTGAAACTGGATCTTACTAAAATGGAAGACTCCTATCAGGAAGAGTAATAAAAACGGTTTGTCCACATATATTATGATATGCAGGATTGCGGGAGCTGTTTACAGCGGAGCAATCTGTAGATATTGAGGTAAAGAGGTGAGACACATAGAAGCGCAGCAGATTGAAAACCTGTTTGCCGGAAATATCCGGCAGTTACTGATGGATGCGGAGCTTAACTATGATAAATTATATGAAATACGCCTGAGGGTAGGGCGTCCGTTATTTCTGACATATGACGGAGGAGAATGTTTCTTGAGAAAACCGGGCCAGGAGCAATATCTGGTAACAAGGGAGGATCTGAAAGAAACATTAGAATACGTGACAGGATATTCCCTGTATGCTTATGAAGATGAGATCAGACAGGGATATATCAGTGTTCAGGGCGGTCACAGAGTAGGAGTGACCGGTAAAGTCGTGCTGGACAGAGGCAGGATCATGGGAATGAAGTATATTTCCTGTATTAATGTCCGTCTGGCCCATGAGATCCAGGGATGCGCGGATAAAGTAATGTCTTATATCCGTACAGAGAAATGGGTTGCAAACACACTGATCATCTCACCGCCGAGATGTGGAAAGACTACCTTATTGAGAGACATCATCAGGCAGTTGAGTAACGGCTGGGCAAACACTCCTGGCCTGACTGTCGGTGTGGTGGATGAGAGAAGTGAGCTGGCAGGATGTTATCAGGGGATTCCGCAGAATGATCTGGGGATGCGCACAGATGTGCTGGATTGCTGTCCGAAATCGGAAGGAATGCAGATGCTGGTGCGTTCCATGTCACCGGATGTGGTGGCTGTGGACGAATTGGGATGTGAGGAAGATTTCAAGGCAGTTGAGTCAGTGATCCATTGTGGATGCAAGCTGATCGCAACTGCACATGGAAATTGTCTGGAAGATGTTCTGGAGCAGCCATTTTTCTATAAGCTCATGAGTGAAAAGGTATTTGAACGATATATTATTCTTGACAAAAATGATCAGGCAGGTTGTCTTGAGGCCGTGCTTGACGAAAATGGCAGGGTATGCTTAAAACAATAGGATTATGTGTGATTATGATTTCCGGCATTGGCATTGGATCAGCCAAGAGTGCTGAACTTGGAAAACGAAAGAAAATGCTGGAAATGATTTTACGGATGATCATCCTCTTAAGAGGGGAAATACGCTATGGAAATAAATCTCTGTACGATGCTTTTACAGGCGCTTCCGGTAAACTGGAAGGAAAGTACAGAGAATTTTTTATACTTACTGCACAGGAGATGAAAAAGAAAACAGGAGTGACTTTTGGCAGAATATTCAGAGAATGTGCAGGGAAATGTCTTGATCTGAGCTACCTTTCTAAAGAGGAAAGAGAACGTTTTTATTCACTGGGAGACCGACTGGGTTATCTTGGGTTGGAGATGCAGCTGAAACAGTTGGACCAGCTGGAAAAAGAAACCGAATATGCAATCAGGGAACTTGAGAAAGATTTTCATGAAAAAAGAAAATTATACCGCAGTATGGGAATTCTGGGCGGAATATTTGTAGTTGTTCTTTTCCTGTAATGGAATCAAAAGGCAGAAGCCGGAAAGGAGAGACTGTGGAGGTAAGCCTTATTTTCAAAATCGCTGCAGTGGGAATTCTGGTTTCCATTCTCTGCCAGATTCTGAAGCACAGTGGAAGAGAAGAACAGGCATTTCTTGTGAGTCTGGCAGGGCTTTTGATGGTGCTGTTCTGGATTGTTCCGTATATTTATGAATTGTTTGAGAGTATTCAACAGTTATTTGTACTTTGATCAGGCAAGTAGTGAAAGCGGATTTCGAATACTTGATCCAATTGAAAATATTAATCTGTAATCCTATGCTTAGCATCAGAAAGGATGACGATCATGGATATTGTAAAAGTTTCGGTCATGGGAATCTGCGGAATGATGTTAGGATTTATTTTGAAAGAAACCAGACCGGAGTTTGCAGCACTTGTGACTATGACAACCGGTTTTCTGATCCTTAGTCTGGCGGCCGGAAAGGTTTCATATTTGTTTGAAACGATGAACAGACTGAAAGAAAGCTTTCCCATAGACAGCAGTTATCTGACGGTTCTGATAAAGATCATTGGTATTACATATATCGGACAGCTTTCATCAGCAATCTGTAAAGATGCTGGATATCAGACGATCGGAACACAGATAGACCTTTTTTGCAAGTTGTCAGTAATGGTATTAAGCATGCCGGTGTTGCTGGCAATCCTTGATACGATTTCGGAGTTTATGATATGATGCAAAAAGAAATACGCCTACATAAGAAAATCCTGTGCAAGAAGATACTGCGCAGGATAGCGGCAGTGATGATTATGCAGGGTATTATCTGGAGTATTATATTTTTTGGGAAGCAGACAGTACTCGTAAAAGCTGCTACACAGAATGAGCAGCAGGAAGAATCGACTTCTTTGGCATTACAGGAGCAACTGCTCGATGAAATACAGATTGATGATATGCAGAAGATGCTAAACGAGATTATGGCTGACCATACATTTTCCGTCAGAGAAGCATTACTGAATTTAATAAACGGGGAAGAACCGATTTCAAAAGAGACTGTACGAAGTTTTTTGTGCAGTCTCTTTTTTTCGGAAATGAAGAATGAGAAGGAGATGATATGGAAACTGTTGCTGATCATACTGATTGCGGCGGTGCTGGCAGAGTTTGCAGATGTATTTGGAGATGGACAGGTTGGAAGTATCAGTTTTTATATTGTTTATCTTGCTCTGTTTATGATACTGATGGAGAACTTTACACGATTAGGAAATGTTCTGTCGCAACGGCTTATGGGACTGGTAAATTTTATGAAAGTATTGTCTCCGGCTTATTTTATGACAGTAACTGCTTCAACAGGGGCTGCAACGGCAGCTGTGTTTTATGAGGGTGTTCTTTTGATGGTATGGGCGATTCAGTGGCTGCTTGTAAATCTGTTTCTTCCTGTCATTAACTTGAGCGTACTTCTGAAGATGGTAAATCACCTGTCAAAAGAAGAAATGCTCAGCAAAATGGCTGAACTTCTGGATGTTGCTGTGAGCTGGGGGCTGAAAACACTTCTGGGAACTGTAGTGGGGCTTCAGATTGTGAGGAACATGGTAAGTCCTGTGATCGATACGTTGAAAAGATCTGCCATAGGAAAAACTGCAAGTGCAATCCCCGGAATCGGAAATGCGGTAACTGCGGTGACAGAGCTGGTGCTGACCAGTGCGGTGATGGTTCGAAACAGTCTGGGAGTTGTGATCGTCATTTTATTGCTAGTGATCGGAGCAGGCCTGGTGCTTCATTATGGGAGCCTGTCACTGATCTATCGCTTTCTGGCGGCACTTGCACAGCCTGTCTCGGATAAAAGAGTTGTGGGAGCGCTGACAACAATGGGAGAAGGCTGTGCGTTGCTTCTGAAACTTCTGATGACTGCGGAAGTACTTTGTATGCTGACTTTTTTAATTGTTATTGCAGGCGTATCCTGAAACAATCATAGCACAGCTGATTTTCCTGGCCGGCTATAGAATATTCAGCAGGAGGAGTGGATGAAAAAAGAGCTGTATTTATGGATCCGGAATCTGGCTGTGTTTTATATTTTTTTTACAGCCGTTCTCAATCTGGTTCCGGATAAAAAATATGAAAAATATGTGCGTTTTTTTATGGGGCTGCTACTGATATTTATGATGAGCACACCGATATTTTCTATTCTTGGAAAAGGTCAGGAACTGACGGTGAGTTTTCTGGAGAACTTTTCGAGGGAGAATAAAGAAAAAGAACTTCAGGAATTTCAGAATCTACAAAAGATATATCTGGAAAAAGGCTATGAAATGGAGCTGGAACAGAAAATCAGAGAATCTTTGGAAAAAAGAGGCATAGAAGTATATAAGGTGAAAGTAAATATAGAAGGAGAGGACGCGCAGGCAGATATTTTACTAAAGAAAAAGATTTCGCAGGAAGAGAAAAGGGGGATCGCAGATGAACTGGTGGAAGAATGGGGGATTAATGAAAACAGGATTCATATCCAAACTGCCAAAGATGAGTCCGGCAAAGTGGGGGATTCTCTTACTTCTTGGGATACTTCTGGCCGTGGCAGCGATGCCAGTCTCTGATAAGAAACAAAAGACCACTTTTGCATTGAATGAAACAGCAGATCTTCAAAAAAGCATGTTGGAAGAAAAACTGGAAGCGCTTCTTGAAAATGTGGACGGAGTGGGAAAAGTACAGGTCATTCTGATGACAGATGAGAAGAAGGACGGACAGAGTTTTTATAATTCCGGCACGATACAGGTGACAGGCGTTCTGATCTCGGCAGAAGGAGGTGGAGATCCTGTGGTGGTACGGGAGATTCAGGAGGCAGTAATGGCATTATTTCAGGTGGACGCTCATAGAATAAGAATAATGAAAATGAAATGAGGAGAGAAATGTGAAAAAAGTCATCAAAAAAAATCAGGTCATCATTACATCACTGGCAATTCTCATTGCAGTAGCAGGATATCTGAACTTTGCAGATGTAGATCTCGGATTTAAGGATAAGGAAGCAAGTACGGACAGCAGCAGTATCCTTGAAGATGCGGGATATGATCTCACAGATGAGACAGCCCTTTTGGATGAAAATCAGTCGGATAAAAGTGCAAGTCTTACAGATGACAGCCTCACAAACAGCCAGGAAACAGATACGCCGGGAGAGGCGGTGCTTACAGGTTCTACCGGATTTGCCGCACAGGCAAAAATCAGCAGAGAACAGGTTCGGTCTCAGAATAAAGCTGACCTCCAGGACATTATCAATAATGAGGGGATTGATGATGAAGAGAAGCAGGAAGCAATACATACCATGGTTTCTATGACAGACCTTTCGGAGAAAGAAGCGGCGGCAGAACTTTTGCTGGAAGCGAAAGGATTTAAGGATGTCGTGGTAAATCTTACCGGAGAAACCGCAGATATAGTAGTTCCGGATGCGGAACTTTCTGATGCCCAGAGGGCACAGATCGAAGATATCGTAAAAAGAAAAACAGGAATTGCCGCAGAGAATATTGTGATCACTCCGCTGAAAGAAGGAGAAGATGTTGCAGAGGACAGCGTAGATACAGCGGCAGATGTTGGTGAAAGTTCAGACACATCAGACGGATCATCAGATGATACTTCTTATGAGGACAGTGAGACATCCGCACAGCCATATGAAGATGCAACGATTGACACAACTGACATTTATGATTGACAGCCTGACAGTTACTGTTCACTGGTAATATCCCGCGAGGTGTTTTTTTGTGAGCGAAGGTCACAGAAAACCCGAGACATACCGCGCGAATTTATGCGATTAGCATAAATTCTGTGCATCGCGAAGCGTGTTGCTGGGAACGGAGTGAACAGTAACGCCCGACAGAAATATCCTGAAAATCAACAGACATATATCTTGACAGAAAAGCGGTGCATATACTAGAATAGGAATGCTGTAAAAAAATAGGAAACGTAACAGATACTGTTTGGCTGGATGCTGGACAGTTGCAGATAATAATTAATCTAAGAAAGCGTACAGGAGGCTAAACGTGTCTAAGTATACGAACGAAATAGAAAAAAGAAGAACATTTGCCATTATTTCCCACCCGGATGCAGGTAAGACAACACTGACTGAGAAATTCCTGCTGTATGGCGGAGCTATCAACCTTGCCGGTAGTGTTAAAGGTAAGGCAACTGCCCGCCATGCAGTATCAGACTGGATGGAAATCGAGAAAGAGAGAGGTATTTCCGTCACCTCTTCTGTTCTGCAGTTTCATTATGACGGATATTGTATCAATATTCTTGATACACCGGGACATCAGGACTTCTCAGAGGATACTTATCGTACACTGATGGCGGCAGACTCTGCTGTCATGGTAATTGATGGTTCTAAAGGTGTCGAGGCGCAGACAAGAAAATTATTCAAAGTTTGTGTTATGCGTCATATCCCGATTTTTACATTCATTAATAAAATGGACCGTGATGCAAACGACACATTTGATCTTCTGGACGAAATTGAGAAAGAGCTTGGAATCGCAACATGCCCGATCAACTGGCCAATCGGTTCCGGTAAGAAATTCCGCGGTGTCTATGACCGTAACACCGAGAAAATCCTTACTTTCTCTGATACACAGAAAGGAACTAAGGAGGGTGTCATCGAAGAAATTCCGTTAAATGACAGTCATGCAGATGAGATTATGGATCCGGAACAGAAAGCACAGCTTCTGGATGAAATTGAGCTTCTGGACGGAGCAAGCGCAGATTTTGACCAGGAGCTGGTAAGCAAGGGGAAATTAACTCCTGTATTCTTTGGTTCTGCTTTGACAAACTTTGGTGTGGAAACGTTCCTGGAGCATTTCCTCAACATGACTACTTCACCGCTTCCGAGAATGTCTGATGCCGGAGAGATTGATCCTATGGATGATAATTTCTCAGCATTTGTATTTAAGATTCAGGCCAATATGAACAAAGCGCACAGAGACAGAATCGCATTTATGAGAATCTGTTCCGGTAAATTTGATGCTTCCCAGGAAGTATATCATGTACAGGGGGACAAAAAAATGCGTCTGCTTCAGCCGCAGCAGATGATGGCTGAGTCACGTCATGTAGTAGATGAGGCATATGCGGGAGATATTATCGGTGTATTCGATCCGGGCATCTTTTCTATCGGTGATACGATCTGTGCACCGGGTAAGAAATTTGCGTTTGAGGGAATCCCGACATTCGCACCGGAACATTTTGCAAGAGTTCGTCAGATCGACACCATGAAGAGAAAGCAGTTTGTAAAGGGAATCAATCAGATTGCACAGGAAGGTGCAATACAGATTTTCCAGGAGTTTAATACAGGTATGGAAGAGATTATCGTAGGCGTTGTAGGTGTCCTGCAGTTTGATGTTCTGAAATATCGTCTGGAAAATGAATATAATGTAGATATCCGTCTGGAGACACTTCCATATGAACATATCCGCTGGATCGCAAATAAAGAAGAGGTAAAAGTGGACAAGATCGTTGGAACTTCTGATATGAAGAAAGTTACCGATCTTAAGGGAAATCCTCTGCTTCTTTTCGTAAATTCCTGGAGCGTGGGTATGACAGAAGACAGAAATCCGGGCTTAATATTAACGGAATTCAGCAAATAACCCTTTTCATTTATCTGCCGATTTGGTATAATGGACAAAGATTAAGAGATTCCTTAGGAGGTTTTTCAATGGCAGAGAAGAGAACAACATATAAAATACAGGATTTAGGCGGCATTGGTGAAGTTCAGATCGCAGACGAAGTGGTTGCTATCATTGCCGGACTTGCTGCTACAGAAGTGGATGGAGTTGCTTCCATGGCAGGCAATATTACAAATGAACTGGTAAGCAAGCTTGGAATGAAGAATCTTTCCAAGGGTGTTAAGGTTACTGTACTCGAAGGAGTAGTAACAGTAGACCTGAACCTGAATATCGAATATGGCAGAAATATTCTTGAGACAAGTAAGAAAGTCCAGGAGAAAGTAAAATCATCCATAGAGAATATGACAGGCCTTGAGGTTGCAGATGTCAACATTCATATTGCCAGTGTAGATATGGAGAACGAAAAAGGAAAGTAACCCTTTCCTTTTTTGTGTACTTAAGAAGATAATAGAAAGGAAAGCTGTTTATACAGCGGGAATTATGCGAAGAAGAGAGCAGAGAGAACATATTTTTAAATTACTGTTCATGACAGAATTTAATTCAGAGGAAGAGATGAGTGAACAGCTTTCGCTTTATTTTGATACTCTGGAGGAGCTTTCAGGGAAAGATCAGGAGTATATGAGCCAGAAATATCGTCATGTACTTGAGAAATTAGATGAGATCGATGTATTGTTAAATGAGACAAGCAGGGGATGGAAGACTAAGCGAATGAGTCGTGTTGACCTTACTGCTCTGCGTCTGGCAGTGTATGAGCTGAAATATGACAAGGATGTACCTACAGGAGTTGCCATTAACGAGGCAGTAGAACTTGCCAAACGTTTCGGTGGTGAGACATCAGGTTCCTTTGTAAATGGTATCCTTGGCAAGATCGCCAACAGTGAAAGCGAAGAGAAAACAGAATGAGAAATGCATATTCTGTAGGACAGGTAAACCGTTACATTAAGAATATGTTTACCCAGGATTATTTACTGCAGAAGATTTATGTAAAAGGAGAAGTGTCCAATTGTAAATACCATACAAGTGGACACATCTATTTTTCCCTGAAAGATGAGACAGGCACATTAAACTGTGTAATGTTTGCCGGACACAGACGGGGACTCGCATTTGCCATGAAAAATGGCGACAAGGTAATCGTAGGCGGAAGTGTAGACGTATATGAACGCGACGGACGCTATCAGATGTATGCAAAAGAGATTACCCTTGAAGGTGCCGGAGCTTTATATGAGAGATATCTTGCGTTGAAGCAGGAACTCGAAGATATGGGGATGTTTGCACAGGAGTATAAGCAGCCCATTCCCAGATTTATCAAACGTCTAGGTGTGGTAACTGCACCGACAGGTGCGGCTGTTCAGGATATCCGCAATATTTCCTATCGAAGAAATCCCTATCTCCAGATTATTTTGTATCCGGCTCTTGTGCAGGGTGCAGGGGCAGCAGAGAGTATTGTCAGAGGAATTGAGATGCTTGATGTGGCAGATGTAGATGTGATTATCATCGGAAGAGGCGGCGGTTCTATCGAAGATCTGTGGGCCTTTAACGAAGAAATTGTAGCCCGGGCAATTTTTGAATGCCGTACTCCGATCATATCTGCAGTAGGTCATGAGACTGATTTTACGATCGCTGATTTTGTTGCGGACCTGCGTGCGCCGACACCGTCTGCTGCAGCAGAACTTGCAGTGGATGATTACAGGAGTGTTGTTGAGGCGGTGAGCCTTTACAGACAGCGGATTTACCGTGCAATGAGCAACAGGGTAGATCTGTATAGAAGCAAAGTTGAACATTTTCAGACGAAATTCGGTTATCTGAGCCCTGAGAATCGACTGCGTGAGCAGAGACAGCGCCTGGCTGATCTGGAGAATGCGATTCAGAATACAATGGAGAGGAAACTTCAGGAGGACAGGCACAGACTGTCTATTTATCTGGAACGTTTTACAGGGTTTTCTCCATTAAAGAAACTGAATCAGGGATATTCTTATGTAACAGATAAGACGAAAAAAACACTGACAAGTGTAGAACAGGTACAAAATGGGGATACCATTTATATATCTGTGACAGATGGTACAATAGAAGCACAGGTTGAGAGTACAGTAAAGGAGGAGAGGATCCATGGCGAAGAATGAGAACAGTGAACAGTTACAGGAGGAGAAGCCTCTGGAGGAGATGTTTACAGAGCTTGATTTGCTGGCTGGGAAACTGGAGGATCGCGAGACATCACTGGAGGATTCTTTCAGACTGTACAGACAGGGTATGGAACTTTTGAAACTATGCAGTGAGAAGCTGGATACAGTGGAGAAGAAGATGCTGCAGCTCAATGAGGATGGTACGTTTAGTGAATTTTCAAGATGAATTAAAGAGAAGAACGGATGAAATAGAAGAAATGTTCCGTAGCTTTCTGCCAGCGGAAGAGGGATTTGCCAGAACAATGGCACAGGCGATGAATTACAGCATGCTGGCCGGAGGAAAGCGCCTGCGTCCGATGCTGATACAGGAGACATATCGTTTATTTGGCGGCACAGAGAAAGTTGCAGAGCCATTTATGGCGGGAATGGAGATGATCCATACCCATTCGCTGATCCATGATGACCTTCCTGCGCTGGATAATGATGATTACAGGCGAGGCAGGCTGACAACGCATAAGGTTTATGGAGAAGCTATGGGAGTCTTAAGCGGTGTTGCTTTGCTTAATTATGCATATGAAACGATGTTACAGGCATTTTCGCTTACAGAAGACCAGGACAGAGTAATCTGTGCATTGAAAGTGATGGCAGAGAAAACTGGTATTCATGGAATGCTCGGCGGCCAGAGCGTGGATGTAGAGAACGACGGAAAACCTCTTGAAAAAGAGATGCTGGATTACATCTACAGAAATAAGACCTCTGCACTGATTGAAGCATCTATGATGACAGGAGCGATTCTTGCAGGGGCAGATGAGCAGCAGGTAGCTGTGGTAGAAGAGGCTGCCGGAAATATCGGTCTTGCTTTCCAGATTCAGGATGACATTCTGGATGTGACCAGCACAGATGAAGAGCTTGGAAAACCTGTGCACAGTGATGAGAAGAATAATAAAGTTACTTATGTGACACTTTTTGGGATAGAAGAGGCTTCCAGACAGGTAGAACTGCTTTCAGAAAAAGCAATAAAACTGCTGAAAAGCCTGAATAAAAATAATGAATTTCTGTATTTGTTAATTGAAAAATTGATAAACCGCAGAAAATAAAGGAAGGATACAAATGATTCTGGAAAAAATCAAGAAACCCAATGATATCCATAAAATACCGTTGGCCGATTTTGAGCCTCTGGCAGAGGAAATCAGAGACTTTTTAATCCAGTCTGTAAGCCGGACAGGGGGACATCTTGCTTCTAACCTGGGAGTGGTGGAACTGACGCTGGCTCTTCACAATGTATTGGATTTTCCGGAAGATAAACTGATCTGGGATGTAGGACATCAGGCATATACGCACAAGATTCTTACCGGAAGAAAAGATGAATTTAAGAATCTCCGTCAGGAGGGTGGCTTAAGTGGATTTCCGAAGAGAAGTGAGAGTGACTGCGACGCATATGATGCAGGCCACAGTTCCAATTCGATTTCAGCAGGTCTTGGATATGTGCGGGCCAGAGATATTCTGGGTCAGAAACATCATGTGGTTTCTGTGATCGGAGATGGTGCCCTTACCGGAGGAATGGCGTATGAAGCATTAAATAACGCGGCAGAATTAAAGACGAATTTTATCATTATCATTAATGATAACAATATGTCGATTTCCAGAAATGTGGGAGGAATGTCTACTTATCTGAGTGCCCTGAGGACTGCGGAAGCTTACACAGGGATGAAGATGGGAGTGACAAAGACGTTGAAGAAAGTTCCGAAAGTCGGCACCGCACTGGTAGATACCATGCGAAAGACCAAAAGCAGCATCAAACAGCTTTTTATTCCGGGAATGCTGTTCGAGAATATGGGACTGACATATCTTGGACCGGTTGACGGTCATAATATGCGTCAGATGATGAAGCTGTTTAATGAGGCGAAACGAGTGGAAGGACCTGTTGTTGTCCATGTTCTTACAAAGAAAGGAAAAGGATATGGTCCTGCAAGCGCTCATCCGGACAGATTTCATGGAACCGGACCATTTGATATTCATACAGGCCATCCGCTTCAGAAGAAATCTGTACCGGGTTATACAGATGTTTTTTCTAAAGCACTGGTTTCTTTGGGAGAGAAGAATAAGAAACTGACAGCTATTACAGCTGCGATGCCGGACGGAACCGGACTTATAGAGTTTTCCAGACGTTTTCCGGATCGTTTTTTTGATGTGGGAATTGCAGAAGAACATGCAGTGAGTTTTGCAGCAGGACTGGCTCTTGGCGGACTGGTTCCTGTAGTCGCGATTTATTCATCTTTTCTCCAGCGGGCGGTAGATCAGATATTGCATGACGTATGTATGCAGAATCTTCATGTGATTTTTGCTATTGACAGAGCAGGACTGGTAGGAGCAGATGGAGAGACACATCAGGGGTGCTTTGATCTGTCTTATCTGTCTATGATGCCGAATATGACAGTTCTTGCACCGAAGAATGACAAAGAGCTGGAAGAAATGCTTGCATTTGCAGTGGACTGTGACGGACCGGTTGCCATTCGATATCCACGTGGAAGTGCATATCAGGGTCTGCAAGAACATCAGGCACCTGTGGAACATGGTAAGAGCGAAGTTATTCACAGAGGAAAGAAAATCGCAGTACTGGGAGTAGGAAGCATGATTCCATCCTGCCTGGAAGTCTGTAAGGGACTGAAAGAAGACGGTTTTGATCCTACTTTTGTAAATGTCAGGTTTGTCAAACCGTTAGATGTGAAGCTGCTTGATGAGCTTGCAAAAGATCACAGCCTGTTTGCAACCGTAGAAGAAAACGTAAAAAGTGGCGGATACGGAGAGCATGTATCTGCTTATATGGAAGCCTGTCATCCTGAGGTGAGAGTATTATCTGCATCTGTGTGGGATCGTTTTGTGCCACAGGGAAATGTAGACAGCCTGCGTGCAAGAATTGGTCTTGGTGTAGCTGATATCAGACAGGCAATAGAGGATAGTGAGGAATTAAAAAGACAATGAAGAAACGTTTAGATATGCTTATGATGGAACGTGCCCTTGCGCCGTCACGTGAGAAAGCAAAGGCATACATCATGGCAGGAGATGTATATGTAGATGATCAGAAAGAGGATAAGGCAGGGACAATGTTTCCGGAGACAGTAAAGATTGAAGTCAGAGGAAATACTCTTCCGTATGTAAGCCGCGGTGGACTGAAGCTTGAGAAAGCGATGAAGAATTTTGATGTGACATTAGACGGTAAAGTCTGTATGGATGTCGGTGCTTCTACCGGTGGATTTACGGACTGTATGCTTCAGAATGGCGCTGTAAAAGTATATTCGATCGATGTCGGATATGGACAGCTTGACTGGAAACTGCGTAATGATCCGAGAGTAGTCTGTATGGAGAAAACGAATATCCGTTACGTAGTGTCGGAAGATTTAGAGGGACCGGCAGATTTTTCATCTATTGATGTTTCCTTTATCTCTCTTACAAAAGTTCTGCTTCCTGTAAGAAATCTTCTTACAGATGAGGGCGAGATTGTATGCCTGATTAAACCACAGTTTGAAGCCGGAAGAGAGAAAGTCGGTAAGAAAGGTGTGGTAAGAGATCCTGCTGTTCATCAGGAGGTTATTGAGAAAGTGCGCGATTATGCCATGAGTATTTTCATGGAACCATGTCATCTTTCTTTTTCGCCGATCAAAGGACCGGAGGGGAATATCGAATATCTTCTTCATCTTAAGAAGCATCCGGAAGGAACGGAGGTTACAGACAGTCTGGAAGTATCTGTGGAGGACGTGGTTGCCCAGGCACATGGAGCATTAGACAAATAAGACTGGATCAGGAAGAAACTATGGACAGGTTTTATATCATTACAAACAGTGACAAAGATTCAAATCTTGCGATCACAGGAAAAATTACAGAATATCTGAAGGCACATGGCAGAAGCTGTGAAGTACAGCAGGCCGAAAGAAAGCATGAAGGGGCTTATCATTATACAGATCCGTCAAAGATTCCGGATGATACACAGTGTATCATCGTTCTGGGTGGAGACGGTACACTTCTTCAGGCGGCCAGAGATGTGGTGCACAAAGAGATTCCGCTTCTTGGTATCAATCTGGGACATCTCGGATTTCTTGCAGAGGTAGATCAGACATCTTTATACAGTTCACTTGATCAGCTGATGGCAGATGATTATGAAGTGGAAGAACGAATGATGCTGGAAGGAAGAGTATACAGGGGAAAAGAACTCATCGGGGATGACATTGCCCTGAATGATATTGTGATCGGCAGAGACGGACATCTTCGCGTGGTGCGTTTTAAGAATTACGTAAATGATGTATATCTTAATTCCTATAATGCAGATGGAATCATTATTTCCACGCCGACCGGATCTACGGGATATAGTCTGTCAGCAGGCGGCCCTATCGTATCACCGAATGCGGCGATGACAATTATGACTCCGATAGCACCTCATACGCTGAATATGAGAAGCATTATTTTTCCTGCACAGGATGTGATCACTGTGGAGATAGGAAAAGGAAGACACTGTGACTGCGAAAAGGGAATCGCATCTTTTGACGGAGATACATTTATTCCCATGGTTACCGGTGATTGCATACAGATTCGTCAGGCGGATGTAAAGACAAAGATTCTGAAGCTGAATCATTTAAGCTTCGTGGAAGTGCTGCGCCGGAAGATGAGAGACAGCTGATTAGCAGGAGGAAATAACGTGAAGGTTGCAAGACATGAGAAAATTATTGAACTGATTCATCAGTATGATATTGATACACAGGAGGAACTGGCATCCAGACTTAATGAGGCAGGATTTAAGGTAACACAGGCGACTGTTTCCAGAGATATCCGTGCCCTTAAACTGACAAAAGTAGCAGGAAAAGACGGAAAATCCCGCTATGCGATCATTAATAATGAATCAGGCAGTCTTGGAGCAAAATATACAAGAGTACTGGAAGATACCCTGCTTTCTATTGATGTGGGACAAAATATCATTGTGATAAAGACCGTTTCCGGAATGGCAATGGGCGTGGCAGCAGCACTGGATGCCCTGAAATGGCCGGAAATATTGGGTTGTATTGCAGGTGATGATACCATTATGTGCGCTGCAAAGAATGCAGACATGGCACTGGGAGCAGCAGAGAAATTAAGAAGCTTTGTAAGGCTGAATCAATGACAACAACGAGACTAGTTTGGAGGCAATTATAAATGTTAGCTCATCTGCATGTAAAGAATCTTGCACTGATAGAAGAAATAGAAGTTGAATTCGGACCGGGATTAAACATTCTGACTGGTGAGACCGGAGCGGGTAAATCGATTCTGTTGGGATCAATGCAGCTGATCCTCGGGGCAAAGACTTCTAAAAATATGATAAGAGAAAATGCACCTTATGCGTTAGTGGAGCTGCTTTTTCAGATAGAGAATGAAAAAGCAAAAGAAGCATTAAAAGAGCTGGATATTTATCCGGAGGATGGTCAGGTACTTCTTTCCAGAAAAATCATGGATGGAAGAAGTATCAATAAAATTAACGGTGAGACAAGTACAGTCGGTCAGATGAAAGCTGCGGCAGCTTGGCTGTTAGATATTCATGGACAGCATGAACACCAGTCTCTGTTGTATCAGGATAAGCAGCTTGCAATTCTGGATGCGTATGGAAAGAACCGGGTTCTTCCTGTAAAAGATAAAGTATCTCAGGCCTATAAAGAGTACAGTAAATGCAAAGCAGAACTGAATTCCATGAATATGGATGAAGAACAGAGAAACCGGGAGCTTGCTTTTCTGGAATTTGAGATCAAAGAGATTGAGAAGGCGAATCTTCAGCCGGATGAGGATGAGGAACTGGAGCGCCAGTACAGGAAAATGAGTAATGCAAAACTAATCGTGGATTCATTACAGCTAGTACATAATCTTACAGGATATGAGAGCAAAGAAGGCGCCGGTGAGACGGTAGGTGAGGCTTTGAAGGAGTTTTCACATGTAACCCAGTACGATTCAGAGCTTGCACCTATGGCAGAAACACTGACTTCTGTGGATGGTCTGCTGAATGATTTTAACAGAGAACTGTCCGCATATCTGGATGATATGACCTTTGATGAGGGAGAATTTTATGAGACAGAAAGGCGTCTGGATTTAATCAATGGGCTGAAGGCAAAATATGGACGTACGATCGAAGATATATTCTCCTATCGTAAACTTCAAGAAGAAAAACTGGAAAAATTACGTAAATATGAGGAAAATTTACAGGAATTGAAGAACCATCTCAAAGAACTAAAAGATGTTCTTGAAGAAAGATCGGATGAATTATCCCGAATCCGTAAAGAATATAGTAAACAGCTGGAAGAAAAGATTATTCAGGGACTGAAAGATTTAAACTTCCTGGATGTGAATTTTGCCATTGATTTCCAACAGAAGAAAAATTATACAGATAACGGAACCGATGATATTCAGTATCTGATTTCCACAAACCCTGGTGAGAGTCTGAAACCATTGGGCCAGATTGTATCCGGTGGTGAGTTATCACGAATCATGCTTGCACTGAAAGCAATCCTTGCCGACAGAGATCAGATAGAAACTCTGATCTTCGATGAGATAGACACTGGTATCAGTGGAAGAACTGCGCAGAAGGTATCAGAGAAGATGGCAGTGATCGGTCAGCATCATCAGGTGCTCTGTATCACGCATCTGCCACAGATCGCGGCTATGGCTGACAGTCATTTTGAAATTGAGAAACATCTGCAGGGAACGGAAACAATCACCCAGATTCATGTACTCGAGGAAGATGATTCCATCCGGGAACTGGCAAGACTCTTAGGTGGTGCAGAAATCACATCTGCGGTTTTTGAGAATGCAAAAGAAATGAAAGAATTGGCACAGAAACAAAAAAATACAAGATTCAAATAAAATAATTGACCATATACTAAGAGAGGATAATCCTATAACAGATTGTTCTCTCTTATTTTTTTACGGAAAGGATGTGCGCAGGAATGAACAGAAGAAAAAAATACAGATTCTTTGTTATATGTTGTCTGGCATTGGATCTGCTGGCAATATTCTGGCTTGGATATAAGTATCTGGACAGAAAAATTCCGGACGAGATCCAGATATCCAGGGACAGTGGTGAGAGTACTGAAGATGTAACGGAAGTTCTCTCGGCACCATTGGTCACATTTGAAAAAGCGGTTACAGTCTCGCAGGATGGAGGATATATCCTGCCCTGCAGGCTGTTAGGGTATATTCCATTTAAAGAAGTAAAAGTGACACCGGTAGATGAGCAGGAAATCTATGTCAGCGGAAGTACGATAGGAATTTACATGGAGACAGAAGGTGTGCTGGTGATCGACACCGGAGAGATAGAGGATCAGAACGGTGAAATGAAAGAACCGGCGAAGAATCTGGTTAGACAGGGAGATTATATTGTTTCATTTAACGGCGAGAAAATTTCTACGAAGAGAGAGCTGATTAATGATATCGCCGGACTGGATGGGGAAGAAGTTACGCTGGAAGTGAAACGGGAAGGTGAGAGTGTGCCTGTTTCAGTAACGCCGGTAAAGGACACAAAAGGAGACTATAAGCTTGGAATCTGGGTCCGGGATGATACGCAGGGAATCGGAACACTTACTTATGTAGATCAGAATGGAAGATATGGGGCACTGGGACATGGAATCAGTGATATAGACACGGCACAGCTTCTGAATATCAGAAACGGAGCGCTGTATAAAGCCCAGATTCTTGCAATCAATAAAGGAAGCAAGGGAAATCCGGGTGAACTGGCAGGCTTTATCCGCTATGATGACAGGAATATTCTGGGAAGTATTGAGATAAACAGTAAGAACGGAATCTATGGACAGTTTTACAAAGGTGCGGAAGATGGAATCACATTGAAAAAAATGCCGGTGGCATATAAGCAGGATGTGAAAACAGGAGAAGCTTCCGTTTTATGTAACGTCGATGGAGAAGTCAGAGAATATCAGGCAGAGATTAAAAGAATCGATCTGAACCATGAGGATACCAATAAAAGCTTTGTGATACAGATAACGGATGAAAAACTGCTGGAGAAAACCGGAGGAATCGTGCAGGGACTCAGCGGAAGTCCTGTGCTGCAAAACGGCAAAATGGTCGGGGCCATCACCCATGTCTTTGTGCAGGATTCTACGAGTGGGTATGGGATCTTTATTGAAAATATGTTGGGGAAATAGCTTCCCACTGTTTTAGAGTGTGTTTGGAAAACAATATGAAACATGAGCATATTATATTGACTGAATATCATAGCATATTTTATACTCACTAATGAATTATAGCATGGTGCAAAGAATATGGCATAAGCTTTTGGGCATGGGCAGTTCTGGAAGAGGGGATGCTTGTTGATCCACGTATCAAAACGGGAAAGTCTATAATGAAGATCATATTTGATCGAAAAAAGAGAACGCTGCATCCTCTTTATGTATTGATGAACAAAATAGGAAAATCTCATCAGTTGACAATTCCACAGGTAGCCATTGCTTATTGTAGTAATAAAGGAGTTGTACCGATATGTGGATGCAGACGGCTGCAACAGGTAAAGGAACTAAGTCAGGCTGTAAATACAATTCTTACAGAAGAAGAGATAAGGCGTCTGGAAAAGATGGCTGATAAACTTGATGTACATATTCTTGGTTCTGATATGTTCAGGTTTATAACAAGGAAAAATAAATAACAGGTGTGTGAAAAAATCTCCGTCCATATAATACAGACGGAGATTTTTTATTTATATTATAGGAAATTACGCCGTAATGTTCCTATAATATAAAAAAGCCCTCCGGGCAGGATCGCACTGCGGCGAAGAGGAATTACAGTGAGATAACCTTTAAACCCGGAAAACTCCCTGAATTGCATCTGAGACTGGAATGTGATGAAGCCGGGAAATTCAGGGTCTATGAGGATTCTGTTCTTTTTGGATGAAAAAGAATATGACAGACAACGGATTGAGAATCTTGCGGATACAATGGGGCTTCAGATAGAAAGAAACAAAATTACTTTAGACAGCAGCGAAAAAGAGATAGAAGACGATATTTTCAGACTGATAGCAGGATGTTACCTGATTTATTTCCTGCATTATTTTATGGAATTGCCATAATTGCTCTATTCTGTCTTATTTTGCTGTGAAATGAGAAAAAATTGTCAACAGGATACTGCTTGATTTATGAGATACTTTCTCAACAGTGGCACGATAATTTTCTTGCATTTTTATACAGATTAGTATACACTAACCAACAGAGTTAACCGAAGCAAACTATTGTGCGATTTGTTCATTTAAACTTCTATTGAAGAACTGAGATGAATCGGAGGATTTTATCCGCTTCATCTGAAATGAGATGATGCACAGATAGCTTCAAGTCAGGGACGAAATGTTTTTTGCCCCTGATATCATATTACAGGAGGAGAAAGAAACAGATGAAGAAAAGAATGGCAATTCTGATGTCTATGGCAATTGCGGCAAATATGATTGCTTCTGTACCGGTATGTGCAACAGACATATTTACAGATTCAATGACTACGGATTCAGCGACCACACAGGAGGCAGATGATGATTCCTTTAGTGATGGATCGGGAACACCGGATTTTGCGGATGAGCAGGACAATGTACAGGCAGCTCAGGATGAGGGAACGCAAAATGCAACAGAACCGCCGGATGTGACGGCAGAATATAACAGCGGATGGAGTCCAACATATAAAATAAAAGGACAATTTGGTATTGACTATTTTAATGGTACTCTACAAATATCTGTAAGAAGCAATAATTCAACTGCAAATTTAACAAAAGCATCATCTTCTTTCTTTTTAAAAAAGGGAGAGTATTATATGCATTCAACGGATCAGTATATTCAATTTTCGACGGATTCTTTTGAAGTAAACGATCAGATTGTAATCACCAGTACCGGATACAAGGATCTTACTTTAAAGGTAACAGGAATCGGAAATAACTGGGCTGTTGAAAAAGTAACTTCACAGACTGAACCTGAACAGACCAAAGATGCACCAACATTTGTGGGAGATCAAGTGGAAATTTCATATACAGACTACAAGATCATTAAACCAGCTGATGAAAATACTGATTCTGATTACATCAGTAAAATCACAGAAATATCTGTAGATGGGACAAAATGGGATAAAACAAATTCTGCAGCAGCATTATTTGGCAGAAATGCATATTATCCAGACAGCAGTGAGAATCGTGTTGTATTTGATTCAACTGTACTTCACACTGGAAATGTCATTACAATAAAAAGTGATGGATATAAAGAACTTTATCTTAAGGTAAATGCAGAGGGAAATGCCTTCACAGTTGTTGCAACTGATTCCGATAAAACTAATATTAACGGTGCATCCAACGGAGTGAACACTCTTCATGTCAGATTAAAAGGATACTTCGAAAGCGCTGTTACAGGGCAGAAGAAATACGATGCAGTTTCAGGTGCATCCACTTCTGTTTCATCCAACAAAAACAGTAATGTAGTTGTGGAAGCGGCAGATCTTCCGGATGGGAAGGAACCTGTTGAAGATGACTGGAAGGAGTTAACAAAAACAAGTGTAAAAATTGACACAAAGAATACAAAGGTAAACATTGACAGTAAAAGTGGAATGGCAGGGATGTATTCCACATATGACAGTTCTCTGTCTCTCAGCGGAACTCCTGCTGAAATAGGTACATATCCTGTCAGCGTTACATTGACCGATGAGTCAGGGCGTACAGTAACAAGTAATGAGCTTACTTTCAAGGTTTACAGTACTAATGAAAAACTGGCAGATCATCTGAAGCTTGCCAATGCAACCGAGACTGCAGACGGAAAATATATGTATGATATGGATCCATGGTTAATTCCTGATTTTAATGATACAGATGATATTGTAATAGTCCCGGCAAAGATTAAAGCCTGGTATGGCTCTCATACCAGCGGTACGTATGGAGAACTGGGATGTGCTGTTTCAGAGGGAGAAGCTACAACTCAGACATTGATCATACCGGATGGATGTAACCTTACAATGGTCAATATGAAGGTTCTCAGCAGTGTGAAGGTAAAAGTAGAAAATGGCGGAACATTGAATCTGAGAGATTCTTCCATATATGGACAGATTGAAGTAGAAAATGGTGGAACAATATCTGTCAACCACGATGATTATAACGGAAAATTCCTGACAGGTACTTCCATTAATGGACAGCTGATCCTGAATGATGGAGCGACCATAAAGAATTCTATGATCTACTCCAACACTAATTCCCTTACTGATGGAACACAGGCACGTCACAATACATCACCTGTTGTTGTGACAAATGGAAATGTAAAGGTAGAAGGAAATGTATATATCAAAGGTGATGAAGCTGCCACAGGAACAGATCCTGCCACAGGAAAAAGCTACAGCGGACAGCCGGCCCTGAAAGTCAGCAGCGGGACACTTACTATTGGCGAGGGCAGCCAGCTTGCAGCATACGGTGGAGGAAACATAGCAACTACTTCAGTTGGCGGTGCAGCGGTGATTCTTGACAACGGAAAGATTTCCGGAGCAGGAACGTTGATTGCTGTTGCAGGACGAGGAGATGGTGATAACGGTGGTAATGCAGTTGAGGGCACCGGAAATGTAGAAACAGCAAAAGCATATCTGGAAGGAGGTTCTGCTTATTTATTTATGAACAAAAATGCGGAACCAGGCAAAGCGTATACTGAATCTGTCACTATATCTCCTTCTACAAAAGGAACAGCAGTAAATGGTAAAAAAATAACTTCCAACAGTGAATCTGCTCCGAATACATATTGGAGTGACATTACAAAAACACCGGATGATAAAATTCAGAACTGTACCATATCAGACACTACAATCATACAGACCGTAAATCCGACACCATCGGTAAAACCATCACCATCGGTAAATCCGACACCATCGGTAAATCCATCACCATCGGTAAAACCATCAGTAACGCCAGCACCAACTGTTACTCCGATACCGGATACTTACCCGGAGGGGACTGAGAAAGATAAGAATGGAAATCTCGTTACACCAAAAGGAATCGTGATCAGTTCAGATGGAACTGTAACACTTCCGGATGGCACGAAGCTGACACCTGATGCAGATGGTAAAAAGCCAACTGTAAATAAAGATGAAACTGTAACAGATACAAAAGGAAATATTTACAGTACAGACGGAAGTATCACAGATTCAGACGGAAATTATACCAGACCTGCAAAAGCAGTTATAAAGAATGTATCTGTTTCCAAAAACTCTGTAAAAATGGTGCTGAATGAAGAGTGTAAGGGTGCTCTTAACTATGATTATGTAATCGGCACCTCTGAGGATATGCTTAAAACAAGACAGTATACAAAGGTCCTGAAAAATCAGGAAGACCTGAAGTCTGCATTTGCATATATGGATAAGGGAACCTGGTATGTAGCGTGTCACGCATGGCTTAAGGGTGAAGATGGCAAAAAAGTATTTGGACAGTGGTCTGAGATCCATAAAGTAGATGTGAGTGCCATTACGCCACAGACACCTGTGATCAGTAAGGTAACTGTTAAAGGTTCCACAGTGACAGTAAAATATACGAAGAGCAAAAACGCTCAGGGCTATGATGTAGTTCTCAGTGATACCCTTACTAAAACTAACGGACAGAAACGTCCTGCTGTTTCCGGAGAAAATTATTATGTAAAGAAGATAAAAGGAAATACGGTAACTGTTACATTTAAGAACGTTAAATCAGGCACTTATTATATTGGTTTACATGCATGGAACCGTACTTCTGAGGATAATTCAAAAACATTCAGCGAATGGTCAAATGTCAGAAAAGTTAAAATGAAATAAAAAATTGTGAATAATGGTTGAATAAATCAGAGGGGATACCGGCAATGCACATTATACATTGCAGTATCCCCTCTGATTTGTTTGGAATGTTGCGGAGATTTTGCTTCCAGCATCGCTTGTGCACGTTCTATCTGTTTGCTGCGGATGGATTTCTGGTAAAGGGCATATTTAGGGGAATAAGTAATGATCAAACGCTGCTGTAACTTTTTAGTGGTATATGGTTCGTCTTTGTAATAAAGTCCTTTGTCGTCTTCGGGCAGTTTTGAGATATCAACAGGTTTATCATCAGATACCCTTTTGAATCCCTGCGGGCTTAAAGCCCATTCTTTCTCTTCTTTTTTCAGCTTTTTAATAGACTGGGTCACAATATAGGCCCGTTCCCCCATATGGTTATATTCCCTGATAGATTCGGATCCCAGACCTGCATCGCTACAGTAAATAAATTTCTGACATTCAAAATCTTCGAGGATCTTTTGCTCTAATGGTTTCAGCGATGTCTGTTCGTTTGAATGACCGCGCGTCGCATTCTCGTTACTTCAGTGATGAGTTAGACGCGCAATTTTTTTGTTAAAAAAAGAACGTATGTTTACAGAA
>OOAF01000332.1_pt1 | contig 67839 bp, 64 predicted proteins | sample 1671251 | NCBI WGS metagenome assembly OOAF01 (sample SAMN06348137, study PRJEB24527) | human gut metagenome | biome: human gut; feature: ankylosing spondylitis patient; material: feces | host: Homo sapiens | place: China | collected 2015-10 | reverse complement strand
AAGAACCGCGGGACACGCGGGGATAGCCTGTTTTAGCTTTGCCCTGAAGGGCAATCGAGCAGGAAGCCCCACTTCAAAATCTGTAAGATTTAAGTGGCGGGAGCATGTCACGATGATTCACGAAAATTACAATGTATCAGATTTGAACCGATCTATTAAATTTTATAACGAGGCCCTTGATCTGTACGAAGTGAGAAGAAAGACTACCGATGGTTTTATTATTGTGTATCTAAGCAACGATGTAAGTGATTTTGAGTTGGAACTTACCTGGCTTAAAGATCATCCACAGCCATATAATCTGGGTGAATGTGAATTCCACCTAGCATTCAAGGCGGAGGATTATGAGGAAGCGTATAAGAAGCACAAAGAGATGGGATGTATTTGCTTCGAAAATGAAGCGATGGGAATCTATTTCATTGTAGATCCAGATGGATACTGGCTTGAGATTCTGCCGTAAAGCTGGCTGGGAAATGGCGCTTGGAAACCTGATAGTTGGTTGTATATGGTGTATTACGATAGTTGGAATTCCGTTTGGAAAGCAGTTTTTCAAGATGGCAAGACTTTCTTTCATGCCATTTGGTGCCAGTGTGATAGGGTAGAATACAAAAATTTAAGGCGTCAGTGGAGTATTCCACTGGCGTTTTTATTTAATTCACTGGCGAAGACGATGAAGTAATGAAAAATAGTGAAAAAACAATTCGCAAAACGATATAATATATGGATGAAATGGAATATGTGATTAAGGTTACAAGAAGAGATTTATCGAATCATCATCGTACTGTTGCGATGTTGGTCAGACACGATGAAGATGGGAAGTATTACTTATACGATATCATGAAAATAAAAAAAGAAACGAGCAACCTTTTCCAGTCAAATGACCTTACTCAGTAACAAACCCCATTTCTTGATGTTAATTGTAACCTGATAGGGCTGAAAAGTCAATACAAAAGGTGCTAAACACAAATCAGCAAAAGCTGAACTGAAAGCAATTCGCCAGAAACAGGCTGAATGGGATGGGGTGAAACTTCCTTATAATTATATGTATTTCGAAGAATTGCTTCCGGAAAGTTTTCCCACCGAATTATGAGTCTGTGTAGTATAATTAATAATAACAGTATATTCTGACTTACATTGTTGTAAACAGGAATGATACATAACAAGGAGATGGGTTTAATGTTAAAAAATGGGATATACGAACAGATTGTTAATACGAGAATAAATAAAGAACTGCAGCAGCTTGATCGTGAAAAATATGATATAGAATTAGAAAAGCTTGATGGAGAGGATGCAAGACGTATTCTTACCATATACATATCATATGTCATAAATCAGGCTTTGCAATACTTAAGAGACAGTTTCCCGTCATCTAAAGAAAATGAATCGTTACTGGCACAAATTCGCTTATGTAATGAAATCGTTCAGGAAATAGCAGAGCATACGAATGAACCTGAATTTGAGGATAATATCATTCTTGAAAAAGGAGAAGTATTGACCTCATTATATGAAAAAATGAATTCAGCAAGAAGCATTAATACAATCAAAGTTGTGCATCCGGAAACGTCAATTGTAGAGAATGCCTTGTTTACAGGATCTAAAAATGAGCCAAGTATGCTTTCGGAATTGAAGAAAGAAATCTTGTCCTCTGATTCTATTGATCTTTTGGTTTCATTTATTAAGTGGAGTGCAATACGTCCACTTCTTGTGGAATTGACTGCATTCACGAAACGAGAGGGTGTTCGTTTACGTGTGATTGCAACGACTTATACACAGGCTACAGATTATAAAGCGATTGTTGCTCTTGCAGAGCTTCCAAATACGGAAGTGAAGATTAATTATGAAACGAATCATGCACGTATGCATGCAAAATCTTATTTGTTTAAAAGAGACACTGGATTTTCAACTGCATATATTGGCTCATCAAATCTTTCAAATCCAGCTTTGACTGGGGGATTGGAGTGGAATGTGAAGGTGACTGAGAAAGAGTCATTTGATATTGTGAAAAAGTTTTCGGTTTCCTTTGAGAGTTACTGGAATGATGCCTCTTTTGAAACCTTTGACCCTGAAAACCCAGACTGTCATGAAAAGCTGAAAAAAGAATTAACGAGGGCTGCATTTGATAGAAAGTCAAAACGTAGTCTTCAGGTTTCGATTCGACCATATGCATATCAGCAGGAAATTTTGGATAATCTTGCTGCAGAACGAGAAGTATACGGACATTATCGTAATCTGGTTTCTGCAGCGACAGGTGTTGGAAAAACAATTATTGCGGCATTTGATTATAAAGCTTTTAAGGAGAAGAACCCAAGAGCACGCTTGTTATTTGTGGCTCACAGAAAGGAGATTCTCGAACAGAGCATTCAGAAATTCCAGGAAGTTTTGAATGACTTTAATTTTGGTGAGTTGTACGTAGATGGTTATAAACCAACGGATATTGAGCATCTGTTTATCAGTATCCAGTCATTCAATTCTGCAAAGCTTTCTCAGTGGACAAGCAAGGACTATTATGACTTTATCATAGTGGATGAATTCCACCATGCAGCAGCTGATTCTTATCAGGAATTACTGGCATACTATGAGCCGAAGATTCTATTAGGATTGACTGCTACTCCTGACCGAATGGATGGTAAGGATATCTTGAAGTATTTTGATGGACGTATTGCATCAAAATTACTGTTGGGTGAAGCGATTGATCGAAATCTATTAAGTTCTTTTCAGTATTTTGGTGTAACAGATGACACAGATTATAGGAATTTTAAATGGACGCGTGGTAAATATGATGTGTCAGAGCTGGAAAAAGTATATACGGCAGATACAAGACGTTGCGCTTTGATTTTAAACAGTGTGAAAAAATATGTGACAGATATTTCGTCTGTGAAAGGTCTTGGATTTTGTGTCAGTGTTGCTCACGCAAATTACATGGCGAAATATTTTAATGATAAAGGAATCCCGTCCATTGCATTATCTTCGAAAAGTGCAGACGATATTCGAAATGATGCAAAAACAGATTTGTTAAGTGGAAAGATAAACTTTATTTTCGTTGTGGATTTGTATAATGAGGGCGTGGATATCCCGGCTATAGACACCGTCTTATTCTTGAGGCCAACAGAAAGTGCGACTGTATTTTTACAGCAGCTTGGACGAGGGCTACGTTTAAGTCCAGGGAAAGATTGCCTTACGGTTCTTGATTTTATTGGCCAGGCAAACAAAAAGTATAATTTTGCAATGAAGTTTGAGGCAATTGTAGGGAAAGGCCGAAAATCCATTCGCAAACAGGTGGAGGATGGATTCAGCAATCTGCCAAGAGGTTGCTATATCGAACTTGAAAAGTATGCAAAAGAATATATTCTGGAGAACCTGAAGCAGACAGATAATAACAAAAGAGCACTGATTGAAATGGTGAGAACCTTTGAAGAAGATACCGGATTACCGCTTAATCTGGAAAACTTTTTGCTGGAATATAATATGTCTCTGTATGATTTCTATCAGAATACAGGTGCCAGATCTTTGTTCCGCTTAAAAAAGTGGGCAGGCATTATTGAAGATGACAGAGATGTAGATGATAAAATTTACAGCATGATGACCGGATTTTTCCATGTGAACTCAGCTAGACTACTGGATTATTGGATCAGATATATTGACGGTAATAAAGTTGCAAATAGCGAAGAAGAACGCATCATGCGAAATATGCTTTATTACACATTTTATAAAAAGCACCCGGCTAAATGCGGTTTCCAAAGTATCGATGAAGGAATTGAGTCAGTCCTAAAGGAAACTTTTGTAAGAGATGAAGTTCTGCAGATTTTGAAATACAATCGTAAGCATATCAGTTTTGTTGCTGGGAGAAATGAATACTCTTATCTTTGTCCTCTGGATTTACACTGCCGTTATAACACAAATCAGATTATGGCTGCATTTGGATTATTTACAGAGACAGAATCACCGGAATTCAGAGAAGGTGTAAAACGTTTTGAAGATAAAAAAACAGATATCTTTTTCATTAATCTGAACAAATCAGAGAAGGATTTCTCTCCATCTACTATGTATGAGGATTATGCAATTAACGATAAGCTCTTTCATTGGCAAAGCCAAAGTCAGGATAGGCAAGCGAGTGCAAAAATACAGAGATATATTAATCACAAGAATACAGGTGATATCATATCATTATTTGTTCGTGAATTTAAAAGGATTGATTCATACACAGCACCATATACTTTTTTGGGAAATGCAGATTATGTGAAGCATGAAGGAGAGAGACCTGTCAGTTTCGTATGGAAGCTGCATAATTCGATTCCTGCGGATATGCTTCCAAAGGCAAACAAGAGCATTGCTTTGTAATTCTATGTGATTAGAAATAAAAAGATGTGCGTACTCTCTTGACAAATTCGGGAACAGGAAAGACATATGCATCTGCATTTGCTATGCGTGAGCTTGGTTTCAAAAGAGTATTGTTTCTGGTTCATCGTGTAACACTTGCGAAGCAGGCTAAAAAATCTTTTGAAAAAGTTTTTGATAAGAAAGTGACAATGGGATTGGTGGGAGCCAGAAATGCCTGGAAAGAAGATAATCGCGGACGTATGCAGCCGATCACGAAAGTAACGATGAAAATGCATCATCCAGTGAGAGAAGATTTATTACAGTATTTATAGTCAAATATTACAGCATAAATGATTTGAGGTACGAAAAAGATGAAGACGATAAAAGTAGTTGCAGCAGCTATCTGTGACAATATGAAAGAAAAGAATAAAATTTTTGCAACGGCTCGTGGTTACGGTGAGCTGAAAGGCGGCTGGGAGTTTCCTGGAGGAAAAATCGAAGCAGGAGAAACTCCTCAGGAAGCATTAAAGCGAGAAATCATGGAAGAACTGGATACAGAAATTAAGGTAGGGGAGTTGATTGACACTATAGAGTATGACTATCCCACCTTTCACCTTTCTATGGATTGCTTCTGGGCAGAGGTTACAGCCGGTCACCTGGAACTAAAAGAAGCGGAAGCTGCAAAATGGCTTACAAAGGATCAACTGGACAGCGTTGCCTGGCTACCGGCAGATGTCACTTTGATAGAGAAAATTCGAAGGAACATGGAGAACTGATTTTAAATATTATTTTCAGAGGAATAGCTATGATATACACAGTAAAACGAATTGATGAAGACCTGGACTTCGGTTGTGAAGAGCGACCGAAAGGCATGCCAGTCATGGCAATAGTGACGCTTATGAATTCTTCAGGAGAAGAAATAAGGATAAAAGCAGAGGATGCTATGCTCTATGAATGTAACATCAATGAAGGGGACAAGGTTTGCTTTGATGTGAATAATAAGTTGGAAAAAGCAAAATAAAAATTAGTTGTTATACACTTTTGAGATAGAGGTGATGTGTTTGGAACAGACAAAAGTGACAGAGTGGATTATATCAGGCAATCCAGAACAATATAATGTAGTAGATGCATTTCATAATTTGCATAGAGTGGACTGGGCACAAAAAGCCAACATGACGGTTGGTGATATAGTTTATATTTATATATCAGGAAATGTAAAGGTAATTAAATTTAAGTGTAGGGTAAACAAGGCTAATCTTGACGAACCGGATATTGATGATCGAGAATATGATTTTTCAGGTCAGTTTGATGGTACGGCTGGCCGCTATATGGAATTAGAGTTAATTGAAGAGTATGCGGGCGATGAATATTCTAGGGAAGAATTGATAAAACATGGATTTAGGTCACCACAAGGGCCGATACGTATGCCAGAGTCGGTTAAACAATATTTAGAATCAATAGGTGGATTTGAGCATAAATATCCAGTAAATACGGCTGTATGGATTGCGACAGCACTACTTGCAGCAGAAGCATTTGATAATAATCCGGCATGCAGCAAAAAGGATATGTATTTTAAACAAACAGTAATTGTACAGCGTGCACAAGAGTTGGCAGAAAGAAGTGTGGCAAATGCTCGTTGTTCGCAGTGGTGCTGTGCGGACAAAGCTTACCTTGCAATTAGTATGCTGTGAAAATTCCTATAAATGATATAATGTTTGTAGATATAACTAGTCAATGTCGCCTGCTATGCGACTTCAAAGTTAGAAAAGTATGTTATTTTAAGATTAAGAAAGTAGGCAAGAGTTGCCTGAAATTTTGGAGTGGCTTCAATTACCAGAAAAAATTCCAATTATTATGATAATTAAGAATTATAAAAGGCGGTACGGTTATGGCAGATAAAAAGTTAATTGATGAGGTAGGAAAATACATAGATAAATACTACGAACCGGTAAAAGATGATATCAAAATGGATAAAGAAATGAAATCTATTTTTGATAAAATTACAAAATTCCGGAAGAAGAGAGCCGAAGAAAAGGCTTTGCAGGAAGAGCCGGTAAAAGAAAGCAGTTTGTCAGAAGAAGCATTACCAGAAGAATTTGATGTTTCAACGATGCAGAAGACAAAAATACAAAAAGGTATGTCTTCTACGATGTCAGTAAACAGAAACATTGATAATCTGATGAATCAGCTGGAGGAAACATTTTCACAGAGATTACTCCGAATGATTGATGAGCGTGGTATGACTGATTCAGAAGCATATACAAAGGCATATGTGGATCGTCGTCATTTTTCGAAAATTCGTAAAGATGTCAATTATGTTCCTAACAAGAAAACTGTATTGGCTTTTACAATCGCTTTGGAATTATCACTGGATGAAGCAAAAGATTTACTGGCAAGTGCCGGTTTCGCATTATCCAGAAGTTCCAAAACAGATATTATCGTGGCATATTTCTTGCAGAATAAGATTTATGATATGTTTGAAATCAATGATGTGCTGGATGCGTATGGACAACCAGTGTTTTAACAAAATATTTTGGTGCAATGTCACCTGACAGGCGACCAACCCAGTTGGTTCTGTAGATAAAATGTGATTAACAACAAATATCAGAGGAGGAAATCCCACAAGGGGATACCATGATGGCTTGAAAACAAGCCAGTAAGGAGGAAATCACATGAATACAGAATTAACTGAGTTGGTTTTTATTTTGGACAGAAGTGGATCAATGGGTGGCTTGGAAAGTGATACGATTGGTGGTTTTAATGGCATGATTGCAAAACAAAAGGTACAGGAAAAGAAAGTGAATGTGACTACTATTTTATTTGATGACGAAGTAGATATCATCCATGACAGATTTCCGGTGGAGATCATTGAACCACTTACAGAAAAAGAATACTTTGTGCGTGGCTGTACCGCTTTATTAGATGCAGTTGGAACAGCGATTGAAAAAATGGAAAATGTACAGAAACATCTTCCGGAGGATTACAGGGCAGGAAAGATTATATTTGTTATTACTACAGATGGATTAGAGAATTCCAGTGAGCATTTCACACAGGAGCAGATCAGGCGAAAGATAGAAGCAAAGAAAGAGTGCGGATGGGAGTTCCTGTTTCTGGGTGCCAATATTGATGCAGGAAGAGAGGCTGAGAAGATAGGGATTGCCAGAAACAGATCTGTAACATATGAAAATGATTCCAAGGGCGTTGAATTGAATTTTAAAGCTGTAGGAAAAGCAATTTCAAAAGCTGTTGAAAGTGATGCAATGATGGATTTTATGGACGATCATTGGGCGGATGAGATTCAGGCATATAAAGAAGGAAAAAAATAGACTGGAAATGGTAGAGATGGAATTGAAAATGAAAAATACGGAGGAAAAAGATTATGGCTATGACAACATGCCCGAATTGCGGCGAACAAATATCGGATAAGGCGAAGAAATGTGTGCATTGTGGAACAGTATTGGTTCCAGAAGAAAAGAAGTGCTGTCCAGACTGCGGGGCAGAACTGGAAGAAGGAATGGATACATGTCCGAAATGCGGTTGCCCGATAGAAAACACTATTGAGACAGAAAAAACTCCACAGCAGGTAGAAGTCACCGGTGTGAAGATAACAAAAAAATCCAAGAAAATAATTGTGATTGCAACAATAGCAGTTATTGTTGCAGCAATTATTGCGGCTATTGGAGTACAGACACATAAGAAGAATGTTGCTGCGAAGGCAGCAGCAGAGGCTCAGAAACAAAGCGAGGAATATGGGACAAATCTGAATATGGCAGCATATTCTATGCTTTCTGGTGCCAGTGATGCTGAAACCTGCGGCAATCTGATTAAACAGGTTTGGTACAATGCAATTTATGAGAAAAGTGACAGCAAAACAGATAAATACACAAAACCCAAGGGATACTATGTGTCTGATTTTAATGATGCACTGCAAAATCTGTTCTCAGATAGCAGTTTCAGCAGTCAGATAGCTGATATCAATGACAACAAGGATACTGTCAATTCTTTGATGAAGAAATTAAAGAATCCCCCGGAAGAATATAAGGACGCTTATGAATCGCTCTCAAAATTGTATGATGCGTATATATCATTGACGAATCTTGCAACAGATCCAACAGGAAGCTTACAGACCTATTCCCAGAATTTTAATGATGCAGATAACGAGACACTGAATTGTTACAATGCTCTGAAAATGTATTTGGAAGAATAGAAGAAAAGGTCATGCGACTCCCTTAGATTTTTCAAATGAATCATTCGCAAAGTCGAAGTTCTCATTTGTACTTATCATTGAAGAAAAACATACAGTATGGTACAATAATATGGATTGAAAGTGTAAGACCGAAAATGAAATAATATACTTTCAAAATACAGGAAAACCATAAGTTTTGTATAACGAAGAGGGAATACATATGTCAGTATCATACAATGGATTATGGAAGTTATTGATTGATAAAAAAATGAAGAAAGTGGATATGATGAACCAGGTGGGAATCAGCAGCAGCACCGTGGCAAAAATGACCAATGACGAGCTGGTTTCCATGAAGGTTCTGGAAAAGATCTGCGAGAAGTTAGATTGTGATTTCGGAGATATTGTCCATTATGAACGCAAGCCGCAAAGCGGCTGCGTTCATGAGCAAGTAGCGAAAGCGGATTGCGAATGTCCGCTGTGCCAGGAAACAAAGGATGGTGGACAGTAATGGAATACAGTGCAGGACTTACATCAAAATTATTCTGGCTGCAAGAGTCCAGAAAAACAGCAGCTTATATTCTGGAAGGTCTTAGCAAGGCAGACATCCGCAAGATTGCCTGGGAGGAAAATATCTATCAGGTGAAAGCTGAATATCGAGCTTATGAGGTGTTAAATGGAACATACCGAAGGGTATCAGCCTTACCAGAAGCAGTATTACAGACATTTATCACTTGTGATGTAGAAACCGCAAAGATTCTGAATCTGATTGCAATTTTGATGGACAGCAGATTATTTTTTGAGTTTTTACATGAAGTATATGACGAGAAGATTCGATTAGGTGAAAAAGAGATCACAGACAGGGATCTGAATGCCTTTTTTGCAGATAAGGCAATGCAGAGTGATGTGGTTGCAGGTTGGACAGATACTGCAGTACGGAAGTTAAAACAGTGCTTTACCAGAATGATGTTTGAGGCAGGATTATTGGAAAGCAGTGCAAAACCAAGAACAATCAAGCCAATTCATATTGATTACCGGACAGAAGAATTATTGACTGCAAATGGGCTTGGCGAATACTTGAAGGCAGTGAAGGGAGTCTAAGGATGGCAAGATTAAGTTTGGAAGAACGACTGAACCGGATTGAGGATAAGATCTCTGAAAAGTCTTTCCGTGAAAATAAAGGACTTGGAAATGAAGTCGGATATTATGTGTTTGATTACGATCCGAGAGCAGAGTTGGAAGTACGAAATCATATCGCATACTTAAAAGACAGAATCAACAATGGAAATAAAGATTTTAAAATCATAGAATTTGACCTGTTTCATACGATGATTCAGGTGTTGGAGGAAGAAGGATATCTGGAAGCCTTCTTTGATCTGGAAAAAGACAATGGCTTTTTTGATATGGCAGACAGTCTGGTAGAGACATTGGGACTGGATGAAACGAACGAACTGAACCTGATTATCTCAAAGATTTTACAGGAAGATCTGACAGACAGCGTGATTTTTCTGACAGGAGTAGGAAAATGTCATCCAATCATTGCGAGCCATAATATTTTGAATAATTTACATCAGGTACTGGACAGTGTGCCGGTTGTAATGTTTTATCCAGGAGAATACAGCGGACAGGATCTGAAATTATTTGGAACGATGGATTCCAGAAATTATTACCGGGCATTCCGGCTTGTGTAAAACAAAGGAGAAGTAAAATGCAGATTAAAGAGATGTTTGAGAAACAGATTGACCGTGATATTAAAGGCGTAATAAAAGTAGGTCAGTCTGATGAAGAAAATGTATATCAGGAATTAGAGGAATATGTAGTAACAAAAGAACTGTTAAAACATTTCCGTGATTTTTTTGATAACTATGAAAAGGGGATTAATAACAATACGGACAAGATGGGTGTCTGGATCTCCGGTTTCTTTGGAAGTGGTAAATCTCACTTCTTGAAGATTCTTTCTTACCTGTTAAAAAACAGTGTGGTAGAAGGAAAGAGAGCCATCGAGTACTTTACAGATGGAAAGAAAATCGATGATCCGATGCTGATTGCCAAGATGACTAATTCCGGAACTATTTCTTCTGACGTCATGCTCTTTAATATTGATTCCAAAGGATCTGCAAAGGTTGGCTCAGGGAAAGAAGCTATCGTGGAAGTTTTCATGAAGGTATTCAATGAAATGCAGGGATACTGCGGATCTATTCCATATCTTGCAGAATTTGAACGTCAGCTGGACAACGAAGGCAGATTTGAAGAGTTTAAAGAAAAATTCCAGGAGATTGCAGGGGCACCGTGGAAGAAAAAAAGACAGGCTTTTGCCGTCAATCAGGATAAAATTGTAAAAACACTGGTGGCTATGAACTTTATGAGTGAAGAAGCTGCACGCAACTGGTGTAAAAATGCAAAAGGCAGCTATGATCTCAGCATTGAGAAATTCGTGTCTCTGGTCAAAGAGTACTGCGAGAAAAAAGGACCGAACCATCATGTGATCTTCCTTGTGGATGAAATCGGACAGTATATTGCGGATGATACACAGTTAATGCTGAATCTGCAGACCATCGTAGAAGATCTGGGAACTGCTTGCAGAGGAAAAGCATGGGTGATCGTAACTAGCCAGGAAGACATTGATTCTATCACAAAGACAAAAGGAAACGACTTCTCCAAGATTCAGGGACGTTTTGATACTAGATTATCCCTGTCTGCATCCAATGTAGATGAGGTTATCCGGAAACGTATCCTAGAGAAGAACGAGATTGCGGAGTCTGCATTGAAACTGTTATACGAGCAGAAAGAGTCCATTATCAAGAATCTGATCACTTTTACAGCCGATACTGCAGATAAGAAATTATATACAGATAAAACCGATTTTGCAGACTGCTATCCGTTTATTCCATACCAGTTTAACTTATTGGGACAGGTATTAACTGCAGTTCGTACCCATGGAGCAAGCGGAAAGCATTTGTCTGACCAGTCCCGTTCCATGCTGGCACTGTTCCAGGAATCAGCGATTCGACTGAAAGACAGTGAAACAGGTGTGCTGGTACCGTTTAGCTATTTCTATGATCCGTTGCATAAATTTATCGACCATCAGCACAGCCAGGTCATTACCGATGCAGAAGACAATAGCAGACTGGATGAGTTCGATGTAGAGCTGCTGAAAGTGCTGTTTATGATTAAATATGTCAAAGAGATCAAAGCAAATGTAGATAACCTTACCACGTTGATGATTTCTAATATTGACGATGACCGTATTGAACTCCGTGGAAAGATTGAAGAATCCTTAAAGAAGCTGATCCGAGAGACACTAGTACAGAAAAATGGAGAAATCTATATCTTCCTGACCAATGAAGAACAGGAAATCAATAATGCGATCAATAACGAATCAGTAGAAATGGGTGAGATTATCGGAGAGGCATCTACCGTAATATTCGAAGAAATCTTTACAGATAAGAAATATCGTTACAGTAGCCGTTATTTATTCCCGTTCAATCAGAAAGTAGATGATCGGTACTTCAAGGGGAATCAGTCCAATGATATCGGAGTATCCATCATCACACCATATGGGGAAGATTATCCGGACTCTGCCCTTCGTATGCTTTCCGCACAGGAACATAGTGTGATTGTAAAATTACCGAACGATAGTACTTTCCTGGATGAGATTACCGACTCTATCAAGATTTATAAGTTCCTGAATAAAAATGCTTCTGGTGCAAGAGGAAGTTTTGACAGTATCCGTCGTGCAAAAGAAGATGAACGTATTGAAAAGAAAGATCGTATCCGTATCTTTATTGAAGATGCATTGAAACATGCAGATATCTATGTGAACGGAGATAAAGCAAATATCTCAGCAAAAGAGCCGGCAAGTCGTATCAATGAAGCACTTGGCAAGTTAGTAGCTATGCAGTATAACAAGCTGACCTATATGGAGACAGCACCGGAGCTTTCTGATATTGCTGCAGTATTCAATGGCAACGATGGACAGCTTTCGTTCCTTGGAACCAGTGATACTACACCAAATAAACTGGCACTGGAAGAAGTGATTCAGGTCATAGGTCTTAATAATGCAAGACATATGAAGACATCTCTGAAATCTCTGCAGGATAAATTCGGGGCAGCTCCGTATGGTTTTGATCCGAAAGATGTGCAGTGGTTGGTTGCCATGCTCTTTAAGATGGGGAGAGTTTCCCTTACCTATAACAGCCAGAGTTTATCCATGTTGTCCAATACAAAAGATGAACTGGTACGTTACCTGACAAAACGTGAATTTGTCGAGAAACTGCTCATTGATATCAGGGAGAGAGCAACAGACGGACAGATCCGTTCTGTAAAAGAAGTATTGAAAGATTATTTTGGTTTCTCCGTATCCAGTGATGATGACGATACTATTATGAGAAACTTTAAGAATAAAGCACAGGATAAGCTGGAAACATTTGGTGAAATCATGATTGAATATCGTGTAAATCCGAAGCTGCCATGTAAATCTCTGATGGAACAGGCGAAGAAGAATCTGGAAGAACTTCTGTCCATCAAAGAGCCGGTAGAGTTCTTTAAAACAGTGGATAAAAAGCGAGATGATCTGTTAGACGATGCAGATTATACTGCACCTGTATTTGACTTCTTCAAAGGTGGTCAGAAAAAGATCTTTGAAAAAGCCCTGGAGCAGATCCAAATGTTTGAAAACAGTAAGACCTACGTCAGGGAACAGGAAATCATGGATAATGTTGCTCAAATGGAATCCATTGTGACAGCAAAAAATCCATTTAGCCAGATTCAGAAACTGCCGGATATGTCTATGAAGTTCGTACAGCAGTATGGAGCCTTACTGGAAAAAGAAGCAGAAGAGATGCGTCCGATTGTGGACGATGATCTGGAGAAGGTATTACATACGCTGGATGAAAAAGAATTTGCCTCTGTATTTCGGGATAAGTTCGTCAATGCTTTTGCAGAATTGAAGCAGAAGCTGGATACATCCCATGAGATTGCAGCAGTGAAAAACATCAGGCTGGAAAGTGATACATTAAAGCTTCGTTGCATGGATGAGATTACAGAATATGAGGAAGCGCATCGTCCAAAAGTAGATCCGGAACCACCGGTAGATCCAGTGACACCGCCTACAGGTGGAGGCAATGTACCGCCGGTGAAACCGGTAGCACCACCAGTTCAGCCGAAACCAAAGAAACGTAAGAACGTATCCATTAGTAATGTGGCAGGTGCAAGAACCTATTCGATTGAAAATGAGCAGGATATAGACAAGTTCCTGGCAGAGATGAAGCAGAAATTATTAAAAGAGCTGGATGAGAATACCATTATTACATTAAGCTAATCATTCCAGTGGGAGGAAATGTACATGAACAAGAATGCGATAAAGAAATTTGCCATAGAAGCAAGAACAAAATTGATTGCTTCCGTTACAGATAAAGCCGGTATGCTTGGCATTACGGAAAAGTCATACAGTGAACCAATCACAAAAGGTGCGGATTTTGAAGTTTATCAGACAACAGCAGGAACGGAAGTAACTTTGAATAAAAGACAGTGCGAACAGAGAAGACGTCTGGTATCACAGATCGAATCCCGTGGATTTGAAGCAGTGGTAGAAGAAGTGGCGTATACCTGGTTCAATCGAATCTGTGCCATTCGTTTTATGGAAGTGAATGATTACCTTCCAAACAGAGTTCGTGTACTTTCCTCAGAAAAGGAAGGAAAAATGGAGCCGGATCTGGTAACACAGGCACCGGATGTAGATCTGGATCTGACTGCACAGGAAAAAGAAGAGATTATCAACTGGAAATTGAGTGGAACATCGGAAGATACGGATAAATTGTACTGTAAGTTATTCCTGAAACAGTGTCATCAGCTCCATGATATCCTGCCTGGACTGTTTGAGGCAGACTCTGACTATACGGAATTGCTTTTTGGCATCTCTTATACGAATAAAGATGATGTTATCTACATGTTGGTCAATCCGGAGACTGGTATTCCGGAAAATGATTTCAATGTATCTGCACTGGATGAAGAAGGCAATCCAACAGGACAGGTGGAAATTATCGGTTGGCTGTATCAGTATTACAATACAGAGTTAAAGGACGATACCTTTGCAAAACTGAAAAAGAATGTAAAGATTACCAAAGAGAGAATCCCAGCAGCAACCCAGCTCTTTACACCAGACTGGATTGTTCGATATATGGTGGAGAACTCTGTGGGACGAATCTGGATTGAACATTTGCGTGCAGTAGATCCGACTACGGATGAAAAAGCAACTGCTGAGAAATTTGGATGGAAATACTATCTTCCGGAAGCAGAACAGGAAGAATCTGTTAATGTAAAACTGGCAGAAATTCGTAGCACATATAAAGATCTGAAACCGACCGACATTACCTGCATTGATCCATGTATGGGAAGTGGTCATATCCTGATTGCTATGTTTGATGTGCTGATGGATATCTATGAAAGTGCCGGATATGATAAGAGAGAAGCTGCTTTTGAAATCGTAGAATATAACATTCAAGGACTTGATATTGACCAGAGAGCATATCAGCTGGCATATTTTGCAGTTATGATGAAAGGTCGGGGATATAACAGACGGTTCCTGCGTGGAAGAGATGGCAAACCAGAACCAAAAGTGTATGCGATTGCGGAAAGTAATGAGATTAACCGGAATCATCTGAAATTTTTTGGTACACATCTAAATGATATGGAACGAAATCTGGCTATGATACAGATCGAAGGATTACTGGACACCTTTATAGATGCCAGAGAGTATGGCTCTATTTTGAATGTGGATGCCTGTGATTGGGATGTGCTGGAAAGATTTGTGGATGATCTGGGAACTGCTGGACAGATTTCTTTTGAAAGTGTGGGAAGTGAAGAGACACAGGAAAACATGCGGAAACTGATCAGAGTAGCAAAAAATCTTGGACAGAAATATGATGCAGTAGTGACAAATCCGCCGTATATGTCACTAGCAAATAGTAGTAGTATATTAAATACATATGTAAAAAGGAATTACGAAAATAGTAAAATGGATATGTATGCAGTATTTATTTCGAGGTGCAATAATCTACTTAGAGAAAATGGTTATCAAGCAATGATAACTCAACAAACTTGGATGTTTATAGCCAAGTTTGAGAACCTCAGAAAAATGATATGTCAAAATATGATTACGAATATGATGCATTTGGGGGCAAAGGCTTTTGAAGAGATTAATGGAGAAGTTGTGCAAACGGTTAGTTTTGTTTTAAGAAAAACATTATCTAATAGATATATAGGAACATACATTAGACTTATAAATGCAAATTCGCAAAAAGAAAAGGAAAATCAATTTTTCTTTGAAGAAAACAGGTATTTTTCAATTAATGAAACTTATAAGAGTATTGTTGGAGAACCAATTGCATATTGGATAAATGATAATTTGAAAAAGGCATTTGAACTTCCAATTAAACTTGGAGATGTTGCAATTGTAAGAAATGGTTTAAAAACGGGTGATAATAATACATATATTAAATTGTGGTGGGAAGTGTCGAAAAAGAAAACAAGTTTTGATAGTCAATCCGCTGATGAAGCACAACAGTCCAAAATGAAATGGTTCCCGTATAATAAGGGGGGAGAAGCAAGAAAATGGTATGGTAATGATGATTATGTTATCAATTGGGAAAATAAAGGAAGAGAAGTTATAGGAAAGGCAAAACAAGAAAAAAGGAATGTTCAAGATTATCCAAATGACCTAAAATTTGGAAAATCTGTTTCATGGACATTACTTACAATGGGAGCACCTACATTTCGATATAAAGTAAATAATATTTCAGATATTAATGGTATGTCCTTTTATCCGAATGATTCGAAGAATGTGTTTTATTTGTTAGGATTATGTAATTCTAATGTTGTTTATGAAATATTAAAAGTTTTAGCACCGACATTGGCTTTTCAAGCTGGAAATATAGCCAATATTCCTTTGTGTATACCATCGACAGAAATTAGAAATAATATTTCAGAAATTGTTGAAAACCTGGTCAATATTTCTAAGGATGAATGGGATTCATATGAAGAGTCTTGGGGATTTAAAAAACATCCTTTGGTTTATGAAAAACATGTTATGTTAGGTAACGATTTGATTTTGGAAAAGAAATTTTCCGAATGGAATCAAAAGTGTAAAGATAGAATTGAAAGTGTTAAAAAACAGGAAGAAATGCTTAACAATATTTTTATGGATATTTATGGATTATCCAATAACGTAAAACCTGAAATTGATAGAAAAGATATATTTTTACGAGAAGCTAATCAGAAGAGAGAAATTCAAAGCTTTGTTTCCTACGCAGTTGGTTGTATGTTTGGTCGTTATTCTCTTGACGAAGAAGGGCTGATCTACGCTGGCGGAGAATGGGATAATAACAGATATAAAACATTTATTCCAGATGAGGATAATTGTATTCCAATTACTGATGAAGAGTATTTCTCTGATGATATTGTAGGACGTTTTGTAGAATTCGTAAAAATAGTTTATGGCGCAGATACTTTAGAAGAAAACCTTGATTTTATTGCAAATGCATTAGGAAATAAAGGTGATACTTCCAGAGAAGTGATTCGAAATTACTTCCTGAAAGATTTTTATGCAGATCACCTGAAAGTTTATCAGAAGCGTCCGATCTACTGGCTGTTTGACAGTGGCAAACAGAATGGATTTAAGGCATTGATTTATATGCATCGCTATGATGCAGACACTGTTGGTCGTGTGAGAACCGATTATCTTCACCGGGCACAGAAGTATGTAGAGACAGCAATGCAGAGTGCTCAGTATACCATTGAGAATGCTTCATCAGCTTCTGAAAAATCGAAAGCAACGAGAGTAGTCACAAAATATACGAAGCAGCTTGCAGAGATGAAGATTTACGATGAAGCGATTGCTCATATTGCCAATAAGAGAGTAGAGATTGATCTGGATGATGGTGTGAAGGTGAATTATGAGAAGTTCCAGGGGGTAGAAGTTGCACAGGAAGGAAAGAAAACGTTAAAGGTAGATCTTCTGGCAAAAATAAAGTAAGGGAGACGTGGAAAAAAATGAATAGAGATGAGTTTTGTAAATTACATTGGAGTTATTATTTAGTTTTGGAAAAGGATTTTTTAGATACCGAGAGATATATCAGCTTTGAGTTTGGAGATAATTATCTATATGATTCTCATCAAATAATTGATTATGGGAATAGTAATACATTTTCTAATGAATTTGTTAAGCAATATCAGGCAATTTGTTCCGAGATAGATGTTATTTTAAAGAGTATATGTAAAGAATTAGGAAATACTGTTGCAAATGAGATGCCACAGTATACTGATTTAGTGCTAAATCAATGGAGCCACCTTCCTGATCAAAAAGTAAAAATGAAAGATATCGAACTACAGCCTTTAAAAAATTGGAGTAGTAATCTTGTATATAAATCTCCTGATTGGTGGAAACCATACAATTGTGTAAAACATGAACGACTTGAAAATTTTAGAAAAGCTAATTTGAAAAACGTCACTAACGCATTAGCAGGGCTTTATATTTTAGAATTATATTTTGTAAAATTCATTGGGGATAGAGACAGTGATATGGACGTTCCGAATGACGTGTCAAAAATATTCGAACTTGTTGATTTCCAAACCAACGATAAAGTTATAGGGTATGAGTCCTATTCAATTAGGACACAAACCATAGCTTCATTATTCGAAAACGAACAACAATAGAAAATTTAAAATACTACGAAAAAAGATAATTTTCAACAAAAGGAAATAAATTTATGAGTGTAGAACAAGCACAGCGAACAGTGAATCAATGTGATAAGGAAATTGCTGATTTAGAAAAGAAAATGGCTGAATTGGCAAAAAAAGAAGCTGATAAGACAAAAAGAATAAACAATATTCAACGTAGCATTAGTAAAAATACATCAGCCAGTATGTTGAATTCAAAAATGAAACAGATCGAAAATTATCAGAAGGAAATTTCAAGAATTCTTTCTGATAAGGCAGCTGTTAATCGAAAGCTGGCGGATAAAAGAAAACATCGGGTTGATGCAGCAAGTAAGCTTCAAAAAGAAGAATTACTTCAGGCTAAAAAGGTAGAAAAACAACAAAAAGATATATATGCTGCGTATGAAAATCAAATTGAACAGCTAACAAATCAGGTCCAGGTGTCAATGAAGAATTCACAAAAAGAAGAAAATATTTTCAATTCCGATTCAAAAGAAGAATATGATGTTTTTGTTTCACATGCAACTGAAGATAAGGAAAATTTTTCCGATGAATTTGTGCGGATTTTGCAAGAAAAGTTTGGGCTTAAAGTTTGGTACGATGCTGCTTCAATTAAATGGGGAGATAGTATACGAACAGAAATAGATAGAGGATTAAAAAAATCAAAATTTGGTATAGTAATATTATCACGTAGTTACATAAAGAAATATTGGACAAATTATGAATTAGAGGGCCTTTTTCAAAGAGAAGGAAATGGAGGTAAACTAATTCTTCCGATATGGCATGATATAACAAAACAAGAAGTGCAACAATTCAGTCCATCGTTATCCGGAAAGATGGCAATGAATACAGCAATTATGACACCATATGAAATTGCGGAAAAATTAAATGAGTTATTGAGAGACGAATAAAACTCTATTTACAAAAATCAAAGAACCGAGGTGATGGATAAATGAAATTAAATGGCATCAAAATTGAAAATTATAGATGCTTCAAAGAGGCAGAAATTAATTTTGATAAGCATGTAACGCTGATAGTTGGTAAGAATGGAACGGGTAAGACTGCGATTCTGGATGCTGTAGCAGTTTCAATCAGTACGTTTTTATTAGGTGTTGACGGTGGTATAAGTAGAAGTATCTTAAAAGATGATGCGAGATATGAATTTCATGATTTGAATGGAACGATTGATCCACAGCATCAGTTTCCGGTGAGAATTGAAAGTATTGGTGATTGTCGCAATGAGCATGATATAAAATGGATACGTTCTTTAAACTCAGAAAATGGCAAAACTACAATTAAAGATGCAGAAGAACTAATAAGTATCGCTAAGAAAGTACAAGAGCAGATTATGCGGGGATATAAGACACTGGTACTTCCACTTATTTCTTATTATGGAACAGGACGTTTGTATGCGCAAAAAAAAGAAAAGAGAAATATTAAGTCTTTGACAGAGTTTAAACGACAAGTTGGTTATATAGACTGTATGGCGGCAGAATCTAATGAAAAGTTGATGTTAAATTGGTTCCAGACGCAGACATTAAAGAGCTTACAAAATCAACAGAAAACAGGTGTGTTAGAGAAACCGGTACTTTTAAAAACTGTTGAAAAAGCAATTTGCAGGAGTTATGAGAGAATTAGTGGTTCTAGAAATGCCAGCCTTGTATTTGATCTTGACACACATAAGCTGGTATTGGAATTCGAAACTACAAATGGAGATGCACAGAGATTTGCTATGGATGAGATGAGTGATGGTTATAAAAATACACTCAGTATGATTGGCGATATTGCATACCGTATGGCTGTTTTAAATCCTGTGTTAGGAGATCAGGTGTTGGAAAAAACGCCAGGTGTTGTTTTAATTGATGAAATTGATTTACATTTACATCCGCAATGGCAGCAGACAATTTTGAGTGATCTTCATGCTATTTTCCCGTGTATTCAATTCATTGTTACTTCTCATGCACCGGCAGTAATTAATTCTGTTTCAAGAGATCAAATTCGGATTTTGGATCATGGTGAAATTTATTTACCAGCAGCGCAGACATATGGAAGAGATGCCAATTCGATATTAAGAGAAGTTATGCAAGTACCAGAACGACCGGCTGATGTGAAAGAACGTTTGGATTTATTTTATTCATATATGGATAAGAATGATTATGAGAATGCAGATAAGGTTTTAAAAGAAGTTGAAGATATCGTCGGAACAACAGATCCAGACATTGCAGCAGCTAGAACATCTCTGGAGCTGGAGATATTGTTGGGAGAGTAACGTATGATTGTTGTGCAAAAAGGAAAAGAACCGAATAGTCTTTTGGCATTTCGAAAACAGCATCCTGATGCAGATTATGAAGACATGCCTACAAATGTGTTAAAAGATGTACGAAGTCAGATGTGGGAAGAACAGGGACATCTGTGTGCCTACTGTATGAAAAAGATAGAAGATCCTCGTGATGTAAGAGTGGAACATTGCAAGCCAAGGCATCCACAGGATGAAATAAAACATGATAAAAAGGCAACTTTAGAATTTAAATGGATGCTTGGCGTGTGTTATGGAAACAGTATTGAGAAGGGGGTCAAACCAGAAGATACAACTTGTGATGCTCATAAAGGTAATGCTGAACTTACTATTAATCCTTTTGATGAATTGTCTGTTAGAAAAATCAAGTATAAAGCAGATGGCAGTATTTATTCAGATGATGCTGACATTAATGAAGATGTGACGGAAATATTGAATCTTAACTGTGAGGCTGTTTCTTTGCCAGAAACACGAAAAAATGTTTTAAACGTATTGAAAAATGAGATTGTTGAAAAATGTAAGGGAAAATCCCATGATGCATATATACGTGAATTGGAACGAATATATGACCGGCTGGTATATCAGCGAAATTTGACACCATATTGTGGAATTATTATTTCCTGGTTAGAAGAAAAATTAAAAATATCATAAACCAATAGTGCAAACAGTCTGCGCTAGAGTAGGAGCAAGAGAAATGGATTTACAAAACATACAAGATCAATTAAATACAGAATTTTCTAAATCAGATACCCGTATTATATTCTGGTTTGATGACAAGGGAGAATATGAGGATGAAGTATCAGAAATTCAGTTAGATAATGCAAAATTACATATTTTGGATGGTACAAACTGGTTATATTCCAAATGGTTATTGAACGAATCAGATACAGCAAGCAAGTATCTTGTATATGCACCATTTCCAAAACCAAGTGATGCAGAGAATCCATTGGCAGATATGTATTATTACTCGGTTCCATACTATACGGACCGAGTATCCCAGATGTCACAGGAAATAGGAATTGATAACCGATTTAAAGAACATCTGGCACAGTATAGTAACTTCTGGAAAAATAAAAATCGTATTGAGAAGTTTAAAGAACTCGGTATAGACCATTTCAATGTGGAAACGATTGATATTGGTCTTATTGCAGTGCTTACAGATGTAAAGACCCCGAATTTTGAAGAGATTACAAGACAGTTGTTATTGAATGATAACGAAGCGTATCTAAAAGCATTAGAAGACAATGGACTTTTAGAGAAATTCTGGGAATTGTGTGAAAAATATTTTGGATATCCGTCTGAAAATCCGAACATGAATGACCTGGCTGCATGTATGCTTTTGACGTATGCATCGGTAGCTTTGAAAGATGCGCTTCCGGCTGTGCTGAAATCGTATATTTTGAAAAAGAAAAATGATGTCGTGGTATTTGTCCGGAATATGATGGACAACGTACTTTATCAGGATGCTTATGATGCATTGTCAGAAAAAGTGGACAAGACGTTACGAGTGGTGAGCAGAATTCGGGATGAACTGAAAAAAGATGCTGACAAATCAAAAGATCAGTCTGCACAGCTTCTGGATATTGCAAATTGTGATGCGTTCAGAGGATTGGATAATATCTTAATTGACTGGGCACTGGATCAGTTGAATGATGAGATTCTGGATGCTCAGATTGATGGCATGAACCTTGCTCAGATCGCAGAGAAGCGAACAGCAAAGTCCTGCCATTTTGGAAATGTATATAAAAACGAATATCAGGCAATCAAATATGCTTACCAGATGATGAAGGCGGTATCTGTTCTGGAAGTGACCAGTGATATTAAGACTATGGTAGCCGATTATCAGAAACAGACATATTTGGTTGATTCCTATTATAGATGGTTTTACAGTGCTTATGACTGTATAGAAGAAACAGAGAGATTTTCACAGGTAAGAGAACGGATTGAGAATATGTATTCCTTTACCTATCTGCAGAAAGTAACACCGAAGTGGAATCAGGAACTGACGGATAACTTAATGGCAGATACCGGCTTAAAACATCAGGAAGACTTTTATCGGAACTACCTGAAGGCTTATGAAGGAAAGAATCGTGTCATCGTTATTATTTCTGATGCTTTTCGGTATGAATGTGCGAAAGAATTGATGGAACGATTGGAACTGGATGAAAAATGTACTCCGAAATTGGCTTGTATGATAAGCAGCCTTCCTTCGATAACATCAGTGGGAATGGCAAGTCTTTTACCGCATAAAGAGTTACAGATAGACGAAAAATTGAATGTAACAGTAGATGGGCAGACTTGCGGAGATCTGACATCCAGGGATAAGATTTTAAAGGCACAAAATGAGAACAGTATAGCATTATCTTTTGATGATTTGATTAATGCTAATCAGGAGCGACTTCGTGAACTTTTACAGGGAAGAAATATTGTTTATATTTATCATAATCAGGTAGATGCCAGAGGAGATAAGCCTGCAAGTGAGAATGAAGTGTTTAAAGCCTGTGAAGAGGCGATTAAAGAAATCCATCGTTTAGTGCACAGATTGACGATGTATTTGTCAGCACCGAAATTCTTTATTACAGCGGATCATGGATTTTTGTACAAACGAGATAAATTACAGGAATATGATAAGGTCTCTTATGACAGAGAAATTTGCACTTGCGCAAATAAACGTTTTCTGATTACAACACAACGAACGAAAGATCCAGGAATGAGATCAAGAGCGATGACTTATTTAAGGAATTCATATGTTACTACACCGATAGGTGCTGATATCTTTAAGGTTTCTGGCGGAGGACAGAATTATGTACATGGTGGATCTTCTTTGCAGGAGATGTTGCTTCCGGTTATTGAGCTGACAACAAATACAAAATTTGTAGCGTATAGTTATGTTGATGTGATTCTGACATCAGCAAATCGAAAAGTGACAAATCTGATTACTTACTTTGATTTTATCCAGACCGAGAAAGTAACGGACACTATGAAAGCAAGAAGCCTGGTGGCATACTTTACGACAGAAGATGGAGAAAAGATATCTTTTGATGTACCGATTGTAGCAAATATCCGAGAAGACGCACCGGAGAAGAGAACATTCCATGAGAAATTTACATTGAAGTCCAGAGAATACAAGTATGGTGATAAGTATTATCTGGTACTGGCAGATGCAAATGATGAGAAGAATATTCTACAGCAGTATGAGTTCATGATCGATATTGCGTTTGTGGATGATTTTGGATTTTGATATGTAAAGAGATAGAGGTAGAATGTAAATATGAAATTATATAAATATAAATCATTACCATACCGAAAAGACAAGCTTAGTAAAGAAGAACAGAAACAAATAGAATATTGTAAAGATATATTATTGAATAATCGTTTGTTTATGGCTCCAAGGGAAAGTTTAAACGATCCTTTTGAGGGAATGGCATATCCTATACATTTAGGAATATGTGGTGCTGGTTCTTGGGAGGCATTAGGTTTACCTCATCCTATTGTTATGGATTATATGAATCAGTATCGAGTATTATCTTTATCGTCTGATCCTAAAAGCCCTGTAATGTGGGCACATTATGCAAATAATTATTGTGGAGTATGTTTTGAATTTGAGATGGATATTCTTCCGGAAAAAATACAGAGGGTGTCATATATAGAGCATCAAAATGATATGATTTTTGATCCGAGTAAAGAAACACTTTACAAAGCAATTGAATCCAGTCTCTTATGTAAAAGTCAAAATTGGGCTTACGAAAAAGAATATAGAGTTATTTCAAAAACTGACGAAGAATATTTTGAATTTAAAGAATCAGAACTAACGGGCATTATTATTGGTCATAGATCTGTATATGCTAACGAATTAATAGAATTGGCTAATGAAAAAAGAATACCTGTATTTTATACTCTTACTTCCACTCAGAATTACGATATAAATATAATCAATAAGTTGCCAAACGATCTTATAATTGGAGAAGATACAATTGATTACATACAGTATAGATAGAGTATTAGGTATTTTTATATAAGTGAGTATATGTATTAAAGAATGGAAGGAAAACTGGAAATGGATAAATTTACCAACACACAGGAAAATACAACAGAAGATATGCGAGAAGAAATAAAGAGAAAACTACGCCAATACTATGACGGTCGTATAGTACGAAAGGATTTAACGAAGTCCATCCGTGAAGGGGCTAACGTTCCGGTTTATGTACTGGAATATCTCCTCGGACAGTACTGTAATTCCGATGATGAAGAGATCATTGAAGAAGGTGTAGAGAACGTAAAGCGTATTCTGAGAGATAATTATGTGCGTCCGGATGAGGCACAGAAGATTCTCTCTCTTTTGCGTGAAAGAGGCAGCTATACAGTGATTGACCGTATTACGGTTGTGTTGAATACGAAAGAAGATCGTTATGAAGCTACTTTCTCTAACCTGGGTGTAAAGGGAATCCCGATTCATCCGGATTATGTGAAAGATTATGACAGACTGCTCTGTGGTGGTATCTGGTGTATCCTGCAGATGGAATATGAGTTTATTGAGGAAGATAAGAAGAATACGCAGCCAATCCGTATCCGTAAGTTGACACCAATTCAGATGCCACATGTAGATATGGATGAAGTGAGAAATGGAAGAAAAGCATTTACAAAAGAGGAATGGATGGATATCCTGCTTCGCTCTACAGGTTTGGAGCCGGAAAGTTTCAGTGAGAGAGCAAAATGGCTGTTGATTGCACGTATGATTCCATTGGTAGAGAATAACTTCAACCTTTGCGAGTTGGGACCACGTTCTACTGGTAAATCTTACATATATGAGCAGATTTCTCCAAACAGTATTCTGGTTGCAGGAGGACAGACAACGGTTGCAAACCTCTTCTACAATATGTCCAACCATACAGTAGGACTTGTAGGTATGTGGGACTGTGTGGCTTTTGATGAGGTCGCTGGTATTAAGTTCAAGGATAAAGATGGCATCCAGATTATGAAGGGATACATGGCATCCGGAGCATTTTCACGAGGAAAAGCAGAGATCCAAGCTAAAGCTTCTATGGTATTTGTAGGAAATATTAACCAGAGTGTGGATACTCTTTTGAAGACATCCAGCTTATTTGATCCATTTCCACCAGAAATGGGAACAGATACAGCGTTCCTGGATCGTATGCATTGCTACATTCCTGGCTGGGAGATTCCGAAATACAGACCAGATTCCTTTACCAATGATTATGGATTTATTACAGATTATTTGTCAGAGTTTATGCGTGAACTTCGTAAGGACAGCTATAGTGACCTGATGGACAAGTATTTCCGTCTTGGAAACAACCTGAACCAGCGTGATACCATTGCGGTTCGTAAGATGATTTCCGGATTTACGAAACTACTTTATCCAGATGGAGAGGTAAGCAAAGAAGAATTACGAGAGATTGTAGAGATTTCGCTGGAGCTTCGCCGCAGAGTAAAAGAACAGTTGAAGAAGATTGGCGGTATGGAGTTCTATGATGTGAATTTCTCTTATACAGATAATGATAGCTTTGAAGAGCATTACGTTTCCGTTCCAGAGCAGGGCGGTGGAAAATTAATCCCAGAAGGCATGGGAAAACCAGGATCTGTCTATACTGTTTCCAAATCAAAGACAGGTATGATTGGCTGCTATATGTTGGAAACACAGATGATGCCTGGTAATGGCAAGTTGACCTGTACTGGTATCGGATCAGGAAAAGAGCCGAAAGAAGCAACCAATACAGCATTTAATTATCTGAAAGCAAATGGAAATCGTATTTCGGGTCAGATTAGTACCACAACAAAGGACTATATCATCAATTATCAGGATATGCAGGGCATTGGAATGACTGGAAATCTGGCACTTCCGACGTTGATTGCAATCTGTTCTGCAGCACTTGGAAAGACACCATTGAACAGTCTTGCAATTCTTGGGGAGATCAGTATTGGTGGTACGCTGATCAAGGTAGATGAGCTGGCAAGTACCCTGCAAGTATGTTTGGACAGTGGGGCAAAGAAAGTTTTACTTCCGATTACATCTGCAGGAGATCTGGGAACTGTACCATCAGATTTGGTTGGTGCATTTAGCCTGATTTTCTATTCTTCCGCAGAAGAAGCAGTATTTAAAGCACTTGGCGTGGAATAAGGCTTGAACACAGCACAATAGTAGACAAGAAGGTGATGAGTTATTTTTGAACAGGATTTTGAAGAGATGCTGCGGCAACACCAGGCATCTCTTGATGATAGAAAGAAATTTACTGCACTGGTAAAAGACTTATTTCCAGACCAGGCGAAGAATGTCAATTTACTGTTGATGGCATATAACATGGGAATTGCACAGGATATCCAGAATGCATCCCATATCAATAATACCTTTGCTTTCCGCTATGTGAAGCAGCTTATGAACGATTTTGGCATGAGCCGTGTCAATGCAGACTGGATTGTATCAGTGTGGTGTTCCTGCTATGGAGGAAAAGTTCTTGGAAAAGCCTGTGACATTTCTATTCAGAAGCAGGGAAGCGGACCGGCGATTCAGGGAGAACAGTCATCTTCTGGCAGATCTTATGGTGATCTTTTTACATATGAGAAAAGCCGCAGGGGAAAAGGTCTTGCAGTAACTGGATTCCGTGGGGATAAGAACAAGACGATTATTTTCCAGAACAGATCTGGGAATACGCCGGTAGTGGAGATTGCAGATGACAGCTTCAGTAATTCTCCGACAGAGGAAGCTATTCTGACAGAAGGAATAGCGTATATTGGACGGAAGGCTTTTTCTGGATGTAGCAAACTGCATCAGGTGGTATTGCCGATCAGTATCGAAGAGATTGAAGATTCAGCCTTTGAAAACTGTAGTAACCTCAAATCAATCTCATTACCAATGGCATTGAAAACAATCGGTAATGACGCATTGAAAGGGACTGGCTTGCGAACAATCGAGATTCCTAAGAGTGTGTTCTGGTTAGGTGATGGACTGCTGGCAGACTGTCAGTCAATAGAGCATGTGACAATTCCAGAGAATATAGGAAGAATCCCGGATCGTATGTTTGAAGGCTGTACGAGTCTGAAAAAAGTGGAGTTACATGAAAAACTGGGAGCAATCGGTGAACGTGCATTTTTCGGCTGTAGTTCTTTGGATTTCATTGTAATTCCGGACAGTGTAAAGCAGATTGGGCAGGACGCATTTACCAATACAGACAAGCAGTTTATTATTCAATGTTCTTTTGGGTCTTATGCAGAAAAATATGCAAGAAAGAACAAATTTAAATATCAGCTAGTATAGCATGAGTTTCAGATTGTCGCCTGCTATGCGACAACGAAAGAGAAGATTTACGGTATATTGACTGGGTAAAGAGGTGAGAGGATGGGACTTTTTGATGCACTATTTGGAAATCGGAATCAGATTCCTACGGTGACAACGATTTTGCCGGATGCAGCGAGACAGGAGATCATTGCAGGCAGACTTCCAATTTTAAACACAGACAAACTGTTCCTGAAACGTGGAGAAAAGATTCACTTTATTGATAAGGCAATCAATATGGAGCAGAAAACAGTGAAAGAGTTCCGTCATGTGGGAGGAAGTGCCCCAGGATTATTTGAGGGAACCAGATGGAGTTCCGGAAGAGGAAGAACGGTCGAGCATACAGAACTTGTGCAGCACCGGGGAATTCTATACATAACAAATCAGAGGATTGTGTTTCAGGCAACGGAATGGGGATTTGACAAGACTTATCGTTATCTGACCGCAATTACTCCATACAGCAATGCCTGCGAGATTCAGTTTGGTAATAAATCCTATTGCATGATCGTGGCGGATGGAAGTGTAGTAAATCAGGTATTGCAGTTGATCAAACAAAGGAGGCAGATACCATAATGGAAGGACAATTAAAAAATGGAACAATTCTCACTTCAGAGAGTGGAAACAAATATGAGGTAGTCAGTCTCCTGGGAGCCGGTGGGCAGGGAGAAGTCTATGATGTGAAATGTAGCGGCAATCATTATGCACTGAAATGGTACTTTAAGGGCAGTGCTACCGAGCGTCAGAAAAAGATTTTGGAAACAATTATTGCAAAAGGTTCACCGGATGAAAGTTTTCTCTGGCCTATGGAGCTGATTGTGCCAGCGAAAAGTGATTTGTATGGTTATATTATGCCTCTTCGACCAAAAAATTATAAGAGTATTGTGGATCTGATGAAGAAACGTGTGAATCCGTCTTTTTATACCCTCTGCAGAACTGCTTTTAATCTGACCAGAGGTTATCAGAAATTGCACGCTATGGGTGCTAAGTATCAGGATATTTCATTTGGAAACCTATTCTTTAATCCGGATAATGGAGATGTATTGATTTGTGACAATGACAACGTATCCTTTGACAACAGTAAGCCAGGTGGAGTTCTTGGTACACCGGGATTTATGGCTCCGGAAATTGTAAGAGGAGAAAAACGACCATCCAAAGATACAGACCGATATTCACTTTCGGTGCTGTTGTTCTATCTTTTTATGGTGAATCATCCGCTGGAAGGAAAACTGGAAGCAAGTATCCGCTGTATGGATATGGTAGCCAGAGTGAAGCTGTATGGTACAGATCCGGTATTTATCTTTGATCCGAATAATAAGACAAACAGACCGGTGAAAGGAATCCATGACAATGCAACGATTTACTGGCCGTTGTATCCGGAAAAGTTGCGTCAGATGTTTACAAGAGCATTTACAGTTGGACTGAACGAGCCAAGTAAGCGTATTACGGAGCCGGAATGGATGACGTTATTCTCTAACATGATGAGCGGAATGTTACAATGTTCCTGCGGTGCTCAGCTTTTCTATGATGAGGATTTGGAAGCAAAGAGTGTGGCACATACTTGTTGGAACTGCGGAAAGACAGTACAAGTACCTAATAAGATTATCATTGGAAAGAATCGGGTGCTGTTAAACCAGAATACGAAGCTGTTACATCATCATGTTTACGATGACTTTGATATGGATACCGTAGTCGGTTCAGTGGTTCAGAATCCGAAGAACCCGGCACTTTGGGGAATTCGAAATGAGGACAAAGTAAACTGGACTTACCAGAAAGCAGATGGCACGCAGATTCCGGTTGCCCCAGGAAAGACAGCTGGAATTGCAAAAGGTGTAAAGATTTTATTCCCTGAATCAACAGGGGAGTTCAAATAAGGATTGAGAAAATAATAAAAGCAGATGTGGGAGGGATTTACCATGGAAGTATTACAAAGACCAGGTGGAGAGTTAGCAACAAGACCAATTCATTTCTTTTGGGTAGTAGATTGTTCCGGATCTATGTATGGAGAGAAGATTGGAATCGTAAATAACACGATTCAGGAATGCATACCGGAAATGCGCTCTGCAGCGGATAATAATCCAAATGCACAGCTACTAATCCGTGCATTACAGTTCTCATCAGGAGCAAGCTGGATTACATCCAGTCCAGTGCCAGTAGAGGATTATGGATGGGAAGATATGGATGCCAATGGATTGACAGAAATGGGAAAAGCATTTGATCTTCTGGCAGCACAGTTAAGTATTCCGCCAATGCCGGAGAGAGCATTACCGCCGGTGATTGTACTTCTTTCAGATGGACAGCCGACAGATGATTATAAAAAGAGCATGGAGAAACTGAAAAAGCTACCGTGGTTCCGGAAAGCAGTCAAGATTGCAATCTCCATTGGACAGGATGCAGATGATGAAGTACTGATTGAGTTTACTGGAAATAAAGAGCTTGTTCTGCAGGCGAATAATGCAACAGCACTTGCAAAGATGATTAAATGGGCATCTACCACAGCTTCTATGGTATCCGCACCATCAAGCAAGCCAATGAATTCGGTTGCAGCATCTACACCTGCAGCATCCGTATCCACGCCTGCAGCAGCATCAGGAGCTTCCGTAGCATCTGCACCGGCAGATGATCCGTTTGCACCGGCAAACAATGGGGCACCACTGGTACTTGATATGAGTAATATTCCAAATCCAGATGATTTTGATGAAGGAGCTGTCTGGTAAGAAGAGGAGGAGTCGGATGAAACGCTATATATGTGACGGAATCGTCAAGGGTGCGACTCACGTAAGAAACCAAATGCCTTGCCAGGATAATAAACGAATCGTAGAAATTTCAGACAAAATTGCGATCGTTGCAGTTGCAGACGGTCATGGAAGCTCCAAATGTCCCAGAAGTGACAGAGGTTCTATGATTGCTGTTAATTCTTTCTATGAAGTCATGAAGAACTACCTGAAAGTTTATGGGGAAGATGAAGCAGGACTTTCTAATCTGATCACTTTCCTTAACCGGGAAGGGGATATGCGGTTTGCTCAGGACGTATGTGAAGAGTGGCAGGCAAGGGTGAAACAGTCTTTTTATAAAAATAAAGTAGATGGAATGACCGATGAAGATGGAAATATCAAGTGGTCGTCTGTATTTTCATTGTATGGAACGACACTGCTTGGAATGCTGGTGACTGACAGCTTTGTATTTTCCTTTCAGATCGGAGACGGGGATATCAGTGCTGTGACAAAAGAAGAAGTCGAACCACTGGTAGAACCGGAGAAATTCCTTGGAACAGAAACCCATTCCCTGTCAAAACCAGATGCCTGGAGAAAAGCAGTAGCATCGGTGCGGAGACGGGAGATGGAAAGTGAAGAGCCATATATGTATATCCTTTCTACAGATGGATTTGCCAATAGTTATACGTCGGATGAAGAGTATCAGAAGACATGTAAAGACTATCTGCAGATGCTTCAGGAGCATGGAGCAGACACAGTGCAGGCAAATCTGAAAAATTGGCTGACGGAGACCAGTGAACTTGGGTGTGGAGATGATATTACGGTAGTGATGGTGTATTTTACAGGAGAGTAAGGGAGTCATAGGAAATGATTTTAGATCGCTATTATTATCATCAACTGAATAAACAAGAGCAGGCGATCTATAAGGTATTTTACAAAGGTGTGATGTCACATCAGGAGATTATTCCAATTCCGGTGCGTGGAGAATTCAGCCAGGAGAGTTTTGAGCGTATATTCATGGCAATGACGAGGGATAATCCATTGATTTATTTCTTGAATCAGTCCGCTTGTAGCACTGCCAGTGATATGTTTGGACGTCTTGCGATATGTCCGCAGTATTTTTTTACGAAAGAGAAGGTAAAAGAATATAATCGTAAAATTGAAAAAGTAGTAAATGAACTGGCAGGACAGCTGCATTTGCTGGAATGTAATGATTATGAAAAAGAACTTCGGGTGCACGACTGGATTTGTCGGAACATTGAATATGATTATGAAGGAGCCGATAAGGATAAAGTATCCAGAGTGATTGCTTCACACAATATTCTCGGTGTTTTTGCACATCATAAAGCTCAGTGCGAAGGGATTGCTAAAGCAGTAAAAGTTCTTTTAAATGCAGTCGATGTGAAGTGTATCGTTGTAACCGGTGATTCAATAAAAAGCGGACAGTGCGTGCCGCATGCATGGAATATTGTGGATATTGGTGGAGAACCGTATCAGTTAGATGTTACCTGGGATATAGGAGCAGTCAAAGCGAGAAAGATTATTTATGATTATTTTAATCTTACGGATAGTTTGATGAACTTGGAGCACAGATCGGAGAATATCCTTCCAAAATGTAATAAAAGTAGTGCGAATTATTTTGTTAAAGCTAAGTGTGATTTTCATACTCGTTATAGATTATCAAGACATATACAGAAGCAGATTGAACAAGGGAAAAAAGAGATTTTCTTTCGAATAAATGGGATGTTAAAGAAAGAGAATATTATTGATATGGTAGATGCCATTTTACGTCAGAAGCATCAGAGTACCGAAACAACAAGAGTTGGTTTTTCATATAGTTCAAATGAAAAAATCGGTGTTTACTATATAAGAATTAATTAGAAACAAGTGGGGGAGAAAGTATGTGGCATACCACAGAGATCGCTGATATAATGGCGAAAATAACAAATGACTATGGGTATAGTGTGTTCAAAAACAGAAAACTGTGTGTTGCTCTTTGTGGTGATTTGTTTGCGAAATATGAAAGAGAAAAACAGATATTTCAAATGTTATTTCAAGCAGGACTTGGTGAAGTAATAAATGACGCACCTTTTAAAACAGAACAGGAATTAAAAATCGGGCTTGCACGTGTGGATAGTTTTTTACAAAAACAGGCAATTGAACAGGAGGCTAGAATACATGTAATAGAAATAATGCAAAAATCATTTGCAAAAGTTAATAGTTTATCTGGAATTAATATGTTTCAGCCGCAAGTTACAAGATCCTATAATGAATTGCATTTTCGATTGCTAATTCCAGAAGTTCAAGAATATGCGGATCGTATTGAACTTTCTACGAAGTTTATGTATAAAGAAACGGGAACGGATGTTGATACTGTATTTGAAAAAGCAGTATATACAGATCGTGTAAATGATGCACATGAATCTCAAATGGATTATTGCTTGCTGCCACGTAAAAAGACAAGAAGCTTTAGAACTACAATTTCAAATGAAGGTAATAAGATCTTCTTGACGGATGCTGTGGTTGAATTTACTTTTCTTTGCAGTAATTACAAGAAAGTGATAATTTCTTATCAAATAGACAAAGAAAGAAGGCTGAAGTTAACAAAAATCTCCATATACAAAATGACAGTAGATGAATATGAGAAGACATATGGGATAATTAATATGCTTCTAAAAGCAGATGCTGCTTCAAAAGAAGAAGGTAAAACAGAAATAAATTTAACACAGTTATCAGAAGAAGAACCAACGTATTTAAGTGCAAGTATACAAGAATATTCAGATGCTCTGCGTCGTGAGATTCACTTCCTAAAGATGGGACGTGGAAAAAAATATAAAATTGTAAATGGTGCAAAAATCAATAAGGATGACAAAGGAATTTATACATATTCTTTTGAATTGGAAACAGAATTACATCTACCAGATGATGCCCCAGTTATGATAGATACGAATAGTGGTTTTCATGCAGTTGGTACTGTTTTAGTATGTGAGGACTTCCAGATTTTGCTCTTGTTGGATCATGATGTAGGAGAAAAGGTACTGGCTGCGTATTTGATGGTGGAACCTTGGAAATTATTGGAAGCATTGAATAAGAGAATCACTACTCTAAATCCATCTATACATAAAATTGCAATTGCTCTTTTGGAACAGGGTCCAAAGCTATCAACAACTGAAGATATTTCCACAGTAGCAAAAGGGCAACCAGAAGTTTTACGTAAACTGGAGCAAGATAATATTGTGGCAGTATGGGGACCGCCGGGTACCGGAAAAACATATACCATGTCACAGATAGCCAAAACTTATGTAAAACAAGGAAAAACAGTTTTAATCGTTTCACATAGTAATGTTTCAGTAGATGGAGTTGTAAAAAAGATTGTTGAGTTACTTGATGTAGATATGGAGCCGGATTTAAAAGCTGGAAAAATTCTTCGTTATGGATATGTGCGTGACGAAGAGCTTTCAAAACATCCATATGCTACTTCTTTTAATTTTGCATTGAGCAAGTGCAAAAGCCTTGCTGCTGACTTAGACGAACTTACTTTAAAAAGAGACGAATTAAAGGCTAAGAAAAAAGAAAAAACAGAAGAGTATGATGGAATAGAAAAAAAGATTAAGCGTATAAGGAATGAAATACGAAAAGAAGAAAAAAGATATGCGGAACGAGCACAGCTAATAGGAACTACAATCTCACGTGCGACTATTGACCCTATATTTGAGATGCGACAATTCGATTTAGTGATGTTTGATGAGGTTTCAATGGCTTATGTACCTCAAGTGATTGCTGCGGCAACATTGTCAAAAGAAAAATTTATATGCGTTGGTGATTTTAGACAGTTGGCACCAATCTCGCAGTGTCCAGATGCAAAGCTGTTAAAGACAGATATCTTCTCATATTTAAAAATTATAGATAGTGTAGGTCACATATATTGGCATCCATGGCTTGTTATGTTGAATGAGCAAAGACGTATGCATCCGGATATCGCTGGCTTTCCTAATAAATACATTTATAAAAGATTATTACAGAATCACACAAGCGTATTGAATTCAAGAAAGGATATTGTTAAGACAGAACCATTATCGGGGGATGCACTGAATTTAGTTAATCTTGCTGGTACTTATTGTGCAGCAGATAAAAATACGGACGGATCGAGATTCAACATACTTAGTGCTATTATTTCATTTTCAACAGCAGTAGCAGCTGATCAGGAAACAATAGAACGTGTCGGGATAATTACGCCATATGCGGCACAAACTCGACTGATACGTGCAATGCTGAAGGATTATTATAAACAAAATGACCATCATATCAGTTGTGCAACTGTGCACCAGTTTCAAGGATCAGAAGCAGATTTGATTGTGTTTGATGCTGTGGAAAGCTATCCTAAAGCAGCTGTCGGATATTTGATGGGAAAAGAGCCAGATAGTATCATGAGGCTGATTAATGTAGCAATTACCCGTGCAAAAGGAAAACTTATTACGGTTGCAAACGATAAATTTTGGATTAATCTTTATAAGGGTACAAATCACATATTTTATAAATTATTAGATTACATCAAAGAAGGGCATAAAGTAGTATCGAATAGTGAAAAAACATTATTGCCTTATATAGAGGATGTAAATCCGGGTAGTATGATGCAGATATACACAAATGAAGATGCTGCTATTTTTATGTTAGAAAATGATCTCGAAAAATCCAAAGGAAGAGTTGTAGTATCATTACCGAGTAGCAATTTAAGAGAAACACAAGGTCAAATTATACAAGCTATTGATGATGCACACAATCGTGGAATTGATATTTGGATGAAGTCGAATGAATATAGTGGGCTTTCGGATGCATGGAAACGATATTGTGTAGGAACTGAAAACGCCACATTTCCATTGATAGTGATTGATGATGAAATAGCATGGTATGGGTTGTCAACGGCCACTTGGAGCTTTAAAGTAGATAAGTCTTCTTCTTTAAAGACAGTTTTACATGTTATGGTCAGAATCAAAGGAAAAAATACAATTGAAATGATTAAGGCATTAACAGAACTGGAAGTTATTCAGGTTGGTGTTAATAAAAGACCATTGTCAAATAAAGAAAATAGCTTGAAAAGTAATATTACTGAGGGGCAGTCAATTAAATCTATAGGATTAGCTGCATTTGTAGAAGAAAAAGAATTTTGCCCAGATTGTAAAAGTTATATGATTCTTGCAAAGAACCAAAGGGGAACTGCATATTTAAGATGTTCCAACAAAAATTGCAAAAAGATGAAATATCTAACGGCTAATTTGATGAATTGGTATATATCAAATCATAATGTAGAGTGTCCGAAAAATGATGGTGGTGAATTAAAAGGAATATTAGGAAAATATGGACCATGTGTAAAGTGTAGTAGAGGTCATTTCCTAAAACCAGAAGAAATATAGGTGCAAAAGATGTAATTACTTAAGATATTTATGTATGGAATAGGATTTTTCTTGATTACAATTTTAGTGCAGTATAGTATTTATAAAATCCGAAATAATGTACCACAAAATAAAAATGGTGTTATGGTCGGAAAGAATGCCATTATAGCATTATGCATGTTGGGTCTAATAAGCAATAATATTTACTTCCTTTCTGCAGTTATTGGATTGGCTATAGCTGATGAAATAGGAAAAATAATGGGTTGGAGCAAATAATATTTGGTTATAATTAAGAGGGAGAATAGAGTAAATGGTAAAGCAAATTGTAAGAGATGTTTTCTTCTTAGGTCAGCCATCTGAACCGGCTACGAAAGCAGACATCCAGGTTGGAAAGGATCTGCAGGATACGCTACAGGCGAACCGGGAACGGTGCGTTGGTATGGCTGCAAACATGATTGGTGTAAAGAAGAATATCATTATTGTGAATATGGGATTCATAGATGTTGTGATGTTCAATCCGGTGATTGTTTCAAAACGGAACATGTATGAGACGGAAGAAGGTTGTCTGTCTCTGGATGGTGTTCGTAAGACGACCAGATATCAGGAAATTGAAGTAGAATATTATGACTTCAACTGGAAAAAACAGCGGCAGAAGCTGTCTGGATGGACTGCACAGATATGTCAACATGAAATTGATCATTTGTCAGGGAAGATCATATAATCGAATGCGGATTGTGAGGTGGCCAGTATGTTAAAGAATGTACTGATCGTGGTGGATGATATAGAAAAATCCATAGAGTTTTATAGAGACTTATTTGGACTGCAAGTGATTCTTAAGAATGAAGGTAATGTGATCTTATCGGAGGGACTTGTTTTGCAGGATGCCGGTCTATGGGGGAAGACGCTGGATGAGATTTCTACACCATTCAATAACAGGATGGAACTGTATTTTGAAGAATTCGATGTAGACGGATTGCTTGCAAAGTATGAATCAGGTAAGTATTTCGTCCGATATGCCACGGAACTGACAGAACTTGCAGGTGGCCAGAAACTTGTAAGGCTGTATGATCCGAGTGGTAATCTCATTGAGGTTCGCACTCCATTTATGTCTAATTAAAGGAGAAGATATGCAGATTTTTGTTGATGCAGATGCCTGTCCGGTAGTTGGTATTGTTGAAAAAGTTGCAAAAGAGCACAATCTTCCGGTAACGTTGTTGTGTGATACCAATCATGTGTTATCTTCTGATTACAGTGAAGTGATTGTAGTTGAAGCCGGAGCAGATGCAGTGGATTATAAACTGATCAGCATTTGCCATAAAGGCGATATTGTTATATCACAGGATTATGGAGTGGCTGCAATGGCACTTGGAAAAGGGCTCACAAGGTCCAGTGGACCTTGGTTTTGAGCCGACCGAAGCGGAGCGTAGACCTTATGCGATTCATCAATCTGGGAAATGGTATACGAATGAGAATATTGACCAGATGCTTATGGAACGGCATCTGAATAAGAAGGCACGAAGGGCATCCGGAAAGAATCATTTAAAAGGATCACGAAAACGAACAGCAGAAGATGATGAGCATTTCAGAACGTCTTTTGAAAAAATGATACATATGGCAATGGATAAGGAGAAATAATCACAAACAGAACACAGGAGAATCGGGAGGTGTAGAATGATGGAAAAGAAAAGAACCTATATTGTAATTGATCTTAAGTCATTCTATGCGTCTGTGGAATGTAAAGAACGAAATCGGGATCCTTTGACGACTAATCTTGTGGTTGCGGATAAAAGCAGAACAGAAAAAACGATCTGTCTTGCGGTATCTCCAGCTTTAAAGTGTTATGGGATACCAGGAAGATCTCGTTTATTTGAGGTTGTTCAAAAAGTAAAAGAAGCCAATAGTGCCCGCAGGTGGAAAGCACCGAACAGAACATTTATTGGTTCTTCTGATGCCAGTACAGAATTAAATATCAATCCTGTACTGGAGATTGATTATATTGTTGCTCCTCCCCGGATGGCTCTCTATCTGGAATACAGCACCAGAATTTACAGCATTTATCTGAAATATATTGCACCGGAAGATATTTTCCCTTATTCGATCGACGAAGTATTTATGGATGTAACGGATTATCTGCATACCTATAATATGACAGCAAGCGATATTAAATGTGAAGAGTGGTAAATGTAAAAACATATACAAAGAATATAGAATGTTTCACTAGTACAGCGAAAATTAAGTTTCTGCTATATTGGCGTAGGATTTCACACTCTGATGGGCTGGATTAAGATGCATTATTTTAGAGGATTGCTATAGTTCTGGCAGTAGAGGACACAAGGTTGAAGAAATCAGACCGGAATTCTTTGATGGAACGAAACCATGTTATAAGAAGAATTGTATTTTGAGAGGAGGCTCTTATAAATGTTGAACATTATTTATGGAGATGTGAAAAACAGTATTTATAATACAAATGTTTATTTTAAAAACAGTTATGAACCAGAATGGCTTGATGCAGAACTGGCGAAAAAGATGATTAAAGATATTGATGATTCAGAAGTATTGAGTGGTGAATGCATTAACAGTCCAGTGTTGGGACAGATTCCTCCTGAAAGACTGTCAGGAGGAGTGAAAACATTGTTGCTGATTTTAAACGAACCGGATCGGATTTTCAATGCCTCGACCTGTGGCGATAACTGTGCAAAATGGATATTGGAAATTGGCAGAATTAAAGATGTTACCATTAATCTCAGACATATGATGAGTTTTGGAAAAGACACAAAATTTGAGATAAAAGTCCAAAATGGAGGAGAAACGGTCCATTCAATGAAGGAACTTGTTCCTATAGTAAATAAGTATTTAAATGAAATGAAACAGGAGTAGTGATTATGAAAGGTTCACATAGAATCATTGTAGAATCCAGAAGAATATATAGACAGTAAAGAGTATGTCAGTTGGGAACGATATTTTACAGATTTATTGATAGAAAGTACCAGTAAGAATTTTATATGGGCATATTCGAAGAAAAGGCTTACAAAGGCGTACTTCGCTCCGAGAATAGTGAATGCGGTAAAAACAATTATGAAATTGGTAGACTGGGAAAAATTATTCTGAAAAGTCAGAAAAAAGCTTTTCTATTATCGTAGTACATGGTATACTGAATACCGAAATGAATGATATGCAAAATAGGATTTTATGCGTCAAGTGTTCGGTGAATGGGGAGTTGTCACTGAAACGAAAAGTACGTCTTACGGTATATTATCCGCACCCGTTGCAAACAATATAAGAGGATATCTCATATTGTGTTAGGGAATGTTTTCGACATACATTCTATCACAATTGGAGATATCCTTTTTTACTGAATATTCACTTGAGTGTGTTCAAAAGGATAATCTCCATTCAAAAAATACAAAGGAGGTTATTTTTTAATGGTTGACAAGCTGAAAATTGAGCAGGCAGTCCGTCTGCTTCTGGAAGGTATCGGTGAAGATATCACGCGGGAAGGTCTGATTGATACTCCTGACAGGATTGCCCGTATGTGTGAAGAAATTTACGGAGGTCTTGGCCAAGAGGCGGACCAGCATCTGTTGAAGCAGTTTCCTGTGGAGAATAATGAAATCGTACTGGAAAAAGACATCACCTTTTACTCCATGTGTGAGCATCATCTGATGCCTTTTTATGGAAAAGCTCATCTTGCATACATCCCCAACGGCAAAGTTACCGGTTTGAGCAAACTGGCACGTACAGTAGAGGTTTATTCCAGAAGACCACAGATCCAGGAACGGCTTACTGTTCAGATTGCAGATGCTTTGGAACGTACTCTGGATCCTAAAGGAATTATGGTAATGCTGGAAGCGGAACATACCTGTATGACCATGCGCGGAATAAAAAAACCGGGCAGCAAAACGATCACTACTGTAACCCGTGGTGCATTTACAGAAGATAAGGAACCGCAGAAAATGTTTCTTTCTATGGTAAAAGGATGAATAACAATTTTTTTGATATGGACCGTGTCAATCAGATCTGGGGGCATCCGGTTTATCAGGAACATTATAAAAAAATACAGGAACTTGAGAGTGAACGGATCTTCTGCCGTCATACCCCTGAACATTTTCTGGATGTTGCACGGCTAATGTACATTTATGCACTGGAGGAACATCTGGAGCTGTCCAAAGAACTTATCTATGCAGCAGCACTTCTTCATGATATCGGACGTGCACAGCAATATCAGTACAACATTCCCCATGATATTGCAGGAGTAGAAATCGCACGGGAAATTCTGACAGATCTGCACTTTGCAGAACAGGAAAAAGAACTGATTCTGTATTCCATTGGACATCACCGAAAAGGAGATTCCTGCAGTATGCTGGCAGCACTTCTTTATAAAGCGGATAAGCAGTCCAGAAATTGTTTTTTATGTTCCGCAGCTTCTGAATGCTATTGGTCTGATGATAAAAAAAATATGAAAATTGAATACTGATCTTCTTTATAAGCATAAAAGAAAGGATGGGCTCTGTTCATGAAAATTGGAAACCGTTTTTTTGATACTAAGAATCATACTTACATAATGGGAATCTTAAATGTTACCCCTGATTCCTTTTCGGACGGCGGCAAATGGAATCATATAGATGAAGCTTTGAAACATACAGAGGCAATGATTGCTGATGGTGCAGATATTATTGATATCGGAGGCGAATCTACACGTCCCGGCCATACACCTGTCAGTGCTGATGAGGAAGCGCAGAGAGTTCTCCCTGTTATTGAAGCGGTCAAAAAGCATTTTGACATTCCTGTTTCTGTAGATACTTTTAAGAGTAGTGTTGCTGAAAGCTCTATTCAGGCAGGAGCTGACCTGGTTAACGATATCTGGGGATTAAAATATGATCCGAACATGGCAACTGTAATCGCAAAATATGATGTGGCCTGTTGTCTGATGCACAACAAATCTAATACTGAATATCAAAACTTTCTCATTGATATGCTCGCCGAAACACAGGAATGTGTCAATCTTGCAAGACAGGCTGGCATTAAAGATGAAAAAATCATGCTTGACCCGGGAATTGGTTTTGGAAAAACATTTGAAATGAATCTGGAAGCAATGAATCACCTGGAGCTTTTTCAGAATCTGGGATTTCCGGTTCTCCTTGGTACATCCCGCAAATCCATGATCGGACTGGCGCTGGATCTTCCTGTAGATCAGCGCGTAGAGGGGACTTTGGCTACCAGTGTAATTGGCGTCATGAAGGGATGCTCTTTTGTCCGTGTCCACGATGTTAAAGAAAACAAGCGTGTGATCCAGATGACAGAAGCAATCTTAGGATGCAGATAAATTACTGATGCAAAACAGATGGTAAATATAAATAACATACAGAAAGGCTTTACTGTTATGGATGAGACCAGATTAGATAAAATAGAAATTAAAGAGCTGGAGGTTTTTGCAAACCATGGTGTATATCCCGAAGAAAATGTTCTGGGACAGAAATTTGTTATTTCTGCCACGCTTTTTACCAGAACACGTCTGGCGGGATTAACCGATGAGTTGTCTGCCTCCATAAACTATGGCGAAGTCAGCCATATGATCACTGATTTCACCAGAAAACATACTTATAAACTTCTGGAATCTCTTGCAGAGAATCTTGCAGAAATGCTTCTTTGCTCTCTTTCCGGACTTGAAAAAATCACTCTGAAGATCGAAAAGCCCTGGGCACCGGTTGGTCTTCCTTTGAAAACTGTATCTGTGGAAATTACACGGAAATGGCATACTGCTTACATTGCTTTTGGCTCTAATATGGGTGATAAAAAGATGTATATAGACAATGGGATCCGTGGTCTGGCAGAGACAAAAGGATGCCGTATAGAGGCAATTTCCGATTATCTTATTACAGAACCTTACGGAGTTACTGATCAGGATGAATTTTTAAATGGAGTTCTGAAAATGCGGACACTTCTTACTCCTGGAGAATTGCTTGTGCGACTGCATCAGTTAGAACAGGCGGCAAACAGGGAACGTATCATCCACTGGGGACCAAGGACACTGGATCTGGATATCCTGTTTTATGATCAGGAAATTATTGATATGCCAGATCTTCATATTCCTCATATTGATCTGCACAACCGCGATTTCGTTCTTGTACCAATGAATCAGATTGCTCCGTATCTGCGACATCCTGTATTAAACCAGACCATTTCACAGCTTCTGGACAGCCTTCTGAACAAATCTGAAAATACTGCAAAATACCGTTAGAAGCCTTTACAAAAAGTTCAAAAACCAAAGCCGAAATTCTGGCGTTTCTTGAGGGCGCATAAATAGTTAATGCCATCATTCGCAGCATGTGATTGATGGCGCGTTTGGTTTGAGTAGGAAAAACATGAGAAGTTAGCATAGAAAAAGAGCCTCTTTTGGGCTCTTTTTCTATGTTAAGAATACGGGTATCGAATTCAAACTGTAATATTAGCAAGACCGTAATTGAAAAACGACAGTTTCATAAGGTTTGAGTGAGAGAACTTCACCATGGAAAGTAATCGTGCTTTCTTCATAATTGGAAATAATTACAGGGGTATCTGACTGTAATTCTACCTCTGTTTCTTTATATGCAAATTCCTGTGTCTCTTTCGAGAAGTTGTGCACAGCCATCCAGGTTTCACCCTGATAGTTTCTGGTATATGCGATCACTGGTCCTTTTTCCGGACAGCAGAGCTTGAAATCTCCATGAGCCATTACCGGATGTTCTTTACGCAGAGCAATCAGTTTCTGATAAAATCTGAAAACAGAGTTGTCATCTTTCATCTGGCTGGCGGCGTTGATTTCCTTATAGTTTGGATTCACGCCAATCCATGGTTTATGCGTTGAGAAGCCTGCATATAAGCTGTCGTCCCACTGTACAGGAGTTCTTGCGTTGTCACGGCTGATACTCTGGGATTCAGCCAGTGATTCTTCCGGGGAAGAACCCTGCTCGATCATGGTCTTATAATAATTGCGGGTATCAATATCGTCATAGTCCTCAATTGAAGGATAAGCAACATTGGTCATTCCAAATTCTTCACCCTGGAAAACAAACGGAGTACCAGGAAGCGTATGAAGATAAGCTGCCAGCATCTTGGCAGATTTTTCCCAGTATTCATTGTCGTTTCCATAAAGAGAAACCTGGCGTGGTTTGTCATGATTGCTTAAGAATCTTGCCCACCATCCGTCTTTTTTCAGAACTTCGTAATCTTTCTTAAGGTCACGTTTCATTTTCTCCGGTGACCAGGTCTGAATTTCTACGATCGGAGGTACAAACGGAATGGACATATTGAATTCTTTGCTTGCAGCACTGGAATAATTGATGGCATCCTGTTCATTGTTAATGTTGACTTCGCCGACTGTCATCAGATTGTCCGGAGCCATGGTTTCTGCAACCATTTCACGGATGTAGCGGTGAGTTCCTTCCAGATTCACGCATGCTACAGTACCGATCGGCTCATTCATATCTGCACGTCCGTCCAGGCCCTTGTCCAGATAGCTGATGGCATCAATACGGTATCCGTCTACACCTTTCTCATTCCAGAATCGGATAATATCAAAAATCTTCTCTTTCGTCTCCGGGTTATCCCAGTTGAGATCCGGTTGTTCTTTGGCAAAGAAATGAAGATAGTACTGTCCTCTTTCCGGGACATATTCCCAGGCGCTTCCGCCAAAAACAGACATCCAGCAGTTTGGAGCACCACCGTCCGGCGCAGGGTCACGCCAGATATAGTAATCACTGTAAGGGTTATTACGGGATTTCTTTGATTCCTGGAACCATACGTGTTTATCAGAAGAATGGTTCAAAACCAGATCCATAATGATGGCAATTCCACGTTCATGTGCACCATCGCGGAATGCTTCCCAGTCATCCATCGTTCCGAATTCTTCCATAATTGAGAAATAATCTGAAATGTCATAACCGTTATCTACATTTGGAGAAGCATAAACAGGGGACATCCATACAGCATTGATTCCAAGCTCTTTCAGATAATCCAGCTTCTCGATCATTCCCTTTAAATCACCGATTCCATCGTTATTTCCATCTTTAAAACTTCTCGGATAAATCTGGTAGATTACCAGATCCTTATACCAGTCTTTTTCGTGTTTCATAAAAGTATCCTTTCGTCAGGCATACCAACAAGTTAATTCAAGAAATCAACTTGTTGGTATACTAATTGCATAAATAAGTTCTGAAAATATTATATGATATTGTGCAAAAAAACGCAAGGCGGTATTTGAGAGGAGAACAGGGCGGAATTGCTCTGATGGATCATACAGGATGGTTTTATGAACCTGAAGCTATCGGTATGGAAACAGCGTGGAATAAAATTCATTATAATCCGATCTTCGGAGAAGCGAAAGAATGGGATTTTGCAGGATATACGCCACAGGTAGTTGTTGTTGCAATCGGACAGAATGATAACCATCCGGATGATTATATGAAAGAAGACTATCATAGTGAAAAATCCATAAACCTGCGCTTCGTGCCAGAATGATTCTTGATGGAGATGAAACAAATGTAATACTCCTGGATGCAAACACCGATCAAACGTATAACAGATATGCTCTTTTTATTAATGCAGAGAAGCTTCAGCTTTATCTTTAAAATCATTTCTAAATATCAATGCAGCCCCGGCAATAAATACAAAACAGATTACCCATGTAACCGGTTCGCAAATGCAAACGGCAATATAGCCTTTTACCGGTACGATCCAGAAAGCAAAGATAACTTTACCAATCAGTTCCAGAACACTGCAAAGTAGAGGCGAAAGCTGATGGCGCATTCCCTGGAGAGCATTTCGCATAATAACGAGAAATGACATCGGTGGGAACATGGCAGTACTGATTCGGACATAAAGAAGAGCATTGCCAATGACTGTCGGATTGCTACTTCCTGTGATCAACCGTACGGCATAAGGTGCGATAAAGATTGAGAAAGCAACTGCGATCAGCCACCAGATGAGGTAAAGACCGAAAGCAACTTTCACCCCGCCCCAGATACGGGAACGCCTGCCGGCACCGTAGTTCTGGCTGGAAAAGGTTGCAGTGCTGGTCGAAAGGGCGGTTCCAGGCATCATAAAAAGCTCTGCCAGTCTGCGGCCGCCTACCTGGGCTGCTATGTATACATTTCCTAAAGCGTTAATACTGCTTTGTAAAATAACACTTCCGATACTGAATACGGCGTTCATCAGTGCCATGCTCATTCCGGTAACAAACATTTCCATTACAAATCCAGAAGATACATGCAGATCCTCACGTTTCATATGAAGTTGAGGATAATTTTTCAGTATATAGAAAAAGCAAAGGATAACGCTGATAGCCTGTGCCAGAATAGTAGCGGTAGCTGCACCCTGCACACCGAAGTGTAATGGTCCCATAAACAAGACATCCAGAATCACATTAATTACACTGCTGACGATCAGGAAAATCAGCGGCGTGATACTGTTTCCAATCGCGCGCAGAAGTCCGGATTCCGTATTGTAAATCATGGTCAGCGGAATTCCTGCCAGAATTACAGTGATATAACTCATGGCGCCGGCAAAAGTGTCCTCTGGTGTCTGAAGAACCCGAAGGAGCGGATACCGGAAAATAAGGAATCCGGCAGTCATTATAACTGCGACTGCAAATGATAAAATGATCATCCAGCAGGCGGATGTTCTCATTTCATCCATCTTGCCGCTTCCAAAACAACGGCTGACAGGGAGTGAAAGACCGTTGGTTAATCCAATACAGAAGGAAGTGATCAGACTGTAAAGGGCAGCAGTGGCCCCAATCTGAGCTAATGCATCGTCACCGAGTAAATGCCCGGCAATCGCAGTATCGGCGAGGTTATAAACCTGCTGAAGAACACACCCGACAAAAATGGGGAAAGCAAATGAAAGCAGAAGCCTGGCAATGTTTCCGTCTGTCATGTCAAGGACACGACTCTTTTGAGTTGATTTAGACATAGGTAGTACTCCTTAATAATAGTGTTCATCCCTGATTAGAATAGGTGGATAACATATTAGAGAATAATGATATTTAGTTAAGACTGTTATAAGTCAGGATAACATATTGCATAATTCTGATATTACAAACGAATTATAATGCCAGCAGAAATTATTGTAAAGACAGTTTGCTTGTTAAAATGTGCAAAGTATTAACAGGCTGTCGCTTTGGATTGTGTATAAAAAATAATTGTGATAAAATAGGCGCGTAAAAGTGGACTAGTATGGCTCACGCTAATTAGCGTGAGTCATACTAGATGATGACGGACGAGGAAGAAAATGAACGCGAATTTTGAATATTATAAAGTATTTTATTACGTATCGAAATATGAAAATCTGACCAAAGCAGCGGCCGTATTAAAGACCAGTCAGCCGGCAGTGACCAGGACGATACATAATCTGGAGAATATATTGGGGTGTAGATTATTTATACGAAGCAAGAGTGGAATGCAGCTGACTCCGGAGGGACGGATTTTTTATGAATATGTGGCGGCCGGATGTGCGCAGTTTTTCAAAGGTGAGGATAACCTGAATAATCTGATCAGCCTGGAAAATGGAACAATTTATATCAGTGCAACGGAGACGGCACTTCACTGTTATCTGTTTGAAGCAATCAGAGATTTTAATATTCAATATCCAAATGTGCACTTCAAGATATTAAATAACAGTACGACAGATTCTGTAAATGCACTGAAAGAGGGGAAAATAGATCTTGCCGTTGTATCGGCATTCTTGCAGGTGTCAGAGCCATTGAAGATGAAAGTGGTAAGAAAATATAAAGAAATTTTGATTGGCGGAACACGTTTTGAAGAGTTGAAGGGAAAGAAAGTTTCACTGGCAGAGTTGTCCTCTTATCCTTGGGTCAGCCTGACATCAGAAGCAATTACCAGAAACTTCCTGAATGCATATTTTGCCAAAAATGGACTGCAGTTTTCTCCGGATGTCGAATTAGCAACTACTGATATGATTCTTCCGGCGGTGCGCTACAATATGGGAATCGGATTTCTTCCCGAGGAATTTGCAAAAGATGATCTGGCAGCAGGTAAAGTATTTGAGATAGAAGTAAATGAAGCGCTTCCGCAGAGAAATATTATTCTTATCCATGATACGGAATATCCACAGAGTATTGCATCTAAGGCATTCCAGAAATTCCTGACAGATAGAGAATATGAATAACAGAGCGGGCAGATATCTGCCCGCTCTAAACGTTTGGACACTTGTCATCGGGTATTTTTGGAAATTATTTATGCCACTCCCAGTTTCTGATCTCTTCAAGATCCTGGCCATATTCAGCGATGTACTGTTTGTGCTCAACAAGCTTGTCGTTCATCTTCTGGATTAAGTAAGAACCTTTGTTTCCAAGCTGTGGCAGATGCATGATTGCATCTTTTACAAGGTTGAAACGGTCGATCTGGTTCTGAACACGCATATCGAATGGAGTAGTAATTGTACCCTCTTCCTGATATCCATGAACGGAAACATTGTGGTTATGACGACCATAAGTAAGTTCGTGGATCAGTGTTGGATATCCATGGAATGCAAAGATAACCGGTTTGTCTTTTGTGAAGATTGCATCGTACTCTGCATCACTTAAGCCGTGTGGATGTTTGTGGTCGGATTCCAGTTTGAACAGGTCGACTACGTTAACAACACGAATCTTAAGTTCTGGCATTTCGTCACGAAGGATAGTAACAGCAGCCATGATTTCAAGTGTAGGTGTATCACCACAGCAAGCCATAACAACATCTGGTTCTTCACCGCAGTCATTGCTTGCCCACTCCCAGATACCGATACCCTGTGTGCAGTGCTTAACAGCCTGCTCCATGGTCAGCCACTGGCAGCTTGGATGCTTGGAAGCTACGATTGCGTTTACATAGTTCTTACTCTTGATGCAGTGATCGAAGCAGGAGAGTAAGCAGTTAGCGTCTGGTGGTAAGTACATACGTACCACGTCTGCTTTCTTGTTAGCGATGTGATCCAGGAATCCAGGATCCTGATGAGTAAATCCGTTGTGGTCCTGCTGCCATACATTGGATGTCAGGATGAAGTTCAGGGATGCAATCGGCTGTCTCCAGGAAAGCTGGTTGCAGACTTTCAGCCATTTTGCGTGCTGAGCTGCCATGGAGTCAACGATACGGATGAATGCTTCATAACTTGCGAAGAAACCATGACGACCTGTTAACAGATAACCTTCCAGCCATCCTTCACACATATGCTCGCTGAGCATACTGTCCATGATACGTCCGTCTCTTGCAAGGCAGTCATCAGTATCAAGCATTTCTGCGTTCCAGTCACGTTTCTGATATTCAAATACTTTGTACAGACGGTTGGACATACTTTCATCTGGTCCAAAGATACGGAAGTTCTTGTTCTCTTCATTCAGTTTGAAGATATCACGGATATATCCGCCAAGCTCGATCATATCCTGAGCTTTTGTCTTGCCAGGCTCTACTTCAATACCGTAGTCACGGAAATCCGGGAGACGAAGGTCTTTCAGAAGAAGTCCGCCGTTAGCATGTGGGTTAGCACCAAGACGTGCATTTCCCTTAGGAGTCAGTTCTGCCAGTTCAGGAATCAGGCGTCCGTTTTCATCGAACAGTTCCTGTGGACGATAGCTTTCCAGCCACTCTTTCAGAAGTTCAAGATGTTCTGGTTTTTCCATGGAAATCGGGACCTGATGAGCACGGAAAGAACCTTCAATCTGAAGTCCGTCAACAACCTTAGGACCTGTCCATCCCTTAGGAGTACGAAGAACGATCATAGGCCATACCGGACGCTCTGGATCATTGTTCTCACGAGCATTTTTCTGGATTGTTTTGATCTCTTCGATTACAGTATCCATTGTTTCTGCCATCTTCTTGTGCATTGTCATTGGGTCATCGCCTTCAACGAAGTATGGTTTCCAGCCACAGCCCTTGAAGAAGCATTCAAGTTCTTCATGAGAAAGACGGGAGAAGATAGTCGGGTTGCTGATCTTATATCCATTTAAATGAAGAATAGGAAGTACAGCACCATCAGTGATCGGGTTCAGGAATTTGTTGGACTGCCAGGATGTTGCCAGAGGACCAGTCTCAGCTTCACCGTCACCTACAACTGTAGTTGCGATTAAGTCAGGGTTATCAAATACAGCTCCGAAAGCATGAGCGATAGAGTAACCAAGTTCACCACCTTCATTGATGGAACCAGGTGTTTCCGGTGCACAGTGGCTCGGAACTCCACATGGGAAGGAGAACTGTTTGAACATTTTCTTCATACCTTCCTCATCCTGGCTGATGTTTGGATAAACTTCGCTGTAAGAACCTTCCAGATAAGTATTGGCGATCATGAAGTTTCCGCCATGTCCTGGACCGGAAAGAAGGATCATATCCAGATCATAACGTTTGATGACACGATTGCAGTGTGCATAAACAAAGTTCTGTCCAGGTACGGTTCCCCAGTGACCAACGATTTTCTTCTTGATCTGATCCATTGTTAATGGTTTTCTCAGAAGTGGATTGTCAAGAAGATAGAGCTGTCCGGCAGACAGATAGTTAGCTGCACGCCAGTAAGCATCGATTTTGTCAAGCATTTCCTGATTTAAAGGCTGCTTTTCGAGACATAATTTGTTGTCTTCCATTTTCTTACCTCTTTCTTTTGCTTTGATGTGTATAGATTGGAGTAATACTTTGTTATTTTTTTAACCAAGTATATCCTATCATATCGGAAAAGAAACGTAAAATAGCAATATTGCATTGAAATTATAAGTTTTTGATATGGATAAAAAGAAGTAATGGCATTTGATAAAGCGTGGGAAAAGCGTTTGAGAATAAGAAATATAAATGGTAATGTGGCATTTTATATGACGTCATGTTATGATATTTTGTAGAAAAGATAATAGTGAAAGAATATAGTTTGAAATGGGATAAGCGGAGAGGGAGGTTACTGAAATGTGTATAATAACATCAGCAGAAAAGAAAAAACTGCCGGTTGGCATTGATACTTTTGCTGTCTTCGGGTTGCCAAAGAGAGTATCTTTACAGGTTTGAATAATTTAACAGTATTGTCAGTATTGAATGCTCAGTTTGAAGAGTACTTTGGATTTACTGATGAAGAGGTCAGAAAAATGTTGTTGTATTATGGCCTTTTTGAACATTATGAGACTGTATAGTCAAATCTAATGAGGAATCAGGGATTGGCTACAGCGATATCCTGATACAAGCAAGTCCCCACTCACTGCTTATTGCTCTTCGCAACTTCAGCAGGGGACTTACTTGATTCGGTTAAAGTATACAGATAATGGAAATATGGATTCTGCCTGTATGGAAGCAATACAACAGATTCAAAAAAAGCATTATGATGTAAAGCTAAAAGATGATGGAATGCGGATAATCATTAAGTATGGAATTGCGTGTTATAAGAAAGAATGCCGTGTTTTATCAGGTGATTAGTGATTTTTTACGAAAAAACAGATTCTTCTAAAACCATATTGCAATTTGCACAAAAAAACAGTATAATCAAAAAAACAGTTGCGCATAAGGTATATAAAACTGGAAAATTACAGACAGTAAATACCGAAAGATTATGAAGGAGACAGATAATTATGGGAAAAAGAGCGGCCGGGATTCTGCTGCCGATCAGCAGTCTTCCGTCAGAGTATGGAATCGGATGTTTTTCAAAGAGTGCATATGAATTTGTAGACTGGTTAAAGGAAGCCGGACAGACTTACTGGCAGATTCTTCCACTGGGACCAACCAGCTATGGAGACTCACCGTATCAGTCATTTTCTACATTTGCAGGAAATCCATATTTTATTGACCTGGATGCATTGGTAGAAGAGGGGGTTCTGGAGAAGAAAGACTGCGAGAAAGTAAACTGGGGAAAGAGAGCAGACAGCGTAGATTATGAGAATATTTACAAAGGACGCTATCCGCTTCTGAGAAAAGCTTACGAAAACAGCGATATCAGCAAGAATCCGGATTATCAGAAATTTGTAGCAGAGAACAGCTGGTGGCTTTCTGATTATGCTTTGTTTATGGCTGTAAAGGATCGCTTTGAAGGTGTAGAATGGACGAAATGGGCAGAAGATATCAGACTTCGCTGGAATAATGCCATGGATTATTATCGCGAAGAATTGTACTTTGACATTGAATTCCAGCAGTACATGCAGTTTAAATTCTATGAGCAGTGGATGAAACTGAAATCCTATGCAAACTCCAAGGGAATCCAGATTATCGGAGATATTCCGATTTATGTTGCCATGGACAGTGCTGATGCGTGGGCTCATCCGGAATTATTCCAGCTTGATGAGGAGAATGTTCCGCTTGCAGTAGCAGGATGCCCGCCGGATGGATTCTCTGCAACTGGACAGTTATGGGGAAATCCGCTGTATCGCTGGGATTATCACAGAAATACTGGATATCAGTGGTGGATTTCCAGAATGAGTTATTGTTTCAGACTTTATGATGTGGTACGAATCGACCATTTCCGCGGCTTTGACGAATACTTCTCTATTCCATATGGGGATAAAGATGCAAGAGGCGGTCACTGGGAAAAAGGACCTGGAATTGATCTGTTCCGCAAGATTGAGCAGGCACTTGGCTGGAAACAAGTCATCGCAGAGGATCTGGGCTATATGACAGATTCCGTACGTCATCTGGTATATGAGAGCGGTTTTCCGGGAATGAAGGTTCTGGAGTTTGCATTTGACTCAAGAGATTCCGGATGTGCCAGTGATTATCTGCCTCATAATTATCCGGAGAATTGCGTTGCATATACAGGAACTCATGATAATGAAACAATCGTGGGATGGTGGAAGAGTATTACTCCGGCAGAACGTAAACTGGCAAGAGATTATCTGTGCGATTATGCGACACCGGAAGAAGAACTGTATAAATCCTTTATCAGTCTGATTATGCGCAGCAGTGCGAAGGTTTGCGTAATTCCGATGCAGGATTATATGGGACTGGATAACAGATTCCGAATGAATAAACCATCGACAGTTGGAATTAACTGGAAGTGGAGAATTAAGAAGAGGGATCTGACAAAGAAACTTCAGAAAGAGATTCATGACGTGACACTTCGTTATGGACGTAAGAACTGGGATTAAATACATAATATAATAGAAATTATCCGGTGATAAAAACAGACAGTGTTTTGAATGTGAAAAATCTACATTTGAAGTACTGTCTGTTTTTTTGTGCATTATGAAAGCTAATTGGCGTTATTTTTGGCTTGTACGAAAAAGAATACATTAAAAATCAGGGGTAATACTACCTAAATGAGAAAGAAATTCATTGATTTTGATGCAATGTCTGATAAAATATTAACCAGAAAATTACAAAAAATATGATATTTAAGATGATACTTGCAATGACTTATTGTGAGCAGATATTGGAAATATCAGAACATAAAATGATAAATAATGATAAGTTATGAGGAGGATTTACAAATGAATTACAATAAATTAGAAACAAGTCTGATTGACGTGATTAAGGAAGAACAGGCGAAACTTGGATACAGGAAGGAAAAAATCAGCCTTTATTATCCGTTGGGGTCTTTGAATCATTTCTTTAAAAGCCAGGCAGATGCAGCAGGAATGATGGAAATTTTGAGAGAGTTTCCTTCCTATATAAAAGATAAATTTGGAGAGGTAGTAGTTTCACACAGAGGAGATCGTTTCTGCTTTACTGTTTCGGATCAGGCGTCGGAATATGTGCATAATAATATGGAAGAGGATGAGTTTATCAAAGCGTTGGTAGAACTGGTTGGCAGACATGGCTGCACCATGGATGAAATCAGGAATCTGTTTCATTCCTATTCAGATAAGATCGTGACAGAGCCAATGGACAATGGAGAGTTTGATGAGATGATCCGTTTTGATGACGGTACAGATTCTTATTATTACTGTTTTAAGGATGAAGGATGCCATATCATTTATCACAGATTTCTGCCGGAAGATTATGAGGATTTTGGATTCTGATATGATTTTTATTGATGAAGGTGTTTTGGAGACACATATCGATATGACGCATGCCTGAGGATAAAACAGAGTATCGTCTGACTGGTGAATTTTGACTAAATATCTGTAACATTTGCAATAAAAGTATGTTGTTTTTTTGTCAAATACTAACAAAAATAAACGCAAAATTCGATATTGACATACAGTCTCAATAATGTTACTTTTTATTTGACTTAATGTTTTTCATTGTTATAGAAGCTATTAATTCATAAGCTGTCGGTAATAATAAAAATGCAGCAGAATTTTTCTCTTTGAAAGGCGGATAATGTTAGAAATAAAGCTGTCGGGAATGTGAGAAAGAGCGATTATAATAGTAGTTATACATAAACAGGGATAATAGATAGAAATTGACAGTTGGAGGGAAAGATTAAATGAGAAAAACCAAAATTATCTGTACAATGGGACCGTCTACTGATAAAGGCGATGTTATGGAACAGCTTGTGAGAGAGGGAATGGATGTAGCACGTTTCAACTTTTCACATGGACCTCACGATGAACAGAGAGGACGTATCCAGAAGCTGAGAGAACTTCGTAAGAAATATGACAGACCAGTTGCTGCACTCCTTGATACAAAAGGACCGGAGATCAGACTTGGATGCTTTAAAGAAGGTAAAGTTGCTCTGGAAGAAGGACAGATTTTTACATTCAAAAATAAAGATGTTGAAGGAACAAATGAGTATGTAAGCATTACTTATAAAGAACTTTATAAGGATGTACAGCCGGGAGGACACATTCTGGTTGATGATGGACTTGTTGATCTGGAAGTTCAGGACATTTCAGGAAAAGATATTGTCTGCAAGGTTATCAATGCAGGTGTGATTGGAGATAGAAAAGGCGTCAATGTTCCGGGTGCAAACCTGAAGATGCCATTTATCAGTAAAAAAGACCATGATGACCTTCTCTTTGGTATTGAGGAAGGATTTGATTTTGTCGCAGCATCCTTTACACGTACTGCAGATGATATCCGCGAAGTAAGAAAAATCCTGAAAGACAATGGTGGTGAAGAAATCCAGATCATTGCGAAGATCGAGAATCAGCAAGGTGTTGACAATATTGATGAGATCATCGAAGCAGCAGATGGAATTATGATCGCCAGAGGTGACATGGGGGTTGAGATTCCGCCGGAATATGTGCCGGTTATTCAGCAGAAGATCATTCAGAAAGTTTATACAGCAGGCAAACCGGTTATTACTGCAACTCAGATGCTTGATTCTATGATAGCTCATCCAAGACCAACACGTGCGGAGGCTACAGATGTTGCCAACGCTATTTTCCAGGGAACAAGTGCGACGATGTTATCCGGTGAGACTGCAGCAGGTAAATATCCGGTGCAGGCACTTCAGATGATGAGCCGTATCGCAGAGCATATGGAAGAGAACATTGATTACAATACGATCTTTAAGAAAACAGACAGAAATGAGAATCCGGATATCACAAATGCAATCGCACATGCAACATGTCTGACTGCTATCGATCTGAAAGCACAGGCAATCCTTGCAGTAACAAAATCCGGAAGTACAGCACATATGATGTCCAAACACAGACCAGGATGTCTGATCGGTGCATGTACAAGTTCAGAGAGAGTTCTGCGCCAGCTTAACCTGTCATGGGGCGTTTACCCAATGTTGATCAAAGAAGAGTACAGCTCAGAGATTCTTTGTCTGAGAGCAATTGAAGCAGCACAGAAACATAAACTTGTAAAAGTTGGAGATACTGTTGTATTTGCCGGTGGTGTACCGCTTGGAATCCCTGGCAGAACAAACATGATCCGTGTCTGCATTGTTGAATAATTGTCCGCTGACTGTAATATCATTATGAAAAATATAATTATATAAAAGCATACAGGGGTCTGCTGTCAGGGAAGTCTGATCATGAAGCAAAGAAGCTTAAGTATCAGTGCATTTCGACGGCAGTCCCTTGCTTTGTGTAAAGAGGAGAGAGAAAATATTATGAAAACAAACGGAGAAGAAGACTCGAGGCATATTTTCAGAGGAGAGATGGCACTGGTAATCGCGGTGATGATCAACAGTCTTGCGGTTATCCTGATGCTCTATTCTGGATCTGGAATATCGGCCATATCCAGTGTTCCTTATGCATTTGAGAAAGTATTTCCGAAAATCACACTGGGAACATGGACTTATATTTTTCAGGCACTTCTGATCCTGAGCCTGATGGTTCTGAGAAAGAAATTTGTGCCGGTTTATCTGTGTAGCTTTATTGTTGGTTTTGCGTTCAGTGAGCTGCTGGATGTAAATGAGGCGTGGATCAATATTCTGCCAAGGACAATTCCATGCAGAGTGTTATATTTTGTGATCAGCTATCTGCTGATTTGTATTGGAATCGCGCTTTCGAACAGATGTGGCTTGCCAATCATTCCGACAGATTTGTTTCCACGCGAGCTGTCTGCGATTACCAAAGTAAAATATTCCAGAATCAAGGTTTCGTTTGATGTGATCTGTCTGGCAACAACCGCGTGTATGACAGGGGTGTTGCTTGGACATATTAAAGGACTTGGAATCGGTACGATTCTGGCAGCTTTTACGATGGGAAAGACGATCGGATTGATAGGCGATAAGATGGACAGACATTTTCGCTTTGTGAATTTTACTCAGCATCATTCAGAAACTGCATGAGAATAATCTCACCGTAATTCTGAAAGAATCCCGCATTGCAGGATTCTTTTTTCTATGATATACTTGACGCGACATAATAAGCAGTCAGTGTTACTGCTTATTGTTATTTGACATTTTTATGCCAAATACTTTGCGGGATAGTAACGTGTGAAAAGTGACAGGCATTATTCAGATGCAGGATAAACGGGGAAATAAAAACTATGAAATATGCGGTGGCAATAGATATAGGTGGAACGAATACAAGAGTTGCTCTTGTCAATGAGAAGCTGGAGATTACAGACAGGCAGCAGTTTTCTACAAATCCGGAAAATCCGGAGGAAACACTTGGAAAGATTGCAGAGGTGATCAAAGGATATAATCATGAGATCGTAGGCGTGGGAATGTCCTGCCCGGGACCTCTTGATCTGGTGAATGCCAGAATTATTACTCCTCCAAATTTAAGAGGAGACTGGCACCATCTGGCAGTTGCAGAGAAACTGCACAGCATGATTCATATTCCGGTATATTTAAATAATGATGGAAATCTTGCAGCACTTGCTGAGGCAGTTGCAGGAGAAGGAAAGGATTACAGATTTGTTCAATTTCTGACGATATCTACAGGGGTGGGTTCAGGATTTGTAATAGATAAGAAAATTTTCCAGGGCGCTCATGGCTGGGCAAATGAAGTAGAGAATACGATCATGATGCAGGATGGTCCGTCACATGGTACGATCGTTCCGGGTGGTATTGAAGCAATCAGCAGCGGAACAGCTATTACATTAAGAGCGAAGAAAGCCGGGCTTGATGTAAAACACGCAGGAGAAGTCAATGATCTGGCTGTTGCCGGAGATGAGACGGCGAAGAAGATTATGACAGATGCAAAACAGCATCTTGCTAATTTTATCGCCGCTATTTATAATCTTGTTGATCCGGATATCGTGATTCTGGGTGGTTCTGTGGCAATTAAGGTAGATGGTTTTGTTCAGGAAGTAGAGGAGCTTGTAAAGAGCAAGGTTTATGAAGCACAGAAAGAATTTATTAAAGTAAGAAAATCTACATTAAATGAAGATTCAGGTCTGATCGGAGCTGCGTATCTGGCTTTTTCAAAATAACTGGTATAAAAAATATTGATTTAAGAAGGTAATGGCATATAATTATGAAACGGCTGATCATAAAAAACAAAAGAAAAATATGGTGTTGGTTTTTGCTTATCATTTTTTTGATATTGGCCTGCAGGGCTGCTTATGTTACGGGCAATGGAGCAGGACAGACAAGAGATGATGAAGTAAAAGAAGAACAGGTAAAGAATGAAGCAATACAGGATGAAATGGAGAAATTATGCTGAATCAATTTTCAAGAACAGAGCTTCTTCTGGGAAAAGAGGCAATGAATAAACTGGAGAACTCCCGTGTGGCAGTATTTGGAATCGGAGGGGTTGGAGGATATGTATGCGAAGCGTTGGCGCGAAGCGGTGTGTATTCTTTTGACCTGATCGATGATGATAAAGTATGCCTGACTAATCTTAACAGACAGATCATTGCTACCAGAAAGACGGTAGGCCAGTATAAGGCTGAAGTGATGAGAGACAGAATCCTGGAAATTAATCCTAAGGCAGATGTGAGAATCCATAAGTGCTTTTATCTTCCGGAAAATGCAGCTGATTTTGATTTTAATGAGTATGATTATGTAGTGGATGCAGTGGATACTGTGACTGCGAAGATTGAGTTGATCATGCGTGCGAAGGAGTCTGGTACTCCGATCATCAGCAGTATGGGTGCCGGTAATAAACTGGATGCCAGTGCGTTTCGGGTGGCGGATATTTATAAGACGAAGGTTTGTCCGCTGGCGAAGGTTATGCGCAGGGAGCTGAAGAAGCGTGGTGTGAAGAAACTGAAGGTTGTTTATTCGGAGGAACAGCCAATCAGACCGGTTGAGGATATGGCAATTAGCTGTAAGGAGAATTGTATCTGTCCTCCGGGGGCTGAACATAAGTGTACGGAGCGCAGAGCTATTCCGGGCAGTGTGGCGTTTGTACCTTCTGTGGTTGGACTGATTATTGCAGGAGAGGTTATTAAAGACCTGACTGCAGAGTGCAGAAGATAAAAAATGTTTATGTGGATGTGTATTGTATCAGAGATGGTATGGTGCACATCTTTTTTGTCTGGGGGCAGGGGACGCGCAGAAAAATAATTCATTTTGTGTGCACACAAAATTTTTGCGGGGGTGGGAATGTGTTGACTATCATGGGGTTTCAAAGTATAATGATGGCTGGTGAATTGGGCGGAAATACAGGGTGATTCATCAGAGGTAAGTGATTGATTTTAATAGATAAAGGCAGGTTATATATGAATACAATTAGTGTGGAAGAGCTGGAGAAGATTGATTCTTCTAAGATTACGATCGTGGATGTGCGGCCGGCGGATCAGTACAGCAGGGGATCTTTTCCGGGGGCAGTGAATATTCCGCTGGATGAGTTTGAGGAAAGAATGGAGTCTGTGGACAGGGAGAAGATGGTGTATGTTCTCTGTCATACGGGGGACAGAAGCCGGGACTGTGTGGAGAAGCTGAGTGATGCAGGGTATGAGGCTGTGAATATTGAAGGTGGATATCGTGCGTATCTGAGACTTTCTCTGAGTCGTTTTATGGAGAATGATGCTAAGGAGCAGAAGGAACTGAAGACGAAAGAGATTGAGCACAGTATTATCAAGACGTTCAGAAAGACGGTCTGGAGACCGTTTACCAAGGCTTTGAATGAGTATCAGCTGATCCAGGAGGGGGATAAGATTGCTGTCTGTATTTCAGGTGGTAAGGACTCTATGCTGATGGCGAAGCTGCTTCAGGAGCTGAAGCGTCATGGGAAGATTCATTTTGAACTGGTGTTTCTGGTAATGAATCCGGGCTATAATGCGGATAACTGGAAGATTATTCAGGATAATGCAGAGCTTCTGGGAATTCCTCTTACGGTTTTTGAAAGTGATATTTTTGATACAGTGGCAGAAATTGAGAATAATCCCTGTTACCTGTGTGCGAGAATGAGACGTGGTTATCTGTATTCTCATGCCAAGGAGCTGGGATGTAATAAGATTGCGCTGGGACATCATTTTGATGATGTGATCGAGACAATCCTCATGGGTATGCTGTACAGTGGTAAGGTGGAGACTATGATGCCGAAGCTGCACAGTCAGAATTTTGAGGGAATGGAACTGATCCGTCCCATGTATCTGATCAAGGAATCTGCGATCAAGGCATGGAGAGATACCAATGGGTTGCACTTCATTCAGTGTGCATGCCGTTTCACCGAGAACTGTGTAAGCTGTGGGGGCGGACGTGGTTCCAAGCGTGATGAGATGAAAGAGTTGGTTGCACAGTTTAGAAATACAAGTAGTGTGATCGAGACGAATATCTTTAACAGTGTGCGGGATATTAATCTTCGTACTGTTATGGGATATCATAAAGATGGAGAATATTATAATTTCCTGGATGACTATGATCAGCGTGGAAATAAGGGCGTTGATAAGGAAAAAGAATGATAACAGCAAAATCTTCATTTGTGGAAGGGAAATACACTGCTCAGTATTATAGCGGGAACGGCTGTCTATATGTTTCTGGTGCAGGTGGTGTTCTAAAAGGAGGGATTCATGACCTTACAGGAGATTCTTGAAAGTGTAAAAAGTGGTTCTGTATCTGTAGAAGAGGCAGAGAGAATCCTTAAGAAAGAAAGTTATGAAGAAATGGGATATGCGAAGCTGGATACAAGCCGCAAGGCAAGAACCGGTTTCGCAGAAGTAATCTACTGCAGTAATAAGGCAGATGAACATCTTCTGAATATTTTTGAAAGATTATACAGAGAAGACGGTGAGGTATTCGGAACCAGAGCTTCCCAACATCAGTATGAACTGGTGAAGGAGAAGTTTCCGGAAGTGGAATATGATCCGATCTCACGCATCTTAAAGGTTGAAAAGAAAGATAAGAAGCGTATTGGTAAGATCGCCGTGTGTTCAGCAGGAACTGCAGATATTCCGGTTGCTGAGGAAGCTGCACAGACAGCGGAATATTTTGGTACAAATGTTGAACGTATTTATGATGTGGGAGTCAGCGGAATGCATCGTTTATTTTCCAGACTGGAGACGATCCAGAGTGCGAACTGTGTAATTGCAGTTGCGGGAATGGAGGGAGCTCTTGCCAGTGTGATGGGCGGTCTGGTGAGCAGACCGGTGATCGCAGTACCGACATCTGTGGGTTATGGTGCAAGTATGCATGGTCTTTCGGCACTTCTTACCATGATCAATTCCTGTGCGAATGGGATTGCTGTGGTGAATATTGATAACGGCTACGGTGCCGGCTATCTGGCAACGCAGATCAACCGTCTGGCAGCAGGTACAGATGAGAAAGGAAATTGATTATGGGAAAAACATTATATCTGGAATGTTATTCAGGGATAAGTGGTGATATGACGGTTGCGGCTCTTCTTGATCTGGGAGCTGACCGTTTAGTGCTGGACAGGGTGCTGAAGAGTCTTAAGGTATCAGGATTTGAGACAAAGATCAGCAGAGTTGTGAAGTCCGGAATAGATGCATGTGATTTTGATGTTGTGCTGGATAAAGATCATGAAAATCATGACCATGATATGGAATATCTGCATGGACATCATCATGAAGGTCATGAGCGCAATCACGCCCATGGCACAGGAACAGTGCAAGACCATCACCATCACGAACACCGTGGAATAAAAGAAATTACCTGTATTATAGAGCATAGTGCAATGACTGAGAATGCAAAGAAGATTGCATTGCGTATATTTGAAATTCTTGCAGAGGCAGAGAGTAAAGCACACAATGTTCCTGTGGATCAGGTGCACTTTCATGAGGTGGGAGCAGTGGACTCTATTGTGGATATTGTGTCTGTGGCAGTCTGTCTGGATGATCTGGATGTTACAGAGGTGATCGTTCCTGTTCTCTGCGAGGGACGGGGAACTGTCCGTTGTCAGCATGGCATCCTGCCAATCCCGGTTCCGGCAGTTGCAAATATAGTAAGTGCCAACCATTTACATCTGAAAATGACAGAGGTAGAGGGTGAGCTTGTAACGCCTACAGGTGCAGCGATAGTGGCAGCAGTGAAAACAAAAGATAAACTTCCGGAAACATTTGAAATCCAGAAGATTGGAATCGGTGCAGGTAAACGCCAGTATGAGTGTCCGGGAATCCTAAGGGCAATGATTATCTCACAGAGCGCAGAAATAGATGAAGAAAAGACTCAGACAGAAGAATTCAAAAACCCGGAAATCGGAAATAATCCGAAAGCTGAAAATCAGGAAACCAAAGATACGATTATCAAGATGGAGACAAACATTGATGACTGCAGTGGAGAAGTTCTGGGATTTGTGATGGAACGTCTGATGAAAGCCGGTGCCAGAGATGTGCATTATGTGCCTGTTTTTATGAAAAAGAACAGACCTGCATGGGTTCTGAATGTGATCTGTAAGGAAGAAGATATGGAAACGCTTCAGAATATTATTTTTGAAGAAACTACTACGATTGGAATTCGTTATAGCAGAATGGAACGTACGATTCTTCCCAGAGAAACGAGAACCCTTCCGACTCCATGGGGAGAAGTTCTGGCAAAGGTATGCACTTTGAATGGAAAAGAGCAGCTTTATCCGGAATATGAGAGCGTTGCACAGTTGAGCAGAGAAAAAGAGATCCCGTTTACAGAAATTTACCGTTATATTGTTTTGGCAAATAAAGAAAAATAATAACTTTCATATGTGAACCCTTTGGTTTCCCTGAGAGTACTCCACGCGAAATCAAAGGGTACTTTTGTCTTGAAATAGAGTTGTAAGAGCTGTATACTGCATGTAGTATGAAGGGAGAAAAGGAATGTTTTGCATTGGCATTTGCGATGATGATGAGGGTCTCTGCGGGGAACTGGAAAAAATGCTTTATGATTATGGAAAAGAGCATAAAATTCAGATGAATATTGATATCTGGTATCAGGGAGAAAGCCTGTGCCGGTTCTTGAGAGAAAACAAGAAGATTCTTGATGTGTTATTTCTGGATATAGAATTACTGACAACAAATGGAATTGAAGTGGGACGTTTTATAAGAGAAGAACAGGAAAACATGGAAACTGCAATTGTTTACATTTCAGCGAACAGCAGTTATGCGATGGATCTATTTCGTGTACAGCCTACAGATTTTCTGATCAAACCTTTAGACAAAATAAAAGTTGGGAATGTCATGGACAGGATTCAGAAAATTTCAGAAGTCAGAAAAGGTATTTTCGAGTACTTTGTCAGTGGATATTATTTCAAGGTGCTGTATAAAGATATTCTGTATTTCAGCAGTCAGAATAAAAAAGTGCATCTGGTTTTAAAAGACGGACAGAAAGAATTTAATGGCAAACTGAAAGAAATAGCAAAGAAAATTCCGGGAAATTTCATTCAGATTCATCAGTCGTACCTGATCAATTTTGATTATATCGAAGAATGTTCTTATGAATCTGTGAAAATGAAAAACGGAGATACAATTCCGATCAGCCAGCCATATCGGAAATCAGTGAGAAAGCAACTGGCGGAACGTGTGTGGAGGGACAGAGAGTAAATGTTTGCGTTGATAACTACATTAAGCACGAATCTTTTGCGTACATATATAATCTATCGCTTTATGAGGTTGTTCTTTTGGACAGATATTGAGGAAAAGAAAAAAGAAAGAGCCTGTTATGTATTGTTTTTTATTTTGACAGCAGGAGTGCATCTGATATTTTGTTCGCCAGGTATGAGTGTGATAACAAATATAGTGCTGATTTTTTTGATTACAGTGTGTTATGAAGGAGCATTGAAAAAGAAAATATTTGTGACACTACTTGTATATGGAACTAATATGGGATGTGATTTAGTAGCTGTTCATTTACTGACAGATTATTCAATAACAGGGAAAGTCGGTGAATGTGCTGCGTATATAACTGTACTATTATTGCTGATTTGCGATGTTATTTCAGAAAAAATCTTGATTAAGAATAAAGGAGAAGATAAAACTCCGCATGGGATGATACTGGCGGTTATTTCAGCACTTTGTCTGGCAGAATTGCTTATTGTTGAACAGGAACTAAAAAATCGTATCCTGCTGGTGTTATTTGGATGTTGTGTTTTGGCAGTTGTATTATTGATTTTCTATTTATATGATGTTCTGATAAGTGCGTATAAGAAACTGGAAGAACAATCTCTTATGGAAAAACAAATGCTCATTTATTCTCACCAGTTGGATGTGTTGATGCAATCGGAAGAGAAAGTAAAAGCTCTATGCCATGATATGAAAAATCATCTGGGAGAACTTGCATTTATGGTTGGAAATCAGAATAATGAAGAAATTCAGAAATATATACAGGACATGGGGGAGTATATGCAGAACCAGTCTGAACTGGTCAGTTGTGGGAACAAGAATCTTGACAGTCTGCTAAATTATCTTCTGGGACAGGCAAAAAAGAAACTGAATCATGTAGAGTATGAGGTGCAGGTACCATCTGATTTGTGCATATCAGCATTTGATCTGAATATGATTTTGGGAAACTTAATAGAGAACGCAATAGAAGCAGCAGAACAGACGAAAGATAAATGGATGTCAGTGGATATATACTATGAAAAAGGTATGCTTTCCATGGAAATTAAAAACAGTTTTCAACATGAATTGGATGTAGAGAAAAATAAATTATTGTCAACGAAGGAAGAAAAAGGACATGGTATTGGTCTTGCAAATGTCAGGAAGATGGTAGAGAAATATCAGGGATTTATGGATGTTTCGAATACAAATCAGATTTTTATTGTAAAGGTAATGCTGTACTTATAAATTATGTAGAATCTATGAAAGATAGTGTAGTGGTAGGACTGCGCTGTCTTTTATTTTGCAGAAAATTAGTCAAGAGGGAAAATATTGTGACAGAAAACCTTATAAAAAACCACAATATATTCTGAAAAAACGAATTTCGCCAATTTATATATGAATTTCGCCGTTTCAGAAAATTTTGCAATAAATATGCTATTATTTAAATACAAACTATAAATGAGCAAGTTCGTGATTTTGCATAAAAAAAAAGACACCTTAAATCCAGTGTTGATTTTGAAGCGTTTATGAAATTAGCAGGATAGTTTTGTACATTTTTTCAAATTTGCTCATTTATAGCTATAATAACACTTGTCGTTGGTTTACTGCAAATTACGCGCGTGGTTAAAATGACAAAAAATAAACAGGAGGTCAAATGTATGCTAAGCAAGAAATTAAAAAAGGTTATTTTGGGATTTGTAACTGCATTATGCCTGACTGGGTCTGCAATGCCCGTAATGGCTGATACTGTCCGGTTTAATGTGACAGTTCCGGGAGATCCTAAATCAAAGAGAATACCAAAGTCAGATGATGAACAAAAATTTTATGTGACTGGTACATATTTCAGCAGTTATGGAACATTGTCGTGTCGATCATATCAGTTGGAGAATCAGCATGTCTTTTCCGAGACGAAGGATATTAGCCGTACTGCACCAAGCAATAAGGGAAAATATAAAAGCTGGGCAAAACCTCATGTATATTATTTCATGTCATCACATTCGAGTTTGAATGGCATGAATGTTGAAGGAAGATACACACCGTAATATTCATATTAAAAAGAAAAAGGCAGGATGGAAATCTTGCCTTTTTCGCTAAGGGAGAGAAAAACAATGAAGATTAAAGCGATGGCAGTTATAAAAATCACAATTAGTTGTTTGATATTTTTCAATAGTATTAACACTTGCTTTGCAGCGGATTTTCCTTCTACCTATGAAAAAAGCAGTGAAAAAGTGAAGTTTGATTGTGAGTTAGAAATTCCAAAGGATTTTTCAGAAACTGAGATGTACTCAGAAAAAACAAAAGGCCGAATTTATCCGGATATGGACAAAACGATTTCAATCTACACGCAGGGAAAAGAAGTAAAAGAAAATGGGACAATACCGGCAGCGTCTTCAGAAGATCCTGAAGGAGTTTATTATGTCTTTACAGATGGCTCTACATTATCCGTTGACAGCTCTTTTACATATGGTTCAGATACCGCAAAGTATTATGGATATATTGGAGTACGTGATCCTCAATATAAAGAACGGTTTGAACAACAGACAGTTTCTTTTATGGATAAGAATACAGTAATTGAAAAAGTATCTTCAGATTTGGAAAACATTGGCATTGATACGACTGATATATCCTGGGATGCTTATCCTTTAAATCATGAAGCTATGAGTCAATTGGAAAATGAACAGATTTCTGATGGGCTGGATATGGAAGAACACCGAAAGGAGTCATGGACAGAAGAAGATGATGCATATTTTGTCTATGGCGTACAAATGAGCCAAAAATTGCCAGTATTTCATGAATTGATGAACACTAGCAGACAGTTGGCTTATGATACACCAGACAGTTCTGTTATTCAAGCGATTTATTCAAAGAGAGGCGTAGAAATTCTTTCTTACTCAGGATATATGTATAAATTTGATGTATCAGACCAAAAAATAAATTTTCTCGCATTTGACGATATTGCTTCAGTCGTTTTTGATAAGTTTAATAACCTGTTAAATGAATCAACCTACAAAATAACCAGAGCAAAATTGTATGAGAGAGTTTTTCTGAATGAAGCGCAGCAGATGGAAGTTAGCCCTGTTTGGTATTTTGAGATTCTTCAGGATGATGATACGACATCCATTACCTTAGTAGATGCTGTTTCGGGGGAAGAAATATATCTCGAATAGGAAAGGCTGGAGAAAAAGTTGAACTACAAAAGCAAAGGTTTACTCATAAAATCTGATTTAAGCAGACTTTTAAAATGCTATAAGATATATGCGGCAATTATCGGAGTAAGTATTGCAATATTATTTTCTACAGAACAGATAGGATTGATCAATGGAAATATTTTGGATACATATATTCAGGGATCAGAGCTTTCGGGAATCATGATTGCATATGTGTTTTGTGCATTTCCATTTGCTACTGTATTTTGTGAAGATCTTGATAATAAATATATACGATATGAATTGATCAGGAGTAATTTAAAAAGATATGTAGTTACCAAAATTGCTTTCATCTATTTAACTGCAATTTTGGTTATGGTTTTAGGAACGATACTTTTTTTATTATCGGGACGTATAGCTGGTGGAGATTGGGTAAATGAGTCTGTGGGATGTATGAATGTTTTGCTGAATGGAAGTTATTCCATATTACTGAAAAAAGAGCATTATTTTTTATATTGCGTAATGTACTCTTTGCAGCTTGGATTGTTATCCGGATTACTATCTGTATTAGCTGGTTATTTTTCTTTATATATTCATAATCGTGTCACTGTATTAGCATTACCGATTATAATATATCAAATTCTGATAGAATGCTCTGGAAATACTATTTATACTGTATTTATTTTCAGAGCCTATAATAGACCAATGAATAAAGACTGGGAAAGCTTTAGTTTGATTCTTTTAATAAGTATTATCCCAACAATTCTATTAGGCTGTTTGATATACAAGAAGATTCAAAAGAGGTTATAAAATATGTTTAAGATTATGAAATATATTTTGAAAAATACTTTACTGAAAATAAGAAATATAAAGACTATCACATTTGCAATTATTATCGCCGTAACGATATGGAGTTACAATCATCCTCTGCGAGAATTGACTTACTCGATCAAATATCCGGTAACATGGTGCGTATTTCCTTTTATGATTTCAAATTTGTCTTTTTTGATACTTTTTTGGTTCGGAATAATCTATATAAATTCAGATATTCCATATATGCAGCACAGTAATATGTACCAGATTATCAGAACAGGACGTATAAGTTGGGCTCTGGGACAATTAGGTGGAACGTTTTTTCGGTCCTTTATTCTTGTAGTTTTTACAGCATTTTGCTCAATTGTTTCATTACTTCCACAGATAGAATGGAGCCTTCAATGGGGGAAGCTTATCCATACGATTGCTATGACAAATGCAGCAATACAGTATAATCTGAAGTATGTGTTTTATTATCAGATTTTAGGAAAATATTCACCATTACAATTAATGATCATTACAATAGTCATATGCACATTTATTTCCATGTTTTTAAGTTCCTTAATGTTTATGATAAGCTTATATTTCAACCACATTTTGGCAGTCTCAATTACAGCAGCATTAACGATAATGCTATTTTTTGTGGTAAATATCCATCCTAAAATACGATATATTCTTGCGAAATTTATCCCTACTGTATGGGCAAAGGTAGTGCAGGTTAACTCTCCTGTGCTTGGATACTATTGGGTACCATCTATAAAGTATATGTTTGCATTTTTGTTAATAGGAAACATTATTTTAATAATTTTGATTCTTATAAAAGTAAAGAAGTGTGAGTTCAACTGGGAAAACGAGGATATATAGGAGGAATAACTGCTGTGAATGAAAAAAAGTATATCATAGAGGTATCACATGTCAATAAGAGTTTTAAGAACAATAAAGTCTTAAAGGATGTCACGCTCAGATGTGAAAGTGGCCGGATATATGGGCTGGTCGGACATAATGGCTCTGGGAAAACGGTTTTGTTTAAAACAATTTGTGGCTTTCTGGCCTGTGATGAAGGAACGGTTTCTGTAAATGGAAAAGTAATGGGGAAAGATAAGGACATGCTTACAGAGGCAGGGATCATTATCGAAGATCCTGGGTTCTTACGAAACTGGAGTGCTTACCATAACCTTGAATTTCTGTACACGATACGAAATAGACCAGATAAATCATATCTGCATTCAGTGTTAAACACAGTTGGACTTGATCCGAAATTGAAACGCCCGGTTGGAAAATTCTCGCTTGGTATGCGGCAGAGGCTGGCACTTGCCCAGGCTATTATGGAAGATCCACCAATCCTGATCTTGGATGAGCCAATGAATGGTCTTGATAAAAATGGTGTAGCAGAAATCCGGGAGCTTTTGCTGAAGATGAAGAATGAAAATAAGCTGATTATACTGGCAAGTCATAATCGGGAGGATATAGAGATTCTATGTGATGAAGTATATGAGATGGAAGATGGAATACTTCGAAAAATAGTCAAAGAGTAAGAAAAAATATTTCGTATAGTTTATATTTCATTTTATCTATAGCACAACAAGTTAAATTATATTGACAGAAAAATTCTCACCACTCTGACGCGGGATTTCACACTCTGATGGGCTGGATTAAGATGCATTATTTACGAGGATTGCTATAGTTTCCAGAGCTTTGGGAGTGTGATTATTTTTATATTGAAAAAGAATGCCAATGGTTATATACTTCTGGTAGTATGAAAGGAGTAGAAAATGTTATATATTGGCATTTG
>OOAF01000325.1_pt1 | contig 68533 bp, 50 predicted proteins | sample 1671251 | NCBI WGS metagenome assembly OOAF01 (sample SAMN06348137, study PRJEB24527) | human gut metagenome | biome: human gut; feature: ankylosing spondylitis patient; material: feces | host: Homo sapiens | place: China | collected 2015-10 | reverse complement strand
GGGGGGCGCCCCCGCCTGGTATCCTATAAGCCGGCTTTACACAGCTTTGCGTAAACGCCATCTTTATCCATCAGTTCCTGATGTGTTCCCTCTTCTGCAATTCCATCCTCTGTAAGGACAAGGATTCTTCTGGCATTGCGAATTGTAGAAAGTCTGTGAGCAATTACAAAAGTAGTTCTGTCCTTTGCAAGACGCTCCAGCGATTCCTGAACCACCTTCTCACTCTCATTATCCAGCGCAGATGTTGCCTCATCAAAAATCAGAATAGGCGGATTCTTCAGAAAAGCTCTGGCAATGGAAAGACGCTGTTTCTGTCCTCCAGAGAGCTTCACTCCACGCTGCCCAATATCTGTACCATAATTATCCGGCATTTCCATAATAAAATCATGAGCATTTGCCAGCTTAGCCGCCCTGATAACATCCTCGTCTGTAGCATCCGGACGTCCATAGCGAATATTTTCCATAATATTTCCGGCAAACAGATACACATCCTGCTGCACGATTCCTATGTGATCACGCAGATCCTTCAGTTTAATCTTACGGATATCTTTTCCATCCAGATAGATTGCTCCTGATGACACATCATAAAATCTGGGGATCAGACTGCAAAGAGTAGTCTTTCCGGCGCCTGAGGTACCTACAAGAGCAACATAGTCACCAGACTTTACTTCCAGATTCACATTAGAAAGCACCTTCTCATTATGGTCTTCATAATGGAATGATACATTCTCAAAACGAATATCTCCATCCACATGTTCCAGAGGCACAGCATCCGGTGCATCTTCAATATCCGGTACAATGGACATCATTTCCAGGAAACGGTCATAACCGCTGTAACCATTCTGGAACTGTTCAGTGAAATTCACCAGCTTCGTAACGGGCTCAGTAAAATTATTGATATACAAAAGAAATGTCACAAGGTCTGTAGCGCTTAAATTTCCAGATGCCAGGAACACAGCACCGGAAACAAGTGCTGTTACCGTGATCAATGTAGTAAAGGCATCCATTCCTGCATGATAGCCTGCCATATAGCGGTAAGTCACACGCTTAGAATCCACGAAACGCTCATTTCCTTTACGGAACTTCTCAATCTCACGCTTCTCATTTCCAAAGGATTTTACCACCCTGATTCCGGAAAGGCTATCCTCAATCTGACTATTGATCTCACCCATGCGCACACGATTCTCTTTAAATGCACTTTTCATTTTCTTATTGTAGATCAGCGCGTAGATCAACATGATGATCACAACAGCAAAACACAGCAACGCCATCTGCGGCTTTACATTCAAGAGAATGATCAGCGCTCCGAACAGCTTGATCACGGAGATCAGAATATCCTCCGGTCCATGATGAAGAAGCTCTGTAATGTCAAAAAGGTCACTTGTAATACGGGAAAGCAGCTGTCCTACCTTCTGGTTATCGTAGAATGCAAAAGAAAGCTTCTGATAATGGCTGAAGATCTCATTTCGCATATCGTGCTCAATATAAGCACCCATCATGTGACCATAATAGGTGATAAAATAGCGGCTTCCTAGCTGCACCAGGATCAGCAGCAGCATTCCCACACCTATTTTCAGAATGATAGTCTTAGCCTCCACCGCTGATAACTCGCTTACCGAATTCATAATATAGCGGACCATCAATGGAATAACAAGGGTAACTGCCGCCCCTAGAAATGCAAAAAACAGATCTGCAAAAAATAATCCCCTATATGGTTTGTAATAGCCAGCAAGCATCTTCAGCTTGCCAGGCTGTTTTTTCTCTTGTTTCATGTGATTCTCCTCCGCTTTTACTGCTATATTTTTATTAGCCAGCAGCAAAAATTTTCATACAGAATTTATTATAAACCGACTGGGAGTGTTTTGTCAAAATGCTTCTGCAAATATTTTCTCCAGTAAAAGCCCATTTCCTTATCTGTTTCCTTGCATTAGTGATATATCGTTACCTTGAAAGAAACCTGGAAAATGCCTTCAGCTGCGAAACAATCTCACAATTTATCCCATTTTTCTTCCGCCTTTTTTAAAAGGCGGCGATTTTTGATAATATATTCTCCCATATGTGTCAGTAGTACATTAAGTTTCTCACTCCTGCTGCTTCCATATGTATGCAAAAGTATATCTGCCATTTTTATAAATGTATCCTGAAAAGCCCCTTCTTTGAAATCTTCAGAATTTAGTATCACTTTATTTATCTTATATTTTCCATTCTTTTTATCAGAACTATATATTTTCTCTGAAAATTGTAAAGGATCTATCTGTACGGTATTTTCGTGACTGACTTTAAATTCAATTTTCTCTGTTTCTATTACATATGGAATAACAGCATGAAACACGCTGCATAAAAAACGGATTTTCTCCTCTTGCAAGGCATCTGGCACTTTATATTCCTTCAACCGTTGTACCTGGTACCGTTCAACCAATGATTCCGCTCCCAGAAATCTAAATATTGGATTTACAATTCTCTTCTCACTATTTTCCCTCGCCCAGATTCTTGTTTCATTTATTATTCTGTTCTTCTTTTGGTCAAAAGTTTTTCTGTCTATATATGCAAGTTTTCCTTCATATTTTTCTCTGAATTTTCTTGTATATTCTTCCGATTTCTTTACATTTCTGACCAGCTGACACACAAAATAATACCATGTTTCCCATTTGTATCTTGAACATTTCTGAGCATTCCAATGATCCTCCATATCCATCAATATCTGATATGATGTGGCAGCATCCATTTCATCAACAACAATATTCAAAATCCTCCAGGCATCATAATCTGCTAATATTTCTCTCTTTCTGGACTCAGAATCTTCAAAATCTCCTCGAACCATTATACAATATGGAATAGAAATACGCCCTCTTGCAAGATAATTGCAATACAAAATACCTTTAAATTTGGGTCTGTACGTAGCACATGGGATCAGTTCTTTACTTCTCCTGTAAATTATACACCTCTCTGATTCTCCTATTTTTTCTCCAAACAAAGGATTTTCTTTATAAAAAAAATGCAACAAGGCTTCTGATAATTCATCATATACATACCAGGGAATACCATGCAGCACTAAAGTAGTTTCGCCATCATCCTCTGTTTGTTCATATTCATATCCCAACATCTTAACAACTGAGTTCTCTACTTTTTCTTCATAAATACATGGTCTGATGTTCCAATCTGCTGAATGCATAAAAATATCCATTATTCCCATTTTCCATAGGCTTAGCACAGAAATCTTAAATCCTTCTCCATATTTTCCTATATATTTTCCAACGGATGATGCTTTTGTGCTGCCGCCTATGTAGACCAGCCATTCATAACTGAAGGGATGACCTTGTGTACTCATTTTAACAGTGTAACTTCTTTTTCCCCCATACTCAGCCCTATAAGAATAATGAAATTCTTTTGCAAAATTTTCACATCCAATACTGTCATAAAAGTTTTGTATTAAATCCCTGAGAATTCTTTCAAAATCCCACTCTACCGGATAATCCATTGCAATTCCAAGTTTAATCAGACTCATACTACCTGCCTCCATTCTTTCTCAAAAATATCCAGCAGTTTCGTATTCTCCATAAACTTTTTATTCATGAGTAGCAAAGCCTTCCGAAACTGCATGCTCTGGTCTCCTCCATACTGATGCAGAAGTTCATGCGAATATACCGCTAAGGCACGTCCAAAAGAGTCTTTCTGCAAAATATGACTTTGTACAAAAACATAATCTGCATGCTGAATCTTTCTTAATTTGTAGCAATTCTTTTCTCCACTCTTTTTCACAACTTTCGTATATCCATTTACAGGTGCTTTGGGATTTAACAGAACTTTACAGACAGGAAGTTTTTCCATGCATAAAAGATCATTTAAAATAGTTCCTGCTGCTTTTTCTAATATTTTTATATACTTCTGCTCTGATTCTGCTGCATCTCTTTCAGCAGCAAAACCATTATTTTTTCTGCATAATTCTACGATATCATCAATATCAAGTTTATGAAACTCAGATATTACCACTTTTCTCTTTTTTCTTTGTTCCCACGCCTGATACCAGCACCGAGATAACTGTAGTATATCTTTTGTATATAATGAGATATCTGTTTCTGGCAAAGTTACAAGTCTGTCTCTATATTTCCGGGTAAAATATTCGGATATTTCTTTGTCTTCACTAATTCTACAGATTAAATGTCTGATTGGCCATCTCCACTCATATTCCATTTTTTTGTTCACAGCCCAGAAAGGCTCCAGTTTCTCTAAAACATTCAACGCTTCTTCCGGACTCAGTGAGAGTATTACAGGCTTGATACAATCCCCGATTTCTGAGTTGTAGAAATAAGTTCTGTCACGATCATCTTCTCTTTGCGTAACTTTATGGTTACATATAATCAATGGAGGCTCTATATAAGCCCGAAGCTGATAACCAGAAAATACAGCGCCCTTGTGTTTTCCGGGAAAGTCTATATTTTTCGCTTCATAAACTGCATACTTTTCCTTTTTGGCTATACATTTTCCAAAATATGGATTTTCAACATAATAAAATTTTCTTATCTCTTCTGAAAATGCCTTGTAAAAATCTTCATTTACATTTTCAAGAATCAGTCTTGAATTCTCCTTATACTCTCTGTTTTCAACATCATAAGCAAGAAATTTCACCGACTTCCCATCAATATATCCATTTTCTTCTGTCACTCTGATTTTCCAGTCTCTGGATTCCATGCAGATTGCCATATTATAATCCCTGTATGCAGTCAGCGATGCTATCTTAAAACCTTCTCCAAATCCACCAGCTGTGCAAGCGTTTTCTTTCCTTTTCGTGGAGGTTCCAAGATACAAAAGCCAGTCCAGTGCAAAATCTACATCAGCAGACATGGTCATTGTTGTATTTTCCATCTCATAATGAAATCCGGCAGCAAACTTGTCCATACCCAGTGCATCGTAAAAATTTTGTATAAAATTATTCATGATCGTATTTGCTTTCCACGATACCTGATAAGTCATTACCAGATTTAATCTGATTTTTTCTCCCATGTATCTATTCCTTTCTTCTATCGGCAATGAAAAAATTCGCTCTCTTCCAGAACATGTTTTGCTGCATATTCAACAGATAGATGTCTGTATTTTTCCATAAACTTAAAGAAATCCCTACGCTCTTCTGTTTTACACATTTTCTGCATTTCATCCACTATTGCTGCTCTGTCTTTTTTCTTATAAGCCCTAAGTATTGTTACTACTTCTCTATAACTCTCTACTTCCGCTATTATTCCCCCAAGCATATAACCTTTATAATATGCTTCGCCTTTATCCCAGACTTTCTCCAGCATATTTCTTTTATCCTTTCCGCTTCCGCCTCCTTCATGTATTTTTTATCTTTTGTTTTTGCTTTAATCGTTTTGTCGTTTGTTCTCTTTACTTTTTATCTTATGTGTATTTTGATTATTTTCATTTATCCTATGTAATCTGTTGATTTTCCTTGATCTGTGTAGTCTACACTATCATAAAGCATATTTCTCACAGACATAACATAACTCTGTACCTTGTCAGAGAGCCAGTTACTAATCACTATATTCTTTGTTCCCAATGTTTCCCTTCCTTTCGTCTATATAAATTTGTGCAACTGATTCATGCGCAGACACTGCGCGGATTTGCCACCTGCAAGTAGGCTGCGAATAGATATAAACTTATGATTACTTAATTGAATTGAAAACTTAAGAAAATTTCCAGATATAGTTCTTATTTCCTGACAAGATATAGTATAGCATATATTATTTTAGAACGCAACGGGCTTTTTCAGAAACGTTATTGTTTAATTTTACATCTTTTCCAATGTATTTTTCCATAACCCCACCTCCTCTTTATATCGCATCAAAAAGCCACAGAGCTGGATGGTTCCAGTCTGTGGCCTTAATCGCTGCTTTTTGCTTTTTTATTTTGCAAAAGTAATTCATTACATAATCTTGCGGAACAGATCTTTCAGATCTTCTACACTTGCATCTTTTGGATTTCCTGGTGCGCATGCGTCTGCGTGTGCGGATTCTGCCAGGAACTGAAGATCTTCTTCTTTGATTGCTTCCAGTTTAGTCGGGATTCCTACATCAACAGAAAGCTTCTTAACAGCCTCGATTGCTGCTTTTCTGTACTCATCCTGAGACATTTCATCTACACCTTTGACACCCATTGCTCTGGCAATCTCGCGATATTTCTCGCCTGTGCATTCCTGATTGTATTCCATAACGATCGGAAGCATCATTGCACAGGCAACACCGTGTGGTGTATCATAAACAGCGCCAAGTGTATGAGCCATGGAATGAGCAATTCCAAGACCTACGTTAGAGAATCCCATACCTGCAATGTACTGACCAAGAGCCATTCCTTCACGACCTTCTTTTGTGTTTTCAACAGCACCGCGGAGAGATTTTGAAATCAGCTCAATTGCTTTTAAATGGAACATATCTGTCATTTCCCATGCAGCTTTTGTTGTATACCCTTCGATTGCATGAGTCAGAGCATCCATACCTGTAGAAGCTGTCAGTCCTTTTGGCATAGAAGACATCATTTCAGGATCAATGATTGCGATGATCGGCATATCATGTGGGTCAACACATACGAATTTACGTTTTCTTTCTACATCTGTGATAACGTAATTGATTGTTACCTCTGCTGCTGTACCTGCTGTTGTGGGAACTGCAATGATCGGTACGCAAGGTTTCTTGGTAGGAGCTGTACCTTCCAGACTTCTTACATCTTCGAATTCAGGGTTTGCAATGATGATACCGATTGCTTTGGAAGTATCCATGGAAGAGCCGCCGCCGATTGCAATCAGATAATCTGCACCTGAATCCTTGAATGCTTGAACACCGTGTTGTACGTTCTCAATTGTAGGGTTCGGTTTGATGTCTGAATACAGTTCATATGCAAGTCCGTTTTTCTCAAGAATATCTGTAACTTTGCTTGTTACATGGAATTTTACAAGGTCAGGGTCAGAGCAAACGAAAGCTTTCTTAAAGCCATGTGCTTTTGCTTCGTTTGCGATTTCCTCGATTGCACCTGCTCCATGATAAGATGTCTGATTTAAGTTAATTCTGTTTGCCATAATGATTTCCATTCCTTTCAGTATTTTACATTTTGATATTCTTTACAGATAAGTTTCCGCAACGCTCATCTTTGTTATTATTCTAACAATGTAAATTCAAAAAAGAAAGTTACACTTTCGCTCAAATGTAACTTTCTCACTAAGTTTGTGCAATAAATACGAAAATAATTAGGTAAAATTGTGCACTAATCTGTTATGTTTATGACAATATTTCCAGTTCTTCAAACAACTGGGAGAGTTTCCCAGGCATCCCATCAACTAAAATTTTCGCCAGTCCCTCCGGTGCACATTCCAATTCCCCCAGCACCCATTTTACAGTCATATAAATAGAACTCTGGCAGTACATTTCCAGAATACAATGTATGGTCTCATCCGGAATTTTTCCTGTTTTCTCACGGATCAGATTTTCATAGAAAGCCAGGATCAGTTCAAAATCATGCTGGCGCAGACTGTTCTGGCTGTCATATTTAAAGGCCGCTGCAAAGAAAATGTGCTCTTCCTGAATATAGGTAAACTTCTTTACCAGTGCATCATAAACTGTTTTTCCCATTCCCATATGCTTAAAGGATTTTGCCAGAAGTTTATCAAAATACCAGTTGATCAGATCAAATTTATCCATGAAATTCCGGTAAAAAGTCTGCCTAGTAAGGACACAGTTTTCTGTAATCTGTTTTACCGTAATGTTGTCTACAGTTGTTGTCTTCATACATTCTTTCATCGACTGCGCAAGACGATATTTTGTTTTTTCCCCTTTAACATTTTCTGCTGTCAGTTCCATAGATTTTCCTTTCACAGGTAATTTTGTTTATTATAGTCTTTTGTATTTTGTCACAGTCAATGTCAGGCATACAAGCACCACTACAAACCGTGCTATTTTCCAACAATATAAATATGTATTATTATACCACTTGCTCATCATACAGTACAATAATAATATTTTTTCATTTCATACCCCCTCTGGTTCTGTTGACAATCCACATATGAAAGGGTACACTTTCATTATCAGAAAATAAAGGAATGGAGGGCATAGAGATGAAGATACTTTGGATTGTTCTGGCTACTTTCATGCCTGACAAAAGAACCTTTATGCGCTGCTTATGTAAAATACAATTATGGTGGTGAAAGTGCACATCAAAACCCTCTCTTCATGAAGACAAATTATATTCTTGCAGCGGCATGGGGATTGTTATATGTACTGACAGCAGTCTGGACCTTTCTGCTCAGAAGAGCCGGGTTTGGAAATCTGCTTATCATTGTAAACAATTTAATTCCAATCTTGATGGGATTTTTTACAATGTGGTTTGCGACAGGGGATGCGACCCCGCCAGGCCGCTGTCACTGCTTATTTTTTACAATCGGAACAGTGAATTTTTCTAACTTAATTAATCGATTATCGTATACTGCATCATTTCATAGTGTAATTTGCTTCCCTCTACAATATCAAAAGGAAGAAGCGCCCTCGCAACAAGTTTTAATTCCTCATCAGGAACATCTGTCCTGCGCAGATGCGCATAATCTCCATCAATTGATTCTACGATATAATCACACACTAACATAATGAACCTCCAGCTTTTGTTTTTTACAGTTTATCACACTTTTACTTCCAAATCATCAACATTTTCATCTTAATTCCAGATTTTCCAGCTACCTCCTATTGAGAAGATGTTTCATAAATGTTACTATTCTTTTGTGCTTAGCTAACACAAATAATAAGAATAAGGAGGACGTAATATCTATGTGTTTTAATTTCAGTAATTGCGCCGAGTTATTTAATGCAATCTGCAAATATTTTAATCTCGGTTGTTAATCCATAATAACAATATTACCGGCAGAATAATTCTTCTGATATTCTGCTGAAAAAACAGCTCTGAACTTTTCGAAAAAAATCAGAGCTGTTTCATTTTATACTTCTCAATACTTCGTATACTTAATAGATGGTCTGCCACCAGTAGAGTAATCAATCTGACTGTTGATTTCTCTGTTCTCTACCAGCTAGTTCACGACAGAGGGTGCGACCCCGCCAGGCCCTTACCCAGCGGCTTTAATAGCGGTTTTCGAAGAAACAGTCTGCAATATATTCCGGAGACTCTGCCCAAAGACCGTTTTCCGTGTTCTGCAGTGTCTTATAGGTATTGGAATGATAGAACTGTCCCAATGCCTCTATGAAATCAATCTTCCTTGCTTCTTTAATAATATCAACGACTGCCCGGATCTGAATGAACACGTTCATCGTGATATCTTTCCCATTAAAGGTATATATCTCACTCATACCGATCCCTCCCAACAAATCTCAAATATTCCAGTGCCTTTTGTGTGTGAAATGATACCTGGTTATTTACCTTATTGTATCGAAGTCTGTTTACAGCTTCCTCCGCATTAAGGATTCCCGCAATGTAAAGCTGAACCGTCTCCATGGTATTATCATCCGCCACCGGACCAATCACAACATCGTAGTCATGCTGCAATCGGCCTCTGGATCGGTTCTCTTTGATAAACTCCAACCATTCTATACTCAGGGAATCAAACCTCTTAATTTTCAGTTCCTCATTCTCTGCAAACAAGAACTTCATCACATAATAATCCTTGGAATGATTACGAAGGCTAAGACGGTACGCCCATTCTCTTGCCTGTTCTTCAAGGATTGTTGTATAAAAACCTGTTCCAAATCATTCTTATCCAGCTCCAGGTCATAGACAGATACATCCTCTGACGCATCTATCTCAGCGCTGTCATCACTTTCCACATAAACATCCAGCCGGGCTCCCCGCAGATCCGTATTCAATCCTCCATAGGATTTCTGTGCGATCACTTTCAGATTTCGAAACTCCTTGTTAAACAGAAGTTTCAGAATCTTTCGTGTAAACTTCTCTCCCATTTCAGGATATGTCATCATGGCATTGAAGAGAAAATCATCCAGCAGGTTTAACTCTTCCAGTTTTTTTCTTTCATTCTGCATCTGTATGCTCCTTTCCTTATGATGGAGGAAGCAGTATCGTTTCTACAGAATTTATATGTGCCGTTGTACTGTTTCCACCATATTTATTTCAGTTTCATACGTGGAATCAGATTGACCGAACAGCCTTAGAACTTTCCCAGATATGTAATTTCAGTGTAGCAAATGATAGCCGGCGTGTCAACCAGGGAATGAAGAAAGCCACAGACTGGTTGGGTGCCAGTCTGTGGCTCAGTTAGATTTTTATACTCTCTTTAGAGAACTTTTAAGACAAATTTCGTTTTTTTATTTTCCCGACAGGGGGTGCAACCCCAACCGCGACCCCAACCGGTTTTTCACATTGATTCCTTAGACAATCTTTCTTAATACTTTCATTAATCCAGTTCAAAAAGCTGACGTTGTTTTAAATCAACAGATGTCTCAGATACACTGGTCGTATCTTTCCCATACAGCGAAATTGTACTTGTTACTTTTACATACAGCTTACAATTTTGAACATAATTTCCTCCGCTGTCACGTAGATATTGTTCAATATTGGAAAGTGTAATTTTGTATGCATTATTTTTCACATGAAAACTACCATCAGATGCAAGGATGACTGGATCGGCATTATTTCCATATGGTATCATCTGACCAATTATGTTGTTTATCTTATTAGTCTCTTCCGTCCCACCTATATAGAAATCAACTGTCATATCTTCTTTACTCTTATCTTCAAGGCTCAAACTGGAACTAACCATATTATAATCTTTTACATTAATGAAGAAATCCTGGTCATTTTTAAGAAGATTTACTTCGTCCTGATTCCAGCTTGTCTGATCTGTTACATAGTATCTTGTTTTTTCAATTTTGGCTGCAGGATTTAATTCGGTTATAAAGTTTACTTCTGGTTTTACAGCAGTTACATTTGCAGCAGCGACAATCGCATTTATAAACAGTTTAATTTCTGCCTCGCCAGTTACTGTGCTGTGTCCTACACCAGTATAAATCACATTTCCTCTACTGTAAAAGTAATAATTATTTCTAACATCATTGGGTGAATTCTGATAATCCTTACCATCAAGACAATACCAGACAACGATATCATTTTTCCCATCACTTACACCATTGATATCCCGGTCTTTTTCAAGTGCTAACTGATAATACTGACCATGTGTACCTGCAACGTTAAGATTTTCCGGCAGTTTATATGGATATTCCGTAATAACGCCATCATTTACCTTTGTCGTCTGCGTTACTGTATCTCCAGATTTAATATGTGAAATTTCTTTATTTACATATCCCTGTGTCTGCATATAGCTCTGTGATCGGTTCGAATTTGTTACATACGCCACATCTCCTGCCATTTGCTCCATATATGAAAAATCAACATCGCTATCGCTTGCATTCAAAACATTTCCACGTTTAAGCAATGTAGAAATGGATGTAGAACCGTCTTTTACAGAAGCATCCTCTGTATTTGTAATTCCATATCGGTCCAATCCTGAAATTGTTCTGAAAAGAGTATTTAATGAATATCCCCAATCTTGTCTTTTAACTGTAGGCTTCCACAGATATCCATCTCGGATTGCTTTTCCATCCACAGTCACAGGGTTCTCTTCACTTGTAAATTCTTTATAATTCCAGTTCATATTTGAAGTTGTATCATGCGTAAAAATAACACTTTTTCCATCCTGAATAAACTTTACAATTTTGTCAACTTGACCTTTATCATTATCAATATTTTCATAAATATCTCCAAATCCAAGTATCAGCATCTGTCGATCATCCAAAACAGATGTATCTTCTTCATACTCGGGCACTGTCACTTTTTTAATATTCAGAGTAAAGTCATCTACCGCGTTCATTAATCGATAAAAGGTACTCTTTGGATCCCATGCAGCTTCAAGATCCCAGGTAACTAAATTCGCCTCTCCTCCCTCTGGTTTTGTCGGAATGATTTGTAATACATTAATTGTTTGTTTTGAATTTTTCTTTCTTTTTGCATAGCCTGTTACAGAAGTTCTGACACTACTGTTAGCATTGCTTATAAGCTGTAGCTTCCAGGTTATAACTTTAAAATAATCTTCAGGAATTTTTCTTGTTACAATATATCTGTGATTAATTTTCAGCTCATAAACTCCATTCACTTTCGTAAGTACATTACCTGATTCATCCTGTATCTCCATATACTTATCCTGTTCTTCCAAGCTGGATAAATTCCCATCAAAATTCAGATCGAAATATAATTCACAATTATATGTAGTGTTTGCCGGATAAGCTTCCGAGTCGTTTTTTACTACAAATTCATACCGTAAATTCTCGTCTCTCAGGTATCCAATTCCTTTTGATTCATTCTCAGCCTCTCCTACCCTTGGTACTTCTAATGGTTTACCATTCTCAGTAAATTCAATTACAGGTTTTGATAATTTCGTAAAAAACGAAAGGTTCATATTTTTTATGTCACTTGTTGTTGAAACATTACTAAACGCCAAAGCATCTTTGATAAACTGATAATAATAAGATGAATTATCTACGGTCTTTGCTGATGGCTGATTATTATCTACTAAAGAATCTGCAAGTATTACCGGATAACCACTTTTTACAAAATCCATTAATTCTTCGTATTGCTGATTCGTTATATCATTGCCGGAACCTCTGAAAGAGCCCAGACCCGCATTTGTTGTTTCACCATTTTCGCCAGTATTATACAGACGCGTATCCTGCATCATTTTTTTACCTTGTGAATTTACAACATAGTCAATATCCAGCATTCCCATAAGGCTTAATTTCTTTATGTCACTACTCAGGTCATGAATACTATTTACGTTTACAGCTGCTCCGACATGAGTATACAGCATAGGTGAGACACCATTGATTAAATCATTGCGATTGGAATCATCATTTCCAATATAAATCATGTCATACTTTGAATTAATATCGTCAATATGTCCCACAAATTCTGATGCTGTCATGACATCAACATTTACTTCCGGAGCCCATGTTTCTGATTTTGTGGAAAATGAAAGTTCAGCACAGGATGCATATCTTTTACTGAAATGTTGAGTGTTTGCAGCTTTATCATCGCCGGCACTAACAATTTCTATTTTGGCACTTTTTACATTAGCTACGCTTTCTACATTTTTTAATCTAAATTTCTGTAACTGATGATCCGACTTAAGATCATTGTACTGAAAAGAGTCTGTTTCTGAATACAGTTCGTTTTCACACTTCTCATCACTATACAAATGAAGTGTAAAATCCTTTACTTTTCCATTCATATCTCCATTTGAATTTCCCTCACGGGGCAGATAATCAAATCCTGTAATCGTCATTCCCTTCTTAAATATAACCTTAATATAATGATTTTCCTGATTTGGATGTCCCTGCAAATATTTTCCCCAGTCACTATGCCAGATTGTAGAACTTTTTCCATCAAACATATACGCTGCCGGTGCATAATCTGAATTAGTTTCTGCTACCTGATCATAGGCACAGCATACAGAATAGTCTTTAATAAAATCAGTATCTTTCGCTGCATTTCCAAGCCATGTATTAACTGTATTTTCACTTAAATATCCAGAACTCTTCGCAGGCTCAATCTCCAACACATTAATTTCATTTTTAGTTGACAAATTACGTTTATATTGATAGTTGATAATATATTCGATTGCTCGCGCCTGACTGATTTCAGTGCTCAAAAGTTCTACAGTTCCATCACTGACACCAGAGCTATTATCTTCATCATTTTCTCTCTGTCCAATCTGGCGATATTGATTTTCACTTTCAATATATTCAAGAATTTCTTCAAATCCTTCTGATTTACTGCCATCCGTAAATGTGCTTCCCTCTGATTCTGAATTGAAATTCGTATGAAAATCTCTGTTTATTAAGCCAGAAGGATTGTCATCAGAAAAAGTATTTTTAAAGAAATAAACCATTCTGTCTACATAATGCCTATCTGCATCATCTGGTTTTGTATAAGCAGAAAATGCCTCCAGCAAATCATTTTCTCTATATGCCTTTACAGAATTAATCATTACAGGGATGGTTCCCATCGCCTGCACTGCTTCAGTTGTGACGATTCCATTTACATAAATCAGATCATATTGTGACAGTTCGCTGTCTGCAATTGTCGCAGTCTGTGCTGTCCCCGCTGAAAAGGCACTTGTACCATCGCTTTCACCATCTGAAAAATCGGTATCCGGTGTTCCGGATGTTACAGTCTCACTCTCTGCCTGCTGTGCATCTGTATTATCAGTGTCTGATGCAGCATCTGTTCCATCCTGGAATTCATCGGGTACATTATCATTTATTTCATTTTCAATAGAAACTAACTCAACTCCTGCTTCACTGACCATAGAATCAACCTCAGATGTTTCACCCCCGTCTTCCTGTGGCTCTTCTGTCCGTGATTCTTCTGTCTGCGCTTCTTCCTGCTGAGGTTCCTCCATCTGTGTTTCATCAGAAAACTGATTCGTTTCAGAATCTGATGAAGCACCATCATCTCCGGCTGCACTGTCAGCAATATCAGCTGCCGCTTCTGCATTTTCTGTACTGGCAGCTGCTGTTTGGGTATCGTATTTTTCGTTAAATTTCTGAGCCGTAATCGTATCAACTTTAATGTCGAAATTTGCAAACTGTTCTTCGTCATCAGGTGATAAATTAAATACGTATCTCTTAAACCAGTCATGGTTTACATATCCGCCCTGATAGAACATATAGTTTACTTCTACTGTCTGCTCCAGTTCCTGTTCATTCGGAATAAAATCATAATCTCCAGTTCCGGGAGTCAATTTATATTCTGCATCAGAAATATAATGCGTTGCAACTTTTCCATCACCATCTGCTACTTTAATATAGGTATTTCCGTCATTCTGCGGATAAGACGCATAATACCATCCATAATATTGATAATCTGTAGGAAGTTTTGCATCAGCAGAAGCTTCACAGCAGAAATATGCTTTTTCTACAGTGTAATAATAGTTGTAATCCAGACTGCTGTCTATTTTCTTTATGTCACTGTAAGGTACTGCCTGACGTCCGGTCACTATGGAAAGAGGATATCTGGCAAGCTGTCCGCTTGCAGTATCCATTTTCCAGTACCAATATTGTCCATCTTCCAGTGTAATATCTTTCTCATTACGTACGATCTGTGTTTTATTTGTGACACTTTCTGCATCTTTTTTCTGGTTGTCCTGTGCCAGAGCTTTGATCTTCTCCAGATCTCCTACCAGAGTATATTTATAATACGGATACGCCTGTATATTTTCTCCCAGATAAATATACGGATTCTCTGTCGTTCCCTTTGTTTCTTCATTAGCAAATCCAAGTAGGATCGTTCGGCCTTTAGAAGTCTGTTCTTCCGCCTGTGCATTATCAGTCAGCTCATCTGCCATTCCTGCTGTCTGTGAAGTATCCTGTGAAGATGGAATCTGAGCATCGCCATCCGAAGTTCCGTCTCCAAAATTTCCTGTTGAAAACGCATCTGCTCCTGAATTATCTGATGTTTCCCTCGCAAATTCGGACTGTGAAGCAGCTGTTGTCTCACTGCCATCATTTACAGTTGAAAATTCTGCTTCTTCTCCTGCAGTAAATGCCGAAGCTCCCTGTGGAGTATTATCCTGAATCAATACCGCTCTGCTTTCATCTACAACCGGATTTTCTCCTGGAAATTTAAAAAAATTATTCTGGATATTATTTGCAATATCTTCTGTGAAATCTGCATATACATTTTCATAATATCCATACTTTCCATTAGAATAATCATATTCTGGAAGAATGGTAGTCTGCCCTCTGTCATTTGCATCTTTTAATGCATTATTAACGTCTTCATTTTTTACTTCTGCAAATGTCAGCGCATATGGAGCCTGTGCTTCTTCATCATCAGAATAATAGAAATTTTCTATATTCTCACGATATTTGTTTGTTTTGGCATTATCTTCTGTGACATTTTTACGAATTGGATAATAAGTCTGTTCCTCTTTCGTATACTGTCCGTTTCCGGCAGTGTTTTCCTGATAATGTCCCTTAATCTTCACCGTATCAGTTCTTGGATTGCCATCAGCATCTACGAAATCAACTCTCTTCCATCCGTCTTCTGAGGAGACAAAATACTGTTCCTGATATTCTGAGTATGCAAGCGGATACTCTTCTTCAGAATCTCCGCAAAGGCTCTCTATATTTTTTCCTGTGGAAGATACATTTCCGTTTTCGTCTGTTTTTCTATTCGTGGCAAATTCTTTTCGCTGCTTTTCCGACAGCTTACTTAATCCATCTTCCAGACTCGAAAAAGACATGGGATTTCCGTTTTCGTCTTTATACAGTTTGATATACGGCTCCTGACCAGATACATAATACCCGATTTCTGCCTCATCTTCAGAATCCACGATTTCGAGAATCCGAAAAGGTTCATCTTTGGATGTTTCATTTACAATCTCTTCAATACCTGGCATCATTGCAGGAGAGGCCTGTACGGAAATACTGGTCTGGAGCAATGCTCCAACTCCCAGTACTCCAGCTACAGTTACTGCAACGCCGGATAGTAGTATTTTTTTATGTCTGATTTTCATATGCAGATAACGCCTCCTAATTTCAAAACATATCACCAAATTTTTTTATGAATTTCATCATCAAAAGTAACTTCCATACTTCTTTTGAATGTTTTTGCATTTCCCTGGATTGTAATAACAGTCTGGAAAGATATACTATTTTCAAACTTAGCAGGAATATATGTCAAAGTATTTCCTTGTATTATCTTTTCACCATTTCCATAACATGTCCAATCAATGGTATAATTTGAACTTACCTCTTCGGCGACTTCTATGGTGAATGTAGTGCTTATGTTTTTAAACTTCTGCAACTCTTTTTTTGTTTCTGTCTCATAAACATTCACACTAACAGGATCTTTTATTTCTACACTTATGGAATCTTCAAAATGAACTGCCGTATTATCGTTAGGAAATACTCCATACACCCGTCTAAATCCTGCTGTTATCTTAACACTGCGATCCAATCCATTTTCAGGTGGTGTGAAATACCATTTTCCATCATCGGCATTTTCTTTTATGTTTTCTGAAACAATATTTCCTTCAGTTTCTCTGCCTTTACCAGACCAATGAATATAAACATCTTTATCATTACAGGAAAGAATTCTGCTTGACAAAGAACCATCCTGTCTTGAAATTAAAAGCTCAGCGCCCAGCGAATAACTATTTCCCTGATATACATAATTACTTTCTGTTATAATATTAATGCCATAAGCTACATTTATAGCACGTTCTCCATGCATTTTAATTTCATTCCCATTATTATCCGTTGCTGTATAATCTGCACATAACACAAATCCACTTGGAATAAATGCTTCCTCACTTATATCATTTGCTTTGAAAGATTCTACCGTTAGTTCTGCCCACATCAAGTGGCCATCTTTCTTATAATTCCTAATAGAAACTCCTGTAGGAGATCCTTTCAATGACCAATTTATCACAGAATTACTTTGACTATACAAACCGGAAGGGAAAAAATTAAATCCCCATCCAGCAGTTGGACCACAAGTATAAGTCATTCCAGCAACAACTGTGTCATATGCCATATCATCTGTTATAATAATATCACAGTCATTCTTTTTCACCACTTCAAATTTTCTTATACTCTCAGTTGTTCCATAGCCTTCTCGTTTCGCAGCAAGATCAACTGTTCTCTTTACTTCCCATTTTCCAATATCTCCATCCGCAAATTGACCTGTGGTCGTATAATCCTCTGCATTGCCTGGTTTACTTACCGTTGAAACAACAGCATCTGCTTCTGGTATTGATACAGGATTTCCACCTTCTTTATAGATATATTCCAGTTTTTTATCATCGCCTACATTAAAAATACTGTCATCATTCTCCGGATCCGTAATATCTATTCTGGCAATATTAACCCTAACCTGTCCGGAGACATTATTTTCACTGTTTGTAGCTGTTACTGTAAAACTACCATTGTCTGCTGCCGTGCCAGCTCCTTTATCAACTGTAATCTGTCCTTCCGAACTTACGCTTGCATAGGAGCAATTATCTCCGATTGTCCACGTTACAGGTACTACATCCTTTCCTTTTATTCCATCGCTATATGTATATCTCCAGCTGATCACAGAGCTTAAATTCAAACCACTATATCCAGCAGCAACTAAAAGATCTGTCTTGTCATCTGTATAAATCCCCGTCACCGTCTTAGTATTATTAATCTTAATCGTCACCGGTGCAGAAGTTACTCTCTGTTTTCCATCGGATGTTTCTGCAGACACAATTACAGTGACTGTTCCGGTTGCATTGTCATTGATCGTAAGCTTTCCATATGTAGGATCAAGTTCCGGAAAATATCCTTTTTCTGTTCCATCTACAACTTCCCATTTCAATGTTGTCGGATCAATGGAACCATTTCCAGTCAGATTATATCCCAGGATTTTTGATTTGCCTGCATCGATAGAATCCGGTGCACCAACGATATTAATCCTTACATCTGTACTGCTGGCTGTTGCAAAAGCATCGTCCGGTTTCATGACCTGAATCCGGTTTCTGAGATTAACCGTGTGAAGTGTTTTCACTTTTTTCCCATTTTCTTCTGTAGTTAAACGGAAACGCACGATCCGTTCACTCTCCACCTTCGTCACATCTGCTGTGAAATTCTCAATTCCCTCTGCAAACACAGAACGTGCAATTAATTCTTTAGAATCTTTTGCCTTATCTGAACTGCCTCCGGAAACAACTCCATTACCACTATCATTGTCGGCTGATGCAAATACAGCAACTCCATTGTCCATGCTTTCTGCAGAAATCCCACTGGTATCCACTGTCTGCTGATTTTCTGAATTGTCGCCTGTGCCATTCTCATTTTCTTCTTCCGTATTGCTGCTTGCCTTTGTGTACTCACGCTGACTGTAATAAAGTTTTCCTTCACTTCCCACCCAGTCAAGCACATCAAAAACATAACGGCTGGTTCCATCGCCATTTTCGTATTCATTGCAGGCAATAAAAGTTTTTGATGCCGCATTAGAGTCATCAATGTCGCTGGTAATCTGCGTTCCCATATCCGTTCCTGAACCGTATGCGTAATAAATACTTCTGTTTGCATCTATGATCAGATCTTCAATCTCATCCAGTGTTTCCTGTGCCTTCACCTGAGATTTCGTATTTCCGGAAACGCCCCTGAAGAGGCTGGAACCCGTAGTAATCAATGTTACCACAACGCCGGAGAAAATTGCGATGATTGCCACTGTAACAATCATCTCTATTAAAGTGAAACCGGCACTGTTATTTTTCTCTTTTCTGATTGTTCTTCTCTGTGTTCCTTTCATGCAGCAATTTCTCCTCTTAACTTATTCTCTCCTTATTTCCGGTTTTGCAGATCCGGTTTTATGCTGTTTTACTGCGCCCTGACCGTGTACTTTCCTGTATCTTTATTCAGAGTAATCACACGGGTGCGCATCCCGCCTCTGACTGTGATTGTCTGGCAATACGGTAAACTTTCATCCCTTTCCAACGGAATATCCTCCCCAAGATTAAGTACTGCCAGAATCTGATTCTGCTCCCATTCATTTGACTGGATAGGAAGAAAACCACCAGTTGCACGGTTATAAGTAAGGATAATAGAATTTCTGTCACCCTCCCACAGATTATATGTCTGCCCTGTACTGTCCGTATAACTGATTCTCGTTCCCGCAGGTGCAATCTTTTCCGAATCATCATTTCTTATTCTGGATGATTCAGCACTTTCTTTGCCTCTGTCCAGATAATACGTAATATAATATCCGTCAGACCGATATTCTAGCTTCATTTCTCCTACCAGTCTGCTCATTGCCTCTCTTCTTGTTTTATCCAGTGCAGATGTTATTGAATTCGTCGCACGCTGAACACGAAAACCAAGCACTGAATTCAGAGAAGGAGTAATCATTCCAAGCAAAATGGCAAAAATAGCTACAGTAATAACCATTTCCACAAGTGTAAAACCTTTATTCTTCTTTTGACCGCAATACTCTGATTTTAATTTATACATATCCTTTTTCAACTCTATTCTTTTCTCCAGTTTTCATAAGTAACACAGTCAGCCAGATCATAAGTATCCAAAACACGTCCACTGTCCGTTGATTCATTCGATGTATTACTATTTCCGAGAACATATTTGTCACCCTCCCAGAAGAAACTCTTCGGTGACATATTTTCATCAGATGCCATCTGTGCCTGGAATACTTTGGCAGCCTCTAACGGAGCAGATTCAAGACTTGCTCCCGAACCAAGAGTAATTCTTCCTTTTGCCATGATAATTCCCTGAAAATGAACCCCAGGTTCAATTACTACATCACCGGTACATACAACAAGTCTCAGCTTATCCACCATGGCAGAAGTAATGATTAAAGGTTCATTTGTTCCGTTAACAGTCGTTTCTGATTCTGTACCGTCTGCACTCTTTACCTTAAAAGTACTGTATTCTCCATTATGTGCCATGATTGCCTGAAGACCGTCATCTTCTGCACCCGCTTCAAATGTAAATTTCAGAGTTCCGGGCTGTTTTTCCTGAAGAAACTGTATCATCTCTTTTTCATTAACCATATTGTCAAAAACGCCTCTGCTGCTGTCCGTCTCATCATGTGTAATTCCATCTGAATCTTTTACTTCCTTATTTAAAAGATCCACACTGGTGATCATCTTTCGATTCAATGCATACCACATATTCTGATAATTCTTCTGTTCCTGCAAAAGAGCCTGAGAAACTTCTGCACTGGTAGCAGTAGTCATATTTCCCTGTGCACCTGTTCCACCTTCTGTCGCTTCTCCGCCCTCATAAGAGAGAACATTTCCGTTTGTGACATAACGGATATAATTCTTCATGTCCTTCACTTTAATTCCACTGTTGGTATTGCTGAAATAGAAAGATAGATATTTATCCAGATTTGTTTTCACAGTAGAATTATTCATATAATAATTATACATAAAATCTGAAGCAGCACGGTTTCCTTCACTTGTATTGCTGAAATTCAGATAAAAATATACATATCCTTCATCCGCATTATTGTTATAAAAAACTTCCTGCACAGGTCTCTGAGAATCCACATCGATTTCATTGAGTGTTTTATTTCCAAGCTCTGCTGATGCAGTATCCATTTTTAAAGGAATCGAATCCATCTGCATCAGACCACTTTCTTCATAATCTGAATAAGACATTGGATTCTTAATATCCATATCCGGCGTCTTTAATCCGGAGGTATCAATCAGTTCCGGCGGAAGCAGATATGCAAGCTGTGTCCCCTTCACGGTAATACTTTCGCCCATCATAACATCATTTGAATTACTTGTCCCACTGACAGGTCTTACATCCGATGTACCAATGTAGCTTCTTCCTGCAAGCATCAGCTTTCGAACGCCAGACAGATCTAACGTCGTACTTTTTCCATTGATCACAATTGAACTGCTAAGTGCAGTATCACTCCACTTCCCATCAGCGGCATCATACATATAGTCATTCTTTGAGTTTCTGGCAGATTCCGGATATCCATATCCATAATACTCACCCTGAATCATTACTCTACTGCTATTTCCTGATTCTATCGTCAGGTCATCTGAGAAATAGGTAGTTCCCAGAAGATTTACCTGTGCAGAAGATAATTTCACACCTTGTGCCCAGAGTGTCACTCCTGTCTCACTGGTAAACGTTGCATTCTGATCCGTATAAATCTCACCTGCGCTGACAACTTTATCACCGCTTTGAATATCCAGATTTGCCCCGGACTGAACCCAGATACTCGTCCGTGGATTCTTTTCCAGAATCGTGTTATCTGTAATATTCTTTAAAATACCAGAGTAAATACTTCCTGATATTGTAGTCGTCTCATTTCCCCCGGCCTTACAGATAATGCCTTTATCGGCAACAACAATCATATTCATAAGATCCGGAAGCGTAGACGGTGTCGGGAACTGTACTTTCGGAATTCCAAGACGGATATCGGTTTCTATTATTGAAGCATATCCCTTCGGGTCAACATAGATTACTTTCAGATTTTTTAACAAAATTCCACTTTTTTTATCCTTTGTCATTACAGGTGTTTTGTCAGACGGTGTAGTAACGATCAGTGTTTCTTTTGTGGAATCAAACTTTTCGCTGTTGTTAAGATCAAGATAATCTGTCAGATGTTCCAGGTTATATTCATTCTGATTTGTTCCGTTTTTTAACCTGCCAGCCAGTTTTTTGATAAACTCATCTATAAAATCGCTCTGTCTTTGCTTGTCAAGCACTATATCTGTTGAATCCGCATCTTTGTTATAGGTTTCCAGAACCTTAATATATGCTTCAGACATAGAATCACCCACGTCTTCCTGTAAACCTACACGGATTTCCTCAATCGTCCGCTCAGCTGTATAAAAGCTGTCTTTACCTTTTAAATCTGTGATCTTCATCTGAAAATTACTCAATGCCATATACAGAACAAGAAGTCCGAGAATTCCGATAAAAGCTACCGCAATAATCACAGTAATCAGCGAAAAACCTTTATTCTGTTTTCTGGCTGTATCTTTCCAATCGTTCATATCTTTACTCCCTGTTATCAATTCTCTTTCGCTCCATCAAGGCTTGCTACCAGATCCTCTTTCGGAAATCCCTTTGCAGCCGCCCCTACTTTATAGACATCCACTGTCGCAGTATAGATTCTGTCTGTTTCTATCTTATCATCCAGACCGTTGTAGCTTAGAATCTGCTTTGCAGCGGCTCCGGTCTTCTTTCTGTCATTACGGCCATCTTTCGTAACAGCCTGATAAGTCAGCTGCATCTGGCTGATCTTCGGGCGGGTAAGAATTTTGTCAAAATCGCTGATATTATAATCAAGATTTGTTCTTAACTTTGTCTGTGCCTTATAAAGGCTGGGGTTTGTATTCCAGTTTGTCTGTTCCAGTTTGACCGGAGATTCTTTAACCGTCAAAGACATACGATAGGAATTCTCCTGCGCAGAAGTTGGCGTATTCTCTTCCTCATCTCTTTGTTTTGTTACATATACCTTAGCCGGATAGTTATCCGTATTCTCAATAACTATACGATCCAGAGGCTTCGTACTGCTTTTTGATTCATAATTTGGATAATAAAATACATAAAGATTTTTCAGTTTTGTGTCAGCTTCTGAACTGTAGAATGTCCAGTAAGCACTCTCATATGTGCAGAAACATCCGCTGACTTTACCATTTTCTGACTGGCCATGGCACGGACAGATATCCATTCGCTCATATTTATTTCCACCCTTTTTCACATAATCATATGTATTCAGGACATACTTCGCTTCTGTCTTAATTGTTCCGCCGCTCTCTTCAATCTTCACATAAAGCGTTCTCTTTGTCTGTGCATAAATATCTTCCGTACTCAGCTTTTCTGTCGGCCTTGGATATTGTGAAGTAAATTCCTCCGTCAGCCTTTTCTGCTCTTCCTCGGACGCTCCGCGGATATAATCAGCCAGATCCTGAGCCCATAACTTCTGCGCTGCCTGAAGCTGTTCTGTTGCGATCACATTCATCGCATTCTCATCCCAGTTTTTACCCATGATCAGGAATGCATTTGTCTTCGTATCCAGCTTCGAAATATTCGGAGCCAGATAATCATTCTTTCCTTCTTCATTGTTCGTGGCTGTTTTTTTCTTATATCCGGAACTTCTTCCTCCGTCAAACTTCACCAGAGCATCAAATGTCTCATGATTATTTGTTACATTTGTAAGTTCAAAATAATATTTTCCTGCATTATCTCCTGTTTTTCTGGGATTAAACTCATAGGTTACACCATTATCCTTAGAAATAACCGATGCAGTTACCCTCGACGTATTATCTCCATCCAGAGAATTATAAAGACGTACGTCGTTATACTCATCTCCATCCTTCACGATTTCCCTTACACCAATGGAATTCGCTTCTCCGGTATTAATTCTGCTCTTGTCCGAATTAAGAAAAGATAGTCTTGACTGACCGGTAAGAACATCAATCGGATAATTAAATGCCAGAGACACATCCTCAAAATCTTTGGATTTAATCTCCTCCATGATATTCTGTGCCACCGTAGTTGCCTCCAGATATAGATTTGATTTCTTGTTGATTCTCTGTGAGGTAACAAAACTCTGAAGAAGCACCGCCGCTGCTATGGAAAAAATACTGACCGCAACGATCACTTCGATCAATGACATACCTGCATTTGATCTTTCCCTTCTTTTACTGTCCATCCCGATGCTCCCTCCTGTCTTTTTTATCATTTATCCGCAAGATTATTTCTACAATATCGAAATTTCTCATAAAATCTTTTCAAAATTATACTTTCATTCCATATTTTTTATTTCGTACAGGAATCCATCATTTCCATAAAAATGCAAATAGAGGGGCCCTGTACCTCTCCCCTCTAACATACTTTCCTTATTGTGCCTACTCGGCGCTATCAGCAGGGGCTGCTGCATCCTGCGTATTTTCTCCTTCCTGACTGTTGGTATTCTGGCCGTCAGCGCCAGTATCGGAAGCCGCCTGGTCTGTTGTGCTGTCTGCACTCTGTGCATCAGCTGTCTCTGCGGCTTTCTTCTTACTCTTTTTGCTTTTCTTACTCTTCTTGCCGGATTCAATGGTTCCGAAAATATTATTGGTTCCATATGCTACGCTTCCTGCGTCCGGCTCAGTGTAAGTCTTGCCGGTTCCTGCCATGGAGAACATATTGACGGTAATACTTCCTGTAAGATTTCCAGTAGTGGAGTCAAAAGAGGCATTTACATTGTCAAGTGTCATTCTGCCACTCTGATCTGCGAGATAATCTACCATATCCTTAAGGCTTGTATACGTACCGGTAAACTGCATACTGTCCTGTGTGCGGTAAAGCACCGGAGTCGTAAGCGTCTGATTCAGATTCGCCACCTCTTTATCAGACGCGGTCTGACGTTCTTTATCCCCCTGTACATCTGTGCCTTCAATCTCATCGATCTGCTCCTGTGTCTGTGCATTTGCCTGCTCGGACAGTGTTTCATCCGGCATATCAATTAACGGATCCTCTGTGCTTCCATCAAGAGCCGCAATAAACTCTCTGGTTCCAAGTCCCACATTGGAAATCTGCATATCCAGGGAATTCTCCATATTCATGGAGAGCACGATTCCGTCCTCTGAACGGATATCCGCCGGAAACTCTGATGTATATTCGTCAATCTTTGCATTTATAGAATCTGTCTCTTCCAGATAAAAGTCTTTGTTCTCCGCCAGTTTCAGCAAGTCATTGAGTCTCTCCTGCAACGGCGCATTGGAAGCCTGAATGCTCTCAGCCTCCTCCATCTGCGGGCGGTATCCGAAGAAATATCCGACGGCAAAAATACCCACACCAAAGAACATCAGCAGTATTTTCTTATCACGCATAGAAATATTCATGTCCATCTTAATTTCCGCCTCCTTATTCTGTGTCCGAATCCAGTGGTGCCGGATCTGAATAGGTACAAAGCACACTCAGTGACACAGTTCCGTCTTCTCCCTCATCGATTCCTGTCGTCGTTACTGTTGCCAGGCTCTCAAAGGTACGAAGCTGCATGATCGTATTCGCCGCTGCCGATTTACTGGTTACACGCATGGAAAAGCTGACCTGTGTTCCGGTAGAACTGAAACTCTCCACCGTAATATCTGACGGCATCTTTTCCTCCATCTCCTCAATAAAGTTCTTAAGTCCCTCATTCGGAGTATTTGTATACTGATACATATTTTCGTAATTGTCATACTGCGACTTGGCTGTCGTATATGCATTGTAAATATCTTCAATGGAACTTTCTTCCGTAATCCTCTGATTCAGACGGTCCTGCTCATGCTGCTGATAAATACGGTTTGCATATCCCGCAGCGGTCAGAACAACGCCCGCCACCGTTCCGACTGCAAAAATAATGATTGCGCCACTTAAAGTCTCTTTCTTTTCTTTCTTCTTTCTGCTGACCTTCTCCATCAGATTCACACCTGACACAGTCGGTGCCAGCACAGCCGCATAGAGATAAGCCCCTTCATCCTGCACACTTGCCGGCAAAGCAAAATTCTCGAGCTTTTCAAGTACATTTACCTGCTGTCCAAGCTCATTGGTAAGAAGATTCATCAGTCCCTTAACCTCTGCTCCAAGTCCACAGCAGTCAATCGATTCAAACAAAGCATCGGTATGACGGGAAATATAATAATCCATAATTCGGGAAATATTTCCAATCAGATATCGCAGACTCTCCGTCACCTCTGCTCTGGCAGTCTCCATCATCCTCGCTTCATCAGAAACTGCCTCCTCTGCCGGTTCCATATCAAGAGCAGAATTGATACATCTCCTGCTGCAAAGCACTTCCAGTGCCTCATTCACATCCAGTCTGTCACCAAACTCCGGAAAAGCCCTCACAGTCTCAACTGCACTATCCACACCATAATTAATATTACGCTGCAAAGCGAGCTCTCCGTCGTGAATAATCGTGATACTGGTTCCCTTCATCTCAATTTTCACCAGAATGTGGGTCCCCTTGGCATATTCGCCCTTAATGGAATGATAAATACTGTCACCGGTATAGGTGATTCCGCTCATCGTCAGTCCTGCATTCTCTGCAAACTCCGCATAAGCCGCTGAGATAGCCTTCGGCGCAGCATAAACCATCAGATGATACTGCTTCGTCTCCTCTTTCTCATCTTCAGCCTTCTGAGACTCCACATCGATTACACTGTAAGAAAGAACATACTTACTGACATCAATCGGAAAATAATCCGTAGCATTCGCCTCAACAATACTCTGAATCCTGTTCGTCTTGACAAACGGAATACGGACCTCCCTGCTCGCGATCCTCGTAGACCCCGTTGCAAAATAAACCTTCTTCGTCCTGATCTTCCTCTGCGAAAGTTCCTCCTTCAGAACCTCTCCCAGACTCTTCGTATCACGGATCTGTCCATCCTCCACAGCCCCCTGAGGTGCCGGAATACAAAAACAATTATAAATCTTTCCCTTTTTACCACGTACCTCGATTTCCGCAACTCTGACCTGAGATGCCTCGACTTCTATGCTTAAAATTTTCGCCATTGTGCGTTCCTCCGTATGTTTTCCGATTGCCGTGCTCCGTACGCCCGGCAACTTTTCAGTTAGAAAAATACATTTCAGTTCAGGCAGATATTTTTCAATCCACTCTGACCACTTACTCTTATTAACTGAAACACATTTTTCTAACTGAAAAAATCTTTCGATTTCCAGTTAAAGATATTTCTGTTTCTCTGCCTCCCCGACAAACACCTTACAGAATAATGCCGGCAGACAGTCATAAAAATCACAGTCCAAGTAATGACAAATACCAGTTAATCCATGCATCCCCCCACAAAGCTGCCAGCAAAACACCAGCCGACAGATAAGGACCCATAGCAAGCATACGTCCCGCCTTGCTCACCTTGATTCTTACAGTATGAACCGCTGAGCCAATAACACATCCCAGAAGAAAAGCCAGAATAATCCGCTCCCATCCAAGAATCAGCCCGCAGGCAAACATCAGCTTAATGTCACCCCCGCCAATTGCTCTGCCGCCACTCACCAGATAAAGAACCTCCAGCAAACCACTCACGCAAACCATCCCAATCAGATGATCCACCAGATTCCCTCTGTCAAGCACCACAGCCGCAACACCAAGGACAAACAAAAACACATTCAGACAAAACGGAATCTCATACGTCCGCCAGTCAATCACACTCAAAACCAGAAAAGCCGACGCCATAAAGCAGTAAACCACACTACTCCAAACCAGCCCATTCACCACACATATCACCACATAGAGGATGCCATTGACACCCTCTATGATCGGATACTGAACTGAAATTTCAGATTTACAGTTACGACACTTCCCCCCTAAAACCAACCAGCTAAACACCGGAACCATATCATACCACCGAAGCTTTCGCCCACAGGTCATACAATGGGAAGGGGCCGTCACAATCGACTCCCCCAAAGGAAGCCGATAGATACAGACATTCAGAAAACTACCGATGGTGATGCCGAATATGAAGATTGTTATGTAGGGGATTGCGTCTAGGAAAAAGAGCATAGGGGTATTTCCTTTCCAATAATAAAATATTTATTATGCCGTAGGACCTGCTGTACCGTTTTTCACACTTGTAGGATTATATTCAACAGTAACTGATCCATCCGGTTTAACAGTAACTGTTGCTTCAATAGCAGTCTCTGCTGTTGCTGTAGATCCCTGTGCAGGTGTAGTACGCCATTTTTTTGATTTAAGTTTCAAATCTTCAACCTTTGAAGAAAAATCATATCCTGTATATTCTTTTATTGCATCTTCCCAATATAAATTAGTGTCATTAGTTCCTTTTGTTGGAGCACCTGTTGCAGTAATAGTTGTGCCAGAAGCTTCCATCTTTATTGTAAATACTGCACTAGTTGTTCCATTCGGAATAATATTATAATCGGTATCTGCTGCTGCAACTTTAAATCCCTTAACAATATTTTCAAGATTACTTACGTCTGCAGACTGTCTTGATTTTTCAACATACTTTGTATACTGTGGTGCAAGAATACCAACCAAAATTGCAAGAATAGCAACTACAATTACAAGTTCTACTAATGTAAAACCTTTGTTATCTTTTTTCTTTCTGTTAAATAATTTTAACATATTACTATCTCTCCTTAACTTTCGTTATATCGAGATAGCAACATCGCTCATACACAACATACAACGGATTATTATGCATTCATCGAAAAATTAAATCTACTTCTGAGAACTTAAATCTTTTATTGTGGTTGGAACATAAACTACTTTTGTTGCACCATTAGAATCAACAGTAATTGTAGCACTTATGCTTCCATCTGCGTTTCCTCCTGCTTCTGACCATTTTTTAGATTTAGTTACTGTAGATGTATATGTATCATTTATAAACTCTTTTAAAGCTTTATCTACTGCTTCTATGGATTTTTTACTTTTCTCTGTAACAACTGTTCCTGTTGAATTTTCAGCTGCTTTTTGAGTAATTTTTATTGTATACTCACCAGCTGGAATACTCTCACTAGCATCTGCAGCTGCAATTTCTACTGCTTTAACCATATTTTCAAGATTACTTGCATCAGCAGATTTTCTTGATTTTTCAACATATTTAGTATACTGTGGTGCAAGTAATCCAACCAAAATTGCAAGGATAGCAACTACGATTACTAACTCAACAAGAGTAAATCCCTTGTTATCTTTCTTTTTTCTGTCTTTCAGAAATTTAAACATAACTCATTCTCCTTCAAAAATAATTAAATTCCATTTCAATCCGGATAGAGTCATATCGTGTCGAAAGATACAAGAGCAGCACATCACACATGCCAGACAATATATTCAACTTTTCGATGAATACATAACTCTCCTGTTGCTGTCATCACGAATGTCACTATCCGATGATTGATTCAACGAGCGAGAACCCTTATGGGCTCTCCACCCCCCCCCCTGTAAAAATCTCTTTTCCAGGGGGAGGGAGTTATGTTTATAAACTCGTTATTTAGTTTTCCTGTTACAAATTAATTTCACTGTCAATGAAATCAACTACCTGATCAGACGAAAAAACTGTTACTAATACCAGCTCCGAAATATAGATGTATTTGTCTACATCTGCAGGAGTCTTAGTTATACTTGGTGTTTGGGAATCTGCGTTATTCCCCGAAGGACCCACTGTCTGAGCGTAGCGAGTTTGGGGCTTTCGGGGAATGCTTTTAGCAGATTTACAAATGCCTAGCATAACTTGGCTCCAAAGCCGTAGACAAATACATCTATATTTCGGAGCGTCCACCCGACAACCAGATTCACATTTGACATATATAATTAATTTCACTATATTAATCCATCTTTTTTACGTCTGATTCTTAAAAAAATCACTAAAATCCCGTTTTTTCCATGCGCCCCCTTCCATGTCATTCAAAGAAAACACGACATTTACATGATTCTATGATGAACACAGCCCCTATGCCAGCCATGAAACATCCAAATTATGGTTATTTCAGCAACTTTTTACGCGGTTGCCACTCGCAAAGCATTATTTTTCTCTTTTCACATTAATTTCGCCGTTTTAATAAATCAAACAGCTTTCTTTCCTTCGCTCACAATATCCATATAACTTACAGATTATCCAATCCATTATACATAGCCCCAATCGGCGAAATAACCGCGATAACCAGCGTACCAACCACAAGTGCCATAAACACAATAATCAACGGCTCCATAGCCGCCAGCACACTCTGCGTAGTCATCTCCACCTCTTCATCATAATAATCCGCCAGCTTCTCCAGCATATCCTCGATATTACCGGTCTCCTCACCAATCCCCGTCATATGACAAACCATCGGCGGAAAAATTCCCGAAGCCACCAACGGCTCCGAAAGCGGAATACCCTTCATAACTTCCTCTCTGGCTTTCATCAGCGCATTTGTATAATGAATATTATTAACGATCTTCGCCACTGTCTCCAACGCATCAATCGTAGAAATACCCGACGACAGCAACGTACTCATCGTCCTGGCAAACTGCGCACACGCAGTCTTTACAGTCAGCTTACCAAACAGTGGCATCTTCATCTTAATCTTATCAATCGTCAATCTACCCTGTTCTGTCCTGTAAATCAGCTTATACGCCACAACAATCAGAATAATCACTGCCAGAATAATATACCAGTTGGCAGTCACCCATTTACTAGTATTCATAACCCACATCGTGATCGCCGGCATCTCTACATCCAGATCTGCGAACATATCAATGAAAATCGGGATAACGAATAACATCATTACCGCCACAACACCGATCGCCGCAATAACCAGAATAATCGGATAAATCGTAGCCTTCTTAATAGTAGCTTTCAGTTTGGCTTCCTTCTCAAACTGTACTGCCATTCGCGTGAAAGCCATCTCCAGACTACCGGAGTTCTCACCAGCTTCTACCATATTGATGAGCATCGGCGGAAATACATCCTGCTGACCTCTCATGGAGTCTGCCAGTGTATTTCCTTTCTCCACACTGAGAAGTACCTCTGAGATGGCGCGTTTCAGCCATTTGTTCTCTGTCTGTTCCGAGAGCATCTGCAGGGCTTCCTTCATCGGGACACCTGCCTGGGTGATGCTGACGAACTGACGGCAGAATACACTCAGATCTCTTGGCTTTACTTTCTTTCCTATGGAGAAATCTATCTCTTTGTTCAGGGCGCCCTGTTCTTTTACAGAGACAGGGATAAGCCCGTCGTTTTTCAGGATATCTATAACTTTCTCTCTGGTGTCAGCCTCAATACTTCCTTTTTTCTCTTTTCCCTTTTTATCTACTGCCACGTAGGTAAAACCCGGCATTTTATCACTTCTTTCTCTCAGTCAGGCTCAGGGGATCTGCCAGATCGGGTTTCTGTCAGAAGTCAAAGCTGACTTTTTTGTTCATGCTGACCGGATCCTGGGCATATGTCACTGCATTGTCCCCATCGATCAGTTTTCTCATATATAAGTCATACAGTGCATCATCCATTGTCTGCATCCCTGCACGTCTGTTGGTCTGCATCACAGAGGATATCTGATAGGTCTTGCTCTCACGGATCAGGTTTCGCACTGCATTATTTGCAAAAAGTATTTCAAGTGCAGCCACACGGCCGCTTCCATCTGCTTTCTTAAGAAGCTGCTGGGATACAACGCACTCTAATACAGAGGCAAGCTGTATCCTTATCTGCTGCTGCTGATTTGGCGGAAATACATCAATGATCCTGTCAATGGTCTTGTCCGCACCAATGGTATGCAGGGTGGAGAATACTAAGTGACCGGTCTCCGCTGCTGTGATCGCTGTGGAAATAGTTTCCAGATCTCGCATCTCTCCTACCAGGATAACATCCGGGTCTTCACGCAGTGCAGCCCTCAGTGCCTGTGCGTAACTCGTTGAATCACTGCCGATCTCCCTCTGATTAACCACTGACTTGTCATGTCTGTGAAGATATTCGATCGGGTCCTCCAGAGTGATGATGTGATATGGATAATTCCTGTTTATCACATGGATCAATGAAGCCAGTGTAGTTGATTTCCCGCTTCCTGTCGGCCCTGTTACCAGAACGAGACCTCTTTTCCGCGAGGTCATCTCCACTACCTCTGCAGGAATACCAAGATCCTCAGGCTCCGGGATGTTGAAAGGAAGGCTTCGCATAACAGAAGCAAGTGTTCCTCTCTGTTTAAATACATTCACGCGGAAACGTCCCACACCTGAGATGGCATATGCGAAGTCTGTCTGTCCGTTATTCTGCAGTTCTTCTCTGTGACGGACATCCATCAGGGGCATGAGAATATCTTCCAGCATCTGAGGAGTCAGGCGTTCTCCCTCTATGGGAGACAGCACACCATCGATTCTGTAACTGGGCGGTCTGCCGGTTGTCAGGTGGATATCGGAAGCCTTTACCTTCACTGACTGTATCAGTATTTCATCTAAATCATACATATTTCCTAATCTGCCTCGTAACTCCCTGTGATCTCCGGAGGACTCCGGTTCTGCAGGAATTCCTTCTATATTAATAGTCGTAAAATTAATAATCTGTGAGTCTCGATCACTCATAAGATGCCTTGAGCATCTCTTCCACAGAGGTGGTTCCATTCAGCACATAGCTGATACCATTATCTCTCAGTGTGCGCATTCCGCTGTTTCTGGCTGCGCGTTCCAGTTCTTCTGTTGTCCCATTCTCTGCGATCAGGTCACGGATCTCGTCATTGACCTCCATGATCTCGAATACACCGATACGCCCGTAATATCCTGTATGGCTGCAGAAATCACAGCCACAGGGTTCGTAGACATTTACTACCTCCTGTGTATTCATTCTCAGAACTCTCTTCTCCTCAGAGGTTGCAGGGCGCATCTTCTTGCAATGGCTGCACAGCTTGCGCACAAGGCGCTGTGCAATAACTCCCACAACAGAATCTGCGATCAGATATCTCTCCACGCCCATGTCCGCCATACGGTTCAGAGTACCTACTGCATTATTTGTATGCAATGTAGAAACAACCAGATGTCCTGTTATGGAAGCCTGTACTGCAATAGCAGCAGTCTCCCTGTCTCGGATCTCACCGATCATAATGATATCCGGGTCCTGACGTAGGATAGAGCGAAGAGCTGACGCAAAATTCAGTTCTACCTTATTGTTGACCTGTACCTGATTTATACCCTCAATATCTGCCTCCACAGGATCCTCTACTGTTACGATATTGACTGCTTCTTTATTTAATTCACTTAATGCTGTATACAGGGTAGTGGATTTACCGCTTCCTGTCGGTCCTGTTACAAGGATGATCCCGAAAGGACTTGCCAGCATATGGTTGAAACGTTCCATCTCATCGGGTGGAAGTCCCAGGTCTTTCTTGTTACGTGTAAGGTTCAGTTTGGAAGAGAGTCGCATTACGATCTTCTCTCCGTGCACAGTAGGCAGAGAGGAGATTCGGATATCATAATCCTGTCTGTCTACCATAATGGACATACGTCCGTCCTGAGGTTTCCTTTTCTCTGAGATGTCCATACCCCCAAGAATCTTGATACGGGTAGAGATCGCAGGGAGAAGGCTGTTGTCATATACCATACGCTCATAGAGCGCACCGTCAATCCTGTAACGTACACGAACCTTATTCTCAAGAGCTTCGATATGGATGTCGCTGGCTCTCTGGCGAATCGCCTGTTCAATAAGGGAACGGACCAGCTGTACAATAGGCGCATCACTTACATCTGTGTCCGAATCATCCTCTGATGCTCCTCCACGAAGCTGCGCCCTCTCCTGGGTAAAACGTCTGGCTGCATCCAGTGTCTCTGACGCACCGTAACATTTATCTATTGCTGCAAGGATATCCCTGGTAGTAGCTATGTAAGGCTCTATCTGCAGGTTAGTCACGATAGATATGTCATCGATCGCAGCCATATCCATCGGATCTGCCATTGCAAGATGAAGGATATTTGCGTTGTAGGGATCCAGTTCAAAGGGAATGCAGGTATATTTCTTGAGAAGGTCCACGCTGACCAGATTTCGGACTTCCTTGGGGATCGTCACACCTGTCAGCTGAACAACTTTAAGCCCCAGCTGCATCTGGAGGGCACGCACGATCATATCCTCAGTGATAAAGCCATTATCTACCAGAACTTCACCGATCTTCTTGCCGCTTCCCTTCTGCAATTCCAGGGCTTTCTTTAATTCATCTTCTGTCAGTACATTCTGCTTGATGAGCAGGTCACCAAGTCTCATTCGTTCACGTCTTAATGCCATCTATGCGTCTCTTTTCCGAATTTAGCAATGCCCTGTTTCTGATACGGCTAAGCTGCCCGCATACCGATCACTGATATTTTCAGGTACGCTAAATACTGTATCTAATATATATCAAATACAGCAGAAAACCGGAATCATATTATAGACATTACTATTCACTTATCTTCAGATTTTTATGCTACTGTCCACTTCGTTCTCAGTAACATTTTTATTGATTTAAACTTAACATATCTTGTACAGTTTGTCAATTTTTGTTTCCCTATTTGCACATATTTTTCACATTTTCCAGACATATCCCGCAGATTATCAGGCAAAAAGCTCAAATTTAGCTTTAACGTTTCAGTTCTAATGCTGATGGTTTATTCCGGAAATATATAGAAAACGCAAAAAGGCAAAAGCCCTGGGCAGTAAGTTCTGTCAGGCGCTTTTGCCTTTCTTATGCTATTTAATTTCCGAGCAGTTATTCGGTGTAGAACCACGTAGCGAAAGCGGTTTTCGAATATCCGATTGACTTATTTCGCCTTAAATACTGCAACATCCTCTGTAGACAGGTCAATCTTATCAGAAATAATAGATATTGTATTTGAAGAAGAATCCGGTGCTGTCAGCCCTGTTGCGGAAGAGCTTGCAGAACCGCTGTTCTTCATTGCATCCTGCAGGGTATTGCTTACGGTTACATTTGAACTGAAGATATCTGTGCCGGAACTGATTGCTGCGCTGCTGTTCTGCATCTCCTGTACCTGCTCAGAAGTCGGATAGAAGGATGGCTGACGGATATATCTGAAGCTTGCACTATATGCTTCACCTACCGTTACACCATTCTTTCCGGAAGAACAATGTACTGCAATCCAGTCACCTGCGTCTGTCTTACCACAGAGAATACCTACATGGTTATCGCTTCCTGCTTCTGGTCCTTTCTGGAATACGAGATCGCCAGGCTGTGCATCTGCTTCGCTTACTACGTTTGCTTTCTCCCACTGGTCTGAAGTTCCGTCTCCTACGGCTTCCTGCATAGCTTTTTCCTGATATCCGTTGATTACTGCCCAGGTAACAAAACCGCTGCAGTCCAGACCATATGCACGAATTGTACCGGTACTCTTGCTTCCTTCAGCGGATACTGTCTCAGATGTTCCCCAGCTTGGATCATCTCCGATTACTGTGGATTTACCACCCCAGAAATATCCAACCTTACCAACCAGTGAATACGCTGCGGAGATAACATTTACTCTCTCTTCAGAAACATCATCACCAACGCTCTCACGGACGAAGCCATTTGCCGCTGTTACAACCGCGCACAGAAGCTTGCAGTCTGTTTCTACATATTTCTTAAGAATTGTACGGTCTTTCTTGGCAATTTTATTCTTCTTGATATAGTAGTTGATCTTACGGTTACCGTATGTAACGTGAGTAATATTCTGCTTGTCTCTTACGATTGGATTCATCTCTGCGAAAATCTTCGCCAGATCTTCCTTACAAGAGGAATCAAGTGTGAATTCTGTCTTGCCGTCTTTGCTCTGCTGGTATACATATACTGCAAGGATATCCTGCCAGTTTCTTACCAGAAGACTGTCTGCGGATGTGGTGGTCTTGCTGCCGTCAGTGTCGCTGGCATCTGAAACTTTATTCTTCTCTTTATATTCTTTCTCGATTTCATCCATAACAGTGGCAAAATCATCTGAGAAAGTCAGGTTGTAATTGCTCTTTAAGCTGTCCAGATAGAAATCCTTACCGGCATGGATATTAGATGCATAGTATACCGGAGTTCCAGTCTGCGCTGTGCCGGTGGTATTATCTGTAAATGAATTGTTTGTGTTGCTGTTTGTATTATTCTTCTGCTGTTCTTCTAACTGGGCAATCTTAGCCTCTGCCTGAACCAGAAGATTATAATTTGAAACCTGTGCTTTCTCTTTATCAGAAAGGGCATTGTAAGCTGTACGGATACTCTGAACAATAGATTTCTTCTCCAGAGTTACTTCCTGCGCATTCAGTTCAGTAATTCTTTTGATCACATCCTGTGCTGCCGCTGTAATCTGATCTGCCGGTGTCGGTGTAGGGTCTGCCGGTGTAGGCGTTGGGTCTGCCGGTGTCGGTGTAGGATCCACCGGTGTCGGAGTCGGGTCTGCAGGAGATGGTGTCGGATCTATCGGACCCGGAGTTGGGTCTACCGGTGCTGGTGTCGGGTCTGCCGGTGTCGGTGTAGGAACTTCAGGTTCTGAACCAAAGTCGCTGGAGTCGCTGAAGTCTGAACTGCCGCCTTCTGATGTATATGCAGGTACTTCCTCCGCTGCAAGTATGGACGCAGGACCTGATAATACCATACCTGACATCAATGTCAGACATAAGAACTTGGTAAGATACTTGTTTTTCATATATCTAAATTGCTCCCTTCTTACTCTAAGCATGTCCTTATCCCCCTGTCAGTAAGGGCATACTGTTTATTCTTTCCTATCACTCAACAGCATTAATTATGCTGTTTGTAAGTTTATTTATATTTTTTACTAAAACATTAACCTGTTTTATTCTAGCATAATCATTTTGTGAAATCAACCGCTGTGGCCGGTCAATTTCCTCATTTAACCAAAATTCATTTTTTCGTCACATTTTAACCAAATCAGGTTATGAGCAAGTAGCAAAGCGGATTGCGAATTCATCTTCTTTCAAATAAACCGCGGAGCGGTTATTTGGTATAGAGCCACACAGCGAAGCGGATTGCGAATATTGGTCGCGCACAAAGAGACTGTGTGTAAAAAAGCTGTGCAGAAATTTCTTCCGCACAGCCTTTCCTTATTTTATCAGCATGTATTTTTTCGCTTCAGGCTGCCTGTGCAGTCTTTGCAAAACTCTGTCCGATGCAGATCTGTACCAGCCCCTGGATTACCTGAAAACACATATTCAGAATGAAGCGAATATCTTCTTCCACGCAACGAAGTTTATTAAGATATCTCTCATGATTTGCCTCAATATAATCGACCAGTGTGGAAAAATCCGCAAAACGTATCGCAGGTTCCAGATATTTATGTGCTTCTCCCTGCTGTATACAGGCTTTCAGTCTGTTCTTGAGCACTTTCTCATAATGGTTATGCTGAGCAAGTGTGCCCGTATATGTCTTATTATGAGGAAAGGTAAAATAATCCGCCATATAGTGGATCACTTCGCCGAACCGACGCCAGTAAACTCTCTGATTGCTCTCATCCAGTCTGACATCCGCCAGTTCTCTCATTCTTCTCTTGACATCCTCAAATGTTCCGTAGAACTCATGTCTCTTAGTAATGAAAGACGGCTTGATATCCGGCAGAATGCTGCCCAGGCAGAAAGCCTTTCTGTGAGACTGCAGGCTTGCTGTGGTCTGCATCTGATCCGCAAGATACCTTGCTAATAAAATATGTGATTTTTTACGCAATTTTCTTCCTCTTTCTTTCTTGTGAGAAACTATTGTCCGAATCTGCAGCAGATGTTTCAATTTACTGTTTCATAAGACATCCGGATAAGTGCTGGTCATCTGGATATCCGAGTATAAAAATGTATGTTTTGAAGCATTTTGTTACCGATTGAGTGAACAATAACTAACTATAACCAACATAGTATACTATAACAGGTTTATACATAATATTCAAATAAAAATTTTGTAAAATCTGCTCCGGCCGATTATTGCGTTACTGCTTATTGCTTATTCTGATAATTGTCTTAATAATTCCAGATCGCTGTCTTTCACCTTGAGATTTGTCTCGATTTTCTCTCCTTCAGGAGTGGTAAATACAATCTCAATAATGCTTCCCTCTCTGATTCCCTTGCGTGAAACCGCCTGACAGAATGCAGGGAATTTCGGATGGTTTCTTTTGAAGGTGTTCCATGCACCTGTAAACTTCATCATATTTCTAATATTCATTGTATCAGATATCCTTTCTGCCCTTTAAATCTCGCTGAAATCCGGTGTTCCGTACAGGTCGAATGGAGTGCTCTGATATACATAATAATTCAGCCAGTTTGTATAGAGGTTGTTTGCATGAGCTCTCCACATAAGAAGTGGTCTGTTCTCCGGGTTATTGTCTTTGTAATAGTTCTCAGGTATCTCTATCGGAAGATTTTTGCTGACATCTCGCTTGTATTCTCCGTCAAGTGTCACGCGGTCATATTCCGGATGTCCCATTACGAAAATCTTGCGGCCACCATCTGCCATTGCGAGGAAAAGTCCTGCTTCTTCTGATTCTGCAAGTACTGTCAGTTCTTTACAGTTATGGATATCTTCGATTGGCACTTCGGTGTGTCTGGAATGTGGTGCAAGGAACATATCGTCAAAGCCTCGTACCAGCGGGATCTTACGATTCAGCACTTTATGCCAGAAAAGGCCGAACATTTTTTTATCCAGTTTACGTTTCTTCAGGCCATAGTGATGATAAAGTCCAGCCTGGGCAGCCCAGCACAGATAAATCGTAGATGTCACATGATCATTCGTCCAATCCATAATCTCTGCCAATTCGTTCCAGTAGTCCACTTCTTCAAACTCCATCTGCTCTACCGGCGCACCTGTGATGATCATTCCATCATACTTATTATCCTTTAACTCCGGAAATGTCTGATAAAATTTATTCAGGTGACTCATGGAAGTATTCTTGGATTCATGGCTCTGTACCGCCATAAATGTTACATCCACCTGAAGCGGTGTATTGGAAAGAGAACGAAGGAGCTGAAGCTCTGTCTCCTCTTTCAGAGGCATCAGATTCAGAATAAGGATCTGAATCGGGCGGATATCCTGATGGGACGCACGGGATTCATCCATTACGAAAATATTTTCTTTTTCCAGAATTTCTTTTACGGGCAGATCACCCTGTATTTTAATTGGCATTTTTCTTTTCTCCTGTTGTCTTATTTTTTATTTACACTCACTGCTGTGCCATCTTAAGGAAGTCTTTCTCCGAAAGAATCGGAATTCCCAGCTCCTTAGCTTTCTTATTCTTGGAAGAATTAGAAGTCGTATCATTATTGATCAGGTAATTCGTCTTAGATGTCACAGAGCCTGTAACCTTGCCTCCCAGTGATTCAATAAATTCCTTCGCCTGCGCTCTGTTTGCAAAATGTTCTACGCTTCCGGTGATAACGAAATTCATGTTCCGGAAAATCTGCTCGCCGGTCTTTTCTTCTTTCTTGATGGTCAGATAGCTCATCAGATGATCCAGTTTCTTATTATTCTCTTCTTTTGCAAAATAATCTGTCAGGCTTCTGGCAATCACCGGTCCAATAGTGTCAATGGAGCTGACCTCTTCTTCATCCGCATGGCGGATTTTCTCCAGGTCATCATCAAAATGGCGGCAGATTACTTTTGCATTTGCAAGTCCGATATTTGCAATTCCCAGACTGTAGATTACTTTTGCCAGAGTCGTCTCTTTTGCCTTATCCAGGCTGGCGATCAGGTTCTCAAAGGATTTCTCCCCGAATCCATCCATCTCTACGATCTCATCTCTGTGTTTCGCAATCTCAAAAATATCTCCGAAATCATGGATAAATCCTCTGGCAATAAATTTTTCCAGTGTCGCTTCAGACAATCCATCTATATTCATGGCATCTCTGCTTGCAAAAAGGGCAAAGGATTTAATCTTCTTGGCTGCGCAATCCGGGTTTGTGCAATAAAGTGCTTCTACATCATTCACCTTCTGAATCTCTGTGGCATGTCCACAGGCCGGACAGGTTTCCGGTATCTCCAGTTTACTGCTGCGGGTAAGATTCTCTGCAATCTGTGGAATGATCATATTCGCCTTGTACACCGTGATTATATCTCCGATACCGAGTTCCAGTTCTTTTACAATGCTGACATTATGCACACTGGCACGGCTGACAGTTGTCCCCTCCAGTTCAACCGGTTCAAAAACCGCCACCGGATTGATCAGACCAGTTCTTGACGGGCTCCACTCAATTTCCAAAAGGTGCGTTTCTTTGATCTCATCTGCCCATTTAAAAGCAAATGCATTTCTCGGAAACTTCGCGGTTCTTCCCAGGGAATCTCCGTATGCAATGTCATCATAAAGTGCCACCAGGCCGTCTGACGGGAAATCATTCTCTGTAATCGCTGTCGAAAAATATTCCATCGCTTCATCCAATGTAGCACCAGTCACTACCCGGTATTCAACCACATCAAATCCCTGTTCTTTCAGCCACTCAAACTGTCTTTCTCTTGAGTTCCGGAAATCTACGTTCTCTGCGCTTACAAGTGCGAACGCATAGAAGCGTACATTTCTGTGAGCTGTGATCTCATTGTTGAGCTGACGTACGGATCCGCTGCATAAGTTTCTGGGATTTTTATATTTGGCATCTACATCCTCTATCGACTCATTAATCCGTTCAAAATCGGAATATGTGATGATTGCTTCCCCACGAAGTACAAGTCTTCCCTGATAAGGAATCTTGAGCGGAACATTCTTAAATACTCTGGCATTATTTGTGACAACCTCACCTACTATACCATTTCCACGAGTGACTGCTTTTGCAAGTTCACCATTTTCATAAGTAAGAACGATCGTCAGTCCGTCCAGTTTCCATGACAGAAGCGTTTTGTGTTCTCCCATGAAGTCCCGCAGGACCTCTCTGTCTTTCGTCTTATCCAGAGACAACATCGGTGACTCATGCTCTTCTTTCGGAAGCTGGTCAACGGCTTCGTACCCTACGCTGATGGTTGGACTGTTTGCCAGAATGGTTCCGGTTTCCTTTTCCAGTGCCTGTAGCTCGTCGTACATCTGATCGTACTCTCTGTTGCTTATGAGTTCTATATCCTGCTGGTAATACGCCTTTGCTGCTTTGTCCAGTTTCTGCACCAGCTCTTTCATTCGCGTGATTGCTGCTGTTTCCATTGTATCCTCCTGTTTCGATCACTGTTTCGCTGGAAGAAGATACCAGCAAACGGTTCAGTTCTTCCCATTCCCGGGCAGTGATCTCTCTGTATTCGCCTTCTTTGATTCCATCCAGAGTCAGATTCATAATTCTGATTCTCTTTAACTTCTGTACTTCATATCCCAGATACTGACACATTCTGCGAATCTGCCGGTTCAGTCCCTGAGTCAGGATAATCCGGAAGCTACATTCTCCCGTCTGTACTACATTACACGGTCTTGTCACCGTATCCAGAATCGGAACTCCCCTGCTCATTCTGCGGATAAATTCTTTATCTAAAGGCTTGTTTACTGTAACAAAGTATTCTTTCTCGTGATAGTTACCTGCACGCATGATCTTATTTACCAAATCGCCCTCATTTGTCAAAAGCAGCAGACCCTGTGACTCCTTGTCCAGTCTGCCTACAGGGTAGATCCGTAAAGGATAATCCAGGTAATCTGTCACTGTTGTTTCCTGGCGCTGTTGTTTCGTGCTGCACACGATTCCTCTGGGTTTATTAAAAAGAATCATTACTTTTTTTTCATTTTTATGGACAGGTACATTGTCTATACAGATTTCATCTTCTGTGCTTACCTTCTGACCGCTTACAGCTTTCTGGCCGTTCACAGTGATCCTTTCTTCTTCGATCATCCGGTCCGCCTCACGTCTGGAGCATACACCCGCCTCGCTTAAATATTTGTTAATTCTGATTTTTTCGTCCATTTTTCTATTATATAATTTTTTTCCCGTCTTATCAACGGGGAAATAAACCAAAATTTGCCAAGGGGGATTTACCTTGTATTTTGTCGTTCTTTATTGTATGATAGGGTTAGTACAGTGTGTTTGAAAATTGCTTTTCGCAAATATACCGCAAAGTTACCATGCATCCGTAAGGAGCTGCCAGTGGCAGATCCTGGAGGTGGGGTGTTCAGATTGCGGGATTGATTTTTCAAACACGCTCTAAGGTTGTTGGATTTATCTGACTCCGTAAAATGCCGGATATTTCACCACAGCCTTATTACAACTACACAAAGGAGGCTTTTATGTCAGGCCATTTACCACGTACAAACCGCTGGCTGATCCTGCTTTCCATTGTTCTGTGTCTGATCTTCGGAGGAATTTTTACCCGTTCTTCTGCTGGTCCTTCACAGGTCAGCGCAGACAGTGATGCCGGAGTTTTTGTATCAGAAGATCAGGATTCTTCGGAGTTTTCTTCTGAAGGAACAGTGGCTGATAATAATGAAAATTTTACAGATATTTCTTCCGATAGTTCCGATGATCTTTCACCTGACAGTTCAGATAATGCTTCGGCAAAAAATTCAACCGACAATGCATCCGAAACATTATCTGAATCTACAGAAGAAAAATCCGGCAAAAGCTCACAGAAAAACTCTTCAAAGAGTTCTTCCGCGGCTTCATCAGGCGGTCCTGCATTAAGTTTTGATATCTCAAAAGAGGCATCAAAAGGTCACTGGGCTTCCAGCGGAAGTAACTGGATGTTTCTTGTAAACGACAAGCCATATACCGGCTGGCTGACCGACACTGATGGCAAGCAATACTATATGGATGACACCGGAATCATGCAGACAGGCTGGACCGATATCGGAAAGAAACGATATTATTTCGACATGGATGGTATTTTGCAGACCGGGACTATTAAAGTTGATAAAAAAACTTATGAACTGAATGCGGACGGATCACTGAAAGATTATGTTCCAGCGAAGGATTCTTCTGATAAATCCAGGAAATCTTCCCAAAATTCTGATTCCAGGAATTCGGAAAGTTCCGGTAGCTCCGGCAAAGAGGCAGATGTCTCTGGCAATTCCAGTAACTCTGATACTTCTAAAGAAAACGATACTTCAACAACCCAGAAGGCAATCGCCCTTACATTTGATGACGGGCCAGGTTCCTTTACCAACCGTCTTCTGGACTGTCTGGAACAGAATAATGCCAAGGCTACTTTCTTTATGGTCGGCACTGAGATTGCCAGTTTTCCGGATGAGGTGAAACGTATGAAGGAGCTGGGCTGTGAACTTGGAAATCATACCTATGATCATACTGAGCTGACAACTTTATCTGCTGATCAGATCAGTTCAGAAATTGCTAAAGTGGATGAGCAGCTCGTCAATCTGACGGGCCAGGGAGCATCTGTTGTCCGACCACCTTATGGTTCCGTCAATGATACTGTTAAGGCTGCAATTGGAACACCTATGATTCTGTGGTCTATCGATACACTTGACTGGAAGACACTTGATGTCGAATCCACTGTAGAAGAAGTTATGAACAATGTAAAAGATGGTTCTGTTATCCTGATGCATGATATTTACAGTACTTCTGTAGACGCTGCTGAGATTCTGATTCCGCAGCTGATTGAAGACGGATATCAGCTTGTGACGATACACGAGCTGGCCGCACTGCATCAGACAGAATTATCCGGTGGAAATACATACAGTGAATTTCATAATGCTTCTTAGTTTATCATTATTACAGCACAAAAAATACTGCCTATCATCATTTTCCGATGAGTGGCAGTATTTTTTATTATCCGTATTTAATTGTTATTCAAGCAAGTCTCCCCTGATGTATCCGGTCTCACCATCATAATCAATCTGAACCCATTCACCATCAGTGCCTTTCTTCTCAACCTGCTCGCCTGCCGAAATCACGCCAAGGATCTCAGCATCTGTGCTTGCTTCAGCGCGCACATTACATTCATCTGTAGTAGTAAGCATTGTGCCATCCTCTGCATCTGTTGACACACTTGCTTCCTCTCCGAGGCCATTTAAGAATTCTGCGAGAGATGAATCTGACTGCTGTGCCTGAGCCAGCTCATTTTGTACTTTCTTTACAAGGTCAGAAACATCGCTGTCTGACAACTGGTTCTCCATATATGCAGAAATTTCAGAATCCTGTAAAGCCCCGTTATCGATTACCCAGTTACCTTCACTGTTTTTATACACATAGAACTGAGTCAAAGCCGGTGCTTTTGTCTCGATACCCTGACAGATGTAAGAGAAACAGGCGTAAACCACGTAAGAATTATCTGTCATACCTTTCTTCGTGTACACATCGCCCACTTCATACCCTTCGATATAATCTTTCAAATTTGTGACTTTTGACTCATCAGATGGTGTAAAATCATCTTCAAGAGTCTTCAGCGTTGCAATATCTTTTTCCCCCAGAGCCTGATAATAGCTCTTAATCAATGCAGTGATATCTGCATCTGCTGTTTCCATGGGATTGGCGTCTTCTTTCTTCTCGTCAGACTCCCCTTCACTTGTCGGAGAAGAAGGAACATTTCCCTGGTCTGTGGATGTGGTCTTCTGTCCATCTCCGGAATTCCCCTTATTACTTCCGGAACAGGCACGAATGCCAAAAAACAGGACAACCACGATTATCAGAATCGCACCACCCAGCATAAAATACCGGAGGTTGTCTGACAACCATTCTCTGAAATCATCCAAGTTCTTGTCCTCCTTATGAGTCACTGTTCACTTCGTTTCTCAGCAACTCCTATATGATACAACGCACCGGAACTGTACATACGTCCCAGGCAGCACACCTGAAGGGAATCGAACCCCCGCACATGGTACCGGAAACCACTGCTCTATCCACTGAGCTACAGGTGCAGGTAAGACAATAAATTCAGTAACCTTCAATGTTCTTTAGTTACTAAATTTCCATTTATCATTCTATCACAGCCCTATGTAAAAGTAAAGTTTTTTTTGGAATATGCATAAATGTACCGAACTTATCTACTATTACGATAATTTACGAATCAGGCTGAAAATTTACGATATATTATAACAAAAATACCATGTCTTTAAAGTTTCTCTGCTACTGACATTTTTCACATTCTCTGAAGCAAAAATTTCTGTAACATAATCAGAAACTATGCAGAGCAGCAGTTTCGGCTATCCAAAGCAGAAATTCACTTCCTGCTCCGGATAGCCAATCCGCTACTCTGTCAATTTCTATCTGATGCCAGTACCGTGAATATTAAGTAATTCCTGTTTTAACATAAAAACTTAATTTCAGCAGTACTCATCTCTTTATATCTTCAGATCATCAAATTTCAGTCGGATAATCACCAGTGTAATCGCCATCAGAATGATTCCGGCCGGAAGTGCAATCCAAGGTGTCTGTACAAATCCTGCGATAATATAAGTCAGGAAAGATACAACCGCTGCGACCATTGCATACGGAAGCTGTGTGCTGACATGGTTTACATGCTCACACTGTGCCCCTGCTGAAGCCATGATCGTTGTATCAGAAATCGGTGAGCAGTGGTCACCACATACAGCACCTGCCATACAAGCAGAAATAGAGATGATCATCAGTTCATGGTTTGTTCCTGAGAATACATCAACTACGATCGGAATCAGGATACCAAAAGTTCCCCATGAAGTACCTGTCGCAAATGCGATCACAGCACCGATTACAAAGATGATAGCCGGCAGGAAATTCATCAGTCCGCCCGCGGAGCTCTTAACAACTCCATATACGAAATCAGATGCACCCAGGCTGTCTGTCATGGCTTTCAGTGTCCATGCAAAAGTAAGGATCAGGATTGCAGGTACCATTGCTTTAAATCCATCCGGGATACATGCCATGCAGTCTTTGAAATTCATAACGCGGCGTACCAGATAGAGTACAATTGTGATCACAAGTCCAAAGAAACTTCCCAGCACAAGTCCAATAGAAGCATCACTCTGTGAAAAAGCAGTTACAAAATCAGTTCCGCTAAAGAACCCACCAGTATAGATCATACCAATAACACAGCACACTACAAGGCTGATGATAGGAATCAGAAGATCAATCACCTTGCCACGTGGATTACCCTTCTCATCCTCGGCAGAGTTTGCATAAGGACGTGCAGGTGTTGTATAAATATCACCTTTTAACGCATTTGTTTCATGAACACCCATCGGGCCAAATTCTACTTTCATAAAGACCATGGCGATCATCATGAAGATTGTAAGCAAGGCATAGAAGTTATATGGAATTGCATGTACAAACAGTGAGATTCCATCCTCTCCCTTTACGAACCCGCTGACTGCTGCTGCCCATGAAGAAATCGGAGCAATAATACATACAGGGGCTGCTGTCGCATCGATCAGATAAGCCAGCTTTGCACGGGATACGTTGTGCTTGTCAGTTACAGGACGCATAACGCTTCCTACTGTCAGACAGTTAAAATAGTCATCGATAAAGATCAATACGCCGAGAACAACTGTTGCAATCTCAGCACCGGCTCTTGTCTTGATTCTCTTACTTGCCCAGCGGCCAAAAGCTGCTGAACCTCCGGCTCTGTTCATCAGGCAAACCATTGTTCCGAGGATAACCAGGAATATCAGGATACCCATATTATAGGAGCTTGTCAGAACACTGATCATTCCGCCTTCAAAGATATGAAGGATCGTTCCCTCAAAGCTAAATCCTGAGTAAAACAGTGCGCCAACTAAAATTCCGATAAACAGCGAACTGTATACCTCCTTTGTGATCAACGCCAGCGCAATGGCAACGATCGGCGGAACCAGCGCCCAGAATGTACCATAAAATTTTGCAGATGCTGCCGCTTCCTCTGCTGCAAGTACAGTCAACGGACTTGCAAGGATCATCAGCATGATCACTGACAGAACAGCTGATAATTTTTTTACATTTTTTTTCATGAATGTACCTCCCTCTTTTGTAGATATGTACGATATGTTACAATCCTGCCCGAAAGGCCTTTCATATCGCAAGAACATTACTGAGTAATTTCCTGTGATATTTTTATGTAACAGGAGATTCCAGCAGAATTTTCTATTACATAAAAAATACCACAAATGCATTCTGAAACACATTCGTGGTATCTGTTATACATTACAGTATACGTTACATCCGATAGCGCTTCACCCAGGTGACAGTACGGCGCATATTCTGCGACGTCCCAGGAATCTGCCCCCTGACCTGTCAGATTCCTTCGGCGGTTTTCCCTTTCTCCGGATGGGTGTCATTCCATCTCTCCCGGACTACTGATGAATCCCGCGCCTCTATCATTACATATCATCTCACTTACTGTATCAGTTTTCCTGACAAATAGCAATAGGTATCTGCTTCTTTTTCATTAGTTATTTTATTAACGAAAATTGCCCATACACTGCTATTTTTGAGGAATTTTGGCATAATATACCCAAAACAGGTTCTTCGGATAAGATTCCTTTCCGGCAAACTCTGTTTCCGGCAAGCCTAGCCATTATATTTATAAACATAATGAGTCTCTGTCTGTGCGACCAGTTCACATCCGTTATTTACCAGAAACTCATGATCTACCTGCCCGATTGCGGTTACCACAAAATCGGTCTTTGTCTTCCTGAGAGCTTTTTTGAATTGATCAGGGCTGTCATAAATATGATAATCGATCACATCCAGCAATGCCTTCTGCCGTTTATAAAAGCCACTGTTTTCATCGAAACTTCCAGCTACCGTACTTCCCGCGCGATAAATACTTGCATTTCGGCTGATCACAAGACCGATACCTGCATCATACTGTCTCACAATACTGTTTAAGCTGCTGTCAAATACAACCCTTGGGAAATCATTCTCCTGATTTTGGTGAATCACATCGCAGACTGCCCTCAGATCATCCGGAACTTTATATATATTCTCCGTCATCGCAAAATTGGTCACCACACCGTCAAGCGGATTCCCCAGTAACACAAAGCAGCCAAGTACGACTATCGCCGCAAGCGCGCGCTGCCATTTTTTTCTGAAAACACTTACCAGTTTTACCCCGTAATATGCTACGGCAGGAATCACCGGCAAAATCCAGATAAACCTGTAATATTCGTTTTCGAACTTCACTTTCGCGATCAGATATTTCACAACCAGCGGATTATAAACTGTGAGCAATAAGAAAAGTACATATCCTATAAAAATTCTGGAATTCTTTTTACGTCCCCAGATCAGCGTGCATATGATACCCACCACAAACAGAAAAGGATACCAGCAGGAACTCCAGTATAACTTCATACATGCACTGACAAAGCGGAGTCCATATTCCTGAATCGTTACACCTGCCATTATTATCTCCTCCTATTTAAGATGCCGCCAGCGTCAGCAGACCAATCCTGCATGCAAAAAAGACAGCCGCATACAATATTGACGGGATCATACACACAGCACAATATACCAAACCCGAAATTTTCTTATTCATAACTGCTACAGGTGCCATCCCCGCCGCGATTACGATTGGGAAAATAATCGCTGAACCGGAAAATGTCAATGCACTGACAGCTGTGATAAACAATACGATCCAGACATTTCTGTCGTTTTTTTCCTGAAGATACCATATCGCACACATCAGCACTGCTGGAATGGCGATATTGGCAAGAATTGCCTTTCCCTCATAACTTCTTGTAAAGAAAAAAGTACCTGAAGAATAAATCGTTCCACAAAACAGCTGTAACACACATGTGAATACCGCCATCAGATCTGCTTTCTTTCTGTTTCCGTCAAACAGTCTCTTACCAATCTGGTAGATAATCAGGTTAGCTGTTATCACATTCATACATGACATCACAAGCTTTGCCTGTACAATCGGGTGTATTCCCAGAAGCCTGCACCAGACTGCATTATTCATCGGATATGCAGAGAAAACATATCTGGCCTGAAAAACTTTCAGGATTATTCCATTGTAAGGATTATATCTGCCAAGCGTATCTGTATATACAGAAGTGCTCACCGTTCCCACATAATATGCCGCATCTACCGTCGTATCTTTATAGAAGATTACAATCAGGCACTGCAGAAGAACTATAGCACCTGCGATAATGATCATTATCGAATGCCTTTTCCATATATCAGAAATACTGTTGCCTTTTTTCAGTGTGATATCTCCGGAAATTCCTGCTGCATCTGGCAAATTCTTACTATACTTATCTTTTGTTTTTTTCTTTACAGCACAGATAATTGCCACTATAACAGTAATAATCATAAGCCCTGCCCATATACAGGCAGCCGTAGTAAGAGAAACCCATTTTAAAGTCATAGGCACTGTCACCAGTTCAAATACAGCAAAATACGTCAGATATCCAAGAATAAACGTCAAAGAAACGTCTTTTTTCATTTTCAGTATTCTTGTCAGAAGACTGCCCACAGCATAAAAAACTGCAAATTCCAGCACAAATCCTATACATGCAAGGCATAGTTCTTTCATCTGTCAACCTTCGCCTCTGTTTTGGCATTCTCTTTCATCTGGTCTTTTGCTTCCATTTTATTCTTCAGGATTCCCATCGCGATTTTCTCCGGAGTCATCGGAAGTTCTGTCAGACGTACACCTGTTGCATTGTAAATTGCTTCTGCAATTGCCGGACACGGGGTATCAATAACCAGTTCTCCGATTGATTTAGCACCAAATGGGCCTGTCTTTTCGTAACTGCTCTCGAATGCCACACGAATATTTCCAATATCCTGTCTGGTCGGAATCTTGTACTGCATGAAGGAGTTATTGCGGATTTTTCCCTTGTCTGTGTACTGTACATCTTCCCAGAGTGCCATACCTATTCCCTGCGCAATACCACCTTCGGTCTGGACGCGGGCAAGATTTGGATTGATTGGCGTACCACAGTCAACTGCCGCTACATAATCAAGTACATCCACATTTCCTGTCTCTGTATCGACTTCCACTTCTACCATGCCAACCATGAATGGCGGCGGAGAAATCGGGGAGGAATGCTGCTGTACGACCTGAAGCTCGACATTGTTAAAGAATGTGCTCTTCAATGCGATATCTTCTATAGAAACTTTCTTTTCGGCCAGATCTGCCTTGTCATCTGCGGCCATAGAAGCCATACTATTTTCATCTGCTGTGGCAGCATCACCATCTTCATCACAGTCATAATCATAGAAGACATAGGAACCATCAAAATCAACCTTGTTCTCGTCAACTTCCATCATCTCTGCACCAAGCTTACAGATTTTCTTCTTAAGCTCCTCGCAGGCTTTCATTACTGCCACACCGGTAGTATATGTAGTGGAAGAAGCATAAGATCCTGAATCATACGGGGAAATATCTGTATCTACGCTGAATACTACAATATTATCCATCGGAGTATTCAGACAGTCTGCTGCAATCTGTGCCATAATCGTGTCACAGCCTGTACCCATGTCAGTACATCCAAGCGCAAGAGTATAGGATCCATCTTCATTTAACTTGATATCTGCTCCGCCGACGTCTACTCCCGCAATGGAAGACCCCTGCATTGCCATGGCAACACCAATTCCACGGACTTTGCCATTACCCATATCGCGGCGTGGGTATTTTGCATCCCAGTCCATCATCTCTTTGGCACGTGCCATACAGCGATCCATTGCACAGCTCTGTGCATATGGCACATCCGGATAACCCGGAAGAGGGCCGCCTTCTACCGGCATATTCAGTTCCTTGATTTTAACAGGATCCATTCCCATCTGATGTGCAAGTTCATTTACCGCAGACTCTACCGCAAAAATACCCTGGGTAGCACCATAACCACGATAAGCTCCTGCTGCCTGTATATTTGTATATACAACATCAAAGGCAAACTTGTACGCTTCTGTATGTCTGTAAAGACCGATTGATTTATGCCCACTAAGTCCTACCGTTGTAGAACTGTGTTCGCCATATGCGCCTGTATTGGATAAGGTATAGACATCGATTGCCTTGATGATACCATTCTCATCTGCCCCGGCACGTACTGTGATCTCCATCTCATGACGTGGAGAAGAACAGATCATGGATTCATATCTGGAGAAAATCATCTTAGATGGACGGCCGGTTTTCCATGTAACGATTGCCGGATAAATCTCGCTGACAGATGTCTGTTTCGCACCAAAGCCTCCTCCAATTCGCGGCTTGATCACGCGGACTTTGGAAGCCGGAATGTCGAGTGCTCTTCCTACGATTCTTCTTACATGGAAAGGAATCTGTGTAGAAGACAACACGATCAGTCTCCCAAAATGGTCCAGATAGCAGGCGGTACGGAAAGTCTCCATCATTGTCTGCTGATTTGCTTTTGTATGGTAAGTACGCTCAACTGTATATTTACATTTGGAAAGAACCTCATCTACGTTTCCATGCTCTTCCACCGCAGAGGCACATAGATTTCTCTTATTATCTCCGCCAAGCGGAATTTTCAGTTTCCAGTCTTCCTCCGGATGGACAAGGATCGGGTTATCTTTCGCTTTGTGAATGTCAAGAACAGGGGCTTCCACACGATAATCCACACGGATTCTCTTTAGTGCCTTATCTACTGCTTCCTCAGTCTCACCGGCTACGATAGCAACCGCATCTCCCACGAAACGGACATGGCGGTCAAGGATCAATCTGTCATCCGGACTCATTTCCGGAGCAGTCTGACCGGCAAGAGTGAAACGCTTCTTTGGTACATCTTTATAGGTAAGGATACAGGCGATACCTGCCACTTTCTCTGCTGTACCTGTCTTAATATCCTCTACCCACGCATTGGCATGAGGGCTTCTTAGAACTTTGACAATCAGGCAGTCCTTTGGCGCCAGATCATCTGTATAGACAGGCTTTCCTGTCACCAATGACATCGCATCTGTTTTTCGTACAGGTTGATTTACATATTTCATCTTATGCTTCCTCCTGTGCTTTCTTATATTTCAGGAATTTCAGGATACTCTTTGTCTGAGAAACGAAACCGGAACATCTGCATAAATTTCCGGCAAGATACTCTTTGATCTGTTCCTCTGTCGGTTCTTTGATCTCATTTAACATTGCAAACACATTCATAATAAATCCAGGATTACAGAAGCCACATTGTTCCGCACCTTCATTCGCCAGGAAACTTCCAAACTCTTTCGCTTCCCTCTGCATTCCTTCCAGTGTGACAATCTTCTTTCCCTCAACGCGGGCTGCAAGTGTACTGCAGGAGAGTACCGGACGTCCGTTTACCAAAACTGTACACAGACCACAGTTTGCTGTCTCGCACCCTCTCTTTACGCTGTAACATCCCTGCTCTCTCAAAAAATCAATCAGCAGTGTGTCAGGATAGATCTCCGCATGGCGGTTTACCCCGTTAAGCCAGAAATTAATATTCATTCTTCATCCCTCCTACTGCTTCCCAGGCTCTTCTTGTCAGTACTTTTACAAGAAGACTTCTATATTCTTCTGATCCTCGCATATTGCCTGCCGTCGGAACATTCCCGGCCGCATATTCGGCAAATTCTTCGATTGCCTGCGCTTTCTGCTTCTTTGTCATGTTTTTAAAATTCTTAAGAATCTGTTTCTTATCTTCTACGACCATGGCTCGTGCAGGTCTGGCACCGATTACTGTTCTTGCCTCATCTCCGATCACTGAAGCAGTACAGGTCAGTACCGGGAAATCTGTCTTTGTGTTTCTTTGGCTTAAATAACAGGTAAGAAGCGGCTCTTTGCGCACAATAATATTCACAAGGATGTCATTATCTTTCTTCATGTTTACAAATTCAGTCAGTGGAATGCGGCCTGCATCATATAATTCTACCCATGTGTCCATTCCAAGGAACATGGTCAGAACATCTGAGAAACCAAATCTTCCATAAATGCTTCCTCCCACAGTGGCACAGTTTCGAAACTGTACTCCCACAATATGGCAAAGGCTTTCTTTCATAGCTCCATGTGTGTAGGTGTTCAGAGCCTCATTTGTCTCCAGGTCACGAAGCGGAGTCATGCAGCCAATCACGAATTCATCATCATCCTCAGAGATCGTATCCAGTCCCAGACCGGAGAGATCGATTGCTGTAGATACTGCTCTGTTGCCCATCTTCATCCAGACCATTCCGCCAAGAACACGGGCTGTTTTTTTCTGGTTCAGCTCATAAGCCTCTGCCAGACTGTTTACCTTTACATAGCTTTTGATTTTCAGCATTATGTATTGTATCCCTTTCTTCCATACTTATCATTTATCATAAGAGTTACGGACTGCTGTTTCTTCAGGTTTCCAGACTCTGCGCATTGTTCTCCTGAGTCTGTTAAACAGCAGTATATTTACGGACATTTATGCACAATCCGTAAACGTCTGTCGGCATCTGCCAGACAGCCAATTAAGTATAATAACATAACTTAAAGAAAAAATCTATAAATAACCACTATCTTATAAATAAATTTTCCAATTTAATTTTATCATACGCAAAATATCCACGTCTATTGATAAATTTGTCCAAAAAAGCAGCAAAAAAATAGCAGGAATTACCAGAGGACTATCACTGATCTGCTCTTCAAGTTCTTTGATTTCTTCTTTCCCTCCATTTGTTTTGACCTGATAGCCAAATATTATCTGGAAAATATGTGCAAATTTTGAGATGCCTGTGAAATCCGGGTGAAAAAGATGTGTTCAGAATGTGACTTTCTATTTCACTCAGATATAACAATGTCTTTCGTAAAGGTCTGTTTGTTTTTGTGTAGTATATATAAATTTTCTTGTATTATTTTTGTTTTTTTATGTATTTTACTGGTATTTTTCTGACATTAGTGTTATAATGTTAACAAATAAAAGACTTGTTACTATTGACAGGTGATACGATATCAGGATTATGAGAGCTTTGGCTCAGGTATCATAAGATAACAGTAACAGGGATGTCATAAGGAGGTTTTGATTATGAGTAAACGCGTGATTACAATAAACAGAATGCTCGGCAGTAATGGCCGTCTGATCGGTAAGGCTCTGGCAGAAGAACTTGGATTTGCTTTTTATGACAAAGAACTGATCGATATTGCAGCTCAGAAAGAGAATATTCCTTTTGATGTGCTTGCTAAAGTTGATGAGAAACGCGGCAGTCAGTGGCGTTTTCCTATCGATCATGAACTTCAGATGGACAGCGATTTCCACTTCGTTCCGATGAATGATGTTCTCTTTGATCTTCAGCGCAAGATTATTCTGGATGCAGCGGAGAAGGAGGACTGCGTAATTGTCGGACGATGCGCGAATTATATTCTGGATAATAAATGCCTGAGCGTATTTATCCATGCGCCATTTGATTATCGTGTACAGACTATCATTGAGCGTACCGGACGGGAAGAAAAGAGTGCTCAGAAACTCGTTAAGAAAGTTGATAAAGAACGCCGTACTTATTATGAATATTTCACTGATAAGAAATGGAAAGATATTTCCCAGTATCATCTGGCATTTGACAGTAGCAAATTTGACCAGGATACGATCGTTAAGATGATTAAGATGGCATTATAGATTGCAAATAAAAAACAGGTTCGTAAACGAACCTGTTTTTTATTTGTTCAGAATATATTGTTTCAGGAAATCATAGATCTGATTTTCTGTAGGCGGGCATCCGTTTACATTGTGTTCAAATTTACAGGTGCAGGCACCAACGCCCAGTTTTCCTGTTTTGCCACGGTAACCCTGCCCGATACAGATCTTTGTATCCAGTTTTTCAAAAAGCCCATCATTTTTGAGCATTTCCAGTGCAGGGATAAGGTATCCATAGCAGGCACTGCAGGATTCTACTTCTTCTACAGCATCCTGAAGTTCTACTACCTTTCGGGATTTCGGCAGTTCCTTTCGGGCAGATTCCTCACAATAGATGATGTGAGCATTTTTCAGATCTGTACTTCCAACTCCCAATTCTTCTGCCAGTCCGATATAAGGAACATCTTTTGTCTCATAGTGCATGACCTGACAAACATAGGAATCAATCAGCACCGGGTCCATTCCTGCCCAGATTCGATTCATCACTACCGGGTTTCCACCATCCTCGAAATCCAGATCTCCACAGATATTGTCGACAACGATAAAGTCCTGATGAATTCCGGCATTGAGATGTGCGATTGGCTTATGCAGTCCCATTGCATGGAATCTGCGTTTCTCGGTGTTTGGAATCAAGCCTTTCATATTTTTTAATGCACAGGTTATTTTTGTCTGACAGTGTCCTTTCAGTACCGGAACGTTAATCAGGAAATCAATGTTCTCTACTCGTTCACAGACATTTAATTTCACACCTTTACAGTCATACTCTATTCCCTTGTCCTCCTGCATATCCCAGAAAGGCACCTGATATTTCTCTGAAAGTTCCTGATAACCACATACCTCGTAACTCTCTTTCGTCTTATCTCCTACCCAGGAACCTTCCAGAATTGCAATATTCTCATATCCATTCTCCTGCAGATATTCGATAATTCCCGCCACGATCTCCGAATGTGTGGTAGCTCCCCAGGAGGCTTCAGATGGTGATACAAGATTTGGTTTGATGCCGATCTGTATTTTCTTATCTGTTATCTGAGATACAAGGTCACATTGCGCAAGGAGTTCTTTTGTCATTTCTTTGTATTGGGTACTACTTTTTATATAGATTTCATTTTTATTCATTGTGTTGTCCTTTTTTCTATGTAAATTGTGTAATTTCTCTTGTGCATTGTATCACAACTATTCCTGACCTGCAATAATCCGCCACTCACCACACACCACAAATAAAAATGCCATCAGTTACAAACTTATTCTGTAACTGACAGCATTTCATTTTACAAATAGTTTTACAAATATTTCTGCATATCATCCCGCAGATTCTCTTCCATTCCAATAAGCTTCTTTGCAATGGAAATACTTTCGGACGACGCATCTTTGCATTGGTGCATGGCTTCTGTGATAGACTGGGTTCCCATGTTGCAGCCATTCATGATGATCTTAACCGCCTGTTTATTCTCATCTTCTCCGGTCATCATTTTTACACCTGTCGTCATCCACGAAAATGTGGATACCATAACACCCGGTTCTTTCTCCGGCTGGCCTGCGCGAAGAAGTATTTTGGAAATTTCCTCTTCCAGTTCCTTGTGTTTTGAACAGGATTTTTCAATCGTTGCTGCGATTTTGGCATCTGTCACATGATGCTGTACCTGCTCCATGCTCTCAATTCCCATCTTGCATCCGACACTGCATTCTTCTAATAGTTTCTTTGTGCTGTTGTCCATGTCTGTCCTCCTGTATAAAAGTTTACTTTCTACATGGAAGATAGTATACGTACTTTTTTGGCTATTTATGTATCACAAGTAGCCATTCATCACTTTTTATCACAATGCAATCCAAAAAATAATCGCTTATCTGTGCAAAGCAATCGCTATATTCAGATATGCCGCAAAAGTAAGCCAGATCAGATATGGGATCATAAGCTTTGCCGCACCTTCATCAATTTTTGCAAATTCTTTTATCATAACAAATACCAGATACCATAACAGCAACAGCCAGACTGCCGCAAATAATTGCCAGCCGAAATTAAAGAAAAGTATCGGCCATAAGAAGTTTATCGCCAGCTGAATCAGGTATAACTTTAATGCTTCTGCTTTTGGATCTTTCATGTATATTCTGTATGCAGCAATTCCCATCAGTGCATAAAGAAGCAGCCAGACCACCGGGAATACCCACCCCGGCGGCGACAATGGCGGGCGGTACATTTCCTGGTATTGTTCCATACTTGTGAAAGTAAGAAAGCCTGCAATCACTCCGGTTCCCAGAGAAATTAACAGGCTGATCAATAAGGGTTTTTGCTTCATTAAAGAGCTCCCTTTGTTTCTAAAATTAATTTATTATATTCTGCTGTCATGGCAGACATTCTACTTTTGGCTGCATTACTGAGAATATTATCTATTGTCTGCTTTATTGGTTTTTCTTGTGAAAATACTCATTCTCTGCACCAGATTCATTTCTTTGATATATGTAAGTGCTGTCTTGATTGCAGCGCCCTTTCCCATGTTTGTCTCATCTCCATTTATGAGAAAGACCTTCTGACTGCTCCTGCATTTTTTTCTGATATGCTGACATCAGATGATATACCAGTGTGCTTGCAAATACTGCTACCAGAAATCCTCCCAGAACATCTCCCGGATAATGGACTCCCAGGTAAAGTCTTGAGAAGGCTACCATTCCCGCCAGGATCACTGCCGGAATTCCGAATTTCTTCGGAAGCATTCTAAATAGTATCAGCGCGCACGCAAATGATGCACATGTATGACCAGACGGGAATGAAAAATCCGTTGGTTTTGTGATCAGAGGAATAATCTCTGTATAAGCGTCAAAAGGTCTTGGGCGGGCAACAATATTCTTCAGCAGCACATTCGTGATAAGGAAGCCTACTGTAATGGAAAGTAATGCCGCAATCCCCGTCGGACGTGTTTTCTTGTACACCAGCAGTCCTGCTGCCAGCACAAGCCAGAACCATCCTCCATTTCCCAGAAAAGTGATCACTTTCCAGAAAGGTGTCAGGGCATCTGCTCTTAAATGTTCCTGTATCCACAATAAAATACTCATATCGATCTGCTGCAATGTCATCATAAAAAATTCACCTACCATGTTTTTATTTATCGTTTTTTAATTGTTCAAAATCTTTTCGGTAAGAACACGGATATTTACATTTATCATCATAGGCTGTAAAATCCATATATAGATTATACCAGTCCAGTACTTTTAGCGCAATACAGACCATGCTACATATGATACACAAGTTTAACCGAATCAAGTAAGTCCCCTGCTTATTGCTCCTCGCAATTGAAGCAGGGGACTTACTTGATTCGGTTAAAAAAACGGGGATAAAAAGATGAATATTTTTTAAATAATTTATGGAATACCAACAAGCAAGCAACCATAAAAGTCATAATAATGTATAAATTTGTCAAAATAGAGATAGCGCATTCCCCGCATGAAAGCTATGATAAAAAAGATGAAATAATATGCTCTGATCAGACAAAAAGAAAATTTATAATTTATTATGGGGGTAAATATGACAAATACAGTATCAGCCGGTAAAGATGATTTCTATCGGCAAATGTTTCGGCTGACGATTCCGATCATTATTCAGAATCTGCTCAGCGCAGCGGTCAATTCCGCAGACGTAATTATGCTCAATTACGTCGGACAGTCTGCAATTTCCGCAGTGTCCCTGGCTGCCAATTACTCCAATATCCTGTTTATGGTATATTACGGACTTGGCACCGGCGCCTCTCTTCTGTGCGCACAATATTTTGGTAAAAACAATATACAGGCAATTCATGCGATTGAGGGAATTGCGCTTCGTTTTTCAATCGCAATTTCCGCGATTGTAGCGCTGATTGCTTTCACTGCTCCTCAGCATATGATGAAAATATTCACATCTGACCCTGAACTGATCTCCATTGGTTCTTCTTATCTCAGAATCATGGGTATTACTTATCTGTGCTGGGGTGTTACGGAAGTTTACCTGGCGATCCTGCGCAGTGTTGGACGCGTAACAATCAGTATGGCTTTGAATATGCTGGCTTTTGTCCTGAACATTATTCTGAATGCAACCTTTATCTTTGGGCTGTTCGGAGCACCAAAGCTCGGGGCTACAGGTGTTGCAATCGCAACAGCTTCTTCCAGATTCATAGAATTGATCGCCTGCGTGATTGTATCTTCCCTGAGCAAGAATGTGAAACTGAACCTGACATATATGTTTATCCGCAGTAAAGTATTGTTCCGGGATTTCATTAAATTGTCACTTCCTGCGCTTGGAAATGATGTCTCATGGAGCGTAGCATTTTCCATGTATTCTGTAATCCTCGGACACCTTGGCACGGATGCAGTTGCCGCCAATTCACTGGTTACTGTTGTCCGCAATATCGGCTCTGTTTTCTGCTTTGCTATTGCCAGTGCCGGAACGATTCTTCTTGGAAATGTTATGGGAAAAGGCGATCTGGAGAAGTCAAAAGTATATGCTTCCAGAATGCTGAAAATGACTGTCATCGCCGGAGCGATCGGTGGTGTGATCGTATTTGCCATCACTCCTCTGGTTATGAGATTTGCCTCTTTAAGTGATGGTGCAATGCATTATCTGAAATATATGCTGCTGATCAATACTTATTACATTATGGGTTCTGCAGTCAATACTGCATTGATTGCCGGAGTATTCCGGGCAGGTGGAGATACGAAATTTGGTCTCATCTGCGATACGATCGATATGTGGGTATATGCAGTACCGCTTGGATTCTTCGCAGCATTCGTGCTGAAACTTCCTGTGCTTTGGGTATACTTCCTGTTATGTACAGACGAATTCGTCAAGTGGCCATGGGTATTCCATCACTATCGCCAGGGGAAATGGGCACAGAATATTACAAGAGAGGATTTGTTTGAACAGGAACAAACTTCTTAGATGTCTGATTTTTCAATATGAATGAAATGTAAAAGGCGTTAAAAGTAGCGATTTACGTAGTAAATCAGCGGATTTCGAAAACATAAAAATAGCAGGAGCGCTCATTAAGAGAACATTCCTGCTGTTTTTATGTCTGCAAGCCTTCGCTCACAGGCATTCATTTTCAGTTATAAAAATGATTATAATGTATTCAGGTCGATCTTGTAATCGTCAGATCCCTGACCGTCTACTGTGTAGTATGCGGCTTTCTGCTCAACGTTTACATAAACACTGATATCTTTTCCTTTGATGTCTTTCGCTTTAATGTCTTCTTTGATTGCTTCCTCGATGGAGCTCATTGTAACTGCAAAACCAGGTAATTCGATAGTTGTTTCTACGAATTTTTTGATGTCGATATTTTTAGCCACTTCTTTTACTGCTTTCTTTACAGTTTCTTTTGCTTCTTCTACAACTGGTGCTTTCGCAATATCAGATGCAACGTCTTTTGCTTCTTCAATCACTTCCGGAGCTTTGGCAATTGTTTTCTCTACTGTTTCTTTCACTGCCTCTGTTGCTTTGGTTGTAGCTTCTTTGATAGTTGCTGTTGCTTTTGAAGTTGATTTTTTTCTCATAATAATCTCCTATTCCAACTGATTGGTCTAACAGTTTCCTACTTACCGTAACACAAAATCCAGATAATGTCAAATTTTTGTCAGATTCTGCTTCCCGCCTCTGACGCGTTATTGAAAAAATCATACGCTCATTACTCAACATTTTTCAATGCTTCATCCATCGGAACTTTCTTCACTCTTCTGAATTCCAGCAATGCCACTAACCCATATGTAACAATTCCCGCCCCAAACATCTGTACATAGATCATCGGGTCAATCCAGAGTGTGATCCATCCCGAAATGCTCGCCAGCATCATTTCACGAAACAGCACATTCATCACTGCCGTTTCAATTGGGAGACTGAGCAGAAGGCAGAGTACCACTACAACAGACGTAGACAGAATATAAAGTCTGCTGATCTCACCATTTGTGTATCCCAATATCTTTACCATGGAAATAGACTGGGCATTTTTCTCAATAATAATCTTTGAAAGCAGATAAATAAGCACCATATAGATCATAATGGCAAACCCATTCACCAGACCCATCATACTTCCCATTGACACATCCAGCTGCCTGGAAATCTTCGTCAGTGCATCCAGATTGACAACTGAACCGATATACTGATTCTTGATATCTGTAATCTCTGTATCAGAGAAATAACCGCTGTAATAATCATCTCCCAGATCAAACAGGTCATTCAGATCACTACGTGGCATAAAGACACAAAGCGCCGCTGTATAATCATAAATGCCCACTATTTTAAAAGAATACTCGTCTTTTTCATATTTTTCCTTCAAAGTAATCGTATCCCCTTCATGAAGCAGGAATTTATCTGCATATGCCTTGGAAATATATACACCTGTGCTTTCTTTTTTTATTTCATCTGCAGGTTTGTCTGTTTTACCTTCATTCTTTTTCTCTTCTGTATTACCAGACTCTATCTTATCCTGTGTATCATCAAAATTAATTTTCACATATTTACTATCCGGTTCAATACCGTAAAGCAAGACTTCCTCGCTCTTATATTTCCCCGGCAAAGTGTTTAAAGAATACGCAGAAAACTTCTCCGCATCCTCGTTTTTCGTTTCAGAATCCATGTAAAATTCAAGCAACGAAACCAGACTTTCGAATTTATTTCCACTCACCGCACTGACAGGAACCTGCAGCATGTACTGATATTTCGCCAGCATATTATCCTGAATCTCCAACTGATAGTGAGACAATACCGACGGCAGCAGTAACCCAAACATCAACAGCAGATTTGCAAATAAAATCCCGATAAACAAAACGATATAGTTACTCATATTCTGGAAAATCACGCGAAGACGAAATCTTGAGAAAATTTTAATCTTCGGGCTCAGACGAATTGCTCTCTTCTGCTTACGCCCTGACAAATCCCTGCGCAAAAACTTCAGCGGAGACAATTTTAACTTATGCCTGAGAATTCCATAATTTACCACCAGCATAATAACAACAGGAACAACTGTTGTGAGAAGGAACGCTTCTGCATTCCAGATCGTCACGTAAGTCGGAAGACTGTAACTTCCATAATACATCCCTGCGCAAACACCCTTAAATACTGTATATCCAAGAATATTTCCGATCAATGCGCCAACAAGTGTAATCAGCACCGGAAGTGTCATATAATGCATGACAAGCTCTCTTCTGGTATATCCGGAAGCCCGAAGCGTACCGATCACACCTGCTTCTTTTCGGATCGTGTTGCTGATCGTAATGCCAAATACAAACGCCATGATCACAATTACAATATAAAGCAACATGATTATCATCGCCTTATCGCTACCCATATCATCTCCGGTAAAATTAATCGCCTGATTCTGATACTGCGGCACAAATGCTTCCAGCGTAACAATCTTTCCGATGTCCTCCATCAAATCCTCAGAAACTTCCTTTTCCTCTTTCTCAGTCTTCGGTTTCTGATCATATTTCCAGGAATAACTATACTGTAATTTATCCTGTTTCAAAGAATCAAACTCATCCTCTGTCACAACAGAAACCCCAAACTTCACAGAATCAAACATAGAATCATTATTATTCTGAAACAGACAGCTATAATCAGAAAGCGCCACAAGCCCCGTAATTTTCCATGTCTTTTTTCCACTTTGCAACGTATCCCCAACAGACAAACTGTTATTATCTGCATACATTCTGTCAATCGCAATCTCCCCTGTTTTTGCCGGAAGTTCACCTTTCATCAGGCAGACCTTATTAACCTCTTCCCTGTTCTTAAAGATACGCATCGTACTGCCATTATCCAATGGCTCTTCCAGATAGAAATTCTCATATAATTTTATGCCAAGCTTCTCAATTTCCTCTCTCTGCGTCTTATAAATCTGCTCTGCCGTACGCAAATTTCCATCTTCAATATTATATTTCTCAAAACTCTCATTGTAAGCAATAAGCATACTGCCATCCGCAACCAGAAAGCCCGAAACGAATCCAATCGTAGTTACCATCAGAATAAATACAACCAGGTATTTCCCAATCTCACTTTTTAACTCTCTGGGTAAACGCTTTCTCAAAGGACTCTTCATCTCTTTCGTCCTCCTTACCAGTCAAGCTCTGCCGCAGGAATCTTATGTTCATTGATATAGTTCTTTCGAATCATACCATCTCGAAGCTTCACCACACGATCCGCCATATCCTTAATTGCATCATTGTGCGTAACCATAACGATCGTATTTCCATACTTCTGATTCACTGTCTCAATCAGCTTAAGAATTTCCTTTGATGTATTATAATCCAGTGCCCCAGTCGGCTCATCACACAAAAGAATATCCGGATTCTTCACGATTGCCCTGCCGATAGCCGTCCTCTGCTGCTGCCCACCGGAAAGCTGGTTTGGAAGTTTTCTCTGGTGTTCATAGATTCCAAGTGTATGAAGCAGCTCATCTACATCCAGAGGTTTATCACTAAGATAAGCGCCTACTTCAATATTTTCCCTGACTGTAAGATTTGGGATCAGATTATACATCTGGAAAATATAGCCAAGATGTTTTCTTCTGTATAATGAAAGTTTCTTCTCCGACATATCCGCCAGACGTTCTCCGTCTATCACTAAGTTCCCCTCGTCTGCACTGTCGATTCCGCCAATAATGTTTAAGAGTGTAGACTTTCCTGAACCCGACGGACCAAGCAGAACACAGAATTCTCCTCTTTCAATCTCAAGATCTAAGCCTTTCAGCACATCAACACGACTGTCACCTGTGCCAAAGGATTTTTTGATTCCCTGTATTTGCAGAAACATATTTTCTTTGCTCCTCCCTCATGTTGCCTTATAAGACAATTTAGCAATGTGTTTGTTATAACCGTATAGTTTTATCATGTGGTTATCTATTGCTAACTTTATGTTAGTTTAAACTTACTCGGTTGTCAACTGGTTTTCAGAGTTTCGTAAAGTTTCGTAACATTTTTCATTGAAACTCTGAGGGCTAGTATGGCTCATGCTAGGGAATAAACAAATCATAAGGGACGGTCAGAACTATGTTTTATTTTCGGGACGGTTTCCACGGTCTAAGATATTCTAAGCCGTCAGAAATCTGCGTTATGAAGAAAAATAGCGTCCCCACTGAACAGTTTTATACATAAAAAAGTCAGTTTCCACCATATCCACATATAGTAGAAACTGCCTTCCAGTTCTATCAATATTCTGCTTACTTCTAAGTTTGTTTAATGGCGCACTTCCACAAATTTGGCTCTGTTCATAAGCGGATGTGCCAGCTTAACAGCACCTGTCGGGCAGACCATTACGCAGGCACCGCAGTAATAACATTCTCCCGGATACATAACGATCGGATGTTTCCCCTTCTCGCTGCCGAGAAGCTTCGCAGCCAGCTTACGATTTTTTCTAATTTGTATGAGACTCAGTCCGAACCTCAGCACAATATCGGGCATATGCATAAGCTGATTTTTGAGGCATATAAAGCCGGTGATATTGATAAAGCCGGCGAGTTGATGAAGAAGCATCTGGACGATTCTCTGCAGTATGCTTTATCTTGTCTATAATTTATTAAGTATTCCATACTTTTTGAATGTCAAAATATATTGACTTTTCTTTTTTGCCTTGCTATATTTTTCTTGATTACATATTACAGAGGAGAATTATCATGAATCCTATCAGAAAAATATATTGCAGGGCTTTTCAGAAAGCTTTTCACATCGCTATCCCATTTTTACCTTACCGCAAACCGAAAATCGCCGGAAGTGTTAAAGAACTTCCGGAAATCATCATGCGCCATAAATGTACACATGTGCTGATCATCACAGACGCGGGAATTGCCCGTCTCGGACTTACCAGACGTCTGGAGAAAACGCTGAACGAAGCCGGAATTCCTTATACAATCTATGATAAAACAGTTGCCAACCCTACTACCGTAAATGTTAAGGAGGCACTGAATCTTTATCACGAAAACGGTTGCGATGCTATCGTCGGTTTCGGCGGCGGTTCCAGTATGGACTGTGCAAAGGCTGTCGGTGCACGCGCAGTAAAGCCAAAACAAACTCTGGCTCAGATGAAGGGAATCCTGAAAGTACACAAGAAACTTCCACTTCTTATGGCAGTTCCTACTACTGCCGGTACCGGAAGTGAAACTACTCTCGCAGCTGTAATTACCGATGCAGATACCCGATATAAATATGCGATCAACGACTTTCCACTAATTCCCCGCTATGCAGTACTTGACCCGAAAGTAACCTTAAGCCTGCCGCCATTTATCACCGCCACCACAGGCATGGATGCCCTCACTCACGCAGTCGAAGCATACATCGGAAACTCTACCACAATAGATACCCGCAGGGACGCTTTAAAAGCTGTAAAACTGATTTTTGAAAATATTTACACTGTTTATGAACATGGTGATAACATCCAGGCGCGTCGGAATATGCTCCATGCTTCTTTCTATGCAGGCTGTGCATTTACCAAATCTTATGTAGGATATGTTCACGCAGTTGCTCACTCACTTGGAGGAGAATATAACGTGCCTCATGGACTTGCCAATGCGATTCTGCTGCCTATGGTGCTTCGTGAATATGGAAGCTGCATTGATAAAAAACTCCACAATCTGGCTGTTGTTGCCGGACTCGCGGATAAGAACACACCAGATCATGAAGCTGCAGAACTTTTTATTCAGGCAATCGAAGAAATGAAACAGAAATTCAGAATCGGAGATACTGTAAAAGACATCCAGAAAACAGATATCCCGAAGCTGGCACATTATGCAGATAAAGAGGCAAATCCTCTGTATCCTGTGCCAAAGCTGATGGATGCATCAGAACTTGAGAAATTTTATTATATGCTGATTCCTGAATCTGATAAATAATACAGAAAAAGTATGGAGGAACTATTCAATGACAGAAACAGAAATTAAAGAAATCGTCCAGAAACAGCGTACCTATTTTTATACCGGCGCAACTTTACCAGTTGATAAAAGAATTGAAGCTTTAAAAAAATTAAAATTCTGTATTCAGAAATATGAACCATTGATCAATGAGGCATTAAAGCGCGACCTCGGCAAGAGTAACTTCGAGTCCTATATGTGCGAGGTCGGACTTGTACTCTCCGAACTCAGCTATATGATTCGCCATACGCCATCCTACGCAAAGGAAAAAAACGTAATAACCCCTCTTGCACAGTTCGCCTCCAGAAGCTATAAAAAGCCGTCCCCTTATGGTGTAGTTCTTGTTATGAGTCCTTGGAATTATCCGTTCCTGCTCACCATCGATCCACTGATAGATGCGATTGCCGCAGGAAACACCGTAGTATTAAAACCAAGTGCTTACTCACCCAATACAAGTCGTGTCATTGAAACTATCATCTGCGAATGTTTTGACCCGCATTATGTAACCGTTGTAACAGGCGGACGCACAGAAAATACTGCGCTCCTCAATGAACATTTCGACTATATCTTCTTCACCGGAAGCCAGAATGTCGGTCGTGAAGTTATGTCAAAGGCATCTGCACACCTGACTCCTGTTACCCTGGAGCTTGGTGGAAAAAGTCCCTGTATCGTAGAAAAAAGTGCCAGCCTGAAACTGGCAGCCAGACGGATTGTATTCGGAAAATATCTCAACTGCGGTCAGACCTGCGTTGCACCAGATTATATCTACTGTGATAAGGAAATTAAAGATGAACTTATCCGCCAGATTCAGAAACAAATTAAAAAACAGTTTGGATCTGCACCTCTGAATAATAAAAATTATGGCAAAATCATCAATGAGAAACACTTTACCCGTATCAGCAATCTTATCAATCCGGATAAAGTAGTCTGCGGCGGTGACAGCAATCCAAAAACACTTCAGATTTCACCTACCGTTATGGATCATGTTACTTTCCAGGATGCCGTTATGCAGGAAGAAATTTTCGGCCCGGTGCTTCCGGTATTGACTTATGATTCACTGGATGAAGCTATCGTAACCGTTAACTCCATGGCACATCCACTGGCTCTGTATATCTTCACTTCCGACAAGGATGTCGCCTGCAAAGTCACCTCTCGCTGTGGATTCGGCGGTGGCTGTGTGAATGATACGATCATCCATCTGGCAACCAGCGAGATGGGATTTGGCGGCTTTGGCGAAAGCGGTATGGGATCTTACCATGGCAGAGACGGGTTCAATACCTTTTCTCACTTCAAGAGTATTGTAGATAAAAAAACATGGCTGGACCTCCCTATGAGATACCAGCCATACAGAAAAATCTATGAAAAACTACTTAGAAAGTTCCTGAAATAAGGAACTTTCTTCTATTATTACTACTTTTCTCACACTGCATCTTTATATACTCTCTGTATATGCATCGCCAGATATCCAATTTCCGTCTCATCCAGCTTATGTCCTATGCATCCTTCCAGATTCTTACATATATCCGCCGCAATCTCATAAGCCTGTGGATACTGATCCAGCATATATTCATTCATATCCAGATTCAGTTTCTCCCCTGTTGATGCGCGTGCCACCATATATTTCATATGATTCATCAGACGGTTATACGACAGAGAAAGTACATCAATCGGCTTACCCGTCGCCTTCTCAATCATATCAATACACTCTCTCACCGCCCTCGCAGTCTGCATCGCAACAGATACCTTCTCATCGCCAATCGCAGAATGAATATGAAGTGCCACATATCCAACTTCATGGTCATCAATTTCTATCTGAAGTCTCTCCTTCAAAATTGCTTTCAACGTCTCTGCAACCTTAAATTCACTGTAAAAAAGCACTTTGATATCCTCAGTCAGAGGATTACTGATCTGCTCATTTCGGCGAATTCTTGCAACTGCAAAAGAGATATGGTCTGCAAGCGGGAAAAGAATTCCTCTGTCTACAGAATCTCCAAACACTTTCTGCGCCTCTGTCAGAATCTCATCTGCAATTTCCAGATACTCCGGCTCGATTCCCTTTACCAGTTCTTTCGCAGATCCACGCTCCGTCTCCTGCTCCAGCCGATACAAGGTACACTCTGCAGGTTTATCAAAACGCTGGCTGACTTTCTTGCCAAAGCCAACACCCTTGCCAAGGATTACATATTCCTGATTTTCTTCCATATCAATAGCTATTACACCATTGTTATTTAATACTTTGCTTACTCTGTACATCTTACGATCCCCTCATTTATTATCAATGTTATAAATATTTTAATTTAGTCATTTTTCCATAAAATGACTAAATTGAATTTGAAATGACTAAATTGAATTTCCATCTTATCAGATCTTTAATAGCTATTTTCCCAATATTTTCTTTAAAAATCCTTCATCCGGACGTTCCGGATTTTCAAAGAAGATATCTATCTTCCCATGCTCTGCGGATCTGTCCTCGAATGCAGGAAATATAAATCCACATTTGGGTTTTCCTGCATTATAGTCTTTATCTATCGGTGCAGCTACACACACAAGGAAGCTATAAACTTCTTCCGATTCCCATTGTTCGCTCTGATCTGAGCCTTTCTTTGGAATATCGTAGATTCCATGATAAATATAAATTCCAAATTCCTGCCCGCGTAAATAATTTGTCCTGTTGGGCTTGTCTTCTGTGCCGCAGATTCCCTCTGCCAGCTGTTCGCAAAGTGTCTGCACAAGAAGATCATCTTTTAGACCATATTGCGATAATGCCATTAGCAGTTTATGAATACTGTCATAGGCCAGATCTCCTGCCGGAAATTTATAACATTTTAACTGCTCATTTGTTTTTGAAAACGGAATCGTTTTCGCAAGATCCAGATTAACTTGCTGGTCATGTTTTCCCATATTCTTAAAGTTTACATTAAAAGTATTATCGATATATCCATTTTCGTCTATGTAAACGCCTGCTGCACGCATAAAACAATTTCTGGATAAGGTCATCCTGCGGGTTAACTCCAGCATATCATTTCTGTTTATCATACTTTTTCTTTTCCTTTATATCTGTCCGATTTTTTATTATTTTTTTCCATACTGCGTTTGTGTTTTATTTATTATACTTTTCTCTCAGATAAATCTTTAACAGAAATTGTGCGATTAGCCTTTCTTCCATATGCCCTGGCAATCTGTATTCCATCTGCAATTTCACACGCCTGCTGATAATAATATCCCACTGCCGTTTTAAAAACCTCCGGGCGTTTCCCTTCTAGTAAATCCGGACTTAGACGAATTTCTTTTTTATATGGAATATTTTCATTTTTACAGCGTATAAAATTTTTCTGCGTTTT
>OOAF01000233.1_pt1 | contig 79637 bp, 110 predicted proteins | sample 1671251 | NCBI WGS metagenome assembly OOAF01 (sample SAMN06348137, study PRJEB24527) | human gut metagenome | biome: human gut; feature: ankylosing spondylitis patient; material: feces | host: Homo sapiens | place: China | collected 2015-10 | reverse complement strand
AAGCGACAGAACGGTCTTGCGCAGCAAGATGGAGGGGCCTCGCCCCGACAAGTTCACGTTGACACGCCCCGGATTTTGTGGTAATCTATCCCAACAATTTAATATTTACATATTTTTACTTATTCGCTCAGTACCTGCGGGGCTGGGCAACTCCCCTTTTTGACTTTTCAAGTCGCTACATAACCGACTGGCAAGACCTTCCGAAAAAGCGAAGGCATGACCGGTCTGTTTTGTGGCGACTTTTTTGTTGCCGTTTTGTCCGGTGCACCTTGAAAACCGCATGACCGTCTGCATGGAATACCCGGCGATGACCCCTTACAGGGCGAGCCGGAAAACGCCGCCGGAAGGGGGCAGGAAATCCATGCAGTTTTGCTGCTTCGTTCTCTCCCGGAAAGATATTGAAACGGAGATTAGAAAAATCATTTATAGTCAGGTTATTTACATATAATAAATAGGGGTAAGGAAATGTTTATCGTGACCATTGACGGTATCTTTTTGCTATTTAAAAATATTTTGAAATAGCCTTGTATAAAGAGCACATGTGTGATACAATCTATTTAAAGATTATTTGAAATAGATTGGAGCGTGACCGCTTGGCTATAAATGAAGTGTTAGCTGCTTTAGCAGACGATACACGTCGAAAAATTCTGCTAAAGTTACAGGAAGGTAAAATAAGTTCAGGAGATTTAGCAATCGCATTGGATATGACACCACAGGCATTGTCATACCATTTATCGAAGCTGAAAAAAGCAGACTTAATTTACGAAACTCGATACAAAAATTATATTTATTATGAATTGAATTTATCTATCCTTGATGAAACCATTATGTGGATCAGTAATTTGCGAGGAGATCAACAATGAAAAAGAAAATGGTCGTTTTTTACAGTCTCATGTTTTTACCATTGGCAGTTGTTCTGATTGCCTTACAGTTCTTGCCAGAGCTGATCCCGGCTCATTATGATATGAATAATCAAGTGACACGTTGGGGCAGCAAATATGAAACACTAATTTTCCCTGTGATTACAGTTTTATTTGGCTATTTTATGCTTGCCATGGTTAAGTTATCCTCAAAACAAGAAGAAAATGGAAGTAATAACAAAAATGTATGTATTGTGACTGGAATAGCATCTCTTGCACTTTTCAACGCTATGACAGTCTATTTTTTGTATGCTGATTTCAATTCGATTGAAAATCTGTCTTCCATTGCACTTGATATAAATCAACTTGTATTTGGACTGCTTGGCGTTGCAATGATTATATTAGGTAACATTATGCCAAAACTACGAATGAACTCAGTTGTAGGACTGAGAAGCGTATGGAGTATGAAAAATGAAACAACATGGAAAAAAGGCCAACGCTTTGGAGGTATTTCATTTATCGTAAGTGGTATTATTATAATTATGGTATGCTTTTTGACGAAAGGCATTTCTTGTTTTTGGTGGACAATGAGCATCGTAGCAATTCTTTTGATTGTTGACACCTACTATACCTACACATTATCAAAAAAATACTAATGCCGCAATCCGTGATTCACGAGATGCTATATATGAAACACCCTACAAGACTAAAAATCTTGCAGGGTGTTTTCTTATGCTCTGATATATATGTAACCAGCCCCGAAACCGGGGCTGAAAATTTCTCCGAAATAACGGATGTGGAAGCCAAGCAGCTGGGCTTCCCCTTCTGATAGACACCGGTTACGCGTCTGGTTACAGATTCGGTTACACCTCAGTTACGGCGCAAAAGCCGCATGACTGCTGCGTTTTCCTCTCTCTGTAACCATGTAACCTTAAAAGAATAAGAAAAAGTATAAAGCCCACCGGATGCCCTGTGTGCAGAAAAAGAGAGTTTTCCTGCCCGGTTACAGGCGTTCGGTTACAAGGAATTGGAGGTCTGCCTATGAAGGAAGTTCGCGTTTGCGAAGCAATGAAGTCCCCGGTGGGGACTTTAAGCGACGGAACGGTCTTGCATCAGCAAGATGGAGGGACCAAGTCCCGACAAGTTCCCATTTGGGAAAAGAGCAATTTGACGCTGGAAGAAGCTGCGGCTTACTCCGGCATTGGCATCAACAAACTTCGCACGCTGTCGGACGGCGAGCACTGTCAGTTCGTTTTATGGATCGGCTCAAAACGGCTCATCAAACGCCGCAGGCTGGACGAATATCTCGATAAAGCCTACTCCATCTAAAATCGGACGTGCCAAGTGAGCCTTGATGTGGTATACTGAGGGTGTCATATCAAGGCTCTTTCCATTCAGGAAAGGAGTTTGACGATGTCAAGAAGAAAAGACAATAAAGGACGTGTTCTTCGGACAGGAGAGAGCCAGCGAAAAGACCTGATCTATCAATATCGCTACACGGATGCTTTGGGAAACCGAAAGTGTATCTATGCGTCGGATCTTAAAATCTTGCGTGAAAAAGAGGATGAACTGCAGAGAAGCCTTGAAGACGGTCTCGACTATGCAGGTGGCGAAATTACGGTATACGAACTGCTGCAACGCTATCTTTCGCTGAAGTGCGGTGTCCGCTATAACACGAAGGTCGGGTACGGCTTTGTGATGAACATCGTACAAAAAGATCCATTCGGGGCAAGAAAAATCCGGGATATCAAGGTGTCGGATGCTCAACGTTGGATGATCAAGCTGCAAAAGGAAGGAAAGGGTTACAGCACCCTGACCAGCATCCGGGGCGTAGTAAAGCCAGCTTTCCAGATGGCCTATAACGAGGAAGTTGTGCGGCGCAACCCGTTTGACTTCAAGCTGACGGATGTGGTGGTCAACGATTCCCGGAAGCGCATTTCGCTGACCGAGAAACAGCAGAAGGTGTGGATGAATTTCATCCGAGAGGACAAGAGCTATACCAAGTACTACGATGAATTTGTGGTGCTGCTGGGAACCGGAATGCGTGTCAGCGAATTCTGTGGTCTGACTCTACAGGATCTGGATTTTCAAAATCGCAGGATCCGTGTGGACCATCAGCTGATCCGGGAGAGCGGCGGTAAATACTACGTTGAGAAAACCAAGACGGAGTGTGGCCGCCGGTTTATCCCGATGACGGAGGAAGTATTCCAGAGCTTGCAGAATCTGCGTGCAAACCGCAAACGGCTGAAGAATGAGGTCATCATTGATGGTTATAGTGGGTTTTTGTTGCTGGATAAAAACGATCACCCGAAGGTGGCATTGCACATCGAGAACGAGATGCGTTGGGCGATGAAAAAGTATCGCAAGCTGTACCCGGATGCACCGCTGCCGCACATCACGCCTCATGTGTTTCGGCATACCTTCTGCACCAACATGGCAAATGTGGGAATGGATATCAAGGCGCTGCAGTATGTGATGGGACACTCCGATGCAAGTATCACGCTGAATGTCTACACCCACGCAAGCTATGACCACGCTGCAGAACAGATGACAAGGTTGGTCGATTTTCTGGGGTCGTCTGACCGGCAGGAGCGAAAGATGTCAGGTTGATATAACACGGTTTGGTACACCATTACTACACCATTTTGCTGAAAAGTTATGGAGAACAGCGTAGAGATGCGTGAAAAGCGCACAGTGCTGACACTGAAAAATAATGCGGTGTATCGCATTATAAAGACTTGCGGAGGGATGCGTAAGGAATGACAAAGATAATTTTTTTGTGCCACGGCAACATTTGCCGCAGCCCAATGGCCGAATTTGTAATGAAAGACTTGGTGGCCAAAGCCGGGCTTTCTGATAAATTTGAAATCGCATCCGCCGCCACCAGCACCGAGGAGATCGGCAACCCGGTCTATCCGCCCGCCCGGCGGAAGCTGGCCGAGCACGGCATCTCCTGCGAGGGTAAAACCGCCCGGCAGATGACCCGGAGGGATTACGAAACCTACGATTACCTGATCGCCATGGATCACAACAACCTGCGCAATATGGCGCGTTTTGTGGGCAGCGACCCGGAGCATAAAGTGTCTCTGCTGATGGATCATACCCGCCGCCCCGGCGATGTGGCCGACCCGTGGTATACCGGGGATTTTGAGGCCACCTGGCAGGATGTGCTGGAGGGCTGCACGGCCTTGTTGGAAGAACTGCGCTGACAGGAGAATTTTATGACAGAGCGTTATTGTGAGGGCGAACGGTTTGCTGGCCTGTCGTTCACTGAGGAGACTTTTGAGGACTGCGACTTTACCGACTGCGTGTTTGTGGATTGCTCCTTTACCAAATGCGAACTGGATCATACCACGCTGAACGAGTGCAAATTCGTGCGGTGTGAGATCACAGGTCTGCGCAGTACCCATTCTTCGGTGCAGTCGCTGGATTTTGAGGACTGCCGCCTGAATGAAATTGAGTGGGCACCGCTGATGTCCAACGGTGCCTTCCCGGACCCTATCCACACGCTGAAAGAGTGCAGTCTGAAATATAACACCTTCACCGAAATGAACTTTAACCGCTTCGACTTTTCGGACGGCAACGAAATTGTCGGCTCAATGTTTGCCAAATGCGAGATGCAGCTGGCGAATTTCAAGGGTGTAGAACTTCACGAAACGGAGTTCTACCAGTGTGATCTGCGCAAGGCGGATTTCCGGGATGCTACAGGCTATAAGGTGGACATTCTGGGCAGCCGCCTGAAGGATGCGAAATTTTCCCTGCCGGAAGCGGTGAATCTGCTGGCAGATTTGAAGATCAAACTGTCGTAAGAAGGAGAAAAAATGCGTCAACTCATCATTGCACGAAAAGATCTGCAGATGTCGCCTGGCAAGCTGGCGGCGCAGTGCTGCCACGCTTCGCTGGCGTTTCTCACCGACCCCATCGGTATGGGACAGGGCGTGGAACCCATCGAGAAAGACGGAGAAATTACCGGCTATCGGGCAGAAATCATGTTGGAGAAAGCAACCTATGAAGAATGGTTCGATGGTTCGTTTACCAAGACCGTATGTGGGGCAAAGAACCGCAATCAACTGCTGAAAGCAAAGACCATTGCCGAGGAATTGGGGCTTGTGGAAAACAAAGACTTCTTCCTTATCCGGGATGCCTGCCACACCGAGCTGGAGCCGGAAGAATTTGATGAAAACGGAGAAGGCATGACCCTGACCTGCATCGGTTTCCGCCCGCTGCCGGATGAAATTGCACACCAGATCAGCCATAAGTTCCATTTGTATTGAGTGCTGGTTCGCGGAATAATAAAAATAGTCCCGGCCATTCTCCTGTGACATACAGGAAAATGGCCGGGATAGTTTGTTTTTTATTGAAGATTCATCCATGCCGCCAGCGCGTCCGCCGTCTGCCGCTGTTGTTCCTCGGCAGAGATGGTGGGTGTGCCATCGCCCTTCTGCGCACCGTAACTGCCAAACCCGGCATGACAGCCGCCGTCAATGACAGTTTCGGTGGTGTCCTGTGGGAGGTTCGTGCGGTCGGCTTCGTATTTTTCGCGGTTCAGCACACCATCCTCGCTGCCGTAAGTGGAATAAACTCGCAGGCCGCTGTCGGTCAGGTCGGCGGTGGAGTAGGCCGCCAGCAGCACCAGACCGTCCAGTTCATCGGTGTGCTTGGCCGCATAGCTTGCCGCCATGGCCCCGCCCAGCGAGTGCCCACCGATGTACCAGTCTGTGACTTCGGAAAAGCGTTCCGGGATGCTGTCCGCCGCGTTCCTATCCAGTACGGCCAGATTGCAGGGCATCTTTACCAGCACGCACAGAATGCCGTCCTCGGCAAGGTCGTGCAGGAGGGGAGCATAGGCGGTGTTTTCCACCTTGCCGCCCGGATAGAAGATCAGCCCGGCGGTGGGAGATTCCGGCGCAAAGACCCAGTTGCCGTTCTGCTCGGTGACGCTCACGAAGCGGTCCGACACCATTGCATCCTCGGCGGCGGGGTCGGCGTGGTAGTAGTCGCTGACGTAAATGTCGAATGCGATGCAGACGGCCAGCAAAACAGCCAGCAGGCAGAGGAACACTCTGCGGGGAAACGATTTTTTCTTCGGGTTCTTCATAGAACTCCTTTATTTTATAAGCATTTTCCGCAATCGCTGCAGCCGTTGCAGATCAACTTGCTGCCGCAGGTCTCGCAGTTTGCGCGGAAATGGGGCACATAGAGATCTTCCTGCGGGATGGGGTAGCCCCAGTCGTCCACGAGGTCAAAATGAATGGGCCTGCCCTGAAAATTCATGCCGGATTTACAGGCCATTCGGCTTTGCAGCTGCTTGTTTGGCAGGTGGTAGCGCCTGCCGTCCTTGATGAACACGGTGCCGGTCTCGATAAAGCAGAAGGTCACGTTGGCATCCACGCATTCCTGCCGGAGAGACTTGACCCAATCAAAATTGCAGGGGCGGGCACCATCATAGTTTTCGCCGCCGCAGATAACCTGCTCGATCTGCCCGGCGGAAAGGTACTGCCGGATGCTTACTGGCCCGATGAAGGGTGCGCACATGATGCCCTTGTGCTTGAAGGGCAGGTCAAACAGAATGGGAATGCGCTCATCGGCGCGGCGCTGATTTTCACAGGTGACGTTGAAAAAGATGTTGTCCCAACCGCTGCCCCAGTCCGGCGGCAGGCACTCCCGTACCCGCTGCGGCCGTTTGGTGAGCAGAAAAAACACCACATCGCTGCGCTGACGCATGATGTCCCACGCCTCAGCCCGCCACGGGTCGGCTTCTTCCAAGAAGAAATCCGAGGTCATGCAGACCCGGATCTGCTCACCACTTTGGATTTTGTAGTGTCCGGTGCGGTCTTTCTGGAGCGGGTAGGAAAAGCCGCTTTTCGTTTTGTAGATCTCGGCCCCGTTCTGGTTCCGCATCCGGTCGAGAAAATACATGTAGCAGTTCTGGCAGCCCTCGCTGCACTTGACGCAGCCGTGCCATGGATTCCAGATGTCGTGCAGGAAGCTCACCTTCTTTCTGTACCTATTATAATAGCTGCGCGGACAGGAAACAAGAGCACCCCTTGCGCCGTCCCATCGGATGTGATAAGATTAAACAAAATTTAATAACGCTTTGTATGAAAACAACTTTAGATAGAATTCCAGGATGATACAATAGAAAGGAATTTGACTATGGCACGATATAGCGTGAATAATTATACGGTGGATGTGCTTTTGGCGGATATAAAATCCGGTAATATTGCGATTCCAGAAATGCAACGTCCATTTGTATGGGACGCAACGCAAGTGCGTGATTTGATTGATTCGCTCTATAAGGGCTTTCCGGTCGGATATATTATCGTATGGCAAAATCCAAGTGTAAAGTTGAAAGACGGAACAGTTGCAATAGGGAAAAAAGTTCTGATCGACGGGCAACAGCGTATTACTGCTATGGCGGCTGCAATTGTGGGGCAGGAGGTTTTAGACAGCCACTATAAATGGAAACGGGTCTGTATTGCGTTTAACCCCATTGACGAAATATTTGAAGTGGCAAATTCCGCAAATCAAAAAAGCAGTAAATGGATTCCGGATATTGCAAAAGTGCTGGATGTGTCCTTTGGTTCTTTTTCTTTTGTGATGGAATATTGCCAGAAAAACGGAATTATGGACAAAGCACAGGAAATCAATGACACAATCAATCGGTTGAGGGCAATACAAAATAATAGCATTGGTGTTATTACGCTGGCAGAAGATTTGGATATTGACAGTGTAACGGAAATTTTTATTCGAATCAATTCTAAGGGTGTAGTTCTGTCGCAAGCAGATTTTGCAATGTCTAAGATTTCTTCGAATGAAATATATAATGGAAATGTGACCCGAAAAACGATTGATTACTTCTGTCATTTGTTGGAGTCTCCGGAGGATTTGAAAGAAATCAAGAAAAATGATGCTGAATTTGCGGCGAGACCGGAATTCGAAGCTATAAAGTGGGCAGCTGCAAAGAATGCACCGATTTATCGCACATGTTATACGGATATTCTTCGTGTTGCATTTACATATAAATTCAAGCGAGGAAAGCTAGCAGATTTGGTTAGCTTGCTTTCAGGTCGAGATTTTGAAACGCGTGAATTTAAGATCGAAATAGAAGAAAGGTCGTTCAATCAATTACATGAGGCAGTTCTGCAAGCGGTGAATCAGACAAATTACGAACGGTATTTGATGATTGTGCGCTCAGCGGGAATTGTGAAAAAATCGCTGATTCGTTCACAAAATGTTTTGAACTTTGGCTATGCGCTTTTTCTTGCACTTCGTGAACGAAAAGTGGATAGTAATCAAATTGAAAAGATTGTACGCAAGTGGCTGGCTTTGTCTATTTTGACGGGAAGATATTCTTCTGGCTCGCCAGAGTCTGCATTTGATTACGACATTAAGAGATTCTTTGCTTATGATGATCCGATGCAGTACCTGAATATCACAGAGGCGGGCGAATTATCTGAGGCGTACTGGAAGGTAAATCTTGTTCAACGGCTGAACACATCGGTTGCGAGCAGTCCATATTTTAATATGTTCCTCGTGGCACAGGTCAAGGCACACGATAAAGGCTTTTTGTCGATGGAAATTGATATTGAGTCCATGTTGGAAAACAGAGGCGATATTCACCATTTGTTCCCGAAAAATTACTTGATAAAAAATGGAATTGTGCAAGCACAATACAATCAAATTGCGAATTATGCTTTTATTCAACAGGAAATCAACATTAAAATTAAAGATAGTTCGCCAGCCCACTATATGACTGAAGTGATAGGGCAATGCAATACGAAGAAGCCTGTTTATGGTGGAATCATAGAACAAGATAGGCTGGCTGAAAATCTTAAACAGAATTGTATTCCAGACGGATTTGAAAGCATGGAGATTGGCGACTATCAGGATTTTCTACAAAGGCGTCGGGAACTGATGGCCGAGAAAATACATCAATACTATGATTCTCTCTGATTTCAAAGGCGAAACTTGATATAAAGGGATGGATGATATGCCGTTTCTGATGATCCGCAACGACATCACCAAAGTGGCGGCGGATGCCATTGTCAACCCGGCCAACCGGAACCTTTTGCAGGGCAGCGGCACCAGCCGTGCCATCTATCAGGCGGCAGGGGAGCAGGAGCTGACCGCCGCCTGCGAAGCCATCGGCCGTTGCGATTTGGGCAGAGCCGTGTGTACTCCGGCATTCGGGCTGTCGGCAAAGTACGTTTTCCATGCAGTCTGCCCGGCGTGGCACGGCGGCGGGTTCGGCGAAGCTGAATAATTAGCCGGTGCCTACCACTCCGCATTGGAATTAGCCGCAGAGTACCACTGCGAGAGCGTGGCCTTTCCGCTGCTGTCCAGCGGGAACTATGGCTACCCCAAAGAACAGGCCTTCCGCATTGCGGTGGACACCATCACACAGTACGTCATGGAGCACGACCTGACCGTGTATCTGGTGCTCTACGACCGGGACTCGCTGGCCGTGAGCCGGAAGCTGTTCGCCTCGGTGGAGGAGTACATTGACGACCACTATGTAGCACAGAACGATGAAAGCTACGGATTTGGCCGTCGGCGCAGGGAATTGTCAGAGCGGCGGAGGCTTCTGGAAGAAGATGCCGCCGTGCCGATGCTAGGTGCAGTTCCGGCACCCGTCGCGGCACCCAGGACAGCCCGCAGTCTGGAAAGCCTGATGGATAATCTCGGTGAAAGCTTCACCACCCGGCTGCTGCGGCTCATTGACGAGCGGGGGCTGAAAGACTCCACCGTGTACAAGCAGTCCAACATCTCCCGGCAGCATTTCTCCAAAATTCAGTGCAATCGCGACTACAACCCCAAAAAGAAAACGGTGCTGGCCTTTGCGATTGGGCTGCACCTGTCCGAAGATGAAACCATCGACCTGCTCAAGAGCGCGGGCTATGCCTTTTCGGATGGCTCCAAGCGGGACTGGATCGTGCGGTATTGCCTGGAACACAAAATCTATAACATCAATCAGGTCAATACGCTGCTGTTTGAATACGATCAGGAACAGCTGGGTGCGTAATTTGTCGCCTGCCCGTTGACCTTTTGCCTTCCGGTTTGTGGTATCCTCTTGTCAGAAAAACTGCGATTCAACAATTCAAATCGCTGGCAACAGCGTTGAATCGCGTGTCGCAAAGATGCAATGTCAGTATGTGCTGGTGCTTGCCTTGCGACCGACACCACAAAAACGGAGGGCATTTTTATGTTAGGAGCAATCTTGGGTGACATCGTGGGCAGTCCCTATGAGTATGGCTAAACAGGATAACTATAAGAAAGAGAGGACCGAAACGGCCCTCTCTTTTCATTTTTCGGATTTTGGGATGCGCGGGTATATCTCTATGGTGAAACCATCAGGACTTTTTTTGCGCTTCTCGTTTAGCTTCTGGTAGACGACCTTTTCAAGCACCTCTTTCAGGAGGGCGTTTTTCTCCTCGGCCGTTTCGAGCAGCGGGTACACATCGAGCAAATTCTTAACTTTAGGGATGATGTCACGGCGGCTGGTCTCCCGGAGCTTCTCCTCGGTCAGCTCGCGGGAGCAGCGAGTGACGCTATCTTTTGCAGCAGCGATTTTGTCGGAGAGCATCCGAGAGCGGGACAGAAAGGTATCTGTGTCGTAGATGCCCTGCTCGAGGAAGTCGTGGGTGCGTTCGAGCTGCTGCTGTAATTTGCGGAGCTCGGTCTCCGCGCTGGCGAGAGCTTTTTCCCGGACACCGACCGACGACACGGAGGACGACGCGGCAGCGGAGCTCCACTCGAGCTCATAGCCTTTCATCCACTCGGAGAGGCCCTGTATGACGCGCTCCTCGACGATAGGGAGATAGCTCGAGCAATTCGGGCAGCCGCGACGAGGACAGCGCACGACCGGCATATCTGGATGGACAGGGTTTATCATCCGCATCATCTGCCTGCCGCACTCGGAGCAGACGAGCAGACCGGCCAGAGGATTCCGGACGACCTTTTCCTTGTGCGTGGAAGTATTCTCACTCCGGGTGAGCTTATCGTTTGCGAGTTCAAATGTTTCCTTCGGAACGAGCGGAGGATGAATGCCTTTGAATACGCACTCTTTCTCTGGGTCGGCAGGACCGCGCACAGAAACGACCTTGCCGTCAACCACTTTCTTCTTCGTCTCACGACTGCCCCAGCGCACCATGCCAATGTACGTCGGATTCTTGATGATTCCGCGAATGGTGATTCTTGCCCATTGCGAACCGGACGGAGACGGGATGTGCATATCGTTGAGCCTCGTGGCGATTGAGCCCAAAGACAGCGGGCGAGCGGAACCGTCCTCGTCCTGCAAACCGACCGTGTACAGGTCGAAAATCATACGGACTATTGCGGCCTGCTCCTCGATGGGCTCGAGCGAGCAGCCCTTTTCGTTTTTGAGCTTTACCCGACGATAACCAAACGGAGCCAGACCGGACGGCCATTTCCCCTCTTTGGCGGAGGCGAGACGACCGCGCTGCAACCGGCGGTTGATAATCTTGTACTCGCGGCGGCTCATAAACAGGCCGAACTCGAAATACTCTTCATCGAACTCGTTGTCGGGGTCATACGTTTTTATAGGGGTGATTATTTTCGTCCCGGAGAACTTGAACGTCTGTGCGATGATGCCTTGGTCGATTGTGTCGCCGCGCGCCAGACGCTCGACCTCCATGACGAGGACGCCGGACCAAACGCTCTGCTCAACCTCAGAGAGAACCCGTTGCATCATCGGACGGGCAGCGATGGTGTCACCGGAGACGACCTCGCGGTAAATATCGGTCACGTTTAGATGCTGCCTTTTCGCCAGCTCGAGCAGAGTGTGCTCGTGCCGGGAGAGCGTTTCACCCTCGCCGTGCGCTTCGGCCTCGAGGTCGGAACGAGACTTGCGCAGGTATATGAGATACTGCTCCATGATGACCTCCAAACAAAAAAAGGCCCGCGCCGGAGCGCAGGCCGAAAGGCTACTTGTTGCTATCCTTTAAGGCCGCAACGTCTGCCTGCAAGAGGCTGTCGAGGATAGAAGCGGTTTTGGCCTTGAGCGTGTTCTGCTTCTCCATAATCTGCGGGAAAGCACCTGCCAGGTCTCCCCCGCAATCCGCGAGGATGCTCTTTATCTCGCCGCGTCCGGTTTGAAGCTCGGAGAACAGCTCGCGGTACAGGGTCAGCTCCGCAGCGTCCCGTGCGTTCATGCACCGGGAGAGTAGCACATACACAGAATCGAATGTCGAGGAGACGACCGTGCGGAGCTCCTGCGGGAGGGCGTCATATCTGCGCTTGAAGCTCACGTTGTCTCGGCGGAACGCCTCGTTACCGTGTGCGCGCTCGTCCTCGCGGCCCAGCAGATAGTCGGTGGTTACGCCGAAATAGTCTGCCATCTGGCAGAGCAGGGCGAAATCGGGCTCCTTGCCCTCGGTCTCGTAGCCGGAGACCGTAGTGCGCTGCTTACCGCAGAGGCGGGCAAACTCGGCCTGCGTCAAATCTTTCTCCTTGCGGAGCGCGACCAACCGTTCAGAAAACTTATCCATACAGACGTACCTCCCTAAGACTTTTATATTGTATCACAAAAATCCCCTCACGGGGACAAATGACGCTAATTGCGTCACAAAAAGCAGAAATTTTTGAAAAAAACTTGACTTTGACCCAATTAGGGACTATAATAAACCACAGAAAGACCCCGAAAGGGTCACACAGAAAGGAGGAAACAGGCAGGATGCGGAAAAAGCTGCAAACGCTCCGGGAGGGCGCAGGCTACACCCAGCAGACTTTCAGCGAGCGGCTGGGCGTGAGCCGGAGCCACTACGCACAGATTGAGAGCGGCGACAAGAACCCGTCCCTCAAGCTGAGCCTGAAAATCAAGCAGGCCCTCGGCTATCCCTACGACGACCTTTTTTTTAACCCGAAGCGACCCGTTTCGCGTCATTGATGCAAAATCGTGACGCCAAAAACGAACATTTGGCGTTTCCCTGTAAATATTTTAATCGAAAGGAGGCGCAGGATAAATGCCCAAAATGGCGACGAAAGCCGCTGACAACGTGTTTTACAAGGCACGAATCGCGGCGGCATCGTGGAACGACCGGTTAGGCAGCAGAGAGGGTGCGTCAGAGGTGACCGGCATCGACCGGACGCGGCTCGCCAACATCGAGCTCGGAACCATCAACCCGCACCCGGAGGAGGTCCTGATGCTGTCGGACACCTACAACGCGCCGGAGCTGCAAAACCATTTCTGCTCGCACCTCTGCCCGCTCGGCATCGGGACAATTTCACCGATTGAGCTGGAAGAGCTCGAGCGGGTCACATTACAGCTCATTTCGGCAATGAAGTCGTTGCCGGAGGTCAAGGACGGAATCATCGACATCGCGGCCGACGGCGTCATCGACGCGAGCGAAAAGCCGCGCATGGAGCAGTACCTCGAGGTACTCGACGAGATAACGAACAAGGCTCAGACCTTGAAGCTCATTTATAGAAAGCAATTCGGAAAACAGGAGGTGTAAAAAGTGTTGGAGGCGAAGCAGAGCGGGAACGTCGTAGAGGACTTCACCATCGGGAACACCCGAATCAAGATTTGCGACGACTTCTGCCGGACCCGGACGAGCGGAGAGGTCAAGGAAATCCTCGACCGCGTCGCACGGAGGACGGTCGGCTCGCTCACGGCAGCCGCCACACCTGATTATGGATGCGCTTAAAAGAAAGATGGAGATTGCGGCCGTTGCGTTTTTCTGCACAGTCACCGCGCTCATTGCGGCTTACTCCTGCGCGACGACGGCCGCAGCAAACCTCGCACAGCAGACAGCTGCAGCACCGGTAACGGAATATGTGACGCTCGCCTACATGGAGGTGCAGCCAGAGGCCGAACAGGAGCCGGAGCTCCTCTACGACGTACCGATGAGCGACGAGCTGCAACGGTACGTCCGGGAGCAGGCGGAACGGCAGGGCGTCCCGTTTGAAATCGCCCTCGCCGTCATCGAGCGGGAGAGCAGCTACAAGCCGGACGCGGTCAGCGACACCGGAGACTTCGGCCTCATGCAGATTAACGTCTGCAACCGCCGCTGGCTCTACGAGGAACTCGGCATTACGGACGTGATGGACCCGGAGCAGAACATCGAGGCAGGCATCTACATCCTCGGGCAGGCGTTCCAGAAGTACGACGACCCGGATAAAGCCCTCATGGCTTACAACATGGGCGACAGCGGCATGAAAGCCGCGTGGAGCAAGGGCCAGCACAGCAGCAAGTACAGCCGCGCAGTCCTCGAGACGGCGCAGAGCCTCAAGAGAAAGGAGCAGTAAATGAACTGGAAGATTCACAGAGCATTGCTCATTGCGGCTATCTGGATTGCAGAGGTCCTCGCGGCCGGTATCTGCGGATTCATCGCCGCGCTGGCACTGGTCCCGGCCAGTTACGCAGCGCGCGGCTACTACGCTTTCGGAGGCGAGTGGCTTATCGTGCTGGGCGTCACCCTGCTGGCGTTCCACATCATCAACAACGCATTTTTCAAGATGCTCAAGGACCACTGAAAGGAGGTGAACCACATGGCTGAACAGAACCTTTTCTGCCTCTGCGGCAGATGCTCGCGCAAGCTGCGCAGCGCGGCCGCCCGTCGCGTCGGTATGGGCTCGACCTGCTGCCGCAAGGAAACGGGCAAGACCATCACCCAGTTGCTCAAGGAGCTGGACGAGCAGGAGGCCGCAGCAGCGGCAGAGCAGCAGGAGCCGGATACACAGGCATAAAAAAAGAGCCGCGCTCGAAAGCGCGACCCTCTTGTCGGACAAGCCTATTGTATCTCGCTCCACACCAAAAGTCAACAGGAGCGTGAACCATGAACGAACAAAACAAACACGCTGCGCTCACCATTGCGCAGCAGTACCCGCCCGCGCAGTACAACCTCCTCGTCCCGATGCAGACCGTGACGGAGATTGCCGACATCCAAAAGCCGGTGATGAACTCCGTGAAAATCAGCACCGACCTCAATGACGGCGAAATCTATGAGATGGAGAAAGCCAAGGACGAGTGGCGCGACAGCAAGGGGTACGTCCACAAAGCGACCCCGGCCAAGTACGCCCTCACCAAAAAGGGTCTCACCAAGCTCATGCGGGCCGCAGGCATCAAGATTCTTTCCAGCCGCCCGGTCGTCCCGTCCACCTGCCAGAAGTGCGCGGAGGTCAACCGCAGCATCGGAAAGCCGATTCGCTGCGGAGGCTGCCCCAACAAGGACGTCAAGCACGAGGTCCGAATCAGCGTCCCGCAGCTCACCGGCGAGAACGTCACCATCGTCGCCCATAAGGAAATTGCGGTGGATGATGTGACGGCCGGGATGACAGAGAAGCAGCGGGCAGAATTTATGAAGTTCCGCAGCGAGATGTGCGAGAGCAAGGCTCTCAACCGCGCCCTCCGCACCGCGATGCAGATTAAGTCCAGTTACCTTATCGAGGAGTTCGGAAAGCCCTTTGTTGTGGCATACCTCGTCCCGAACCTTGACAATCCGACCGTCCGTGAGGAGGCGGTAAAGTCTATGTTTGGCGCGGCGAATGACCTGTACGGCAGCCGCCCGAAAACCAGCCACACGGTCTATGTGGATGATGACGACGACGGCTATTTGCAGCCGGAGCCGGATTTTGAGGTCGGTCAGGAGCAGCCCCAGCAGGAGCAGCCGCCCGAGAGACCGGCGCAGCAGCCTCGCCAGCAGCGGCCCGCGCAGAGCGACCGGCAGCAGGGTCGGAACGGCGACAGCGAGTTCTGCGCAGACTGCGGTAAGCAGATTGGCCTCGACGTAGCAGAGTACAGCCGCAAGCATTTCGGCGGAGTGGCTTATTGCCGCGACTGCCAGAGAAACCATACATGGAGGAAATGATTATGATGATTCTTTCGCAGGACGGCATGGTCGCCGTCAATTCGGACAACGTGGTGATGTTTGAGGTCAAAGAGAGCGAAACGCTCCCTCGTGAAACACGGCTCTGCGCGACCATCCTTATCACGAACGGCGCGCGATTCAGCCGCTCCATCGGGACGTTCCGCAGCCCGGACCGCACCGAACTTGCAAAGCTCGCGCTGGACTACATTTCGTTCAGCATCAGCTCCGGCCACAAGGGCTCTGCGCAGGTTCCGACCGAAGATGAAATGCGGAATATTCAGGGCGCGAAGTCTCGCGCAGATGCAGCGCGGCGCGGCAAGCTCGACGACATCATCAAGGAGCTGCTCAAGGAGGATATGTGATGCTGAAAGTATTGCACACCGGAGACTGGCACATCGGCAGTTTCCCCGGGCCGGAGGTCAACGGTCAGAACGCCCGCTTTCAGGACATCTGCCGCTGTCTCGATTTTCAGGCGATGTACGCAGAGGAGCACCGGCCGGACCTTATCGTTGTTTCCGGCGACATCTTCCATCAGGCCCGTGTGTGGTCGGACAGAGGCCTCCGCGAGAGCCGGACGGCCATCGACCATATCCGGCGGCTTTCCAACGTTGCCACGACAGTCGTGCTGCGTGGCACTCCGAACCACGACAGCGAGGAGCAGTTCGAGATGTTGACGACGGCTTTTTACGGCGATGATTCGGTCAGCGTCGTAACGGAGCCGGAGGTGCTCCACATCCACACCTACCACGGGCAGCGCGTAGATGTGGCCTGCATTCCGGGCTTTGACCGTGGCGTACACCGGGCAGCGCACCCGGGCCTCTCTCGAGAGGAGGAAACGCAGGTGTTCACGGACGAGCTGGCAAAGGTTGTACTCGGCCTCAAGGCTCAGTGCGAGCCCGGCGTGACGAGCATTCTTTCTACGCACTTCACCGTCCCGGGATGCAACATGGAGAGCGGCCAGACTGCGCTATTTGCACAGTTCGAGCCCGTCATCTACCCCGACACCCTGAAAGCCGCAGACTTTGACCTCGTAGCACTGGGCCACATCCACCGGCCACAGCGGCTACCGGAGGCAGGCCGCGCAGTGTTCTACTGCGGCAGCATTACCGGTCTCAACTTCAACGACGAGAACCAGCCGCGAGGCTTTTACATCCACGACATCGACGACGACGGTGAGGCGTGGAGCGAGTACGTCGAAACGCCCTACCGGGAGTTCGAGACCATCCGCCTCAAAGAGGACGACATCCGCGCAATGCTGAGTGCGGAGCGGGTTATTGTACCTGACCGCCTCAAGGGAAAAATCGTCCGCGTTCTCTATACCTGTTCGGATGAAACAAACAAGGCTTTCAACAAAGCCGTCCTCGAGAAAAGGCTCTATGACGGCGGCGTGTTCTACGTCTCCGAAATCACGCCGGAGGAAATCACGACAAGCGTGAACCGCGACGAGCTCCAAGGCGACAACAGCCCGGAGCAGAACCTCGCGGAGTACCTCGCCGAAAAGGAAAAGAGCCCGGAGGACGCCCAGCGCATCATTGAGCTGGCCCGCCCGATTATCTCGGAGGCAATGGAAAAAGGCCGCCTTGAGACCCCGACTGGTGTGTTTATGCCGGTGGAGATTGAGGTCAAGAACTACCGCAACTACCGCGACGAGCTGTTCAGCTACGACGGCGTTTCCTTCGCCACCATCAACGGCGAGAACGGCGCAGGTAAGTCCAGCCTGTTCATGGACGCTATGCTGGACGCCCTTTTCGAGGAGCCCAGAGAGGGCGACCTCACGGGCTGGATTTGCAATGACCCGGATGCCCGCAGCGGCTCCATCAAGTTCACGTTTTACCTCGGCGACAAGCTGTACCGCGTGACCCGCACCCGCACAAAGAGCGGCAAGGCGACGCTGAACCTCTCTGAGTATGTGGACGAGAGCTGGCAGAACCGCAGCGCGGAGAAATACCGCGATACGCAGGCCATCATCGAGAACACCATCGGCATGGACAGCCTGACGCTCAAGGCGACCGGCCTTATCATGCAGGACCAGTACGGCCTCTTTTTGCAGGCCGACAAGGCGGACCGCATGGCAATTCTCGGAAACATCCTCGGCCTCGGCATTTATGACCGCATGGAGAGCATGGCAGCCAACCGGGCAGCGGACGCCAACCGGGAGCTCCGGCGCATCGCGGATTTGCAGGAGGAGACCGGTCGAGCGATGCCGGACAAGGCAACAGTCGAGGCAGCCATGAACAAGACGGCTATCGAAAAGGCCAGCGCGGTAGCAGACAGGGCCATCCATACAAAGGCCATGAGCGAGGCGCAGACAAAGCTCGACATTGCCAAGCAGGCGCAGAAACGGTCGGAAAAGCTCACCAGCGAGCTCGGCTCGTGGATTGCAGAGAAAAACGCGAACGCCAGCGCACAGACGGTTTGCAGAGCGCAGATTTCTGATGCACAGGCTCTCCTCGATAAGCGCGATGAGGTTGAGGCAGGCAGTCGGAGCTACGGAAAACTTTCCGCACGGCGGGAGGAGCTGCTGGGAACGGCGGCTCTGATTCAGTCCAAGGAAGAAAAGCTGCGGGACGTTATGGCCGCGCTCTCCACCCAGCGAAAAAAGAAAAGCAGTCTCGAGGCCGAAAAACTTTCTGCACAGGCAACGTGTTGGAGCTATGAGCAGGCCCTCGCAGACTATGACGAACTCGAGCGGAAAGCGGCAGACCTCGCAGGAGCGAGCGAACGGCTCGCCGCGCTGGAAGAACAGGACGAGCAGTATCTCGCAGCAGACCAAGAGGCCATGAAGCTGCTCCAAACCAAGAACGCAGAAACCGCGCGGATACAGTCATGGCTCGACATAAAAGAGAGCGAGGTCACACATATCCGCTCCCGGGCCATCATGCTCGAGACCTGCGGTTGCCCGGTCGAGAGCCCGGAGTGCCGTTTCCTGCAGGATGCAGTGGAGGCGAAAAAGAAACTGCCTGCGGCTGAGACGGAACTGGAAACCTACCGGCAGCAGGCCGAGGAGCGCGCCGAGCAGCTCGACGCTGAGTATCAGGCCGCAAAGAAAAAGGCGGCGAACCTCAACTGCCGCAAGGACTTGCAGGCCCAGCGGTTCCTCGTTGCAGACCTTCGGAAAGCCTCGGAGCGGTTCGCAAAGCTGACGGCGCAGAAAGAACGCCTCGCAGAAGTTAAAGAGCGCATCAAGGCCATCGACGAGGAACTTGAAACCATCCCGGCCGATATCGAGAGCCGCGAGGCCGACCGCTTCGTCGTTGAGGACGAACTGAAAAAGCTCCGGCAGAACGCAGCAGAGCTCGCCAGCATTGAAGCACAGCTTTCGGATGTCAAGAGATACATCGAACTGGAAAAGCTGCTCCCGGCAGCGGAGGCTAAAAAGAGCGCAGCACAGACCCGCCTCACGGAGCTCCTGACCTACGCAGAAAAGGCCCGGACGGCGATTGACGGAATCAATGCGGAGATTGCGACCCTCGCAAAGGCGCAGGCCGGTGTGGACGAGCTCAAGGAACAGTACGCGGAGGCGGATGCGGCCCTCACGGTGGATAACATCCGTATTGGTGAGCTGGACCAGCAGGCCGGACACAGCCGCAGGCAGATGGAAGAAATCGAGACGGCAGAGGCAAAGCTCGAAGTCCTTCGCCGTCAGGCAACGGAACAGGGTCAGCTCGCAGCGGGCTACGAGGAGCTCAAGCGGGCTTTCTCTCAGGACGGCATCCCGCATAACATCGTCCGCAGCATCGTCCCGCTGTTCGAGGCGACCGCGACGAGCATCATCGGCCAGATGTCTGGCGGACACATGAGCATCGAGATGCGCATGGAAAAGACCCTCAAGAGCAACAGCAAGAAAGAGGTCACCGCGCTGGACATCATTGTGAACGACGCGGCGACCGGAGCTCTGCCCTATATGAGCCGCTCCGGCGGCGAGCGCGTTAAGGCGGCCCTCTCGGTCATCCTTGCACTGGCGGAGCTCAAGAGCAGCACCGCAGGAGTGCAGCTCGGATTCCTGTTCATTGACGAGCCGCCGTTCCTCGACGACAAGGGCGTACAAGCCTACTGCGACGCACTCGAGGCCATCCAGAAGCGGTATTCCTCGCTCAAGATTATGGCTATCACCCATGACCCGGAGATGAAAGCTCGTTTCCCACAGTCCGTGGACGTCGTAAAGACGGCAGAGGGCAGCAAGGTCATCTACTCTTGAAATCACCAGCAGAAAGGAGGTGCGAGACTTGGGAAGAAGCAACAGGCAGACCGCCGACTACTTCCCCCATTACGTCGGGGAAAAGAGCCGGACAAAGTTCATCCTCGAGAAGAACTGGGGAAACGACGGGTATGCCTTTTGGTTTAAGCTGCTCGAACTTCTTTGCGCGGCAGACGGACAGTATTACGACTGCTGGGACAAAATGGGCTGGGAGTACCTGCTCGCGGTCACAGGAGTTACGGCCGAAACGGCGGAGGCCATCCTGAATACGCTCGCCTCTATGGGAAAGGTGGACAAGGAACTGTGGGAGAACTGCCGCGTTATATGGGTGCAGTCCCTCCTCGAGAACCTCCGCCAGCTTTACTCCAAGCGCACCGCAGCACCGACAAAACCGTCGGTTGATAACTTTCCCGGCCGCAGGGCGGAAAGCCCCGCACCTGAGCCCGCAGCGGCCGCAGAGGTGGAGGAGACGCCACCGGCCGCACCGGAGCCCGCACCGGAGACGCGCGACAAGCCGAAAGCCCCCCGGCGCAAAGCCGGGAGCCTCTCGGCAGAGCAGGCCGAACGGTTTGACCGCTTCTACGCGGCCTACCCAAAGAAGGTGGACCGGGCCACGGCAGAGCGGGCGTGGGCCAAAATCAACCCGGAGCCGGACGACGCGGCGACCGACAGAATCATCGCGGCTGTTGAGGCTGCAAAGAAATATGACAGCCGGTTCCGGGAACGGCAATTCACGCCAAACCCGGCAAGCTGGCTTAATGCAAAAGGCTACATGAACGACTACACAGGAGGTGAGCAGCGTGGAAACGCTGACGGCTATGCTGGATTCACTCCATCCGGCGGATTCGGCTCGTTCGGCTGAGACTGCCCAGCACCGGCGGCCGACAAGCAAGGATATTCTGGCTGGTGGCTACAACTGCCAGCGCGAAATCCCGGAGCCGGTCGAGTGCGAGTTCTGCGGCCGGAAACTGTACCACGAGGCCCTCGTGATGGGCCGAACGGTCCTCATGTTCGCACCGTTCCCGCAGAGATGCACCTGTGACCGAGCAAAGGCGAAGTGGGCGGAGGCGGACGCGGAGGAGACTAGACAAAAAGCGGAGGCTGAGAAAGAGGCGGCGCAGGCAAAACGGCGCGCCAAAATCGAGAGGCTGCTCGGCAGGAGCGGCATCAAGAAACGCTTCCAGCAGCGGACGTTCGCCAACTTCATCCGGGACACCCCGGAGCGGCGGCGGTGCTACGACACGGCCAAAACCTATGCAGACAGCTTTCCACAGCGCGCAGAGCGTGGCGAGGGCCTCTACATAGAGGGAACATACGGGACCGGCAAAACGCACCTCGCGGCCGCCATCGCCTTGCAGCTCATAGGCTGCGGCGTCCCGGTCGTCTGCAAGACGTCCGGCGACCTGCTGGCCGACATTAAGGAGGCTTTCGACAGCGGAGATGCCACCGAGTACGAGATACTCAAGGCGTACAAAACGGTCGATTTGCTCATTGTGGATGACCTCGGAAAGGAACAGTGCACAGAATGGAGCGTGAGCACCCTGTACTCTATTCTCAATGACCGGTACGAGGACATGAAACCGACCATCATCACGACGAACTACAACGCCGACGAGCTGGTGCGAGCCCTTACCCCGAAAGGTGGAGACGGAACGAAAGCCCGGGCCATTATAAGCCGCCTGCGGGAGGTCTCGACGGTCATCACGATGGCATGGGCCGATTACAGGGCAGGAGGTAGCAAACGAAATGCCTGAATTGAGACAGGAATATGTGGACATTCTCGAGAAGCGCGAGTGGAGCGTCAGCAGCTACACCGACGACGGCCGCGTGGAAATTGAGTGGTACTCACCGGCCGGAGAGGACTTCATCATCTGCGTGGGCGTTGAAAAATTCCCGGATGAAGTTTTAGACTACTCCGACAGCTTTGACATAGACGAGCATATTGCGATGTGGATAGAGGCAAAGCAGAGCGGCACACAGGGCGTCCCGGGCGCGCGGCAGATTGTCCACGATGCAGAGAAAATCGAAAAAGAGCTCGACGAGCTTGCATTTGAATTACAGGAGGCAGAAAGAAAAATATGGCTTACAGATATTACAGCACCCTCCGCCCGCTGATGGTGGGCGGCATCCCGTTCCCGAAACGGCCCGGAGAGAGCATCACGACCATCGTCAACTTCGAGGAGGGCCGGACGTACTGCAAGGACATCGACCGGCCCGCGTGGGGCTACATCGAGTACACAGCACCGCTCGACCCGCAGCAGGTCTCGGACTACGAGCTGGTGCTGGCCCCGGAGGAGGACGGCCATGAGTAACGTGAAAATCAAGGAGCTGGACAAGAGCCTCATTCATCAGGCGAACAGCAACAGCATGAGCGGCCAGCGCGGCGACATTTCGGCCCACGAGTACGAGGTCTACTGCCAGAAAGTTATGAGCTGGAACATCCCGGACAGCCGCAAGCAGAAAATCGTGGACCAGATTTATGCCAAGTGGAGCGAGCAGCTCCGGCACGAGGCAGCCCATGTGAGCGTCGCCGTCGCCGGACCGGCGCGGTACAACGCGAAGAAGCTGGACCACAGCGACACTATTCTCCGCCTTTCCTCTGAGTTCGTGGAGTGGTTCAACGGCCTGCAGGAGCAAGTATGGCAGGGCCGAATCGAGGACAAGGACGCCAAGGAAATTGCCCGGCTGGTCGATGACGTCAAATTCTGCATCGAGCGGCCGACGCTTAATCCTACCGCGAGCCTGTGCGAGCTCGCCAACAAGGACCCGGAGCTCTTCATGGAGTATTACGAGAAGCTCCATGAAAAGTACCGCTGGCGCAAGAACAGCATCATCGCCAAGCTCTATGCGGCCGGGAAAGAGGGCAAGCTCGCAAACCTGAACCGGCAGAAGTTTTTCGAGGACGAGAACCTCGTCGCCTACACGATGGGCGACCGGGCGTACATCAAGTTCGTTATGAAGCCCCGACAGCAGCTTATTGTTGCCCTCAAGAGCCGGAAATGGTGGTGGAACGGTTACGAGGAGGCGTGGAGTACCTACCTCGACAAGCTGGACAGAGAGTGGGTGCAGAGCATCAGCACCCGGTATGCCGATTATGTTTGAGGAGGAAATCAGAGAATGAAATCGTTTACATTGGATTTGCCGCACTCGGATGAAGAAGTTCACTACCGCGACTACCGCATCAATGAGCACAAATTTGCGTTCGACCGGATTCAATACGACAAGGGCGAGCGGCACAACATGGAGAGAATCGCTGTTCCTGTTATCCGCAAGAGCGATGGAGAGCCTGTGGCAAACCTCGAGACCACTGTGATACTCGTAGAGTGCGGAAACATCTACCATTACCTCGACAACGGTTTTGCGGTCCGCCTGAGTGACGCCCAGATGGTGACTGTTGCAAACGAAATATTGAAGAAGCGCGCAGAGGTAAGAGGGACCGGCCTCAAGACGCTTTCTGGATGGCGGGAAAGTGGTCTGCCAAGCGTTGAGGACTACCTCGAAGTGGGGGACGAGGTTGACAGCGAAATGCTGGACTATTTCTTGAATGTTCTCCCTCCTCGCACAAACCGCGCAGGCCTGTTGCAGGCGGGCGGAGAAATCGGCACCGCAAAGGACGGCAACGGACGCTGGCTGCCGACCTACCTGACATTCAAGAGGCATGGCGACACATGGCGGTACGCAGGACGGTGTTTTGCAGGCTATGCGGAGCCGGTTCAGAAGTACCGGTCCTCGCTCGAGAGGATGATGCTTACACGCTGTAAGCTACTGGGAGCTGTAGCGCAGGAGGTTGAAACCTGATGGACTACAAGGACAAAATCCGAAAGCTCCTCGCTCTTGCAAAGAGCCCGGAGCCGGAGGAGGCAAAGCTCGCCCTGCTCAAGGCCCGCAAGCTCATGGCGGAGCACAAGCTCACCGAACGAGACCTCGAGGAGCACGACACGACGGTCATCCAGCAGGAAATTGACGAGACGTTTTCCAAGAAAGCAAATTCGTGGATGTCTCCGCTATCCACCGTCATCGGAGAAAACTACTGCTGTGCGGCATACCGGTGCAAGAGAGGAGCCAAAACGACCGTCTGGCGCGTTGGATTCATTGGGCTCAAGGATGATTTTGAAATCTGCACAAAAATCTTCAAGTATGCAGTACGGTGCATCAAGGCGGAGCAGAAGAAGCTCCGCAAACAGCACCGGGACTATTACACACCGCAGGAGATTGCAAAAATCTGCGATTCCTACGGCTATGGGTTCGCCAGAGGCGTATACGAGGCGTTTACAAGACAGAACGAGGAAAATCAAGAATACGGCCTTGTGCTGAAAGTTCCGAAAGAGGCCAAAGACGAGCTCGACAAGATGGGGCCGCCGAAAGAGTTCAAAAAGACGCCCCAGCCAAAGACGGTCGGAGAGCTCGATGCAGCATGGCGAGGCATCGAGGACGGCAGGAAGTTTGACCCATCAAACAAGCTGGAAGAAAAGAAACAGGAGGCATAACAGACATGGCAAATACGAAGTTTGAAGTTTCGATGGCTATTTTCAAGTTTCAGGGAGATCCGGATGTGAGCGTCACGCTCACCGGCAAGAGCCCCACAGAGTTTGACACCGCGCTCAAAACGCTCGAGACCATCGCCAAGACCACGACGCTGTACGACGGCGACAGCGCACCGGAGGCGGAAAAGAACGTTGCCAGCGAGCCGAAGCAGGCAGCCCCGGTAGTTTCCACGGCAGACAAGAAAGCCCCCCCGAGAAGCCGGTAAGCTGGCTCCCTCCCGTCGGGACAAAGGGCCTCATGTTCCTTCGCTGCCCGAAATGCAAGGACGAGTTTGTGCAGTTCTTGCGCGAACCGCAGACAGTTCACGAGTGCCGGAAGTGCGGCGCGAAAATCCCTCTGGACGCGCTGGCACGGTTCGAGTACACCTGCCCGGACTGCAAGAAAACGAGCTACGGCCGGACGAACATCGAGGACGCCGAAATCACAAACCAGAAATTCTCCTGCGTCTGCGGCCGGAGCATCCCGAAGCTCACATGGGACCCGGTCAAGCACTGCTACACGATGTAAGGAGGGCTGGATGATGAAAGCACTGACCCACAACATCCAGCAGGAGCGCGAGGACCAGCGCGACCGCTCCGCCCAGCTCTTTATGTGGTGCATCGTCGTCTCCATGCACCAAGACGACGGCATTGGCGCATCCCGCCTCCTGCGGGCCTGTAACGAAATGGACGCCTTTGAGAAGAAATACCAGACGGCCATCCTCTACGGCAGCAGAAAGAACGCAACGGACGCCATGAGGGAGAACCTCAAAGGCATCTGCGATTTTGAGGTTCGGCTGCCCGTGGACCGCGCACCGAGAGGACGCCGGGAGGAGCAGCTCCGCATGGCGAGCAATCAGGGCGCAGAAATCGCGTGGCTCGTCATGGCCGCTACCTGTCACGAGACATTCGGCTACGGGAAAGACCGGCTGGCGCGCCTCAAGCAGAACGCTATGAACAACTACAAGCAGTACCTCGAGTGGGCGAAAGAGGACGAGGCATGGGCTCTGGATAAGCTGCGCCGGTGTGTGCAGGACGCCCTCAAGGAGGACCTCAAGGTCACGGACACCGACGACCGCAAAGGAATGCTTTCGGCCCCGGGCAGAGGCCCCAGCATCTACGAGACGGCTGCTGTCTACTCGGAGATATTCAGGAGGGCCAGAGCTGCGCAGACCGTGGCTCCGCTCGCGGTGTACAGCGCGGCGAAGTACGACGAAACCATGACGGCCGCCCGGAAACGGGCCAGCGTCATGCTCGGCTTATGACTATCTGCCCGAAAGAGTGCCCGGACAGACACCCGGGATGCCACGACTATTGCGAACGGTACGCGGAGAACAAGGCGGCATACCAGAAGATGAAACAGGAGTACGACGGGAGCGTCCGAAACCCCTATTGCCGGAGGTGGACGCACCGGGCTATCGTTCGCAGTTTCAAGAAGAAATTCAGGTAGGAGGCAGAATTATGTACGCAGCACTCACAGAGCTGGAACAGTGGCTCACAGCAGCCTCGAACTGGCTCACGGGCGCAGCCCTCGTCATCTCCCTGCCGCTGGCGGCCGTTTACATCGGCTGTATGGCGGAGGCCAGACGGGAGGACAGCGCGGCACAGACAGAAGAAAGGATGGGACAACATGAAACAGAGCGAAAAGCTCGAGGAGCTGCTCAAGCTCATGCAAGCAAACCCGGAGCTCCCGGTCATCCCCTGTGTAGACGGTGATGTTGTCGGCGGTGATGACTGTTACTGCTGGCTTGGAACATGGGGAGCGAGCGGGATTCAGGAGTACATCATCGGAAACGAAAGAACCTACTACCGGGAGGACGACATCTCCGAGATGAACGACCTGCTCTATGAACGCTATGACCCGGAGCTGGTGGACAACATGACGGAGGAGGAGACGCGGGCAGCGTACAACGCACTCCCGTGGAAGAAAGCCATCTTTGTCGATGTCCACCAGTACGAGGAGGAGCCGGATGCCGAGGTATGATGTGCTCCTCGAGGGCAGGACAGAAAGCTCCACCTGCTACTTTGGCGTGGCAGTCATGGCCGACGACCGGAAAGAGGCGGAATACCTCGGACACGAAGCAGGCAGGAGGAAACACCGCGAGTGCGACGAAATCGAGGTTGTCAGCATAAGGAGGAAGGACGATGCTAAGCGAAGAACTCGTGGTAGCATTTTTGATTGGGTTCGCTCTCGGAGTGTCAATCAGAAATGAGCAGCTTAAAAGGGCAACGGAGCAGCGGGACCGGGCGGAAAATATGCTACGAAATGTAAGCAAGGAATACGCCGAGATGGCGATGGACTGCGTACACGCAATGGACCGAGCAGACAAGTGCCAAAAAGAGCTGGAAAAAATCCGGGAGGAGCGCAATGAGTAGGGGCTACATCAAGGTGTCTGTGGGACCCGGGCTAAACTTACGGCCAAGCATCTCTTTTGTTGACAGAACACGAATTGAGGCGGACGGCCGACAACTCACAAAGGATGCCGAGCAGAAGTTTACAATGATTCTTTCGAAAAAGGTGCTCGCGCCCCAAAAGGAATACATAGAGTGGGCAATGAACAAACTGGCCGAGATGCCATACAACGCAGGAACGTGCTACGAGGTCGAGAGATTTTTTAGCGGGATAATCGCGGACTACGATTTGCGCCACCCACAGACGGTTGAAACGGAGCTTGAGACGCTGATTCAGGAGGAAGAACAGCACTTCCCGAAAGTGCAAGATTCAAGCTCTTCAAAATTTATTCCGACGGAGGTTAAATTCCGAGAGGCGAGAAGCCAGATTGGGATTTTTGAGTATCTAAAGGAGGCTATCAAGAATGGCAGAAAAAAGACTGGTTGACGCCACCGCGCTGGAAGAAAAGGCCATCTACATCACCGGCCCGAAAAACTCGGCGTGTCACGCGGTTCCGCTCGGACTGATTCAGGCAGCCCCGACCATCGACCCGGAAACGCTGCGGCCTGTGGCGCATATCATTCGCGGGACCGTCCCCGAAACCAAAGACGGCGTGTTCTGCGACAACTGCAGAAGATGCCTTGGCGATGAATACGGTTCTCATGTTCTTGGGTACTTCAAATACTGCCCCTATTGTGGATTTAAGCTGGAGGACGGAACGGAGGAAGAAACGTGAAAGTTTTAATTGCCTGCGAGGAATCGCAGGAAGTTTGTAAGGCGTTCCGGTTTTTAGGGCATGAGGCTTACTCCTGCGATGTGCAGGAACCGTCCGGAGGCCACCCGGAATGGCATATCCTCGGAGACGCCGTACCGGCTCTGCGGGGGGGGGCAAATCGTCACAATGGACGACAAAGCGCATTACATTGATGCGTGGGACTTGCTCATTGCGCACCCGCCATGCACATATCTTTCAAACGCCGGAGCACGACATCTATGGAAAGGCCACCAGCTACAAGAGAACCGCGTAATGAAGGGGATTTTGGGACGCGACCTGTTTATGAGATTTTGGTGGGCGGACATCCCAAGAATATGCGTCGAAAACCCGGTCCCGAGCAGGGTGTTTTGCCTGCCGGAATATACGCAGATTATTCAGCCGTACCAGTTTGGACACCCATACAGTAAGAAAACTTGCCTGTGGCTGAAAAACCTTGACCCAATCGTGCCGACAAATGTTGTTGAACCGATTGCAACGTGGTGTCCGTCCGGTTCTTATTCGCACAAGCATGATGAAAAAAGCAAGGGGATGTTTACGAGAGACAGAGCGCGAAACCGCGCAAAGACATTCCCGGGAGTTGCTCGAGCGTTTGCAGAGCAATTTGGAGGACAGATATGAAACCGATTAACGCAGAGGAAATCATCCGTGTATTCAACGGCTGGCTCGAGGAGGCGGACAGCCTCGCAGAGCGGGAGGCCATCGAGTGCTGCATCGACCACATTCAGGACGCCCCGGCAGTCAGCCAGCAGGAGCTCCGCAGCTATATGCTGCCGTGGTTCGACCCGTTTGCAGCCCCGTGGAGCGGGAAGATTCAGCGGGCATTCCCGAAAGCATACGTCAACATGAACAAGGAACTTATTCTGGTTCCGAGGTCAAACACCTATGTCAGCATCTCTCGCTACTGCACACCGGACGAGTTCAAGGCTGCAATCATCGAGAACTGTTCCCGCTTGGCAAGCAAGGGCTACTCGAAGCCTTTGCGCAAGGAACATCTCGAGGGCATCAACAAGCTGCTCGACACTAATTTCACGCAGGAGGACATGGAGTACATCTACACCTACCTCGGCAACGGCATCCGCCACGAGCTGTGCATGAAGTTCGTCCAGAGCGGCTACGACCTCGGCGTCATCGACGAGGGAACGCAGGCAAAGGGCGGGCAGGCATGAGAATTTGTTCATTAGAGAGCCGTGACGACGAGGTCAAAAGAAGTGGTTTCGCAACCGTCGATTTGTCGAAATACGAAGTTCGTCTGCTGGCCGATGCCCTTTACGAAACGACAAAGGGAAAGACAGGCATTCCCGCAAAGAGAAAACTTGCGAGAGAGTTCAAGCTACTAAACGCGCTGGTGCAGCACGGCGGATTAGATTCGGTAGAGGTATCTTCGCTCTCAAAAATCGACATGACGATAAAAGCGGAGGAAGAAATGCCATGAGCGAGTACATCTTGTTCGAGTGGGTTGTTCCGATAGGATTTGCGCTGCTGGGCGGAGGGCTCGTGGTCCTCATGCTCGAAATCCTCGAGTGGTTCAGCAGAAAAGAGGACGAGCGGCTGGAACGCCTCAAAAATGAAAAGCGGCAGCCCAAAACTTAAAATCACCTGAAAATGATTTAAGCATATTTCAACCTTCGACTAACAAATTTGAAAATTGGAGGACAAAATTTATGTTTCCGCAGAGAAGAATGACGACCGACACCCCGGACGGGAATTATGAGCAGTCCCTCAACCTGTTCGTGCGCGGCGAGGATGGCTGGGTGCAGATGCCCAGCCGGAACATCAGCCTCAACGACTACATGAAGCAGCTTATCAAGGCACACGACGCGGACATTGACACTGAGGGGACGCCGGAGGAGTTCGATATGACCTTGACGGAGCACCTGTTCGACGGCCCGGAGACCATCGAGGGTCTGCTGGCGGAGCATTACACCCTCTCGTGGGCTCTCGCCTCCTTGCGCGACAGGCTCAAGAACTACGAGGACGCAGGAATCCCGGAGATTATGCCGGAGGGATTGCGGACCATCGACCGTGCCATCGGCACTTATGGTAAAGACGCCCAGCTCACCAAGGCCGTGGAGGAAATGTCGGAGCTCACCAAGGCCCTCTGCAAGCTCAAAGAGTGCAAGCGCAAGTATGATACCCCGTTCAACAGGGAGACGCAGGAGGTGTGCTCGAACATCGAGGAGGAAATCGCCGATGTTTTCATCATGCTGGTGCAGCTCTTTGCAATTTTTAACCCCCATGAGCTGGTGAACATTACGAAAATCGTATGGGACAAGCTCGACCGCCTCAAGGACAATCTGGACAAAGAGGCGTCAAAACAGGAGGACGACAATGCCGGAAAAGAGTGAGTTCGACAAGGCACTCGGCGAGCTACACGACCTGACCGAATGGGAGGACGCAGAGGCGGCCATCCGGGAGCTCCACGCACGGGAGCCGGAAATCGAGAGGCTCTACCTCAACAGCAAGATTCTCCCCGGAGAGCTGCAAGCTCTGGTTCTCGTGAGCAACTGCCTCGAGCGCGAGTTCGTCCACCGGCAGCTTGCGACCGGGCAGCCGCTTCACACGAATCTTTGAGAGGAGGCAGCACAATGAGCGATGACGGTATGTTTTGCCCGTACAAGAAAAGCACAAAGCGGGAGGTTAGCCATTCGTGGACCAGCCGTACCGAGATTACGACAGAGCGTTTCGGCTGGTGCTCTGAAAAGAAGTGCATGGCCTACAACAACGGCCACTGCAAGCGTCTGGAAAGGGAGGAAAACCAGTGAAGAAAAGAAACTGCCGGATGACCGGCGAGGAGAAGAACGTACATGAGCGCGCTGTGAAGTTGCGCAAGATGACCGACGAGAAGCTCGTGGAGCATATCGACCACATCCGGGAGGAGGCCTACAACACCGGCTACTCCGAAGCGGAGGCCCAGCGCGCAGCAGCCCCGGCCCCGGGCAAAACCCTGCCGCAGCTCCTCGAGCAGCTCAACGCCGGAGAGTGTAAGGGCATCAAGAGCGCGACCGCCTACAAAATCGAAGAGTTCGCCCGCCAGCAGGGCTACCTCGAATGAGCGGCCCGGTAAAGGACCCGCTCCGGGCATTGCAGGGAGCCCGGAGCCGGGCGCAGGGCGGGCAGCTCGAGGAGAGAATCGAGGCATCCTGTACCCGGCTGGCGAAGGAGGGCCGCGCAGACATCAGCAAGACGCCGGAACCCATGCGACCGGTGAGCCAGCCGAACAAAACGGGCCAGTTCCGCGCGGTATACACCAAAAAGGCAGAACCGGACTTCAAAGGCGTAATGCTCGGCGGCCGTGCGGTGATGTTCGAGGCAAAGAGTACGGGGACCGGCAGGCTGAATAAAGACCGCGTTCTCCCGGAGCAGGCCGAAAAGCTCGATTCCTACGAGGCCCTCGGCGCGCACTGCTTCATCGTCGCCACGTTTGACGGACTGCGGATGTACAGGATCCCGTGGACGGTCTGGCGCAGCATGAAGCAACGGTACGGCCGGAGCTACGTTACAGAGCCGGACCTCAAAGAATACGCGGTACGGTTTGGCCCGGGCTTTACCCCGGACCTGCTGCGGGACATCCCCACGATGGACGACATCAGCCAGCTCTCGTGCGCGAGCGACGTGCTCACGGCGTTCTGCGGGATGCCCTACGGGACGAAGCCGGAGACGGACGAGTGGCGCGCGGCCGTGTGCAGGTTGAGCCGCCTGATGAACTGGACGACGCCGGAACGCTTTATGCTGGTGAACGAAATACGGAGGGAGCAGCCGAACATGGAAAAACCGATATTCTCATTTATGGGTGTCCCCATCACGGAGGACAGCGCGGGCAAGCTCGCAGAGGCCATGAAGAAAAGCGGGGTCTCCGCACTCGAAGTGGTGACTGCCTGTGAGACACTCAAGAAAATTTCCAAAGCCTTGCTCGACGAGCTGCCGGGTGTTACCGAGGAGGAACATAATGACTGAAAAAGAAATTGTGGTAATGGCCGCAGAGGTGGCGGCAAAGGCGGCTGTTGCTGCCGTTCGAGCCATCTTGGGGAAAGAGATACAGGAGAGCGTAGAGGCCGCTGTGACGGACGCTGCCCGCCTCGGAGCGGAGGCCAGCATCAAGGCCGTGGAGCAGGAGCGCAAGAAGTTCCGGGACGGCCGCAGCGACCGGAGATTCCGTAACACAAAGCTCCTGCTGCGTAACTATACCACGCTTAATGCCAACTGTGCCAATGCAGTATACGACGCGGCCAGTGCAGCGACCGGCGAGGAGAGCGTTGAAGAAATTGTGGAGGCACTGGACGAGCTGCTTGAGGACGACCTCAAGGTGGAAAGCATCATGAAGTCCGCAGCCCGGACGCAGATTATCATGCGCCACGTCAACCGGATGCTCGACATCTACAAGGTGGTATGCGGGAACAGTTTGGACGAGGCCGAACAGAGGCACTACCGCGTTATCGAGGCCCTGTATCTGCGGGACCGTCCCCTTTCTCCGGCCGCCGTAGCAGAGATGGAAAGCATCGACAAGAGAACCGTCTACAAGGACGTGGACGCGGCTTGTGCTACGCTGTCGGCCTTGATTTTCGGCATCGACGGCATCAAGAAGGCTTAACTATGCAACGAAACGACCCGTTCTGGGGCATAAACGCGGCATTGACAGGGCGCAAGGTCTGAGATACAATGTAGGCGGTAAAACCGCGCACAGAGACAATTTCTTGGCATCATAATAAATTCCCCTTCTTGACAAAGGACCGCCCGACTCCGGGCGGTCCTTATTTTTTTATGTGTTATAGACCCGAAAAGGGTCGTGGAGGAACGGCAGATGAAAATTATCACCCTGCCGGTGAGCGACCTCCATCCGGCGGACTACAACCCGAGGAAAGACCTCGCACCGGGCGACAAGCAGTACGACAAGCTGGCCCGGAGCATCGAGACTTTCGGCTATGTTGAGCCCATCGTATGGAACCGGACCACCGGCAACATCGTAGGCGGCCATCAGCGGCTCAAGGTGCTGGTGGAGCAGGGCTACAAGACGGTCGAAGTCGTCGAGGTCGAGCTCAACGAACAGGAGGAGCGCATCCTTAACGTCTCGCTCAACAAAATCTCCGGCCGGTGGGACAACGAAAAGCTCACCGCGATTCTGGACGAGCTGAAAGAGCAGGACGAAATGGCCCTCACTGGTTTCGAGGACTGGGAACTCGACGCCCTCAAGGTGACATACGACCACATCGAGGACCTGCTGAACGAGGACTTTTCCGACACCGGCAAGAGCGAGCCGACAAGCTACACCATGACGTTCACCCTGCCCGAGGAGGTGCATGAGGCAATGGATAAGTACATTGACGAGAACCCCCGCAGGCAAGGTTGAACTGGCGCAGTTGCTCGTGAACAAGGCAAAGGGACTTATCTGATGGAAATTATCAAAAAGAGAATCGCCGACATGGAGCGCGCGGAGTACAACCCTCGCGTGGAGTTGATGCCCGGTGATGACGAGTACGAGAAGCTCAAGCGGAACATTGAGCGGTTTGGCATGGTCGTTCCTGTCATTTGGAACAGACGCACCAACCGCGTCGTGTCCGGCCACCAGAGACTCACCGTCCTTATGAACGAGGGCGTCACCGAGGTGGACGTGTCCGTGGTTGACCTCGACGAGACCGCAGAGAAGCAGCTCAACATCGCCATGAACAAAGTGACCGGCGAATGGGACGAGGTAAAGCTCAAGGAGCTGCTGGACGGCCTCGGCGACGCGGCCCCGGAGACAGGATTCGACCTGTACGAAATCGAGGCCCTCGAAAACAACGTGGACGCCCTCGTAGACGGCGACTTCCTCGACAGCGAACTCAAGAGCATCGAGGAGACGTTCAACATCTCGCTCAAGTTCAGCGCGGAGGACCGCGACGTCCTGAAAGAGTACATAAAGGACAACGGCAAAGAGGACCTTGTAGCCGTCATTGTCCAGAAGATTAGAGGTGAGATTTAATGGGCTGCAAATGCGGGAGCCAGATTATTCTCTGCAACCTGCCTGTGCGTTTCGACACCTATCGCGGCTGCTCGCACGGCTGCCGGTACTGCTTCGCGCAGAAGAAAAACGACATCAGCCACATCGAGCGCGACGAAAGCGTAGACGGCCTGCGCTCCTTTATCGAGGGCAAGCGCGGCAACGAAACGGAGTGGTGCGACTGGAACATCCCTATCCACTGGGGCGGCATGAGTGACCCGTTCCAGCCGGTAGAGAAGCAGATTCGCGCCAGCTACGAGTGCCTCAAGCTGCTGGCGGAGACGAAATACCCGTTTGTGGTGAGCACAAAGGGCCGCCTCATTGCGGACCCGGAGTACCTCGACCTGCTGGCACAGTGCAACTGTGTGCTGCAAATCAGTATGGTGTGCAGCAAGTACGACCGCCTCGAGCGCGGGACGCCCAGCTACGAGGAGCGGCTCGCAATACTCAAGACAGTATCGGCCAGAGTGCAGCGCACCATCGTCCGCATCCAGCCGTATATGCCCGAGGTGTTCCACGACGTGATGAAGAACATCCCGCGCATCGCGGAGGCAGGAGCCTACGGCGTCATTGTGGAGGGCATGAAATTCTTTAAGGCCAAACCCGGGATGACGAAAATCGGCGGCGACTTCTGCTATCCGCTGCCCCGCCTGCGGCACGATTTTGAAGCCATCAAGGCAGAGTGCCACCGGTACGGTCTGAAATTTTACAGCGGCGAGAACCGGCTCCGCGCGATGGGTGACAGCATGACGTGCTGCGGCATCGACGGCCTGCCCGGATTCCGGCCGAACGAGTATAACCTCTGTATGCTGATGAACGGCAAGAACCCGGAGCCGACCGAGAAGATGAAACAGGTCGGTACGGGGGGGCCATTCAAGACGCTGAACCAGAGCGCGGGCAGCGGGCGCAAGATTGCAAAACAGAGCTTTTATGGCCTGATGCAGGAGGAGCTCGCCAAAAAGACGGAGTACCACAAAAAGGTATTTGGCCTCGAAGAATGACCTAATCTTGAACAAAAACGGCGAAAGATAAGGAGAGGAGGACAATGCCGAATAGGACCAAAGACGACCTTTGGGAGCGTCAACCGGGCGAAAGCGCGCAGGCCTACGAGGCATTTGCCATCTACCGAGATATGGGCTCCAACAGGAGCCTACGAGCCGTTGCTGAAAAGTTATCCAAAAGTTACACGCTTATTGGGCGTTGGAGCCGCGAGAAAAAGTGGGGAGAACGCTGCCGAGCGTATGACAACCACTTGGATGATAAGGCCCGACAGGAGGCACTCCAAAAGTACAAAAAAATGAGGACCCGCCACATCGGCATCGCCTTGCAGCTCCAAGAGAAAGCCCTCGCAGAGCTCAAGAACCTGCCGGAGGGGTCCATGACGCCAAAGGATATTATCCAGTTCCTCGACAAGGCTACAGAGCTTGAGCGAGACAACCGGATGGAGGAGGCAGGCGTCACGGCCGGAGGCAAGACGGTGGAGGAGCAGGAGGAGACCACACTCTCCCTCGCCGATGAAATCGCGGCCGCATACGAGAACCGGAAACGAGGAGAACAGACATGATGACCCAAGAGGCTATCCTGTACTACGCAGACCATCCGGCTGATTTTGTCGAGGACCTGCTCCACGTTACGCCGGACAAGAACCAGCGCGCCATCCTAAACTCCGTGGCGCAGAACCAGATGACGAGCGTCCGCAGCGGCCACGGCATCGGCAAGAGCGCGGTCGAGGCATGGACTGTTATTTGGTTCATGTCAACCCGGCCGTTTCCCAAAATCCCTTGCACAGCTCCGACGCAGCATCAGCTTTTTGATATTCTGTGGGCGGAAATAAGCAAGTGGCTGCGCAACAACAAAGCCCTCGAGCGAGAGCTCATGTGGACAAAGGAAAAGGTCTACATGAAGCAGTACCCAGAGGAGTGGTTCGCAGTAGCCCGAACAGCCAGCAAGCCGGACGCGCTACAAGGATTTCACGCCGACGACATCCTCTATATCATCGACGAGGCCAGCGGCGTGGACGATAAAGTTTTCGAGCCGGTGCTGGGCGCGCTTTCGACGCCCGGAGCGCGGCTGCTCATGTGTGGAAACCCGACGCAGTTGTCGGGCTTTTTTTATGACAGCCACCACAAGAACCGAGGCAGCTACACCACGTTCCATGTGGACGGTCGGAACAGCAGCCGCGTTTCGGATGACTTTGTTAAAACCATCATCCAGATGTACGGCGAGGATTCCGACGTTTTCCGCGTCCGCGTGGCCGGAGAGTTCCCCCGGCAGGAAAACGATGTTTTCATTCCCCTGCCGCTCGTCGAAAAATCCATTATGACCGAATGGACGGAACCGGCGAAGCCTACCCGCATCGACATCGGCTGCGACGTTGCCCGTTACGGCGACGACCGCACCGTCATCGGCTACAAGGTGGACGAAAAGGCCATGTTCTACAAGCGCAAGAGCGGGCAGGACCTTATGCAGACGGCCGACGACATTATGGAGCTCGGCCTAAGGCTCATGGAAAAGTACCGTTTCGACAAGGCCATCCCCATCAAGATAGACGACAGCGGCCTCGGCGGCGGCGTCACGGACCGCCTCAAGCGCGTTAAGCGCGAGCAGCCGGAGCGGTTCTGGTGGATGGATATTATCCCGGTCTACTTCGGCCAGCGCATCCGCCATGATTTTTACTACGACACCACCACCTACATGATGAGCGTCGTGAAGAACCTGCTTGCACCGCAGACGCCGGATGGCGTACAGAAGCCCGTCCAGCTCATTCTCCCGAACGATAACGACCTCGTCGGCCAGCTTTCCACACGAAAGTATTCCATGACCGACGACGCAAAAATCCGCGTGGAGAGCAAGGACGCCATGAAGAAGCGCGGGATGCACTCGCCCGACGAGGCCGACTGCATCCTCCTGCTGTGCCTGCCGGTCAAACCCAAGAGGAGAGGAGACGTTAAGAAGTGAGCGACAAGAAGCAGCCCGCCCAGCAGCGGGTAAGCGTCCGCATCGTTAAAGCGGACGACCCGGAGCAGCGCGGCGAGATGAAGCCCATCGCCAAAGCAGACGGCTCCCTGCAAATCTCGCCGGAGGAGGCGTACACGGCAGGCATTTGGACAAAACCGCCGTTTGACCTCCGAGGGCTTTCCAAGATGGTAGACGAAAGCACCATACTCCCGCAGTGCATCCGGGCCTACAAGTCCAATATCGCCGGATTTGGCATTGACATCCGGTACAAAGACGACTTTGCCGACGCCGACGAAACCCCGGAGATGAAAGCGGAGTGGGACCACGCCACAGAGGTCGTCGATATGCTCAACATGGAACAGGAGAGCAACGAGCTTTTCGAGGATATTGTGGAGGCCCGCGAAACCTACGGCTGCGCTTACGCCGAGGTCATCCGGGACATGGACGGGAACGTCATTCAGCTTGAGTTCATCGAGGACACCCCCAGCGTGGAAAAGAGCCGGAGGCTGGACCCGCGCGTCGAGGTGACGTATTTCCACCGGGACCACACCGAGAACCGCATGAGGAAGTTCCGCAAGTATAAGCAGACCGTCAACGGAAAGACGGTCTACTACAAGGAGTTCGGAGACCCGCGAATCATGGACCCGGCGAGCGGAGAGTACGTCACAGAGCTCGAGTTCAAGAGCCGCGCCAACGAAATCATCGAGTTCGCCATCGGGACCGCCACATACGGTAAGGTCCGATGGGTGGGCTCCATCCTGACCGTAGACGGAGCCCGGAGAGCGGAGAACCTCAACAATAACTATTTCCTGAACGGCCGCCACACCCCGTTGCTGATTATGGTGAAGGGCGGCAGCCTGACGGACGATAGTTTCGCCAAGCTCAAGGAATACATGAACGGCATCCGAGGCGAGGCAGGCCAGCACAGTTTCATGGTGCTGGAAACGGAGGCGGCAGACAACCGCACCGGGTTCAACGCCGAGAACCGGCCGGAGGTCGAGGTCAAGGACCTTGCTGCTATCCTGCAAAAGGACGAGCTTTTCCAAGACTACCTCGAAAACAACAGGCGGAAGGTACAGAGCGCGTTCCAGCTCCCGGACCTGTACACCGGATACACGACGGACTTCAACCGCGCGACGGCACAGACGGCCATGGAAGTGACCGAAAAGCAGGTATTCCAGCCGGAGCGGCGGCGTCTGGCATGGGCCATCAACAACCGGCTGCTCAACTGCTACCAGTTCAAGTACGTCGAGGTGTTCTTCCGCGCGCCGGATGTTTCCAACCCCGACGACCTGTACAAACTGCTGACCGTCTGCAACAACGCGGGCGGCCTCACCCCGAACAAGGCAAAGAGCGTCCTGTACAAGGCTCTCGGTGAGACCTCCGAGGACTTCCCCGAGGAATGGGGCGACATCCCACTCGCGTTCACGAATGCGCAGCAGCGGGCGGCAGCCGCAGCAATGGTAGGAAATAGCCCCAGCGTGGCGCAGAATGGCAGTTCTTCCACCGGCAAGGAAAACACACGGCCGGAGGGAAAGACAGCGCAGAACGCCCCGCAGGGTACGCCCAGCGTAGAGGAGCAGCTCGAGGGCCAGATTCAGAAAGCGGCAGCCGCCAATGAGACGGAGCTCGTCGCCGTGATGAAAGAGGTTCGCCGCCTGCTGGTTGATATGAAACAGGAGGAGGGCGACGCGGAGTGAAGTGCTTACGCTGCGGTCCCTTAATCAAGGCCATCGACGCCTACCTCGCCAAAGCAGAGAACGACCTGTACGAGCAGCTCACGATGGAGGGCTACCTCAAGGCAAAAGAGAGCCTTGACACCGTGGACGAAATCGAGGAGGTCGTGACGAAGCTCCTCGAGGACAACGCAGACGACCTACTCGCCCAGCTTGCCGAGGCCATCGACCTCGAGACGTTCTTCAAGGACAACTGGCCCAAGATGAAGAAAAAGAGCAAGCTGGCGCAGGACCTTTTTGACGTATTCCACAAGCAGCTTTCCACAATCATGCCGACGTATGTTGAAGCCTACGTCCAGAAAACGGACGCGGAGCTCACCGTCACGCAGCTTACCAAGAGGACAACCGATTGGATAAGCTCGTGGAGCAGCGACCTCGCCGACATTATGAAGCTGGACACAGAAACCGAAATCGAGGCGGTCTTGAAAAAGGGCCTCGACGACGGCAAGGGCATCAACGACGTCGCAAACCTCATTGCAGACAGCGGCATCCGCTCCCCGGGCTACCGCGCGCGGCGCGTGGCCCTGACAGAGGTGCTCCGGGCGCACGGCTACGCGCAGCTCGAGAGCTACATCCAGAGCCCCGCTGTTGAGGAGAAGATGTGGAAACACACCGGAACCTACCGGAACGACCCGAGACAAAACCATGTGGATATGGACGGCGTCCGCGTCCCGAAAGACCAGCCGTTCACTCTGATTGGAGCTGACGGGAATACCTACTACCCCATGACCCCGAGAGACATTTGCCTCCCGCCGAAAGAGAGCGTCAACTGCCATTGCCTTTTGCAGCCGGTCGTAAGCGAGGAGGTCCTCGGCCTTTCCCTTGAGGAGCGGCAGGCACTCCAAGCACAGGCCATCGCGGAGGACGACGGGGAGTGGGAAAAAGAGCTCGACGCGCAGAACAAAGCGCGCGCAGGCATCAACGAGGAGGACTACGCATGAGCTGGAAAACGCTTGACTGCATCGTGTCGGCAATCATTTGCCGACTTTTCAAGCCTAAGTACCATGTGGAGCGGGTCGAGAGATACCAGCTCCCCGGGAGACTGCGCATCGTCAAGTGGTGCGCAGCACCGGCAGACGCACCGGAGGACGAGCTCCGGCGCATTTTCTCCATCGTAGACGAGCCTCAGTGCGATGATATGGTCGTTTGGTTCTATTCATCGCTTGAGGATATAGGCTGCAAGCCCTTTGACGTTGCGCTCCTTGAGCGCACTGGCAAGGACAAGCAGCCGACCATTAGACGCCCTACCTAGGGGCGTAGAGAGGAGGTGAGAAAACCATGAGCAAAATCGAGAAAGCATACGCCATCACAGATGCAAAAATTTCTTTCGTCAGCCTCGTAGACAAGGCGGCCAACAAGAAACAGTTTCTTATCACCAAGGCGGAGCATGGCTCCGCCTCTTTTGCTTCTTACGGCCGCATCGTCAACGCGGATGCTGACAGCCACTACATCACTGGCATTGTCTATGAGCCCCTCACCGAGGACGCCCACGGCAATTACATGACGGAGCAGGAAATCACCAAGGCCGCGTATTGGTTCGCCAAGAACGGCAATCAGGTGGACGTGCAGCACTCGTTCGAGCCGCTCGAAAAGGCGGCCGTCGTCGAAAGCTATGTCGCTCCGTGCGATATGAGCATCGGCGAGCAGGCCATCAAGAAAGGCACATGGATGATGACCGTCGAGGTGGACGACCCGGATATTTTCGAGAAAGTCCAGAAAGGCGAAATCACCGGCTTTTCCATGGGCGGCGTCGGAAAGTACAGCGACACAGACGACCCTCTGCCCGAGGACGGAGTGGCAAAGGCGGAGGAGCAGCAACCCGCAAAGGGTATGCGCGGCCTCGTTAAGAAAATGGCCGCCGCCCTCGGCTTTGATGTTGTCGAGAAAGGCGAAGTTGCCGACAACTACACCAAGCGCAGCCAGAGCGACAACTTCTGGACCGCGTTCTACGCCCTCAACGACGTTCTGTACCGGTACAACTGGGTGAACGACCGTTGGGAGTTCGCCTCGGACGAGGAGACCATCCGCGACGCCCTTACCGACTTCAACAACATCGTCACCGCGCTGCTCACCGAGGGGCAGCCCGTTGCAAAATCGCTCGAGAGCTGCGCCGTCGTCAAGGCTGGCAAGGCCATGAGCAAGGCCAACCGCAGCACGTTGCAGTCCATCTACACCAACCTCGGGGAGTTCCTCGACAAATTCCCCGAAGAAGAACAGGAGGAAACCGAAGTGACCAAGAAAGAAATCGAAGATACCGTGGCGGCAGCCGTCGCCAAGGCACTGGAAACCCAGCAGAAGCCCGCGACCGACCCCGTCCAGAAAGCCGCAGAACCGGCAGCAGAGCCCGCAGCTCTGACCGCAGAGGATGTTGGCAAGATGGTCGAGGCGGCCGTCAAGAAAGCCCTCGGCCAGCAGGAGGAGCCTGAAAAGACCCCGGAGCCGCTGACCGCAGAGAACGTGGCCGACGTCGTCGCAAAGGCTGTTGCAAAGGCTGTTGCACCCGTCCGCAAGGCCGCAGGCCTGCCGACCAACCTGAACGATGATGGCGACCCGGAGGAGGACCCCGTCCAGAAGTCCGAGCCGCATTATCTCGCTGGCATCCTGTAAGGAGGAACAAGCACCATGACTATGAGAAGCAACAAGGCAATCGTGAACGCTGCCGGTCAGACCATCACTACCGCCGGTCTGGCCGCAGGCGGCGCGCTGAACCCGGAGCAGGCGCAGAAGTTCATTCAGCAGACCTTTGAGGCAACTCCTTTGAGCGGCCTCGTCCGCCATGAGCTGCGCAAAGCAAAGACCGGCGAAATCGACAAGATTGGCGTCGGCCGCCGCCTGCTGCGCAAAAAGACCGAGAACACGGACGACGGTTATCGTTCCGGTGTCAAGCATGGCAAGCTGGAATACGCTTGCACCCCTGTCCGCCTGCCGTGGGAAATTACGGAGGAGACCCTGCGTGAAAACATCGAGGGCTCCAACTACGAGACCATCGTAACCAACCTGATGACCCGTCAGATTGGCTGCGACCGCGAGGACCTGTGCCTCAACGGTGACGAGAAGTTCGCCAAGGTCAAGGAGTTCAGCTCTTCCGCATCCTACACCGCAGGCGACCTCGTCGCATACAACGACAAGGTCTACCAGTACACCGCCGCCCACACTGCAGGCGCATTTGACGCAGGCGAGGCCACCGAGCTGGGTACTGTCGATGACGCCGACTTCCTCAAGGTGAACGACGGCTGGGTCAAGCAGTTCAAGGAGGGCGGCCACGTCGTCGATGTGTCCGGCATCAACTCCGGCGCGATGGTTCTGGACGTGTTCTACAAGGGCCTGCGCGCAGTCCCCGACAAGTTCAACAACGGCTCTCTGCGCTGGCTGATGTCCCCCCACCGCCGTCAGGAATGGGAGCGTTACATCCTTAATCAGGCAGTCACCGCAGGCGGCATCATCACCGATAAGCGCGTCGAGAACCCCGCCAGCGTCCCCGTCATCGAGGTCCCGGCCCTGCCCGATGACGTTATCATGCTGACCGACCCGAAGAACCTCGTGGTCGTCAACTCCTATGGCGTCGTCATCCGCAAGACTACGGAGGGCCCGGAGGCCATCTATCAGGACAAGCGTTTCTACGTCGTGCATTTCGACTTCGACACGCTGGTCGAGGAGCTGGACGCAACGGCCATTGTGACCGGTCTGGCATCCATCTGACAGGAGGCAGGACGCTATGCACCTTAGACTGATTAAGGGCCTGTCCTATGATGGCGTTGTGCGCGCCTCTGTGGCGCATCCTGACGTCTTTGTGGACGACCCCGAGAAATATTCCGCACTGCTGGAAAGCGGTTATTTCGAGGCTCTCCCTGACGCCCACACCGTCACCGGCCATCTGGACGCCGACTTCCTCGGCGAGATGGACGAGGAGCAGCTCAACAAGCTCGCCGACGAGATGGGCGTGGACACCACCGGCAAGGACAAGGCGGAGGTCGTCGCGGCCGTCGCCGAGGAGCCCGTGGAAGTCCCCGACATTTCCAAGATGAAGCTCGACGAGCTCAAGGAATTTGCCGAGGACAACGGCATCGACCTGACTGGCTGTACCACTAAGGCCAGCATTTTGCAGAAGATTCAGGAGTATGAGGCGGATGCAGCCGCAGCGGCCGCCATCATCAACCCGGAGGACTAATGGCCGAACGGCCGTGGGTCACGCCGGAGGCACTCAAAGAGTACACAGAATTTGAGGAAGTAAAGAACCGCGCCGACAGCAAGCTCAAAATTGACATTTCCCGGGCGGAGAGCTGGGTCATCGACTACTGCAACAACAGATTCGACGACCCAGAGAAATACCCCGAAATCCCGGAGAATGTCAAGACGGCGGTCCTCCTTATCGCGGAGGCATACGCCCACAATGCCGTTGAGCAGACCAAAGTCCGCCTCAAAAGCGAGACCTTTGACGACTACTCCTACACGGCAGAGAGCAGCATCATCGACGTCGGGAAACTTGGCGTGGAGAGCCTGCTGGACGATTACGTCGTCGTGCAGCCGCTCAACGGCGTCACGATGCGGTTAAGGAGCCTCTGAGCCAATGGCTATTGAGGACTTCTTTGACCATCGTTGCAGTATCTACCACACCCAGCAGGAGAGCGCGAGCCCCGGCTACGGGCTCCCCGGCTCCCCCAAGTTCAAGTACCCCAAACAGCCGGACCTCGAAGAAGTCCCGTGCCATTTCGGAGTGCGTAGCGCGTCCATCCAAATCGCCCAGCAGCAACCGCAGAACGATATGGACAGCGACATAAAGCTCACGCTCCCGGCAGGAACGGACGTCAGGCTCAACGACAAAATCGTCAGCAGCGAAACAGGACTCGAGTACACCGCAGGTCAACCGCGAAACATCCGAGGGCATCACATGACGGTAAAGATATACCGCACGGCCCAGCAGAGGCCATTGTAATGGCGCAGGTGACATTCGACACGGTGGAACTCGAGAACTTCGTGAAGCGGCTCGGAACGGCCGCGCAGGGCGATTTTAAGCGGTCTTTGAACGGATTTTTACAGGGTCTCGGTATTGAGTTTCTTCGCATTCTGCAAGATGAAATTGTTCGCCGGAACGTGCTGGACTATCGGCTGCTGCTCCACAGTTTCCAAAAAGGCGACAAAGAGAACATCTGGACGCTCGACGAGAACGGCCTGACCCTTGAGGTCGGCACGAACGTCGAGTATGCCAAGTTCGTAAATGACGGCCACTGGACCAACCCGAAAGGAGTGGAGAGGCGTTTTGTTCCCGGACACTGGGAAAAGGCGAACGGAAAGGACCGCTTCATCTACACCCCGGGCGAAAAGACCGGGATGGTCCTAAAAATGAAATGGGTGGAGGGCTCCCATTACTGGGAAAGCTCCATCAAAATCCTCGAAAAGCTCTACCCGGAGCTGCTTGAAAAGAAGCTGCAAGGCTGGCTGGACGAGTATTTCAAGGATTTTTTGTGAGGTGAAACCTATGGCTGCCTTAGAGCAGGAAATCGCAAGCGTTATCCGCTTTGTCTTAGACTCGGTTCCCGGGATTACGCCGTACTATTGGAGCATCCCGGAGGGATTTATCATCCCCTCTGTTTTCTTTCCGCAGCCGGAGCTTACACCACGCGGCGACACGTTGCTGTCTTATGCAGTGGAATATAACTTGTACATCAAGTTCTTTTCCGGCACCGACGAGGATGCGTATTCCAACGCGGCGACGGCACTCAACGCCCTCTGTGCAGCCCGTCTGCTGGTCCCGCTCATTGACGAGACAGGAGCAGCGGCAGGAGGCGGATTGCGGCTCAAGGACCCGGGAGGCGTAAAGAAAGTGGACACCGGCGTAGTTCAGTTTGCCTTAACGTGGGACAGCCGCCGCCCGTACAATGTAGCAAATTACCAGAAAGTGATGAACTACAACCTCGACATCAAAATGGGCGAGGAAAAAACTGAATAACAGGAGGTATCTGCATGGCAGAAAAGAACGCAAGCGCAGCGGAAAAGCCTGCGCAGAAGTTCCCTATTGAGCGTCTGGCAAGTGCTTGCCGGACGCTTTTTAACGTATCAGCCAGCACGTTCGCAGGCGCAACGGCTGGCATGACTGGCGAATACACCGTCAATGAAATGCAGCAGCATATCAATGACTGGCTGGGGAAGGAGGCGCGTGTCTAATGGCAGGCGGTAAATATGATAAGCTGGCTGGCAAGACGCGGCCGGGTACATACATCAACTTCGAGAGCGAGCGCAACGACGTTGTCGGCAACTCCGAACGCGGCATCGTGCTGCTGCCTCTGATTGGCTACGATTTTGGCCCTGCCAAGACGCCCATCACCCTGACGGCAGCAGCCCCGGATGCTTACAGTGTGGAACTCGGCCGCAGCGTGTACGATACGACCGAGAAGCACATGCTGCTTATTCGTGAGGCTTTCAAAAAGGCCTCCAAGGTCATCGTCTACATTACGGAGGATGGCACGGCCGCAGCTGGCACGGCAGAACAGCTTACTGCAAAGGCCAAATATGGCGGCCCTCGTGGTAACGACATTCACGTTTCGGTCGTCGAGAACCCTACCGGAGGCTTTGATGTTACCGTATATCTGGACGCAGATGCGACCGCTGTATACGAGGGCGTTAAGACTATCGAGGAACTTCGGGAGGCTGCCAGCGATGACAAGCTGGTTACTTTCTCCGGCACTGGTGAGCTGACCGCTATTGCTGGCCTCAAACTGACCGGAGGTGAAAAGAAAGCAGGCTCCAACGGCGACGTGACGGCGTTCGTTGATAAGATGGAGGGCATCCACTTCAACACGCTTTGTTTCCCCGTTACGGAGACGGCCCTCCAGACCGCAGCTATCACCAAAATCAAGTATATGCGCGACAGCATGGGCAAGGGTGTGAACGTCGTCCTGCCTGATGCAAAGACACCCGACCACGAGGGCGTCATCAATGTTACCAACTCGGTCGTTGTGGACGACGTAGAACTGACCCACGCGGAGGCTTGCGCATTTATAGCAGGCATTACGGCAGCCGCCAGCTGCGTCAAGTCCAATACCTATGAGCTGTACAACGGTGCGACCGACATTGTGGACCCGAAGGATAATGAAGCAGCTATTGCCGCTATCAATAACGGCGAGATGTTCTTCTCCTACTCCGAGGCAGGCAATGTCATCATCGAATACGACATCAACTCCCTCATTTCCTTCAACAAGCCGAAGGACAAGACCTATCGGAAGAACCGCGTTATCCGTGTGCTGGACTCCATTCAGGAGACCATCCAGAACAACTTCCCTCCCAACAAGTACGACAATAGTCCGACAGGCTGGTCTGTTATGAAGGGTATCGGCCAGACCATCCTCAAGCAGTACGAGGAAATGGGGGCCATCAAGAACGTGGACTATGACGCGGACTTTAATATCGACGAGAGTCTGAGTAGTGGCGATGAAGTTTATTTCATTGTTGCCATCCAGCCTGTGGACTCGGCCGAGAAGCTGTACTTCACCGTCAAGACCCGCTAAAGGAACAGGAGGTAAGTTATGCAGTACAACAAGAATCCCATCAGCCTCCGTGAGGGCCATGCGTTCATCGACGGCGTCGAAGTTCTGGACAGCGTGAAAATGACCGTCAACTTTACGCCCGAAACGTGGACCGGCCGCCAGCTCGGCGAGAAAACGCCCTCCACGCGCTGGATTGGTGCGAACATCACCGGCAATATGACACGGCGCAGGACGACCAACTGGCTCAAGACGAAAATCAAAGAGTATCTGGCATCTGGCGCGACTCCGGAGCTGGTTGTTCAGGGCATCATGGATGACACGAACTCGGATTTCTATGCGGCCCACGGCTCTGACGTGCTGACCTGCGTCGGCTGCGTTATGACCGGAGACCTGCCTCTGACCGCGCTGGACGCAGAGAGCAGCGGCGTTGTTGATGACGCCATCGCATTCAACATCAAGGATATTATCTGATGTGACCGGCATTCATGTTGGCCACACGAGTACGGAGCCCTTCCAAGGCGGAGGGGCTCCGTTTTTATTTTGGAGGAAAAGCTATGAGCAAGAACCTGAAATATTTCATGCGCGAAGCATCTGACGTTGAAAAGGTTGTCACCGTTCCGGCCCCGGAGAGCTTCAAGGACGAGAACGGCAAAGTCATTCAGCTCGAAGTCAAGGTCCTGTCCTCCGAGCGCATTCGTGAAATCAACGAGGCTTACCACACCCGGAGCATCGCGCTGGATGGCAAGGGCAACCCGTATATCAGCGGCGGCAATGTGGTTTTCCGCGACGAGCGCGACAACGCGAAGGCCACCCGCCACATCATCGTTGATGCGTTGCAGTACCCCAAGTTGGACGACCCGGAGCTGATGAAATACTACAACTGCGTGGACGTCACCATGATGCCGGAGAAGGTTTTCTCCCGCGCAGACGAGTTCGCCCATGTCACCCGCGTTGTTATGGCCCTGCTGGGTATCGGCGGCCAGCTCTCCGAGGAGGAGCAGAAGCAGGCCGACGAAAAGGAAATTGACGACGCAAAAAACTGATTCGCAGCGCGGGCAGCGAGACGTACTGGGCCCATGTCCTGTGGCAACGGCACGGCCTCCGACCGGAGGAGTTCGACCGGATGACTCGGAGACAGAAGCTCTTTTACATCGCCTCCGAGCAGGAGGAGTCTGCGCACCCGTGCAGGCGGGACATAATCCGGTAAGGTGACGGGAGGACATTATGGCGACTTTGAAAGTTACATTCAAGGCCATCGACGAGATTTCCTCCAAGTTTGACGAAATGACTCGGAGCGGTGAGCGAGCGCTCGAAGCGTTCGAGAACACTGGCACGGCGGCTGACGGAGCGTTGAGCAAAGTCTCCCGCACGGCCACACAGACCGCTAAAAGTGCCGATACCGCTACTGATTCCGTCGATGACCTGTCCTCGGCCATCGGGGACTACGAAAAGGCCACCGGTCAGGCGGCCGATTCTGCCGAGAATCTGTCCGAAAAAACGACCGAGACCGAGAAAAACCTCGACGAGGCAGCGGAGGCAGCCCGTAAAGCCTCAGAGGAAGTCGAGAAGTTCGGTGATAAATCCGAGGAATCTGGCAAACAGAGTGAGGAATCGAGCAAAAAGAGCCGCGACGGCATCAAGGAGCTGCAAGGCGTCCTTGCGTCGGCCGGAATTGCCGCCACGCTGAACGAGATTAAAAATGGCTTTTTTGACTGCTCCGAAGCGGCCGCACAGTTCGAGACCTCCACCGCAATGGTCGCCACTATCGCGGACACAAGCCAGAAATCCTTGAGTGACATCTCGAAAGAGGTGCGCACCTACTCCAATGAGACCGGCGAGGCAGCCAGCGATATGGCGGAGGCAACCTATCAGGCCATTTCCGCCAGCGTCAATACAGCGGATGCGGCGTCCTTTGCAGGAACCGCGACCAAACTGGCCGTCGGCGGCTTTACGTCGGCGACTACGGCCGTGGACGTCTTGACGACAGCCATCAATGCCTACGGGCTTGCGGCGTCGGATGCTACACAGCTTTCCGACTACCTTATCACCACGCAGAACCTTGGCAAAACGAGCGTGGACCAACTGGCGCAGAGCGTCGGCAAGGTCATTCCTCTGGCGTCTGCCTACAACGTCCAGATGGACAATTTGAGCTCGGCTTATGCCGTCCTAACCGCCAACGGTATCGCCACCGCAGAATCCGGCACCTACCTCAAATCGATGCTGAATGAGCTCGGCGACACAGGCAGCGACGTTTCGGAGGTCCTGCTGAACTCCACCGGCAAGACCTTTGCGCAGCTCATGGAGCAGGGCTATTCACTCGGCGATGTGATGGCAATGCTGGGCAATGCGGTAGACGGAGACAGCACCGCGTTCAACGCCCTGTGGAGCTCCACAGAGGCCGGTATCGGCGCGCTGTCTCTGTTCAACGCAGGAGCCGACAAGTACAACAGCGTCCTCGATTCCATGCGTACCAGCGCAGGCGCAACCGAAAAGGCATACTCCACGATGGCAGACACGACCGACAAGAGCAAACAGCGGATGGAGAACTCCTTCAACAACCTGAAAATCTCTGTCGGCGACGTGCTTAACCCCGCGCTCACGCAGGTATACGAGGGATTCACCTCGGTATTTGCGGGCATGAGCGATTTTGTGTACGAGCACCCGGCCGTCGTAGCGGCTATTTCGGCCATTGCGGTTGGCGTGGGCGGATTCACCGGCGCGCTGGCTGCCTACAACATTGCCACCACGGCTGCGAAGTTTGTGACGGAGGCATTCACCGCGACACTGGCGGCTAACCCGTTTGTCCTTGCGGCCGCAGGCATCGTTGCTGTCACAGCGGCAGCCGTCACCCTAACCGGAGTTCTGATTACCCAGAGCGACGAGTACGAGGGCATGACGGCTACCTGCCGCGACCAGTACGACGAGCTGCAAAACCTCAACGACCAGTACAACGCAGCCTGCGAACAGTACGGAGAGAACTCCGAGGCTGCCAACAGCCTGCGCTACCAGCTTGACCAGCTCAACGACGAGTTTGAAGCCAACCGGCAGACCGTCAAGGAGTTTGTGGCTGAGTGCGACGGACTCGTCGAGAGCCACAACAAGGTCATGGACGCCTACAACAGCACCACCTCGAGCATCAAGGAGCAGGAGCTCGGTACACTAGCCTTGACGCAGCGGCTCGGGGAACTGGCCTCGCAGAACTCGCAGACGACGGCGAGCTACACGGAGATGAAAGCTATCATCGACCAGCTCAACGCCGACGTCCCGGGTCTCGGCCTGACCTATGACGGCGTGACCGAGAGCGTGGACGCGACCGTCGAGGCCATCAAGAAAGCTGCAAAGGCGCAGGCTGATTCAGAGTACAAGGCCGAGCAGCAGCAGACCTATGTTGACCTGCTGAAAGAGCAGAGCAGCCTCGAGCAGCAAATCGCCGAAGCAGAGGCAAACCTCGATGCAGAGCGTCAGCGACGCGGAATGTATCAGGATGACGTCACGGGCGACTGGGTCAAGGGCATCTGGACCGAGGACAGTCCATGGATTGCGTGGACTTCCGACATCGAAGAGTACAAGAAATCCCTCGAGGAGCTGCAAGCTGCCTACGACGAGAACCAGCAGACCCTCTCCGACATCGAGGGCGAGTGGCGCGGCGTTGCACAGGCGGTTGAGGATGCGCAGAACCAGACCGTCACCTATGACGAAGCCGTCAGTATGGCTACAAGCTCTGCGCAGTCTGCTCTCGACGAGCTGACCGCAGCCTACGACAAGGCTTACCAGTCCGCCCGCGAGAGCATAGAGGGCCAAATCGGTCTGTTCGACACGATGAAAACCTCGTCTGAGCTTTCCATCAGCGACATGGAAAAGGCCATGCAGAGCCAGACGGACTACCTCAACCTCTACTCTGAAAACCTCAAAAAGGCCGCAGAATATGGCCTCGATGACGGCCTGATTAAGTCGATGAGCGATGGCAGCGAGGAAAGCGCAGGCTACATCAACGCCATCATCCAGAATATCGAGAAACTGGGCGGCAGCACCGAGGGTATGCCCGCAGCAGCCTCTAAGTTCGTGGACGAATTTAACTCTAAGTTCGAGGAGACCACAAAGGCGAAGGATGCCTTTGCAGACAGCGTTGCCAAGATGGAGACCGACTTCGACGAGAAGATGGGCGAAATCGAGCAGACGATGGTCGGCACGGTCGAGAAAATGGAGATGACCGACGAGGCGGCAGCGGCAGCGAAAGCCACCATTGAGGCTTACTGCAATGCTATCCGCTCCATGACTGGCGAGGCCGGGAGCGCGGCGCAAGCCGTCGCAAACGCGGCTGCCGCTCACCTGAGCACCACACCCAGCACGACAGTCTCGGGCCATGCAAACGGCACGCTGTCCGCACCGGAGGACGTCTACATCGCCGGTGAGGAGGGTCCGGAGCTTATTATTGGAGCAAGAGGCTCCGAAGTATTCCCCGCGCAGGAGACCGAAAAAATCCTGTCGGCGGTTGGAGGCGACGAGACACCCGTTTCGACCGAAAACTCTGCGGCATTTAGCTCTGGCGGCCAGTCTGCTCCATCCGAAGAAGGTGGAGCAGACCGCAGCGAGAAAAGAATCATCCTTGAAATCAATGGCAGCGGCTCCATTGACGCAACAGGAGCGGACGAGGATACAATCCTTGATGTTCTGACGCGCCATGTGAAGCCGGTCCTTATGAACATCATTAAGGGCGAGATTTTTGAGGAAGGAGACCTTGCGTATGATTTTTAAGAGTAACCGGCAGCTCTGGCTTACGCACGACGGCGAGCGGGAAAAAATGCAATTTCCTGTTTTGCCAGAGAAGTTCAGCGTCAGCCTCGGAACGAAGAACACAAGCGTCACCATCAGCGGCCTCGGTGAAATTATTATCTTGCAAGACCGTCCGGCGGTCGAGGTTTCATGGGACGGCTTTTTCCCGGCAACCTATTTCCCGGGACTTCAAACCTGGAGTATTACCCCTCCTAAGGTTTTACTCCAAAAGCTGTGTGAGTGGAAGAACAGCGACAAGCCGGTTCACCTTATCCTTACCGGAACGAGCGCGAACTTTTACGCCGCTATCCAAACATTGCAGCCCTATGAGCAGGGCGGAGACCCGGACAGCATCTACTACAAAATCAAGCTCAAGGAGTACCGAGAGGTCAAGGTCAGGCAGGTCAAAGTTGATTCTGCTGGGACGGCGACCGTCTCTAAGAGCTCGACCCGGACAGATAACCGCGTTCAGGCAAAAACTTACACGGTAAAGCCCGGCGACTGCCTCTACAACATCTCGAAAACGGCCCTCGGAGACGGCGGCCGGTACAACGAAATCTATGCACTGAACAAGGATAAAATCAAGAATCCAAACTTGATTTATCCCGGACAGGTGTTGCAGCTCCCGTGAGGTGAGGTAATGGGCAAGATTACATTTCTCGTCACCAAAGACGAGACCACCTACGACATGAGCGAACTGGTTGAGAGCGTAACATGGAGCGGCCGCAAGGGCTCTCCGGCACGCTCTCTTTCCGTTTCGCTTATCGACGATGACGGCTGGAAACACGCCCGCTCCGGCATTGATGTTACCAAGGGAAACCACTGCGTTTTCTATTGGGAGGGCGAAGAACTTTTTCGCGGCATCATCATGTCGCAGAAGCAGAACGCAAAAAAGACCATGACCATCAAAGCCTACGATGTTGGTATTTATCTGTCGAACAACAAAGACAGCTTTAACTACAAACAGAAAAAGGCCTCGGACATCTTCAAAGATTGCTGCAACAGATTCCAGATTCCATACAAGGATGTCGCTGACACAGGCTATGTGATTTCGGAACTTCCGAAAGCAAAGACAACGGCCTGTGATGTGATTCTTGATGCTCTGAGCCTTACTTTTAAGGCGACCGGAATCAGATACTATGTTACTTCTGCTGACGGCTCCTTGAGCCTGATTAAGCGGAAAGACAGCATCTTGCAGTGGGTGGTTGAAGCGGGAAGTAACCTTTCAAACTACGACTACTCGTGCAGCATCGAGAAGGTGAAAACCAGAATCAAGCTGTTGTCGAAAGAAGATAAAGTTGTCGCCCAAAAGGCTGACACGGAACTCGAGAAAACCATCGGAATTATGCAGGACATCACGACGCCCGACAGTAATACCGAGGAGGCAAACCTCACAGACATGGTTGAGTCCATGTTGGCGGAGGAGAAGCTCCCGAGTAGGTCACTCAATGTGGAGGCTCTCGGAATCCCGGACGTGATTTCTGGCATTGGAGTCTGTATTATCATCAATCCTCTCGGAATCTCGAACAGCTACTATGTTGATGAAGATACCCACACGTTTAAGGGAAACTACCATTCGATGCGCCTCACCATGAACATGGCGACGGACACGGAGCGGAAAGTCAAAACGAGTAGCAGCTCGAGTAAAAAGAACGCGCACTCCGTCGGAGATAAGGTTCAGTTTACCGGAGGCCCGCAGTATGTGGCGTCCACCGCGACCTCTCCGACCAACAGCCCAAAAGCGGGCCCTGCTAAAATAACGGCCATTGCCAAAGGCAAGAACGCAAAACACCCGTATCACATCATCCACACGGACAAGCAGAGCACCGTGTATGGATGGGTGAACGCCAGTCAAATCGGATAGGAGAAGCCTATGGACCCGGAACAGGCAACGAGCTTCAAGCAGCTCTTTATGTCTATGCTCCCGAACGATGGTGGCATTGTGGTCGGCACGGTTACAAGCGAAAGTCCGCTTACCATCAAGATAGAGAACGACGAAAAGCTCGAAATTTCTGGTAGTGCGCTTCTCGTCCCTCGCAACCTTACCGACTACCAGACCCGCATTGATATATCTCTTGCTGGCGGAAAAATCGACAGCAATACTCATATCGGCGGAGCGCATGGGCACGACTTTGACCTGCTGGATTCCCGTTCTGGTAAAGTCTCTGGCATAATCGGATGCCCTTATGAAGGAGCAAAGGACCAGCCGGAGGGAGACTACCACAAGGTTGAGAGCTCCAAAGCGAGCGCTCACATCCATTCGTTGCAAACCTTTGTCATCGAAGGAGCGCTTATGACGGTTTACAATGCGCTCAAGGTTGGAGAGTCCGTGTATCTTCTCCGCTTCAACAACGGCAAAAGCTACATTGCGCTCGAAAGGGCTATCGTATGAGCAGAGTTTTTGTTCCAATCGCTATATCCGGCATTGAGGAGGAGAAAGAGCAGCCGTCGCTCACCTATAAACTCGACCTCAAGACCGGACGCATCGTTGGAAAAGTTGATGGCCTCGAGGCTGTCAACCAATACATCGAGAAAGCGCTTCTTACACCTCGGTTCCATTGCCTTGTGTACGACAACCAGTATGGCAGCGAAATCAAGGACACCATCAAGGACGAGAGTGCGACGGAGGAGCTTATCAAGTCGGAAATCCCGAGGCTTGTAGAGGATGCACTCCTTTGTGACGGTCGTATTCTGAAAGTCTATGACTTTGAGTTTGAGTTCAACGAGGACTACTGCAACGTGCATTTCAAGGCCGACACCATTTATGGGACTACAGAGGTAGAGGAGGTGATATAAAGTGTTTGAAGCCCAGACCTATGACAAGGTTTTAGAGGACATCTTGAGCCGAGCGCCGGATGGCATCGACCTGCGGCAGGGCAGCATCTTCTACGATGCTGTCGCAGGCATCGCTTTCAAAATCGCCAAATACTACGCAGACCTTGAACAGGTATTCGAGATGGTGTTCTTGGTGACAGCGACCGGAGACTACCTTACACTGAGAGCCGAGGAAAACGGCGTTTATAGACAGGTTGCCTCCGCTGCAAAGTACCGCATCAAATACGAGGGCGAGCTCCCGGAACTCGGGACGCGCTTTTTCTGCGATGGGCAATATTTTGTGTTGGCGCAGGACGATGACCTTGGCTTCTATATTGAAGCGGAGGAAACCGGAACGGCGGCAAATGATATTTTGTCCGGAACGGCGGTCGTTCCGGTTGAAACATTGCGCGAGCTCACAGCCTGTTCTATCGCGGAGGAACTTGAGCCGGGCTCCGACGAGGAGGACGACGAGAGCCTCCGAAAACGAGTTCAGGAGAAAATTGCGGGCCCGGCTGAAAACGGAAACCGCCAGCACTATAAGACGTGGTGCGAAAGCATTTCTGGCGTCGGCCGCGCACGCATCATCCCTCTTTGGGCAGGAGAGAACACCGTCAAGGGAGTTCTTATTGATACGGAGGGAGGACCGGCATCGGACGCTGTCGTGCAGCGTGTGCAGGAGTACATCGACCCGGGCGGAACCGGATTGGGGGAAGGGCAGGCCAATATTGGCGCGCACTTCACGGCCGTTGCAGCCACCGCTAAAAAGGTGGATATTTCGTTCTCTGTCACGTTGGCAAAGGGCGGAAACCTTGCCACGGTCAAGGATGCAGCACAGACTGCACTCAAGGCACAAGTCAAGAGTATCAATCTTTCGGCGAACGACGGGGAAACGCCGACCCTGCGTATCAGCACGGTCGGAAATACTATTTATGGCCTCACGGGAGTGCTGGACTACGAAAACCTCCGCTTTAACGGTCAGACCTCAAACGTCGAGACCGGAACAGAGGAGGTTTTTGTCTTAGGGGAGGTGAACGTCAGTGAAACCGACCCTGTATCCTAATGGATTTCCAAGCGTATATGATGAGCTAAAAACATTTTACCCGGTATTCTACCGGGACGTTTTTGAGATGGACGCCATCTGGCGTGCCGCAGGAGGAAAGCTCGACGAAATCGAGGCAGGCGTTGACGCAGCAGCGAACGATACCTTTATCTCGATGATGGACGCAGCTGCACTCTCCGATATGGAAGCGTTTCTCGACATTGCACCGAACAAGAACAGAACTCTTGAGGTTCGGCGCAAGCTGGTAGCATCGTATTTTGTTGGCGCAAACCATATTGGCGCGCCTGAAATAAAAGAGCTCGTCCGAGGCTATACCGGAGACACCCCAGAGGTCAAATTCAGCAAGGGCAGAATCTACGTTTGCATATCGCCACCGGATGAATCGGCTTTCTTTTCGAGCGACATCATCGAGTGTTTGCTGAGAAAAATACCGGCGCACCTTGCGCTGTCACTTTCTCTTAGCTACAAACCGGATGTACAGCCAGCATACGCGGCAGCCGCTCCGCTCGGTACGACAATTTCTTGCACGGTGCGACTGCCGGGAACTATTAAGCCGCGAGCTGTCAGCGCGACGGCATATGCTGCGGGAGCACTCCGGGCAGCCCGGATGCAAGCCTCTGTTAAGCTGCCGGGAACCATCGGACCGAAAACAATCAGCGCGCGGGCGTTTGCCGCTGGCGGGCCTGCGAACGCGCGTGAAACCATCACAATCAAGATTGGAGGACAGACAACGTGAGTTGGGAAAAGTCTAACTACACCGCCGCCGGTGCCGCCCTGCTGTCGGAATCTCTCTCCGGCGGCGCGCTGACGATTACCCGCGCTGTGAGCGGTACTGGCTCTGCTGACACAGACCTTTCGGAAGAAACTACGGTCAGTGGCGACCTTCACGAACTGATGCTGCTTGGCATTGAGACCATCGAGGACGACGACGGGCATCCCGCGCGAAAGGTCAGCGTTCATACTGAGAGCGGAGACGACGCCTACCTTATGCATCAGGTGGGCGTTTTCGGCCGCTTGAACGACGGGGAGGAGGTCCTGCTGTTCCTTATGCAGGACGAGCGCGGCGTCGAGATTCCCGCGAGTGGCACAAACGCTAATTTTGCGTTCGACGTTGACATTCTGCTGGCTGTGTCGAACAAAGCGAATATCAGCCTTACAGTGGCCCCGCAGGTACAGGCACTTATGAAGCTGGTCGAGGCTGAAATTAAAAAGCACAACGCCGACGCCGATGCTCATGCAGCGACCATCACGGCGGCGGTCAGCACGGCCATCAAAAAACTTTCCGAGTCCGGCGAAATCCTGAACGAGGAGAAGGTCAAGACGCTCATTAAAGAACAGGTGGAAAACATTTCCGGCGGAGGATGCTATGGTTCCTATGAACTCACTCTTTCCGCAGACGGGTGGAAACCTGCGCGTGACGAGGGCGACTATGACGAGGCTGGCGGTATGGACTACTACCAGTGCATTTACGATGCAGAGCTGCCCGACAGCACCAGTGAGCTCATTCCCTCTGGTGCGGTCATGCCGGGCGGCTTTTATATTACGAACAAAGCTGGCGTCTTGAACGGGTGCGAAACGCATGACGGCTTCGTCAGATTTTTTGCACAGCGCATCCCGGAGGCAGATATTCAGGTCGTCGTAAATCTGTTCGGGAAAGGAGGTGGTTCGGGTGAAACCGGAAGCGTGAGTATCGGTCAGGGCTTAAAGCGCGACTCTAACGGAGCTATTACCGTTCGTATCGGCGATGGCCTTGACTTTGACAGCACGAATGCGTTGACCGTCCGTAAAGAAACCGTCATGACGAGCGAGGACCTGCTTGACGAGGAAGAAACGCAGCAGGAAATCGTCGATATGCTGAAATAACTTTTTAGGAGGACTACATTATGTCTAAGCAGATTTCTACCAAGACCACCATCCGTAACTTGACTGCCGAAATTAAGAAAAGCTTTGTCAAGAAGGATGCCTTTACCCCTGTGCAGACCGCAGCCAACGCTGCTATCAAGTCTCTTGGCGTTGACGGCAATACCGTGAACTTCTACACCTCTACCGACAAGAGCGGCACTGCTGCTTTCTCCGTTGACTTCCCCTCTGAGCTGTTCCTCGACCAGACCAAGACCACCTTCGTGGCAAAGTTCAAGTTCGATGCTGCGACCTACCCCGGCGCTACCGACCCCAAGCTGGACGGCAAGCCCGTCATGGTGCTGGCCGTCAAGGGCGAGAATCCTGACTCCTGCACCTACTCTTTCCTGAGCATGGCTGCGCTGGTGGATACCTACAAGGCTAAGGCTACCGACAAGGATAAGTCCACCACCGTTACCATCGCTGGCTATGAGGTGGATGTCAAGGTCAATGTTTCCGCTGCTGCGGGCAACGCCCTGACCCTGAAGGACGACGGCCTGTATGTTCCCACCCCGGAGGAAGTGGACATCTCCGGCAAGGCCGATAAGGTCACTGGTGCTGTCACCGGCAACTTTGCTACTCTGGATGGCGAGGGCAATCTGACCGACAGCGGCAAGAAGCCTGCCGACTTCGTAGCCGCCGAATCTGGCAAGCGCCTGATGACCGACGCCGAGGGCGAAAAGCTGAAGGGCATTTCCGAGGGCGCTACCAAGACCGCAGCCAGCTCCACCAACGGCAATGTGAACATCGACGGCAAGGAAGTTGTCGTGTACACTGAGCCTGAGAACGTCCTGCACGACGAGGACGTGGAGGACTTCTCTGCAGAGGAGATTGCCGCTCTGCTGGCTGACTAAGAACGGAGGCGAGCCCTATGGCAAAAGCGAAGGTTAAGGCGCTTTTGGGCACAGGACTCGCCGCACTTTGTAGCCATATCAAACAGTGCAACACTGTCGTTTCCGAGCTGGCGAATGCCACTGCGGACAGCATCGACGAGGTGGATGATATTCTGCATGAAAAGCAGGACATCATGGCGGCAGTGTCTTTTAAGATTCCGGTCGATGGCTGGGGCGAGGATGATTCCTCCCCCGGCTATTTTTACTGTGATATCCCCATTGCTGGCCTGTTGGTTACCGATATTGTGGACGTTACAGTATTGCCGGAGTTCTATGATGTGGCGGGTGCGGCGGGCTTTATTGCGACTGAAAGTCTGAACGGAAAGCTGCGGCTCCGTGCCGCGAATATCCCTGTCGATGAAATTTCGGCGCAGTATCATATCACGAGCACCGTGAAATACACGGACGAACAGGAGGGAACCTGACATGGCATATGGTGCTTTTAACGCAGGCACAGGCAAAGCGCCGGACGAGGATGTTGTCCGCACTGGGCAGGTTGGCGTGCCCGGAGGCATCGCTACACTGGACGCAGATGGGCATTTGACCGAGTCGCAGCGGCCGGAGTCTGACGCCTACAACAAGGAGGAGACGGACCAGCGCATCAGTGCTGCCGTCGATGCCCACAATACCGCAGAAAACGCACATGGAGACCTCCGCGCCAGCATTGCGGCCATGAATGCGAGCGTAAAGGCCATTGAGTTGAAGTTCGGAACGAATGTCACAAAGAACCCCTTCAACGTGACATTCGGCAGCCTCGACGGCGTTTCCGTCACAGGCGTTTGGAACTCCGAGCAGGCGAGATTGGAGTTCTGATGGCCGAACAGCAATTCACGGTTGGAAATAAGGCTCGAGACCTTTTAAGATACACCCAGCGGGCGACCCGCATCGTTTCGGAGGACATCAGCCGGAGCGATGCCCGCAGGATTTTCCAGAAAGCAGCCGAGCTTGAGGATGTTCGTGAAATCAAACAGGTATGCACCACTGCTGTCCACGCGCTCGATACGAAACAGAAGGAGGGCTTTACAAGAAGCACCTACAACCTCTACGGCAGGGACATCAGAAAGACGGCAAAGCAAATCCTTCTGGATGCGCACACGGCCAACGGTGCAGACTTTTTGACCGACTACGACGAACGCCTCCGCAAAATCTACGCAGTTATCGCCGGATGTTCTTCGCTGCTCGACTTCATTACTCTTTGCACGGAGGACGGGGTCATTAGCTTGAAGAAAGCGGAAGTTTGGACCAAAAAGGTCACCGACGTTAAATATCCCGCGATGAAATGGCTCAGAACCGAGCGGAGCCGCGCTGAGAAGCTGCGGCAGGATGCAGAGGAAAAGAGACTCAAAGAGCTCGTGACGGCACTGAAAGCCGCTCTCTCTGCCACTCAGGAGGCCCCTCCTGAGAAAGGCGAGGCTTCGCCCGCGCCACAAGAGAAAGCATAGCGGAAATCCGCTTTGCATATAGGGTGCGACTTATATTTCTGACGCTGCCGTGTGGTGGCTCCGGTCTCCGAACACCAACAACACGAACAACATCTGGTGTGTGAAGTCTGATGGCAGCAACGACAACTGGAACTACAACAACTCCTACGGCGTCCGCCCCGCTCTGATGGGTTTGCGAGACGAGTAGGCCGCCCGGCCGAAAGCGGTGCGTCCATCAAAGGAAGTCACATCCTGTCGCTTTCCGATGCAGGAAAGTGATAAATACATCCCGCTGAGGTGGGCCATCCTTTCGGGGATGCAGCCCACTACCACGATAGTGAACCGGCGGAGGGCTAATTTTTGACCTACGAAGAACTTTGCAGCTTCGAGGTGCTGTATAGGGCATACCTTGAAGCTCGGAAGGGAAAACGCAACAAAAGCAAGACTATCGAATACGAGGCAAATGCACTGGCCTGCACGGAAAAGTTGTCCCGCAAACTTGCCGTTCGAGCTGTTCGGCAACCGGGCGGCAAGATACAGCGGAAGATATGCTACATCCCGAGCAAATTTGAAGTGTTTTTCGTGTACGAACCCAAAAAGCGTGTGGTTCATGCACCGGCTTTTGTCGATAAGGTTACACTTCATGCGTTGGTGGATAATGTCCTTTACGAGGCTCTGACAAAGAGCTTTGTACGAGATAGTTTTGCCAGCCAGACCGGAAAGGGCACTGACGACGGCCTGATGCGCCTGAAAACCCACATGGTAGATTACTACCGGAGGAGCGGCCACGGCGCAGACGGTTGGGTTCTTAAAGGCGACGTCCGACACTTTTTCGCAAGCATCGACCACAGCAAGCTCAAGAAAAAGCTCAAGGCTGTTCTCGATAAGCGTGGTGTGGACCCGCGCGTGTATGAGCTGCTGTGTATCTACATTGATGTAATGGACGAAGGACTGCCGTTGGGATACCAAACAAGCCAGCTCTTTGCTCTTACATTTTTGGACGAGTTTGACCACATCATAAAGGAAAAATACGGCGTGAAATACTACGGAAGATATATGGATGACTTCTATATTATCTGCCCAGATAAGAGAATTTTGCAGCGTATTTTGCGTGATGTCCGTGTGCTCATGGACAGCTATGGACTAGAGCTGAACCAAAAGACAGTGATACTCCCAATGAGAAACGGAATCGACTTTTTGGGATTCCACAGTTATCTGACAGAGACCGGAGCGGTCATACAGAAACTCAGACGAGACAGCGCAAAGCACATGAAGCAGAAAATCAAATGCTGGGAGGCCGCGTACCCGGCAGGCGAAGTCACAAAGGAAGAAATCCTTCGTCGATGGAACGCATGGGACGCTCATGCAGCCCACGGTGATACTTATTCTTTGCGCAGGCAGTACGCAGACCGGCTCGAAAAATTGCTTGATTGCAAAATTCCCATCCATCGAAAAATCAACTCGAATAAACTCGCGCGAGACAGGCGGAGAGCTCGCCAGTGCCGCTATATCTACAAGAAGCAGCACAAGGCGCTCGCCGCCTCTGCTTCGCAGAACACAAGGCCCGCAGGCGTTATGCCGTGGGCCTGATTTTTTGCAAGGAGGCAATAATGGCAAACGTAAAATTGAGTACGAAAGCCGTCGGTAGCACCGTTAAAATCAAGGTCAACGGCGCGGCCAAGGATTTCATTATTGTGCATCAGGGTAAGCCGTCCAGTATCTACGACGATTCCTGCAACGGAACGTGGGTTCTGCTCAAGGATATTTACACCACAAGTACGTTCGGTAACAGCAACTCCTATAAGGACTCTAGCATCCATTCTTACCTGAACAGCACCTTCTACAACCTGATTGATTCCGAAATTAGAGCGGCCATCAAGCAGGTTAAAATCCCGTACCAGAACGGCACGGGTAGCGGCGGCAGCCTTGCCACTGGCACGAGCGGCCTTTCTACCAAAGTGTTCCTTCTGTCTGGCTACGAGGTCGGCTGGACGACCAGTGACAACAGCTATTTCCCGAAAGATGGCGCAAAGCTGGACTATTTCGGAAGTAGCTCCGGTGGCAACAGCAAGCGTATCGCCTATAACGGCAGCAACGCTGCCGTGTGGTGGCTCCGGTCTCCGCGCACCCTCGACACGAACGGCATCTGGTGTGTGAAGTCTGATGGCAGCAACGACCTCTGGCGCTACAACAACTCCTGCGGCGTCCGCCCCGCTTTTATTCTTCCCTCTGAACTCTCCGTCTCGGATGATGGCACGGTATCGGTGAACACTGCGCCTACCATTACGAACACGAGCGGCACGCAGCTGGGGGAGAAGAACGCGGCCTTTTCCTATAGCTACACCGTGAGCGACGCGGATGGCGATACCATTTCCGTTACCGAAAAACTGGACGGCAAGACTGTGACTACGCGCACGGACATCGCATCCGGCACGGTGCTGACCTTCGAGCAGGCCAGCACGGAGGAAGGATTCCGCCGCATTCTGAATGGTTCCCATACCATCCAGATTGTAGCAAGTGATGGCAAGGACAGCAGCAGCGTCAGCGCGACGTTCACAAAGGGCGTCACCAGCGCCAGCGTGACGCTGAAATCTCCCCTCGCAGTTGAGGGTGACATCACTGTCGCCGTGTTGCAGGTGACCGGCAGCATTCCCGATGATGCCACGTTCAAAGTCGAGGTTACGAACAACGCCAACGACGCAGAGCCGGTCTGGCAGGACGCCACGACCGAGGTGCAGAAGGGGACAAACATTGTCTTTAGCAATAAGACCGCATCGAATGGTGCGGCGTTCAACTTCCGCATCAGTGTGTCACGCGGAGCCAGCGGCGAGAGCGGCTACATTGAGGCCGTCACCGGCGCTTTCCAGTAAGGAGGACAGTATGGCTATCGAATGGAAGAAAAATGACCTTCCCACTCTGGCGCAGAAGGTGGCGGACGACGCCTCCGAAACCTGCCAGAACTTTATTTATGCTGGTATCGACGTGGAGCTGTCCGGCGGCACGCAGCACTTTTCGCTGATGCCCAACGACCAGACGAACATCGACTCGATGTTTGCGGCTATTACGTTGGGCGCGTCCGAATACCCTTACCACCCTGATGGCGGCAAGTGCGTTATGTACAGCGCGGCAGACATTATTACCCTGTACAGCGAATACAAGAGCTTCGTCACCAAACAGACGACCTACTGCAATGCGCTGCGCCAGTGGGCGAAGCGCGAGACTGACCCGAATGTTATCGGCTCCATCTATTACGGATGTACCCTTCCCGAGGACCTCGAAAAGGAAGTCGAGGGCATCCTCAGCGCAGCGCAGGCGCAGATTACGGCCATCATCAACAAGCTCTCCGCCTAAGGAGGACCGAAATGGCAAGGAACTCTGTATGTAAAACTGCTATCCTCTTTGTGTTCGGAGGGCTTGCGTACTTCGGACTCGAGGTGCTTTTCAGAGGACATAGCCATTGGACAATGTTCGTCCTCGGCGGATTCCTTTTTCTGATTCTCGGTGAGCTGAACGATGGTCTACTTGAGTGGGACACTCCACTCATTTGGCAGGGTGTCCTCGGTTCAGCCATCGTGACAGGAACGGAGCTCATTACCGGCATGATTCTCAACGTCTGGCTCGGCCTCGGCGTTTGGGACTATTCCGGGATGCCGTTCAACTACAAAGGGCAGATTTGTCTCCCGTTCAGCATTTTGTGGATTTTCGTGTCTATCGCGGCCATCGTCCTCGACGACTGGCTGCGATATTTGCTGTTCGGGGAGGAACGCCCGCGCTATACCCTGTTCCGGCGCGGCGAGAGCCGCTGAAAGGAGCCGCCAATGAACCGCGAGGAGAGGCTCGAGCAGCTTTTGGAGGCTACCGTAAAGCTGCTCGACCGGTGGGAGGAGCACTCCCTCGAAACGCACTGCGGGGAGCCGGAGGGCTACGGAGCAGCCCGCGCGGTGATACACGCAGAATTTTCCGTACTCAAACAGACCGATAAAGGAGACGGTGAGAATGAGCGTAATTACCTTTATGCCGAACGACCACACGAAAATCACCACGGATTTTGAACGGTACGAGTTCGCCTGCCCGTGCGGCTGCACGGCGCAGATGATTGACCCGGAGCTCGTCCAGAAGATGCAGACCATCCGCACAAAGCTCGGCAAGGCCATCAAGGTGACGTCGGGCTACCGGTGCGTGAAGCACAACGCAGACCCGAAAGTCGGCGGCAGCCGGACGAGCCGCCATCTGTACGGCATTGCGGCCGACTGGCGGACGAAAGACCGGAGCGTCAACCCCGTCGCTCTTGGCATTATCGCGGCCGCGCAGGGCTTTGGTGCGGTCGGCATCTACTGGCACGACAAGGCCGCCATCGTCCACACCGACACGCGCGGAGGCAAGGCTACATGGCTGTGCGTCCAGCCCGGTGTGTACCCCAGCACGACCTACAACAAGTTCGTGCTTCCGACCATCGAGCAGGGCTGCACGGGCGCAGCGAACCGCGCGGCAACGGTCATGCTGCAGCGGCTCCTCGGCATCACTCACGACGGCAGTTTCGGACCGGCTACCACAAAAGCCCTGATGGAGGCTCAGCACAAGCGCGGCCTCGCAGCAGACGGCATTTGCGGACCCAAGAGCTGGACCGTTCTGTCTGGCGCAGACAAGTATCTGTGAGGGAGGAGGTGATACCAGTGGAACCGTGGCAATTTCTTGTAGCCGCAGGCGTCCCCTCCGGCCTTTTCGCCTTTGGCTTGTGGCTTATTGAGCACCGCATCGAACAGCGCGAGAAAGCCCGCGCAGAGGAGGACAAGAAGCGGCGCGAGGCCGAGGCCAAACGCGAGCAGAGCCGCGAGGAGCTGCAAATCTGCATCTATGAAACCTCGCTTGCGGCCATTGCTTTAGGTGAGGCCACCGCAAAGGCCGTGCAGCGTATTCCCGATGCACATTGCAACGGAGATATGCACGCGGCCTTAGATTATGCCTCCAAGGTCAAACACGCGCAGCGGGAAGTGGTTTCCCGCTGCGGCATCAAAGCGATTATCGAATAAAAGAAAGGAACAAGACCATGAAGTACAACAACAAGATTTCCGCTGCTACCATTGCTCGCACTGCCGCTCTGCTGCTGGCACTGGCCAACCAGATTCTCAGCGCGTTCGGAAAGTCTCCGCTGCCCATCGAGAGCACGACCGTGGAGCAGCTCGTCACCACCGGCATCACCACCGTCACCGCCCTTATCAACTGGTGGTACAACAACAGCTTCACGCAGGCCGCCCTCGAGGGTGATAAGACCTACGAGAACGTCAAGAACCAGATTCACTAAGGACACCCCAGCAGCTACCCAATAACAGCATGAGCCTCCCGGTATACCTCACACAAGAGGGCCGGGAGGCTCTTTTTTTATTGCCGTTTTTTGCAATATCTTCCCCGGAAACGCACTTAAAACAGCATTTCCGACCCGGTTATTAACGAAAACGAGCATTTTCGGAGCAGAAAAGCACTTTTTGATACGTTTTCTATCATTTCCGTGGATAACCGGCAAAAAACGGCCCAGAAAAAACAGAATGACCCGAAAAGTGGAAAACCAGGTGGAAAAAGTTGATAAAAGGGTCACGAGGAGCAGCGCACACCATTGTCCCAAAATCCCACGAAAAACATGATAACCGGAGCGGAAATACCGTTTTGAGTACATATCCGCGCGGATATACACTGAAAACAGCATTTCCGGGTATTTCCGGCGAAACAATCGACAAAGTAGAGTAGAGTAAAGAAAAGTAGAGTAGAGGATATATTATATTCAGCGATTTGGCAATCGCTGGCGCGAAAGCCGTTGCTATTGTCCCTTTTAGGTGCTATCATAAAAGCACGACCACCAGCACAAGGACAGGAGGACAACAGTTATGGGTAACACAACTGTGTCCCCTACCCACGAACAACTGTTCGGGGGGGGGGGCAACAATCGGAAACGCGGCAGAAATCCAGAGCGAATTGCGCAGCCGCAGAGATAGAAAGCCAAGCTCCGAACTGAACTTTGCGTCGAGCAAGGCAAACCGTACAGCCTGCTTCGATGGAAAGCGATGCTACATCACTGACAGCGAGCTCAAGCCGCTGGCCTACTTCGACGCGGACGCTTATATTGCTGCGTGTGGCATATCGGACGACGGTAGCGTGGCTCTTTTCCAGACGGCATACGGCCCGAGCGGAGAGGTCACCATGCTTATTGATGCGAACACATTTTCGACCATTGCGGCCGGAGCCGTCCCGGTGAGCGTAAATGCTGTTCGTGGGGTGAACGTGGATTCAGCACGAAAAAAATTCACCCTGTTCACCGCGATGAAGCGGGAGACAGAGTGGAGCGAGAAGCACGGTTTTACATTTAACCTCGAGCCGACAGAACCGGCAGACAAGCCGCAGGAGATACCGGACTACGGAACTATGAAAGCAGCGGCGCGCATGGGCATCCCATACGAGGAATACGCGGCCATCCTAAAAAAGTCAAGGGATGAAGTCGGGAGCGACGACAGTTGGGAAAAAGAGCTCGATGCAAAGAACAGAGCGAAAGCGGGAATTGATGGCCCGGATGCCGAGACGCTGGAAAGAGACGCCGAGAGGCTGAAACAGTATGAAGAAAGAACAGACTTGTCGCCCTATGAGCTGCTCGAAAAGGCGCAGAACTGCATGGATGAGCTGAAAGGGGCCTACACAGAGCAGGCGGAGCAGAAAGCGGTAGAGTATTTGAACCTGTCGGCCCTGAATCCCAAGATGTCCACATACCAGCTCTCCAATGCCTACAAGGAGCTCGGCCAGATATACGACCAAAACGACCTCAAGCAGAAAGCCCTCGACGCCTACCGGGAGGGCCTGCGTCTTAACCCCGGATTGCCCGTGAAGAAACGCATCAAGCAGCTTGAGAAAGAGCTGAACGCATAAAATGACCCAGCAAGTGACGAAAGCCTCCTGCGGAGACCCACAAAGCGTCGCAACGGTCAGACGGCAAACTTTACGGCCAGACCACAAAAGCCAGAAATCGAGGCCCCGGAGCCGTGCTCGTGGCGTTCTACGGCTCAACGCAGGAGAAAGCACTCCGAAAAGCTACCGGCAAATTGCCAGCAAGTTAAAATCAGCCTGCGGGAGACGGCCCACAGGGAGGTGATGGAGAGGGCTACACGGGGACCACGAACAGCCCTCCCGTCAACAATGGCTGCTCCGAAACACCGCAGCAGGAAGAACGGCGCGCGCAAATCGTGTATGCGCAGCGGCAGCTCAACCTCTGGCGGGCATAGGAGGCAAGCATGGAACAGTCTATTTATGAGCTCTACATGGAGCAGGTCAACCCGCAGGACACCCGCGAAATCATGCAGGCAGAGGACACGCTCACCGCGCTGCTCAAGCTGGTGGATAACCGCGAATTGCGCGACGCCATCGACCGCGCAGCAGGCCGCGTTGCCTACCTCCGAGAAGTAGCGGCATTTGAGGCCGGTTACGGCTTTATGCCCGAATAACAAAGCGGGAGGCCCGGCATATCGCCGGACCTCCCGTTGCTTGTACTCAATATTTGTAAGAAATGTCCTTTACCTCGTCCGCGTCTGCTGTTGCATTGTCGAGAGCATCGACGGCGGCGCAGGCGTAGTTGAGCATACTGTCGAGATTGTTGTTTACATATCCAATGGAAGTCAGGCGCAGGAACTCGATGTACTTTCTGGAACCATCGTCCATCCTATAATACCGACGTTCAACCGACTTGAACGCAGGGGAAACCTCTTTTTGAATTGCACGAGCCTCTTCTGCCAGAGCCTCGATACGAGCCTTGAGAGCAACGAGAGTGTCATATTCTTGAGCGTCCATATTATTTATCCTCCGAAAGTCCTAAGTATTCTTCAATCGAAATGCCGAGCGCAGCAGCAGCGGCGTGAATCTGGTAAACATCGCGCGGGACCCGGCGACCGGCCTCCCATTCCTCGAGCGTCCGCAGCGGGACGCCAGAGAGCTGCGACAGCCGGGTGCGGGTCAACCCGCGAGCCTCGCGCAGCCCGGTGATACGGGCGGCAACAGGCGTTAAAGCTGCCATCTTGAAATCCCCCTTGAATTTGATATAATAGAAATGCCGGAGAAGTGAGGCATCTGCAAGCTGTTTCTCACTCCCCCAGCGTTTCAGAACTCTGGCCGCCGTCATCGGCCTTTGTTCTTCATCGGAGAGCCCTGCTTACTTGTTGAGCAGGGCTTTTACTTTTTCCATGGCCTCCTCGAGCGTTTTACTGTTACGCATAAGCTCGAGAATTTCACGGGTCCGGTTCTCCTTTGCCTCGTCACGAAGCACCTCAGCGGTATTCATTTCGTCGTCCATTTTGTTTCCTTTCTGGCCTTGCCACCTTACTCATTGAGGAGCGCCCCCTCAACTGACTATATTATACCACGCGAGCGCGTGGAAAGCAAGAGCAAAATGGCAAAATCTTGAAATATTTTTGCGTACCTGTGAAAGATTTACTGCTCGATGTACCGAAAGAGAAAACCGCCCGCATGGGGTAACTTTCCCTTACATACCTTTCCGATTGCGCTGTCATCCAGACCGGTAGCACGGGAGGCGGCAGCGATACTCGGGAACTCATTGATAACCTGATTCGTCTTGCGGTCAATCTGGCAGACGGGAGCCAGCGTTGAGCCGTGGTACGCCCGGACGCTCCGGCCGTAACTGTCGCCCGGTTCGGGAGCGGTCTTGCCGTTCCACTTTGCGCCGGAGGCAAGGCCGCCAAAAAGAAAGCCCTGCATCTCGTAGGCGCGGGACAGACGCCCCAGCAGCGTATCGAGCTGGTCGCGCTGGTCCTGGTCGAGAGACTTGAGGAACGTGTCAATCTCCTTTTCGGCCTCGACGACCTCCTGAATCCCGACGTGCAAAACGTCGTTCTGCTCATATTTTTCGTACAACGTCCGATAGACAGCAGCCACGGTACAGACCTCCTTACGATTCCATTCCAAACACCGGCCACTGGTCGATGTGCTCGCACTCAAAGAACAGACGAACCTCCTCCTCGGAAATCTCCGTGACGTCAACGACCTTGTCACCGGGCTTCAAATCCCTTTTGAGGAACAGAGCGGCCTCGTCGAGAGACGGAGCGCGGACGCCCTTAATAGCAATGCTGTAACCGTCTGCGAGCGACACCTCGTAATATTTGATAATCATTCTGCGTACACCTCCCCGTCTTTGTAAAAGAGCTTTGCACGACGCAGGCGGAATGCCTCAAGAATGAGCGCGAAAGCCGTGTCACACGTTCCAGACACCATCTCAAAACCCGGCATTTCCCACAAACCAGCGTTGTAAAAGGCGGCAGCCAACTCGACGATGATGCGCTCGTTCTGGCTCAAATTGAAAGCCTCCTTTGCGGCCGTGAACATCATGTAGTCCTCGCCGATGACGGCAATGCGGAGCTCCGGCCAGCGCGTGAGCGCGGAGAGCAGGTACAGGGACGCGCCCCAATATGGATTGACGCGCCCGGATTCGGGATTTACGATGTGCGGAATCCGCTGAAGCTCAGACAGGAACGCGGCCTCGTGCTCCGGGCTTTTATAAGTGATATTGATTTCCATGTGAACCTCCTTACATATCGACCGAAACAAAATGATAGGCGTACCAGCAACCGCGACGGCGAAAGAGCCTGACGCGGGTGGTAAAGAACTGACCGGAGCACCCCGCGCCGTCATAAAGGTCGTCGCGGTAGGCCCGGTGCATATAGAACCATTCGAGAACGCTCTCTTTTGAGAGGGGAGAGAGCTTCTCGGGCAGCTTAACGAGCTCGACGAAAGAATCGAGCTCGTCGCGGACGATGTGGCAATCGGAAACCCGATTGACGTATTCTCGGATGTCGCGCTTGAGCTGAGTGACGAAGTTCTCAACGCGCTCACTGCGCACCGGACCGGAAAACCGCTCGAACATGAGCAGGTCATCGTATGCCTCCTTGAGGCTGTCATAATCGTGGATATCGCGGACCATTAGGCTCCCTCCCTTTCTTCCTTTGCCTTGCGGAGCTCCTCGAGAAACTCAGGGAGCGGCAGCCGCTCGAGCTGATACTCCCGGCGCGCGGCCGGAGACAGGCCGTTGAGCCATGTCTCGTACTTTGCCCGCTCCTGCTCTGCGCAGGCCCGGATGCTCGCGAGAGCATCCGCAGGCGGATAGTCCTCGCTGACGTACCATGTGATTTTACCCTCGGGGGAGATGTGAGCGACCATCTTGAAATCGCCATTTTCCATCACGGCGGAGTTGCAGACCGTAACCCCGTTGCCGAGACAGCCAAGGAACAACTTGAAATTCCGGGCAGCCATCAGTAAATCTCCTCCTCAAGCATCTTTTTGCTGAACCGCTCAATCTCCTCGAGAGAGGTCCACTCCGGCTTTTCGTCGTCGGAAAAGCTGTCCCACAGGATGCGCATGGCCTGAATATGATTCTCAACGCAGCAGCCCCAGAGGTACTTACTGAAACGCGAGCCGCAGCCGAGGAAATACTTGCAGTCCTGAATACAGCGGCTCAAGAGCCTGTATCGGAACTCGGCATCGGAGCCGACAAGGTCGGTGGCGACGTTGCCGAAATAATGAAAATCTGCGTCGCCAGCGAAGTAGAGCGTGACGCTGGCCTCAAGGCTACGCGGCCAGCCGTCCGGATACGGACGGGTCGAGCCGTCGGAAAAGTGGGTCATCGCGGTTGCAGTCACCCCGATGGCGGCCTCGTTCTCACGGGGACGGCAGAAGAACGTGCGAATCTGGACGCGCTCGCACTCCATGGAACCGGCATTCCCGATACTGTCAGGGAACAGGGACACGGCCGGGTCATACCCGGCAGCTTTCAAACGCTCAAGAACGGTCATATCTCTTATGCCTCCATTTCGATGTCGAGCAGCTCCATGCTGCCGTATACACAGTGCTCGGAAATCTCGCGGGCTCTTTTGCGAGCAGAGGGCAGCGAGACGGCCTCAATCTTACGCTCGGTGACGTAACCGCCATTCTTGAACTGGGGATTGTGGCGGAAGAAAGTTGCCTTGTAGGACTTCATTTTCATAGTTGACACTCCTTTGCGGTTTGGCTCCCGCGACGCCCTTTCGAGCGTTTCGGCCGTCGCCAGCGGCCGTCGCCAGCGGCCATCGTCAGGCGGGGTTAGATGTTGGTTTTACGCGCGCCGGTCTCGGTGTGCTCCCACACATCGACGGAGTAACCAGCAGCCCGAAACCTGTTTGCAAAGCTGCGGGCCTCCTCCTCGGACGACTTCCAAACGCAGAGCGGGAAACCGGCTTTGTTGTACAAAATCTGGTAACGCTTCATCGTCTGCACCTCCTTAGTCTCTGTTCTCACGCTTCCACATGAGGAAGTTCTGGTAATCATCTTGACCCATCGAGACCGGCTTGGTTGTGTTGATGAAATCGGGGCAACCGAAGCAGACGAGCTCGTCGGGGTTGCTGCGGGTCTGCGTCAGGACCTTGGCCGGGACACCGGTCATCTGGAACTTTTTGGACGGGACGCCCGGAACCTCGATGCGCCGGAGCAGCATATTGAAGTCGTAGTACCAGTCGAGATTCATGTACCGCTCCTCGCTGTCCGTGCCCTCGATTTTCTTGATGTACTCTGCCAGAGCACCGCGAACATCCAGACGAACCGGAGCGACGCTGTCGTCGTAGCTGTCGTAGAGGGTGACGGTCTCGGCCTTGCCGAAACGAACGGTCAGGACGGCAACGCTGCCGGTGTACTTGTAGAGCTCCATAAAAACCTCCTACCCGAAACGGGTCTCACTGCTTGCTAAACGTCCCTAAAAGGGACACACGAAAGCAAAAAAATTAAGCGACCTCAACCATACCGGCCAGACCGTAGAGGAGCTCGTGGTCCTCAAAGGAGATGCGCTCTTCCTCGAACGCGCGGTCAATCTGCCAGTAGCAATTGTCGCGGTCGTTCTCGGTCTTGATGGCGGCGATGGATTTCACGATTTTCTTGAACATCTTGAGCACCTCCATTAACCAGCGTAAGCGAGAACACAAAGGAAGTTGTCCTTCTGGGATGCTCTCTCGACGAACTTGTCGCGGGCGGCAGCAGTCTTGAAAGACTTGCGCTTGGTGACGACTTCGTCGCGCTTGTTTACTTCCTGATAGGTCACTTCAAACATCTTTTTGTCCTCCTACCCGTTTTGGGTCATAGCGTTTTCTTGTACCCTCATTATAGACCCTAAAAGGGACAATGTCAAGTAAAATCTGGCAATTTGTGGCAAAAAGTTTTTGAGGATGACGCTTTTTGCGGCATTATGCACGAAACGACGGCAGAACAGAAAGAAAGCAGGAGCCCGGAGGCCCCTGCTGATATAGTTATCATGTTTGTCCTAATGAATTTGACCACAACAATTACAAGCACAAGGATTTTCCGCTGCTGAGCGAGAAATCGCACTTCACCGATGATACGGTCATGACCGTTGCAGTGGCAGTTGGTCTGATTGACGGAAAGGGTCTGCCGGAGAGAACATTTTGTGCAGTGCAGCATGAAATGCGGTTCTGGGGCCGTGAATATCCCCATGCCGGTTACGGCGGGATGTTCCGCCGGTGGCTGCACGCAGAAAATCCGAAGCCCTATGGTAGTTTCGGCAACGGCTCGGCTATGCGGGTGTCAGCAGCGGGCTGGCTGTTCGATACGCTGGACAAAACATTGAAAATGGCAAAAGTGACTGCTGAGGTCACCCACAACCACCCGGAGGGTATCAAGGGCGCACAAGCCACAGCGGCAGCCATTTTTCTGGCACGCACCGGCCGCAGCAAGCCGGAAATCAAACAATATGTGGAGCAGACCTTCGGTTATGACCTGAACCGTACCTGCGATGAAATTCGGCCGACCTATCATCATGTGGAGACCTGTCAGGAAACTGTGCCGGAAGCAATCATTGCTTTTCTGGAAAGCGTCAGTTTTGAGGATGCACTTCGCAATGCGGTCTCTCTGGGCGGCGACAGCGACACCCTTGCCTGCATCACCGGCGGCATTGCCGAAGCCTTTTACGGGATGCCGCAGGAACTGCGGGACGAGACTTTGAAATGTCTGCCGGAGGATATCCGGGAAGGATATGAGCTGTTTCGGTGGAGCATCGGCCAGAGATAAGACATTCGGAGAACCAAGGAGCAGATACAACACACTCGTGATGTGAAGTATCTGCTCCTTGGTTTTTAATAAGACTCGATGAAGGGTGTCTTGCATCGGCCTGAAAAATCCGATATACTGAACCCAGAGAGTATATCGAATTTTTTGGGAAAAGGAGAGAACGGTATGGAACATCTTTATGAAAAGGCACTGGAAAGTGCGGAATATATCAAGACGCACACGAAAAAGCGCCCGAAGATCGCGGTGGTGCTGGGCTCCGGCCTTGGCAAGCTGACCGCGGACTTTACGGACACGGAAGAACTGTCCTACAAGGATATCCCCAACTTCCCGGTATCCACGGTGGCAGGACACAAAGGTGCATTGTTGGCTGGCAAGCTGGGGGACACGGAAATCTACGCCATGGAAGGCCGCTTCCATTTCTATGAGGGCTACTCCATGAAGGAAGTCTGCTACCCGTTCTATGTGTTCAAGCTGTTGGGCGTGGAAAAGGTGGTGTTGACCAACGCCTGCGGCGGCATCAACCGGGAGTTTGCGCCGGGCACCCTGATGCTCATTACCGACTTCATCAACATGATGGGCACGAACCCCCTCATTGGCCCCAACGATGAGCGCTTCGGCCCCCGCTTCCCGGACATGACCGAACCTTACAGTCTGGAACTGCGGAACCTTGCCAAGCAGACCGCCGATGAACTGGGCATTGCCTACAAGGAGGGCGTTTACATGGGCTTTATGGGCCCTTGCTATGAAACGGCGGCTGAAATTCGCGCCTTTGCGGGGATGGGAGCCGATGCCGTGGGCATGAGCACCGTGCCGGAAACCATGGTCTGCAACTACATGGGCATGAAGGTACTGGCCGTCAGCTGCATCACTAACATGGCCACCGGCATCCAGACGGTCAAGCATAGCCACGCCCGCGTGCTGGAGATCGCAAATCAGGCAGGCGATACCCTGTGCCGATGGCTGGGTACGGTGCTTCAGAGAATGGAGTAAAAAAGATGTGCTCTGTGTCAACGAGGTGGAAGCCTGCGCCCTTGCCGGAACCGAGACCTTTGAAGCGGACGCTGTTTTGACCCTGCTGCACGAAAAATACCCGCAGACCCGTCTGCTTCTGACAGCCGGGAGTGCGGGCAGCTACTATCTGGATGCAGAGCGGCGGCTGTTTGTCCCCTGCGAAAAGGTGCAGGCCGTGGATACTACAGCTGCCGGGGACACTTACAGCGGCTATTTTCTGGCGGGCCTTTGCAGCGGCAGTTCAGAAGAGGACGCCATGCGGCTTGCTACCAAAGTAGCCGGAATTGCCGTGCAGCGCAAAGGTGCAGCGGCATCCATCCCGGAAATCAAAGAGTTGAAATGAATGATACAGAAGGCCATGTGGATATTCTGGTCTGCATGGCGGGCACCGGCGGCACGCGTTTTGGCACAGCAAGTTATCTGCGCAGCCGCAACCCGAATCTGCAAGTGGTTCTGGTGCAGCCCCATCCGGACTCCCGCCTGACCCCGGAGCACCCGGATGCGCAGATCATAGATGGCGTTTTGCCGGCGTATGATGTGCCGGAAAGCGCACTTTCCGACTATCTGCGGCCAGACTGGAGCGATGCGTGCATCAATGTCCGCACCGAGGAAGCCTACGAAACGTCCCATGAGGTGCTGCGGGCGGAGGGACTGTTTCTGGGCACATCGGCGGCAGCGGCTTTGCACGCAGCGGTGCAGGTGGGCCGCAGACCGGAGAATCAGGGAAAGAACATCGTGGTCATCGTCCCGGACAACGGCATGAAATATCTGTCTACGCCGATGTACCGGCAGAAATGATAAAAACACGATGATACGACTGAACTTTGAAAAGATTGCATAGGATTTTATAAAAGTATTATTCTTTTATGAATTTTAGCACTCTTCTATTGACACTGCTAATGAACGGTGCTATAACAGTGGCGTGCTCAGGAGGAAGGGCAAAAGGAGAGCCGCTAGGCTCCCCGGAAAGCCCTTCTGAATGGACGCTTCAGATTTTTTGCCCCGACCCGAACGCCGGGATTGGAGGAATGATTTATGCTTATGCCGACTGTTTTCCATGAAAACCTGTTCGATGATTTCTTCGATCCGTTCTGGAATGACGCTGCACTGGAACGTGCTATGAACCGTGAGGCTCGTGGCGCCTTTGGTAAGCGTGGTGCAAACATGATGAAGACCGATGTCAAACAGACGGACAATGGCTACGAAGTAGCTGTTGACCTGCCGGGCTGCAAGAAGGAAGACGTTCAGATGGAACTGAACGACGGTTACCTGACCATTCAGGCCGTCCGTAATCACAGCAATGATGAGAAGGATGAGAAGGGTCATTACATCCGCCGCGAGACCTTCTCCGGCACCTGCGCGCGCAGCTTCTATGTGGGCGATGCCGTAAAGAAAGAGGATATCCACGCAAAGTTCGAGGATGGTATCCTTCACATCCAGCTGCCTGCACCCCAGCAGCAGAAGGCTTTGCCGGAAAACCCCAATCTGATTGAAATTGAATAACAGCCGTGTGCTGGCGCGAGGAGCATCAGCTCATTGCATAGCGAAGCCCCTGCGAGCTGATTGCCCGCAGGGGCTTTTTGCGTCAGATCTGGATAAAATCCATCTTGAAAATCCGGTCGGTTTCGAGCATAATACACATCGTCAAGAATCAAAACACAAGCCGGCTTACAAAGCGTGAAATCCTGAGGAAGTGCTGTTCCTCAACGATTTCGCGCTTTTTTGTTTGCACGAAAAAGGAGAAAAGAAACTTATGGACCCGAAAAATAAACTGGGCGCGATGCCCGTCCGCCCACTGCTGTATACGATGGCGGTACCGCTGATGCTCTCACTGCTCATCCAGTCGCTGTATAACATCGTAGACAGCATTTTTGTGGCGCGCCTGTCCGAAACGGCACTGACCGCCGCCTCACTGGTGTATGCCATCCAGTTTCTGATGATCGCCATCGGCGTGGGCACCGCGGTGGGGCTGAACGCCTTGCTTTCCCGCAAGCTGGGCCAGAAAAAGCCGGAGGAAGCCTGCCGTGCCGCCACCACCGGCCTGTTCCTGATGCTGGGCACGGCGCTGGTGTTCACGCTGGTGGGGCTGCTGTTCTCGGACCAGATCGCCGGTGCGCTGACCCATGACCCGGAGCTGGGAGAACTGTGCCGGGAGTACCTGTCTGTCAATCTCGTGTTCTGCTGGGGTATCTTTTTGCAGACCTACGGCCAGCGGCTGCTGCAGGCGGTAGGAGACACGGTGCTGTCCATGATCTCCCTCATCATTGGTACGGTGGTCAATATCATTCTGGACCCCATCATGATCTTCGGCATGTTGGGCTGTATCAGCGCGGACGTGCCTCGCAAGATCGACGAGGCCCACTGCCTGCACTGCGGCAACTGCCTGCGCATCTGCCCGGTCAAAGCAGTGGAGAAGCTGAGCGTATGAAACGGAGGACCTTTCTGATGGGCTGTGCTGGGTGCGCGGCGGCAGGCGTGCTGGGCGCGGCAGTGTTCCGGAAGCGTACAGAGGCTCCGGCGGCTCTGCCGCTGGAACGACCGTTGAAGCTGGCCGTCATGGCAGATATCCTTTCAGTTCATGGACAATGGAGCGCGGTGTACTGCGGGGTCACAGTGCCCCGCCGGGCAAGGCAGCCGTGCGATTTTCCGGCGGTGGGCAGCAGCTTTCCCGTACGATGAGCTGATGCGGCACGATGATCTTGGTGGCCAGCAGGTTGGGGTTCTCGATGTGGTTGATGGTCTGGCTTGCCGCCTCAATGCCAAGCTGATAGGGATTGACGTCCACGGTCGTCAGCGGCGGGTTGGTGATGCGGGAGAACAGCGAGTTGTTAAAGGATACGATGGACAGATCTTTCGGGATGCGCAGGCCCAGTTTGCTGCAGAACTGTTCCAGTACCACCGCAAGAATGTCATCGCTGACCAGAACCGCTGTAGGGCGGTCAGGAGCGGTAAGCAGCGCTTTCAGGGCAGGTTCATAGGAATCATTCAGGGTATCGATCTCCACACAGTCCCCTTTCCGCGGGGTGATGCCGTGCTTGAGCAGAGACAGCTGGTAGCCCCGCTTGCGCTCGGCAGAAAACAGCATGGCATTGCTGACCCCAAAATAGGCGATGCGGCGATGTCCCATCTCGTAGAGATAGTCGGTGGCTTCCTCGCCCGCCAGTGCGTTGTCGTTGTCGATATAGATGGTCTGGTTGGCCGACTGCGCTGCCTTGCCCACGATAACGTGAAGCAGACCCTCGCTGCGCAGATAGGCGGCCACCGGACAATCTTTTTTGGAGTAGAGCAGGATGAATCCATCGGCCTGCGTGTTGGCTACCATGCTCTGGATAGCATCCAGCACTTCGGCATCGTCCTCGCCGGTGATGACGGTGTTTACATAACGGCGCTGGTTGCAGAACTGCCCGATGCCCCGGATGATCTCCAGATGAAAGGCATTTTCATATACGTCCCGCTGGGAGGAAGGCAGGATGATGCCGATGGTCTTGGAAAATGCTTCGGACGGTTCAGCCTCAAAATTTGGTTCATAGCCCATCTGCGCCATGATGCGGCGGATGCGTTCTTTTGTGTCCCGGCTGATGGATGGGCTGTCCTTGCAGGTGCGGGAGACCGTGGACGGCGAAACGCCCGCAGCGGCCGCAATATCTTTGATCGTGACTGCCATGCTCTGAATCTCCTTTCTGATATCTCTATTGTAAAGGGCTTTGCACGCAAAGTCAACGTTTGCGTGCTCATTTGCGTAAATCGTGCAACGGTGTTGCTGCAAAGGTTCGACGTTTTCAACAAAAATCGCTTTCGACAATGTACAAGATGCAGAAAAACACTCTGCAGCTCAAAAAACTCTTGTAAAATTTGCGAAAGCGAGCTATTCTTATTGCACAATCCAATGCAAACGTAATGCAATGCTTGCATAATCAAATGCAAAAGAACAAGGAGGAACATCATGGCAACCACACAGACAGCTCCCAAGAAGAAGGGGCTCATCAATTTCGACTTTTTGCAAAAACTGGGCAAAGTTCTGATGACCGTCATCGCCGTCATGCCTGCGGCGGGTCTGATGATCAGTCTGGGCAAGCTAGTGCAGATGGGCGGCGGTGACATTGCCGCCGTCATGACCATCGGCACTACGATGGAGAACATCGGCTGGGCCGTCATCAACAACCTGCACATCCTGTTCGCTGTCGCCATCGGCGGCAGCTGGGCAAAAGAACGCGCAGGCGGTGCCTTTGCGGCTGTGCTGGCCTTTGCGCTCATCAACGTCATCACCGGCAACATCTTCGGCGTTACCAGCGCCATGCTGGCAGACCCCAACGCTGTGACCCACACCCTGTTCGGGCAGGAGATCGCCGTCAACGGCTACTTCACCTCTGTGCTGGGCGCACCGGCTCTGAACATGGGCGTGTTCGTGGGCATCATTGCTGGTTTTGTGGGCGGCGTGGCTTACAATAAATACTACAACTTCCGCAAGCTGCCGGATGCGCTGGCTTTCTTCAACGGCAAGCGCTTCGTGCCCATGGTGGTCATTGCCTACTCGGTGGTCATCTCTCTGGTGCTGGCGCTGTTCTGGCCTGTGGTGCAGACCGGCATCAACAACTTTGGCATCTGGATTGCCAACTCTTCGGAGACTTCTCCGGTGCTGGCTCCGTTCATCTATGGTACGCTGGAACGTCTGCTGCTGCCCTTTGGCCTGCACCACATGCTGACCATCCCCATGAACTATACCTCCTTCGGCGGCACCTACACCATCGCCACCGGCGTGAACGCAGGCAGTCAGGTGTTTGGTCAGGACCCGCTGTGGCTGGCATGGGCCAACGACCTGATCAACTTCAAGAAGGCAGGCGACATGGCCGCCTATAACAACCTGCTGGCTACCGTCACTCCCGCCCGCTTCAAGGTTGGTCAGATGATCGGCGCGACCGGCCTGCTGCTGGGCATCGCACTGGCCATGTACCGCCGCGTGGATGCCGACAAGCGCAAGAATTACAAATCCATGTTCATTTCCACCGCGCTGGCTGTGTTCCTCACCGGTGTGACCGAGCCGCTGGAGTTCATGTTCATGTTCTGCGCCATGCCGCTGTACATTGTATACGCCATCCTGCAGGGCTGTGCCTTTGCCATGGCCGGTATCATCCATCTGCGCCTGCACTCCTTCGGCAATCTGGAATTCATCACCCGCATCCCCATGTCCCTGCAGGCCGGTCTGGGCGGTGATATCATCAACTTTGTCATTTGTGTCGTGGCATTCTTCCTCATCGGCTATTTCGTGGCCTACTTCATGATCGGCAAGCTCAATCTGGCTACCCCGGGCCGTCTGGGCAACTACACCGACGACAACGCCGAGGAGCCTGCTGCCGACGCTAAGACCGAGAAAAAGGCTGACAAGAAATCCGATAACGGCCAGGCCGAGCGCATCATCGCCCTGCTGGGCGGCCGGGAGAACATCGTGCTGGTGGACGCCTGCATGACCCGTCTGCGCGTCACCGTGAAGGACCCTGCCAAGGTAGCCGACCTTGCTGCATGGAAGGCCGAGGGTGCCCTGAGCCTGCTGGTGAAGGGCGACGGCATCCAGGCGGTGTACGGCCCCAAGGCAGACGTTCTGAAATCTGATATTAACGATATTCTGTAAAAAACTATGAAACTGCTGACATTGAACACCCACAGTCTCATCGAACCGGCATATGAGGCCAAGCGGGATGCTTTTGTGGAGTTTATCCGAAAGGAACAGCCGGATGTGTTCGCCTTGCAGGAGGTGAACCAGACCGCCGCTGCGCCGCTGCTGGCAGATGTCCCGGCGGGGTACTACCCCTGCCCCGGCAATATGGTGCTGCTGAAAGCGGACAACCATGCCGCTGCGGTGGCCCGGATGCTGGAAGAAGCGGACTGTGCCTACCATTGGAGCTGGCTCCCGGCCAAGATCGGCTACGACAGATACGACGAGGGCATGGCGGTATTCAGCCGGGCACCCATCACCGCCGCCGAGAACCTGCTGCTGAGCCAAATCAATGATTACAACAACTGGAAGACCCGCCGGGCGCTGGGCATCTGTGCAGGAGATGTCTGGTATTACGCGGTGCATCTGGGCTGGTGGAAGGACGAGGAAGAGCCCTTTGCCGACCAGTGGAACATTCTGGCGGCGGCAGCCGGTGCAAAACCGCTGGCGTTCCTGCTGGGCGATTTCAACAGTGAAGCCGATGTGCGGGGTGAGGGCTATGACCTCATTCTGCGCAGCGGCTGGCAGGATACCTACCGGCTGGCCCGGCAGCGGGATGACGGCTATACCGTCGTGCAGGCCATTGACGGCTGGCGGGATGCTCCGGACGCGGCTGCCAAAAAACGCATTGACCAGATCTGGTGCTCCCAGGCGGTGCCGGTGCACAGCAGCCGGGTGGTATTCGGCGGAAAACAGGAGCCTCGGGTCTCCGACCATGCGGGCGTTCTGATCGAAGTAGAACGATAAGAAGGGAATCAAGAAACATGCAGAGAAGTGCAGGCATTTTACTGCCCGTCAGCAGTCTGCCGTCCCCCTACGGCATCGGCTGCTTTTCGCAGGAAGCATACGATTTTGTAGACTGGCTGAAGGACGCCGGGCAGACCTACTGGCAGATCCTGCCGCTGGGTGTGACCAGCTACGGCGACAGCCCGTATCAGAGCTTTTCTGCCTTTGCTGGCAACCCCTATTTCATCAGTCTGGATGAGCTGGTCAAAGAGGGTGTGCTCACGGCAGAAGAGTGCAAAAAGGCGAAGTTCGGCCGCAAGGCAGACGATATCGACTACAGCCAGCTTTATAAGGAGCGTGGCCGTCTGCTGCGGCTGGCCTACTCCCGCAGCGACATCGGCCACAATGCGGAGTTTGCGGCCTTCTGTGAGCAGAACAAGTGGTGGCTGGACGACTTTGCCCTGTTCATGGCGGTGAAGGACCGCTTTGAGGGCAAGCCGTGGATCGAGT